>Ga0208898_1000078_pt1 | contig 117786 bp, 120 predicted proteins | sample VirMetDEL_Mar_4_FD_184513 | JGI IMG/M metagenome (GOLD analysis project Ga0208898, IMG submission 184513) | Aqueous microbial communities from the Delaware River and Bay under freshwater to marine salinity gradient to study organic matter... | ecosystem: Environmental > Aquatic > Marine >... | reverse complement strand
GCTTTGTTGTGCCCCATATTTTGGAGCATTTTTAAGACGATTATGGCTGAAAATAATTGCTCCAATGGAAAGACCTAAAAATAGCATGGCGCTTCTTGCCTGAAACGCCATTATTCAGGGACGACTAAGTAGTCGAGCTATGGATCGAGCATGTAACTTTGCTTCATTAATACCTGAACCAATACAGTACAACATACATGTTGTTCGATTACTGCCTCTGAGCCCAGCCAAAGCAGATTTATGAATATTGCACACTAACTCATTTTCATAACCACCAAGATCAAAACTAATTTTATTCCAATTCTGCTGTTCGAAATGCTCATTACCTAGGAAATATATATTTGTAAACCCAAACATCATTTTCATTAACTGCATCCTTTCAAGTAAGCGCCTGAGCGCACACTCAGTTTTATAAATTAAACCCGTAATGGCTACCATCTGGCAACTCAACATCCAACGTTAGTTTGCCACCAGCACCTTCTACATAACGTTTTAAGGTAGATAGCTTTACATCTCGTCCTTTACGCTCCATACCTGCAATCGTTGGCTGCTTCACGCCAAGCGTGTTTGCCATATCCTCTTGAGTGATTTGCATGCGTTCACGCAACTGGGCGAGATGAATACCAAGTACCATGTCATCCGCCTTTTTACGGGCATTTTTTACTATTTCAGGCTTCTGATCTGAAATTAATTTATCAAGTGTTCTAGCCATTACTCACCTCGACTTTTTAGATCCAGTAGATGCTTTTCAAACTCTTTATCCGCAACTGAAATCATCTGTTCATAAAATCGCTTATCTTTCCCTGTTTTCTCTCCAGCACATAATAAAATACCAGTTCTGCTTGGATTGAATGCATAAAACGAGCGTATAGGGTTACCCTTACTTTGTGTCCTTAGCTCTTTCATATTAGCGAACTTCGAGCCATTCACTGCATCTGCATAAGGCCTAGATAATTGAGGTCCTTTTTGCTGTAGCAAAAGCAATGTTGCCAACACGTTTTCTTTATCAATGTCATCCAAGGCTTCAAACCATTCATCAAACACATCCGTTGTTTCTATACTCCACATAAATTCCCTTTTATATAAAATAATAGCTTTTAAACTATATAGCTTTAAAGCTATATTTTCAATTCAAAAAAAACAGCACCCATTTCTGAGCACTGCTTTTCTATTACTTCAAAGGTACTAAACTTCTAATAAATCAAACCTGAAACAAGAAGTTTTTGATCAGGTCTTTGCCGCCTTCGGTGGCAAAAGATTCTGGGTGAAACTGGATGCCTTGGATCGGGTATTCTTTATGACGAACGCCCATCAGCTCAAACTTGCCGCCTTTATGAATCGTGGCGATGTCCTTGAAGTCGGCTGCTTTTAAATCGCCAACAGAAGCAGTAACTTCCAGCACATCTGGGAAGCTTTCAGCTTCGGCAATAAGCGAGTGATAACGCATGACTTCTAATTGGTCTGGGATATCATGGAAAATACCTTCGCCGTTGTGAGTAATCGGGCTAGTTTTACCGTGCATTGGCAGGGGCGCTTTCACTACTTTGCCGCCAAATACATGACAAATCCCCTGCATTCCCAAGCAAACACCCAGCAATGGAATACTTTTGCCGAACTCTAAAATCACGTCAGCACAGACACCAAAGTAAGCCTTGTCGTCTGGCGAACCTGGTCCTGGAGAAATAATAATACGATCTGGTGCAGCGGCACAAATATCGTCTAATGTTACTTCATCGTTACGCTTAACAATCACCTCAAAGGCGTCGATTTCACCACGGCTTTTTTCGGTTTCTAATACTTCACCAATAAACTGATACAGGTTGTAAGTGAAGGAATCGTAGTTGTCGATAATATACACTTTCATGTCGGCTTCCCTTACGCTTTGTCTTGTGTGTTGGCTGGCGCGAAACTGTCCAGTACACGTTTGGTACCAGCAAATTTACGTTGGATCTCTTCGTATTCGTCTTCGGCGTTTGAGTCGTATACATTACCGCCACAGGTTTGCACATAAGCTTTGTTACCATTGGCAAACACAGTACGAATCGGAATCGCAAACATACAATCGCCATTAAAAGAGAACTGACCAACCGCACCACCGTATGGCCCACGACCATCGTTTTCTAAATCATCGATGATCTTCATGGCTTCGATTTTTGGCGCGCCCGTCAAGGTTCCCGCAGGGAAGTTGCTCGCCAAGGCAGAGAACATGTCGTGATCTTCCGCCATAATGCCGACAATCTCGCTGGAAATGTGCTGAACATGACTAAAGCGTTTAATGTCCATCAAGCTACGAACTTTTACTGTGCCGAAGCGCGCCACACGGCCAATGTCGTTACGATGCAAATCGACAATCATATTGTGTTCGGCGATTTCTTTCGGATCGTTCAACAAAGCACGCGCAAACGCTGTATCTTCAGCTGCATCTTTACCACGCTTCGCTGTACCTGCGAGAGGGAAGGTTTCCATTTCCCCTTGGCGCACACGGAACAACAACTCAGGACTGGCGCCAATGACTTTTTGCTCACCAAACTTGATGTAATACATTTGCGGCGATGGGTTCACTTCACGCAATTGCTCGTACAAATTAATGGTGTCGCCTTCCATATCGAACCATTTTTTGAAGCCCACTTCGCACTGGAAGATCTTACCTTCAATGATGTCTTGCTTCACCTTAGCAACGGCATTCGCATGATCTGCTTTGCTCATGGACTCACCCGCTGGCGTGACCACAAAGGGACCATTTGCAGGCGTTGGTTCTGCCATCATGGCGTTCACCAAGCCCACACGGTTTGCGTCACCAGACTCGTCTTCATAGTAGAAGTAAAAAACTTCGCCTGTCATCTTGTCCAAAATCAGACCGTCTTTGTACAAACCAAAACGAAACGCATCGAACATCTCGCTCGATTGCAAATCCAAGGTTGGCTCAAAATAGTTCATGCTGTCGTAACCGATATAACCCGTTAAACCACCCGCAAAACCACGCGACAAAATATTCTGCGGCACGATGTCACGCAGCAAATAATACGGATTGTCGGATTCAAACGATTCCGTAGTGCCGTCGCGTTCTTGGATAAAAAGCTGCTTGCCTTCGGCCCAGATCAATTTTTCAGGGTCAAAGCCAATGATCGAATGGCGGGAAATGAAGCTCTCTTCACCAAGGGATTCCAACATAAAACAGTGATCAAAACGCTTCTCAACCTTTTTAAACAAGTCAAAAAAATCGCAGGCTGAACTGATAGTGATGTACTTAGGTTTACGCGGCAGCGTGATGCGCTGCGGCTTTTTATTATATGAACTCATATCTCTTTTAATTCCTTCAATGCTCGGGAACCACGGGTCACAGTGGCAATACCCACACCTAATTGTTTCGCAATGTCTCGCTGTGGCACGCCTTCGTCTAACAAGGCAATGATCTTCAAACGACTGACCATTTCACTGATTTCATTCGGTGTCAGCAGCACTTTTAAACGCTTCTCCAACACAGATTCATCGTCTACTTCGGTTAAAAACTGGATTAAGTCCTTCATAGGATTCAACTCTCACAAGAAGGTTTGTATTCATGTACTAGTACAATATTTCATTTGAATGGCTAAATCAATATTTAAAAACAAGTGGCAAGAATATAAAAGCAAAGTTATCATATAAGAGAACAGCCAGGAGGGAACCATGAGCTGGAAAATACATTTTTATGATGGCGTAGAGGATTCTATCCTTAGCATGCCACCAAAGATCCAAGCACGGATGATTAAACTGTTAGAACTAATGGAAAAGCATGGTGCTCATCTTGGCCCACCTCATACAGAAGCTATGGGAGACGGTTTATTTGAGATACGAGCCAAAGCGCAGGAAGGCATAGGCCGGAGCTTATTCTGCTATTTAAAAGGCCAACAGATATTTGTATTGCACGCTTTTGTGAAAAAGTCACAGAAAACACCTAAGAAACAATTAGCACTCGCTAAATCAAGGCAAAAAGAGGTTCAGTCATCATGAGTCTACAACACTTAAAACAACGGGCATTGAGCAACACAGAGGTTCGTGCGGAATATGATCTGCTTGAAAATGAGTTCGCGTTTATCGATCAATTGCTTTCTATGCGTGCCCAAGCCGGATTAACCCAAGAACAACTCGCAAAACGCATGCACACCCAAAAAAGCAATATCAGTCGATTAGAGCGCGGCAACGCCAACCCAAGCTGGACGACGCTACTAAAATACGCCCATGCTTGTGGATTTGAGCTTAACTTAACACCGCAAAAAATGTCGCATGATGTTTAAGCATTGCAGCTAAACACTGGGAATCTGAGCTAGTTCTTCCTTTAGCTTATTTTTGTCTTTATGTTCATCAAAGAAACGAGCTAAGGCTTCGACCTGTTCTTTTTTAGGACTCTTTAACTCACTTATAGCAGTACGAAGATCTTTAGATTTCCAACCTAATTTTATTCCATTAGGGATTTCCGAGATTTTAAAAACAACTTGATTTAGTGACGAGTTTCCAACAATAAAGCTAAGCATCTCAACTATTGATAGTAACTCTTTTTCTTCATTTTTTATAAAGCTAATAGCTTCTATAATCGACTTACTCGCCATATCTCTATTATGGTCTACCAGAGCATATTCAGCTTTATTTGCTAAAGCTTTCGAAACTAGACTCTGAATTTCAGAATCATCACTTTCTTTGAAAAGATCTACTAACAACCTGTACGACAATATTCCCTCCTCAAAAGAGCGCACCTCCCCAAAAGCAACACCTCGGTTAAATAATCCTCTAGCAACTATTCTTTGAATTTCTGTATCCTCACTTGCTGAAAATGTATCTAAAAGGATGCTATAAACTTTAATTGCTTCATCAAGTCGAAATCGGCTTAAAGCATGTGCCTTCCAAAAAAGAGCAATAGCGACTTGCCTTTGATGATTTAAAGAATTAGTTGAGGAAAATCTTTTTATGACACTCTCAAATAGATCTATTGCTTCGTCAATTTTATTATCTCTAGCTAATAACAAACCTCTATTTATATCTGTTTGAGCAGACTGAATTTCGGCATTATTCCTTACTATTGAAAGTTCATCTTCAAACATTTGACGAAACGCCTGAATTTGTTTTTCAAATTTTGAGGTTATTTTTCTCTCTTCTTTGCTTATCCATTCAATGAGTTGTGCTTCGGCCTCTTCTTTTGCACTTGATACAGCTTCACGTTTTGCACTTGAGCTAAAAAACCAAGACAGGCCAACAATCGCTAGACCCAAAGCACCAGCCAAAATAGAAAACAACTCCAATGAAAATGAATTTGAATCTGCAATATCCCCAATCCGCTCCCTCTGCTCATTCAACTTCCCATCAACCCTCAATTGAGACTCTTCAAACCGCACTTCTACCTTCGCAATCCGTTCTTTAAGTTCTTGGATTTGTTCTTTCGATGCTCCCGTTGCATCAAGCACGCTGACGTCTTTGCGAATTGACGTTAGTTCTCGATAAAACCATTCTGGAAGTTGAGTATTTGATGTATTTTGTGGAGCAACTTGCTCTGTTGAGTTGGTTACATTATCTGCAGAGAAAACAGCCGTAGAGGAAAATAGAAAACTGATAAAAACAAAACGAATGAGAGAGGTAAGCACTCTAGTTACGTCCTTGTGAATAAATGAAAGTGAAACAAGAGTAGCGTTTAAACGGACATTAAAGCAACGCACTTGAACTCCCCTCTTCGAGAAAAAGCAACATGTACAATTTTTATACTTGTCCAAACAAGACAAATGAGTACAATGTACACCAAACCATAACAAAAGGATTTGTTGTCTATGGATCATGCTATTGAGTTTATCGAAACTCATTTATTCACCAAACAAATAAAGACCATCGCCACTGACGATGAATTAAGACAGCTACAATATGAGTTAATCGCGCAGCCTAAAAAAGGCGATTTGATTCAAGACACAGGCGGTCTTCGCAAAGTCAGAATGGCCATAGGAAATCAAGGCAAAAGTGGCAGCACGAGAGTAGTGTACTTCTTGGCAACGAAAGAAATCATCTACTTAATCATGGCTTATCCTAAAAGTGCGAAAGATAGCCTTACTAATGCAGAGAAAGCTGAATTGAAAAAGCTAACAAAGCTAACAAAGCTATTGAAGAACGAGGTTTAACATGAGTATTTTTAACGAATTAAAATCTTCTTTAGAAGAAGCAGTAGAAATCCACCAAGGTCGTAAAGAAGCCTCTCGCATTACTCGCTTTGAGATCACTGATGTAAAGTCTATTCGCGATAGCCTTCAAGTATCTCAGGCTGAGTTTGCCAAAGCGCTTGGCACCAGCGTGGATACAATAAAAAGCTGGGAAAGCCGACGCCGTAACCCTACAGGTTTGGCGGCCAAAGTGCTGGCAACCATTCAAGATAACTCGGAGTTCTACCAGGCACTATCTAGGCACTAACTCTATCAATTAGCTCCCTTTTCAACCAAGATTAGGAATAGAAGCCTGTAATAGACTAGGTTATACTTGACTGGCATACTCGCTAAGGGAATCAACATGAGACACAAACCAACGCTATCATTGACTTCTAAACAGCAAGCCTACACAAGCAAAAAGGGCGATAACTTCGTCGAAAGTATGCGTTTAGAGGGTTATTCTGTAGACAAATCCTTACTTTCTCTCAGCGCATCAGAAAGAAAAGTAAAAAAAGAACAACTTTTAAAGAAATACTTAGGTTAATCCAATGGTAGATAAATACGGTGTTGGCCAGGACCCGTATACTTATTCTGACTCCAGTGCCTTAATCAATAAACTTGGTATTAAAGACTCTGTTGAGTTAAGCGATATGGAAAACCAGCTATCTACCCTAGCGCTTGCTGATATTGACTTTAAACCCGCACCCTACGACTTCCCCTATCTTTGCCTTCTGCACGAAAAACTCTTCGGAGATTTATATGAGTGGGCAGGAAAAATACGAAATATTGCGATTTCAAAGCAAGATACCCGTTTTTGCCAGCCTGAGTTTATTAAAAAAGAAGCTAACAAGTTATTTGACCAATTGAGAAAAAAAGACTTTTTTGAACACTTAGGTTTCGATGATTTTTGCCAAGAAATGGCGGAATTGTATATTGAATTGAATATGGTTCACCCATTCCGAGAAGGGAACGGAAGAACACAGCGCCTACTATTTGAACATCTGGCTATCCATTGCGGCTACAATTTAAGCTTTAAAGACATCTCAAAAGATCAATGGATTGAGTCTAACATTCGTGGATGTTTAGAATGTGACTATCAACCAATGACAGAGATATTTACTAGAAGCCTCTCCCCAATTATCTAACCATTCCAACACTTTGCCATATCCAACCCGTATTTTGACTTTTATTACCGCCATTTTAACCTAAGTAATATCGACACCTTGTCTTCACCGCCATGGCATTCTAGCTTTGTGTTGTCTCAATCATTTTCGGAATAAAACAATGACATTCATCAGAACCAAAGACTTCACTGCCGACCGCGCTTGGGGCGCGTTGGAGCTTGCCAATATGAACAGTGTGACAACTCGGTTGCATTGGACAGATCAGCCGTACAAATGGCACGTCAACGATGGTGAAGAAGTGTTTGTAGTGTTAGATGGCGAGGTGAATATGCATTATCGAGTCGATGGAAAAGAACATATTCAACTAATGACGGTAGGTGATATTTTCTATGCGGCCATCGGCACAGAACACGTGGCGCACCCTGTTGCTGAGGCGCGCATTTTGGTGATCGAAAAAGCAGGCAGTGTCTAGTTATAGAAACATGCCGCCAGACGCTTCAATACGTTGGCCTGTAATCCAACCGCTGTTTTCACTCAACAACATGGCAACCGCGTTACCAATGTCATCGGCTTCACCAACGCGACCAAGTGCTGTGATAGACGACACCATTTGATTCATTTGCTGGTTATCTCGTACATTGCCACCACGAAAATCGGTTGCAATCGCTCCCGGCGCCAAGGTATTCACACGGATCTGGCGACTTGCAAACTCTTTTGCCATGTAACGTGTCATGACTTCAACCGCGCCTTTGGCCATGGCATAAGCACCAGACCCTGGCAAACTAAAGCGAGCCAATCCAGAAGAAATATTGACAATGTGACCGCCATTTTTCATGAAGGGCAATAACGTCTGAGTTAAAAAAAACGGACCTTTCACATGAATCGCCAACATGTCTTCTAGCTCATCATAGGTGGTGCTTTCTAGGCTGGCATGTACTCCTGTGCCAGCGTTATTAAGTAAATAATCCACATCCGAACGCCCAAATTCGCGCTCCAGTATGACGCCTAATTGACTACTAAAAGCCTCAAACGCTCCCACATCTCGTGTATCAAGCTGAATGGCAAAGGCTTTTTGGCCTTTTTGCTGAATGGTGTCAACCACGTCCTCAGCCGCAGTTTTATTTTGATGGTAGGTAAACAGCACATTGATGCCTTTATCTGCCAATGCTAAGGCGCTGTTTTTTCCCAACCCGCGGCTCGCACCAGTAATAATCGCTAACTTTGTCATGTTCTATTCCTCGTTGTTTGTTGTTTATTTGTTCGATTATCGAACCACAAACACAGAGTAGGTGCTTTTTTAATCCAGATAAACGCACCAAAAGTGATAACATTGTTCGGATTAAACAAACAAAGGAGCAAATGATGGATAAGTTTGAGGCAATGCAGCGCTTTGTGTTAGTTGCCCAATTCGGCAGTTTCACTAAGGCGGCAGACGCTCTTGGCCTTCCTAAATCAAGCATATCCAATGCTATACAAGGACTTGAAAGTGAATTAGGCACGCGACTTTTCCATCGCAGTACGCGCAGTGTCACGTTAACGCAAGACGGTGAAGTCTACTTGCCACAATGCCAAACCCTACTGGCTGAACTGGATGCTTTAGGAAGTCAGTTCCAACGTAATCCAAATGATGTACGAGGCATCCTCAGAGTCGATATGCCAAGCCGTTTTGCGGCCACAGTTGTCATTCCAAATTTGGCCGACTTTATCGAAAAGTACCCAAATATCCGTCTAAAAATAAGCAGCGCAGATTATCGAGTAGACATGATTAAAGAAGGCATTGATTGCGTCATTCGAGTAGGTAGCCTTGATGATAGTAGCCTTATCGCTCGACCTTTAACGCAATACCGTAGCCTAAACTGCGTTTCCCCAAGCTATATAAAAAAATTTGGCATTCCTCAGACAATTGCAGAATTAGCGAATCACAAGCTGATTGAGTATTCCCCTTCATTGGGCAATCTTGGCGCTCAATTTGAGTACATGAATAACGGCAAAGTAAGACAACAATCTATGCCAAGCAGTCTTGCCGTGAATGGCACTGATGCTTATTTAGAAGCGTGCTTATCCGGCCTTGGCATTGCTCAAATCCCGATGATTGGAGCGGAAAGCTTTATTAAAAAAGGCCTACTTATTCCGATATTAAGTGAGTTTGAAGCAGAGCCAATGCCAGTGTCTTTGCTGTATCCATCACGTAGACAACCCACTAAACGCTTAACCGTCTTTATGGATTGGTTGCAATCCATCACCCACACCACATAAGAAACATCAGAGTGCATTCTGGCGGTGTACTTAAAGAAGGCAACACAGATTGAAAAATGCCTTATCTATATTCCAAAAAAGTTTATTTATAGACATTGTAATAACCAAATCTTTTAAGTAACCTCTTACTTAATGAAATTTTAAGCTTCCCAGATGAGGTCACTATGAAATCTAAGCCACGCTTTTTAAAATCTATTATTGGTACCTTACTGCTGAGCGGCGCCGTACAAGCGTCGGCAGCAGATCAAACCATTCTGAATACGTCTTATGATATTGCCCGTGAATTGTTCGCCGCTTACAATCCAACGTTCGAGCAACATTGGTTAGAAAAAACCGGAAAAACCATTGAGATCAAGCAGTCTCACGCGGGTTCTTCAAAACAAGCCAATGCCATCATGAATGGTTTGTCTGCCGATGTCGTAACCTTCAACCAAGTCACCGACGTTCAAGTTTTGCATGATAAAGGCAATTTGATTCCAGCAGATTGGAAAGAACAGTTCCCTAACGCAAGTTCACCTTACTACTCAACCATTGCCTTCCTTGTTCGTAAGGGCAACCCTAAAAACATCCAAAACTGGGGTGATTTAGCGGCAAAAGATGTGGCATTGGTATTCCCCAATCCTAAAACCTCTGGCAATGGTCGCTATACTTTTCTAGCGGCTCAGGGTTACGCACAAAAAACTTTCGGCAAAGACAACGAAGCGAAAGTGGATGATTTTCTAAGTACTTTCCTGAAAAATGTCTCTGTGTTTGACACTGGTGGTCGTGGTGCGACAACCACTTTCGTTGAGCGTGGTATCGGTGATGTATTGATTACTTTCGAATCAGAAGTAAACAATATCCGTAATCAATATGGTGCCGATAACTACGAAGTGGTTGTACCAAAAACGTCGATCTTAGCTGAGTTTCCCGTCGCCGTGGTTGAGAAAAACGTGAAAAAGAATGGTACAGAAGACGTTTCTCGTGAATACCTAAGCTACTTGTACAGCGAAGAATCACAACGCTTGCTGGCGGGTTTTAACTATCGTGTACACAATGATGTCGTGAAAAAAGAATTCTCTGCTACCTTCCCTGAAGTGGATTTGTTAACCGTTGAAAATATTGCAGGTGGCTGGCCACAAGCAACTAAAGACATCTTTGCAAATGGTGGTAAACTAGACCAACTTCAGCGTCGCTAATATCAGAATAGATAACAAACTAGCCGGATACGCTTGCGTATCCGGCTTTTCTGTCTCTAGAGTGACTAGCGCCTTCATTGAAACACTGTTATTGAGACCATAAGACATGGCAACACATTTAAGCGCGGCCGACACGCGACCTCGTCATAAACGCGTCTTACCGGGACTGAGTCTAAGTTTAGGTACTTCTCTGCTGTTCATTAGTTTGATTCTTCTGTTACCCATGGCAGGACTCGTGATGCAGTCTGTTGATATGGGCTGGGACAGATATTGGCAGGTAATCACGGATGAGCGCGTGGTAGCCAGCTATAAAGTCACCCTATGGGCAGCGGCTTTGGCGTCTATTTTTAATGGTTTTTTTGGTCTGTTACTCGCTTGGGTTTTAGTCCGTTATGACTTCCCAGGACGCCGAATTTTAGATGCCTTGGTTGATTTACCCTTTGCATTACCAACCGCCGTGGCGGGTATCACACTCGCCACGTTATACTCTCAAAATGGCTGGTACGGTGACATACTGGAAAGTGTCGGGATTAAGATCGCCTACACGCCTTGGGGCATTGTGCTTGCCATGGCCTTTACCAGTATTCCTTTCGTAGTTCGAACTGTTCAGCCAGTTTTAGAGGAGTTATCCCCCGAAGAGGAAGAAGCAGGAATGACCTTGGGTGCGTCCGATTGGTCGGTGTTTCGTCGAGTCATCTTCCCGGCTTTATGGCCCGCCCTAATGACAGGCATTGCCCTATCATTTACACGCAGTCTGGGGGAGTTTGGCGCGGTCATTTTTATCGCGGGCAACATGCCTTATGTGAGCGAAATCACCTCGCTGATGATTTTCGTCAGTTTACAAGAATTCGACTTCCCAGCGGCCAGTGCCATTGCGTCCGTTGTCTTAATGGCATCGCTGATTCTGTTGTTTGCTATTAATGTGTGGCAAGCACGCTATTTGCGTCGCCTTCATGGACGCAGTTAGGAACAATATTATGTCATCTTCAAAAAACACATCTAGCCAACTTAGAGTGGGCGACAACCCTTGGGTAAAATGGTTGCTCATCAGCCTAACGCTGTTTTTGACCGCGATTTTATTGGTCGTGCCATTAATCAGTATTTTTCAACAAGCTTTCGTGGAAGGGATCGCGCATTATTTTAGCAGTTTGCTTGCAGCCGATACCTTACACGCCATCGGTTTAACACTACTGGTTGCCGCCCTTACGGTTCCCATTAACTTAGTCTTTGGTGTCATGCTGGCATGGGCTGTGACCCGTTTTGAATTTCCCGGCCGTAAATTGTTAATGACGCTGATGGATATCCCCTTTGCTGTGTCGCCTGTTGTCGCTGGCCTGCTTTACCTTTTGCTATATGGCAACAACGGTTGGATTGGATCTTGGCTTTACGATCATGATATTCAGCTGATGTTTGCGTGGCCAGGTATTGTCATGGTGACTATTTTTGTCACCTGTCCTTTTGTCGCCCGTGAATTAATCCCTTTGATGCAACAACAAGGTCGGGAAGACGAAGAAGCCGCTGTCATTTTAGGCGCTTCAGGCTGGCAATTATTTCGCCGAGTCACGCTCCCTAACATTAAATGGGCGTTAATTTATGGGGTCATTTTGACCAATGCTCGTGCGGTCGGTGAATTTGGCGCTGTGTCGGTTGTCTCTGGCAATATTCGTGGCGAAACCAACACCTTGCCCTTATTAGTGCAAGCACAATACGAGGACTATCAAGCCGCGGCGGCCTTTGCCAGTGCATCGTTACTGGCCATGCTTGCTTTACTTACCTTGCTGCTGAAAGCCTTCATTGAATGGCGTCTGGAACGCAGTATAAAACTTGAATCCGATAAAGAGAAAAAGACAACAGCATGAGCATCCTTATTGAAAATATCTCCAAAAAATTTGGCCACTTTCAAGCCTTGTCCCCTTTGTCATTGGATATTAACGAAGGTGAAATGATTGGCTTGCTTGGTCCGTCTGGTTCAGGAAAAACCACCCTATTACGCATTATCGCAGGGCTTGAAGGCGCGGATACGGGCCGCATTCAATTTGGTGATAGAGACGTAACCAACTTGCACGTCCGTGATCGTCGCGTGGGCTTTGTGTTCCAAAACTACGCCCTATTCCGCCACATGACAGTGGCTGACAATGTGGCGTTTGGACTAGAAGTCTTGCCGCGTAAAGAACGCCCAAGCCCGACTGAAATCAAAACCCGCGTCATGCATTTATTGGAAATGGTACAGCTTGAACACCTTGCTAATCGTTTTCCATCGCAGCTCTCTGGGGGGCAGAAGCAACGTATTGCTTTAGCGCGCGCTTTGGCAACGCAACCAGAGGTCTTACTACTAGATGAGCCTTTTGGCGCCTTGGATGCCAAAGTACGCAAAGAGCTGCGTCGTTGGTTACGCGGTTTACATGATGAGCTTGGATTTACCAGCGTATTTGTGACCCATGACCAAGAAGAAGCCTTGGAACTGTCTGATCGTGTTGTCGTCATGAGTAACGGCCACATTGAACAAATCGATCAACCCGGTGCGCTTTACGCGTCCCCCAACAGCCGATTTGTGTTCGACTTCCTTGGCAACGCCAATGTCTTTGACGGCAAAGTGAACAACGGCAGATGGCATAATCAGCAGGCTAATATTGTCCTGCCACACTCTGTTATTGAACAAGAAAGCACAGAACAGAAAGACGGTCAGCTCTATATTCGCTCTCACGAGTTCTTTGTCTCAAAAGAACCAACCACGCAAGCCAACTTGCCATTACGCTTGATTGCCATCAACCCAATTGGCGCCGAAGTTCGCCTAGAACTCACTCCGATCGACTGGCAAAGCAACGACGTCTGGGAAATCGACCTGCCTCACAAAGCCTTCGATAAAAACTGCTTCGAGAAAGGCCAAACCTTATACGTCACCCCCAAAGCAGGATACTTCTTCGCCCATGATGCACAACAACCTGTGTTATTGAATTGGGAAGCCAACAGGGCTTAATTCGCCCTAACCACAAGAGCCGCAGACGATTATGCAAGCCGTTATTTTTGACATGGATGGATTACTGATTGATTCCGAGCCATTTTGGAAACAAGCGGAACACGAGGTCTTTTCGTCTGTCGGTGTAGAATTGACGGAAGATCTAACCGCTCTTACCGCAGCAATGACAACGCGAGAAGTGACTGAGTTTTGGTATGCAAAACAACCTTGGCAAGATGCCTCTCTTGAGGAAGTCGAAAACAGTGTCGTTGAGCGAGTCAAATATTTGATCGAGACGCAAGGGCAAGCCATGCAAGGCGTTCATGATCTACTCGACTCACTACAGCAAGCCAAAGTAAAAATTGGCCTTGCTACTAACTCACCAAAAGGCATCATTCCTAGCGTGCTGCGGCGCCTTAATATTGCGGAGTATTTTATGGCTTACAGCTCAGCAGAGGAAGTATCCAAAGGCAAACCCGCTCCTGATGTTTACCAGCTAACACTGGAAAAACTTGGTATTGAAGCGCATCAGTGTATTGCTTTTGAAGATTCACTCGGCGGTATAAAAGCGGCACTAGCGGCCGGCATTAAAGCAATTGCCGTACCCCATGCCAACGAGTTTGAGCATGAAAAGTTTGATTTAGCACCGTATAAGCTTCGAAATCTATCCGAATTCCGTTATCAGATTGGCAACGCGCTTTTGAGTCAGCCCTAAAGCCTCATTAAGCTTTTGATATGACAAAACGCGGCGCGTCCTAGTGCATCTATGTTGTAGCCGCCTTCTAGTACCGAGACAATTCTTCCACCACAATGGCGATCCGCTGCATCCATCAAAAGGTCGGTAATCCAAGTAAAATCAGACTCGCTTAGTCTAAGTTGCCCCATAGGGTCTTCTTTATGAGCATCAAAGCCTGCGGAAATCATAATAAGTTGTGGTTTGAAGGCATCAAGCGCTGGCGACAGCTGTTCAGTGATAATGGCTTTGAAAGCATCGCTTCCAGAACCCGCAGCCAATGGCATGTGCAAAATATTATCGTGTGAAGCGCCAGGATCGCTGTAAGGATAAAACGGATGTTGATAGCTGGAGGCATAAAGTACTTTGGGATCGGCTTTGAAAATATCTTCGGTGCCGTTGCCGTGATGCACATCAAAGTCCACAATCGCCACGCGCTCTAAACCGTATTGTTCGATGGCATAACGAGTACCCACGGCGATATTATTGAACAGGCAAAACCCCATGGCTTTATCGTATTCTGCATGATGTCCCGGTGGACGAATTGCACAAAAGGCATTATCCATCTCGCCTGTCATAACTAAATCAACCGCTTTGATCACCGAACCGGCAGCATACAGTGCGGCATCGAGCGTGTGTGGCATCATCAGGGTCTCTGGCTCTAACGCCACATGTCCTTCTGCTGGCGAACGAGCAAAAATCGAATCCACATAGTCTTTGTCATGGGCAAGCACTAGCTGATCACGCGTTGCTGGGTCAGACTCTAAGCGACGGATAAAGTCCATCAACTGTCCCATGATCAGCCGATTTTGAATCGCACCGAGGCGCAATGGAGACTCAGGATGATCTTCTCCCATGTTGTGTTTGTCGCAATAAGTGTGTGTGATGTAAGCCGTTGTCATTGAGTGTCTCTACATTATTATTTTTCTTTATTTGCCATGATTATGTCTTGCATCAAACCATAAAAACACCAAAACAATCTATCCTACCATGGTCTATCATTGCGATGGATAAAGACTGTGCTACTGTCATAAGATGTACATTGAGTTTCTGGAGACGATCAGGTGAGCCAACACGTATTACAATCACTACTTGCCCCCAAGTCTATGGTGGTGCTCACTGGCGACGATGCGAGCGATCCGCTGATGCTGGCTCTTTTGACCTCCCTCTCTCACGCAACAAAATCTTGCCCTGTCAGCTTGGTTGGTGTGCAGCCAGCAGCCGAATTCGCTTTTCCGCTTTTCGCAACCCTCAGCGAGTTACCAAAAAGCCCAGATCTTGCGGTATTAGTAGGTGCTTATGCTGCCAACGAAACCTCACCCTCTATGGAAGACATTATTGCCGCCTGTGGTGCAGCGGGGATTGGCTCTTTATTAATGCTGTCTTGGACAGGAGACAGCCAAGCATCACTGGTCGCTGCGTTACGCAAACACAATGTACGTTTGCTTGGCCCGAACAGCTTTGGCATTTGTCGTCCAAAGCAAGGCGTGTTTGCTTGGCTCGGTTTAACACAGCCGCTATCGGGGCGTTTGGCCTTAATGTCGCAATCTGGCACCGTTGCCAGCGCACTGGTGGACTGGGCGACGTGGCAAGGCATTGGATTTTCCCAAGTGGTTTCCATGGGCACACCAGTTGATGTAATGCCATCGCAAGTCTTGGATTATTTATCCAATGATTTCGACAGTCAGGCGATCTTGATGTATCTGCAAAAAATTGGCAGCCCGACACGTTTCCTCAGCAGCCTACGCGCCACAGGACGAAGCAAACCCGTTGCCGTTGTCACCGAACATTCCGTCGGTGCCGATGAGCGAGTGCTCGACGCCGCACTCAGTCGAACTGGTGCAGTGCGAGGTCGGCGTTTGAATGATTTAATCGCCGCCGCGTCCGTTATGACGAATGCCCGTCGAGTCAAAGAAGGCTCGTTATTGATTATCGGGAACGGTGCAGGTCCTGGAGAACTGGCCGCACAACGAGCGATGGAACTGGGCATTGATCTGCTTACGCCACAAGGCGAACTGCACGATAAACTGGAATCCATCATGGCTGGCCGCGGCGGTATTGGTTCGGTCACTACCGTTTGGGCAAGCTGCGCAACAGACCTGTTTATTGATCTTGCAGCGAATGCCTTACAAAGTGATGAGTGTGGCGCGGTTTTACTGACACTCAGCCCCACCGCACTGATCGACATTGATTCCCTCTACGATCTCATCATTAAGCTACATCGAACACAGAAAAAACTTGTCATGGTCTGTTTGCTTGGCGGTGGCGGCATGACCAACATGCGCACACGCATTAACGAAGCAGGTATTCCCACCTTTAGAACGCCTGAAACCGCCATTGAAGGCTTCCAATTTTTGGTACAGTTCCAGCGCAACCAATTGCTCGCGAAACAGTCCCCCGATAGCCATGCATTTCGTTTTAAAATCGATGTATCCGAGGCAACAAAGACCCTCAATCAGTTGTTTAAACAAGGAGAGAAAACACCCCATGCGGATGCATTACGAGACATTTTTGAACTGTTTCATATTCGCTTAATTACTCGTCGCCAAGCGTCAAATCAGTTATCTGCTCCTATTCATTTACGTGTTTTTCAAGATACCGTATTTGGCCCCGCCATTGGTTTATCACTAGAAGGCGCACAACAGCACAAACAAGCCGAAGCGGTCGCCTTGCCACCGCTGAACACTATTTTGGCAAAAGATTTAATCCAACGGGCCTTTCCCGGCGAAGAATCCTTCGAACTGGAGAGTTTATTGCGCAACTTATCCACCATGGTGTGTGAATTACCCGAAATCGAAAGCTTAGAGCTCGCTGATGTACGACTACACGACAGTGGCAGCGTTTACGCTGACGTCACGGCCAACCTGCGTATTTGCAAAAATTGGCGTCGGTACGAGCATCTTGCAATTCACCCCTACCCAAGGCAATGGGTATCGGAGCGAGTATTGAAAAACGATGAGATCGCTACCGTTAGGCCCGTTTTACCCAGAGATTCTGGTATCTTGGCAGACTTTGTCCGCAGCATGTCCCATGAAACACGCTATTTTCGTTTTATCTCCAACATCGAAGAATTAACCCCTCGTATGCTCGCCAGCCTTTCCCACATTGATTACGATCGTGAAATGGCCTTACTCGCAGTCATTCAACGGGATGGACAGGATTTACTCATCGGTACTGCGCGCTATATCGACAACTTTGATGATCAAAGCTGCGAGTTTGCCGTGGTGTTAGGAGATGCATTCCAAGGTTTAGGCTTAGCGTCTTATCTGATGCGACGACTCATGCAAGTCGCCGCCGACAAAGGCATTCGCGTGATGAAAGGCATTGTCTTGGCGGAAAACAAACGCATGATAGAATTCTGTCGCCATTTAGGGTTCACAATCCAACGCGATCCAGAGGATATTGGCCAGGTCATCGCCAGTATTAAACTGACGCCCGCCCTGCTAGAAAAATGTCAGGCGTCGTCTTAGGGCAACACCTCAATCTCAACTTCAATCACACCATCCCGAGTATTACCGATGCGCTGAAAAGCCGATTTGCTCAAATCAATAATGCGACCTCGAACAAAGGGCCCACGGTCATTGACTCGCACGACGACGCTTTTGCCATTATCAACATTAGTGACTTTGACTTTAGAGCCAAATGGCAATCGCTTATGGGCGGCGGTCATGGCTTTTTGATCAAATAACTCGCCACTGGCGGTTTTACGCCCTTGGTACTTCATAGCGTAGTAACTGGCTTTACCGCTTTCTTCAAATCCGACTGAATCGGAGCGACTGATTGGGCCACTTGCGCACGCAGTCAACACAAGAGACAAGATTGCCCAACACAAGATACTGATGATTCGCATCGTTTTTTCGTTCCCTTTAAGTTGCTTTACCTTTGCTTTCACTATCAAACAAACACGTACTTTAAACACCATGATAACAGATAGCGCCCCTCAACAAACTCAAACGCAATAAAACCTTGGTCAGCATCTTGTCAGATTGTAGCGGTATGTTGCTTTTTCTAGGCCAAACTGACCAACATAAACTGAGAGTATGGTTAACATAACCAGAGACACCAATAATACCCTCTCATTTAAGGTATGCTTTGCGCCATTAAAAACCACGCTTTTTTGATGACTAATATGCCTTCACCTATTTTATCGCTTATCACCACCCCTTCTCGTTGGACAGCACCATGGCGACTCACGGTATTGCTCCTTGCCTCGTTTGTGTTGGTAGTGATATTCGAACTCTTTCGACTACCAGCTGCGTTATTGCTTGGCCCAATGATTACCGCCATTATTTTAGCCACCAGCGGTGCAGGCATGAAGCTACCAAAACCCATGTTTTTAATGGCACAAGGCGTTTTAGGCATGATGATAGCGAACAGCTTACCATTAACCGTGTTTGCAAAAATTGCTCTAGAATGGCCCTTGTTTTTAATTGGCACGGTTTCGACTATTGTTGCGTCTAGTTTTTTAGGTTGGTTGCTAAGCCGCACTGGCTTATTGCCTGGTACCACAGCCATTTGGGGCTCGTCTCCCGGTGCGGCATCGGCAATGACCATCATGTCGGAATCCTATGGCGCAGATATGCGACTGGTCGCCTTTATGCAGTATTTGCGCGTGGCCTGTTGCGCCATTGCAGCCACCGTCGTCGCCAGCGTGTTTCATGTGGATAATTTGGCTATCGAGCCCGTAGATTGGCTAGGCGTGTCATCATGGTCGACCTTTGGCATCACCTTAACTATTATTTTAGCAGCCTGCGTGGCTGGTGTGATATTACGCTTACCCAGTGGTCCCATGTTGATTGCGTTAACGGTTGGCTTAATCATTAAGTTTACTGGCATTCTGCCCATTGTGTTACCTAACTGGTGCTTAGCCATCAGTTTTGCGGTATTGGGTTGGTCAATTGGCTTTCGCTTCACTCGTCAAGCCTTGCAACACGCATGGCATGTGTTTCCACACGTACTAGGTGCCATCATTGCGCTCATTGCGATCAATGCTTGCCTGGCCATGCTTTTGATTATTTTTGCGGATATCGATCCTCTCACGGCTTTCCTCGCCACCAGTCCAGGCGGTGCCGATTCCGTTGCCATTATTGCAGCGTCCACCCATGCTGACGTGTCTTTTGTAATGGCCATGCAGGTAGCGCGCTTTTTATTGGTACTCATTGCTGGCCCTATGCTCGCCCGCTGGCTTTCCAGCCATAAAACTGCCTAAAACGAAAAAACCACCCGAAGGTGGTTTTTAAAATGACAATAACGTACTAGCTGGCCTGCTCCAGATTTTCTGGGCCAAATGAAAAAGGCAATAATTCATTCACAGTGAGAGATTTCCTCACGCCTTCTGCACCACAAATATGGATTTTAGTATCCACAGAAGAGAACTCACGAATTTTCTGACGACAACCGCCACATGGCGTCACCAATTCTTCCCCTTTGCCAATCACATAAATGTCTTGAATCTGCGTTTCACCATCAAGCACCATCGCCGCAATCGCACCCGCTTCTGCGCAAGTACCCTCTGGGTAAGCCGCATTTTCAACATTACAGCCAGCATATAATTTACCGGTCTTAGTCAAAATTGCCGCACCAACGGGAAAACGAGAGTAAGGCACATAGGCCTTACTCATGGCATTGTTTGCCAGATCAAACAGAGCGTCGCGGTGTTTCATATTAGACATATCAAGCCCGCTCTTTGACATAGGGTCGACCTATTGCTTTTGGTCCTATGGCTTTACCAATGAAACCCGCAAGCAACAAGACAGTTAACACATAAGGCAATACCTCTATCGCCTGGACTGGCACTTGTCCAATACCTGGGATTTCAACACCTTGCATACGCACAGCAACCGCGTCTAAGAAACCAAACAATAAACACGCAAGCAATACTGGAACTGGACGCCATTTACCGAAGATCAGCGCGGCTAAAGCCATATAACCTTTACCCGCACTCATGTCCTTTAAGAAACCTGCATTGTGGGCAGTCGACAAATACGCACCGGCAAGGCCACACAAAATGCCACAAATAATCAAAGCACGATAACGAATAAAAGACACCGAAATCCCCGCCGTATCCACCGCATGAGGATTCTCCCCTACGGCACGCAAACGCAGACCGAAACGCGTCTTATAAACCACCCAATAAGTAACAGGTACCATAGCAAACGCTAAGTAAACCAAGATGTTATGACCACTGAGCAGATTTGAATAAATCGCGCCAATCACAGGTACATCTTGTAAAGCGTCGGCAAAAGGAAAAGTAATGTCTAGGAAACGTGCGTCTCCAGATAATGCGGGGGTTTGCCCTCCCATCCCAAACCAGTGCATAGACAAGGTCACCGTCAAACCCGCTACTATGGTATTAATCGCCACACCCGACACAATGTGGTCGCCACGATGAGTAATACAAGCAAAACCATGAATCATCGCCAAGCTAACAGAGGCCAATATACCAAAACACAAACCGATCCAAGCTGAACCAAAAACCGCCGCTGCGGCTGCCGCGGCAAACGCACTACCAAGAATTTTACCTTCTAGACCGATATCAACAATGCCCGCTCGCTCTGAATACAATCCTGCCAGCGCGGCAAAAATCAGCGGTGTAGAAACACGCATCGTTGCGTCTAACATAAGTATCAATGTTTCAAACATAGTTTTCCCCTACGCGACCGCTCTGCGAATAAAAAAGCCTTCGATACGATCCTTAAACATGTGTTCAAGCGCACCAGAGAACAGAATCACCAAACCTTGAATCACCACAACGATCTCAGGTGTAATGGTGGGAATTTCAAACGCCAACTCAGCGCCACCTTGGTACAAGGCACCAAATAGAATCGCCGCCAAGATAATGCCGATAGGATGATTACGTCCCATTAGGGCCACCGCAATACCAGCAAAACCATAGCCCGCGGTGAAGTTCAGCAATAGATTGTGGTTGACCCCCATGATTTCATTAAGACCAACAAAACCCGCTAAACCACCCGATATCAACATCGCCCAAATGGTGACTTTGGCCGTATCAATGCCCGCATAGCGAGCCGCGGTAGGATTGGTTCCTAGCGTACGAAGCTGATAACCCCAGCGCGTGTGCCAGATCAATCCCCAAACAAACACACAGCACAATAAGGCCCATATGAAAGCAAGGTTCAATGGTGAATCACCAATATCTATTCCCAATGGCGAAAGTATTTCATGCAAATAAGGCAACCAAGCACTTTCTTCAAACGTCCGGCTGTTTGGCGCCATACGACCGTCTTCTTTTAACCAGTTGACGATAAGATAAACCATCAGCGAAGACGCAATAAAGTTAAACATGATCGTAGTAATAACGATGTGACTGCCGCGATGTGCCTGTAAATACGCAGGAATATAGGCCCAAGCGGCCCCAAACACCGCGGCACCAATCACCGCTAACGGCGCAATCACATAAAACGGCATAGTATGATCAAGAGACAAACAGATCAAACCCACCCCTAAACCACCAATATAGGCTTGACCCTCACCACCGATATTGAACAAGCCGCCCTTAAACGCAACCGACACTGCTAGGCCAGTAAAAATGAGATTCGTAGCGTAATACAAGGTATAACCAATACCTTCGTTATACCCCAATGCACCGTAAATTAAGTAACCTGCAGCTTCAATTGGGTTCTCACCAATGGCGAGAATGACCAAACCTGAAACCAAAAACGCCAGCAAAATATTTAAGATAGGAATAAGGGCAATATTTACCCAAGTCGGAACTTTTGCCTGACTCATGCCGATACCCCTTCTTGCTGTTCGCCTTCTTGTTCTTTGTAATGGGCATTTGCCATCATTAAACCAAGGGTGCGTTCGTCGGCGTCTTTTGCATCAAGTTCACCCACAACCGCGCCATCAAACATCACAATGATGCGATCACTCAGTGCCATAATTTCATCCAATTCAACGGACACTAACAAAATGGCTTTGCCTGCATCACGTAGTTTAACAATTTGTTCGTGAATATTTTCGATTGCCCCGATGTCAACACCTCGTGTCGGCTGACCAATCAACAACACATCTGGGTTTTGTTCTACTTCACGGGCGATAACGATTTTTTGCTGATTACCACCAGAAAAATTCGCTGTTTTCAGATAAGGATTCGGTGGACGAACATCCCAAGCCGCCATACGGGCATTGCATTCATCCAACATGGCTTTGCGATTCATCAAAACTTTGCCGTTATAAACTGGCGAATTATGATAGCCTAGTATGGCAGCCTCATAAGCTTCAAAGCCCGTTACCAAGCCCATTTTGTGGCGATCTTCGGGCACATGGGCCATTTTGAGATCGCGCATCTGTGCCGCATTTTTCGGAGCTTTCGCATTGATTACCTGCCCCGCGAAATGAATTTCACCCTCGTCCATCGGCGTAATGCCAGACAACACGCTCAGCAGCTCACTTTGTCCATTCCCTGACACGCCGGCAATCCCTAATATTTCCCCTGCGCGTAACGCTAAATTAACATTTTTAAGGCGCTTTACACCTTGGCTATCGAACTGAGATAAATTCTGCGCCGACAGTAAGACTTCTCTTGACTGAGCGTCTTCTTTATCGACCGTTAAACGCACTTTCTTACCCACCATAAGCTCAGCAAGCTCTTCCTTACTGGTATGGATAGTTTCACGATGAGCCACCATTTCACCTTGACGCATCACCGACACATTGTCAGTGGAAGCCATGATTTCACGCAGCTTATGAGTGATCAGCAAAACCGTAACGCCCTGATCTTTTAGGGCTTTCAAAATACGGAACAAGTGATCCGCTTCTTGTGGTGTTAATACGCCCGTTGGCTCGTCTAAAATCAGAATGCGTGCGCCACGGTAAAGGGCTTTCAAAATTTCAACACGCTGCTGCAAACCAACCGGCAATTCTTCAACAATGGCATCGACATCAATGTCGAGACTGTATTCTTTCGCGAGACGCTGTAGCTCGACTCTTGCGGCCGCCACACCGCCTTTTAATAGCGCGCCACCTTCGGCGCCTAACATCACGTTCTCAAGAACACTAAAGTTCTCAACCAACATAAAATGTTGATGCACCATACCTATGCCTACATTAATAGCATCTTGAGAACTGCGAATATCCACACGCTTACCATCGACTTCAATATAACCCGTATCGGCTTCATAAAAGCCATAGATAATACTCATCAAAGTGGATTTACCAGCACCGTTTTCACCAATAATACCGTGAATCGTACCTGCTGGAACTTGTAAGCAAATGTCTTTATTGGCCTGAACGGCACCAAAACGTTTACTAATGTCTCGCAATTCAATTGCGTATGGCATGGTTTTATTCGTCATATCTAAAAGGAATTCATCTGCTTATGAGTAAAAATGCTAAGGTAAAAAAAACAGTTGCCCACTCAAAGCAGGCAACTGTTTTTTCATGCAACTTAGTAGTTACAAGTATTATCAGACATGTAATCGTGAACTTTAATGTCACCACTGATAATCTTAGCGCGAATGTCACTGACTTTTGCTTTCATGTCAGCGGTAATCAAGCTGGCATTATTCTCGTCTTGAGCCCAGTCCACACCGCCCTCAGCCAAACCAAGAACAACCATACCTGGTTTCCAAGTACCCGCTGCGGCATCTTTGTAAGTTTTATAAGCGGCTTCGTCCACTCGTTTTACCATGGAGGTTAACATAGTGCCTGGTTGAATATGGTTTTGATTTGAATCAACACCAATCGCCAATTTACCCTCGTCTTTCGCCGCTTGATATACACCAATACCGGTTCCGCCCGCTGCAGCAAACACAACATCAGCACCTTGAGAGAACTGGCTCTTAGCGAGCTCCGAGCCTTTTGTTGGATCATTAAACGCTGCACCAGTGGAACCCGTCATGTTCTGCAAAACGGTTGCACTAGGAGACGCGTATTTCACGCCTTGCTCATAACCACAGCCAAACTTACGGATAAGAGGAATGTCCATACCACCAACAAAACCTACGGTATCTGTTTTTGACGCCATAGAAGCAAGAGCACCAACCAAGAACGAGCCTTCATGCTCTTTAAAAACAACTGATTGCACGTTTGGTAGATCTATCACACCATCAATGATGGTGAAATTGATTTCTGGAAAGTCTTTCGCTACTTTCTCAACCGCAGACGTCATGTTAAAACCAACCGTTACGATTGGAGAATAACCACGCTTAGCAAGACGGCGTAAACCTTGCTCTACTTGAGCTTCGTTTTTCGGTTCAAATTCACGAACTTGAATGCCCGTATCTTCCGTGTATTTTTTAACGCCGTTGTAAACGCCTTCGTTAAAAGATTTATCGTATTTACCTGCTTGATCGTAAACCACTGCAGGTTCTGTTGCCGCGTGAGCCAAGCTTGATGAGATAGCCAGCGCCGTTGCTGACGCAAGAAAGACAGCTTTCATTCCAATTCCTCTTATGTATGTAATCTAATCTAGGCAATTTTTAACCTTGCCTAACTGGTCAAAAATAAACCCATTAGCAGAATACCGCAATGTAATCTGCACAATTTAAGCAACATTTTTACTTATACAGCCCATCACAAAGCCATTTATTGAAGGACGATGTATTCAACAATAGCCATTAGCAATTCTCATGCCCAATTTAAACAAATGGTCAAGATTGGCAATTAGCGCAAAATACCGTACTACGCTGGGCCTGACGAATCTCTTTGAGGGTAGCGCTACAGACTAAACAAGGCTTATCCGCTCGGCCGTAAACCGCCAACTCCTGTTTAAAATAACCCGGCTTACCATCCCCACCAACAAAGTCTTTTAAGGTAGTGCCGCCCTGTTTAATGGCAGCCGCCAGCACCACTTTAATGCATTCAACCAAACACGCCAAACGCGCTTTACTGATCTTACCCGCCAAACGATCAGGACGAATACCCGCTTTAAACAAGGCTTCATTGGCATAAATATTTCCCACCCCCACCACGACCTTACTGTCCATGATAAAGGTTTTAATGGGGACTTTACGGCCCTTTGCACGGGCAAACAGCATATCAACATTAAACAGATCAGACAGAGGCTCTGGCCCAAGGTGCTTGATCAATTCATGCTCGTTCCAATCCGCTGTTGTCCACAAAATGGCACCAAAGCGACGAGGGTCCGTGTACCGCAACCATACATCATCGTCGGCAAAGCAAAAATCCACATGATCATGAAACATCGGCGGAGTCTCGGCTGGCACAAAATACAAGCTTCCAGACATACCAAGATGAACAATCAAGGTACCTTTTGCAGTATGAATACCAATGTATTTGCCACGACGAGATAGATGAGTGATTTCGTCTCCTACCATCTCAGAGCTTAGCTCAGGCGTGATCAACCAGCGTAATTTAGGCTGACGAATATCCACTCTCGCAAGAGTGCGTCCTATTAACTTAGACTCAATGCCACGTAATGTGGTTTCTACTTCTGGTAATTCCGGCATGGTTGACCTCAATGCGAGACACAGACAATACTGAGTAAACGAATAAAGTGCAGCAAGTAGATACAGCAAAAAACTGACCAGATGAACAACTTGCTTCTACTACTATATGCTAGATACAAAAAAACCGACTCAATGAGTCGGTTCCTTTTGACAAAGAAAGAAAATTATTTAATTTTCGCTTCTTTGTACATAACATGCTTACGTACTACTGGGTCATACTTTTTCATTTCAAGTTTGTCAGGAGTATTACGCTTGTTCTTGTCAGTTGTGTAAAAGTGACCAGTACCAGCAGAAGATACCATGCGAATTAGATCGCGAGCGCCTTTAGAAGCCATGATTCAGATCCTTATACTTTTTCGCCGTTGGCACGAATTTCAGCAAGAACTGATTCAATACCTTTTTTATCGATAATACGCATACCTTTAGAAGATACACGCAAACGTACATAGCGGTTTTCACCTTCGACCCAAAAACGGTGCCAGTGAAGGTTTGGAAGAAAACGACGCTTAGTGCGGCGCTTTGAGTGAGAAACGTTGTTACCTGTAACAGGACGCTTCCCAGTAACTTGACATACGCGAGACATAATTAAATACCTTTTGCTATCCAGAAAGATTATTGGAAGTGTTTCACTTCCTCAGGCGGAGCATGATTCCTTATGAATCAAAAAAATCCCATACCGAGGATATAGCGGCGCGCATTTTCCCATAACCCAATCCATTGAGCAATTCTTTTGTTAAAAAAATGATCAGTTAAAAGACTCAAATAAGAATTTCAAAGAAAAACAACTTAGCTAACTTACACCAATCCCCTTTCAGCCAAGGACACAGGCGAGCCATCACCCACCACAAAGTGATCAAGCAATCGCACATCGACTAGATCCAACGCACGTTTAATTCTTTCGGTAATGCTGATGTCCGCCTGACTGGGCTCTGCCACGCCGCTTGGGTGATTGTGAGCCAGAATGACCGCCGCAGCATTGTATTGCAGCGCGGCTTTCACTACTTCACGAGGGTAAACCGCCGCGGCATCTATGGTGCCCATAAAGAGCTCTTGATAGCGGATCAACCTGTGCTGAGTATCTAAGAAGAGCACCGCGAAGATTTCTCGCTGGGAATGGCGTAGTTGAGAAGAAAGGTAAGTTCGGACGTGTTCTGCGCTGGTAAACACGGTTTCGCGCATCAATTGTTCTTGTAAATGTCGTTTGGACATTTCTAACACAGCTTGTAATTGCGTGTATTTTGCATCACCAAGACCAAAGCCTTGACAAAACTCTTCACGACTGGCCGACATGAGCGCACGCAAACCACCGAATTGGGACAACACCTGACGGGCCAGTTCCACCGCACTGATGCCTTGCGTCCCAGTTCGAAGAAATATCGCCAGCAATTCGGAATCACTCAGCGCGCTCGCTCCTTGATGAATAAGCTTTTCTCTGGGTCTTTCTTGTTCAGGCCAATGTTTAATACTCATGATCTACTCCTTGATCCATGTTAATCTTGCATTTAATGTCAATGAGACTGGCGTCCTGCCTATTTACTCACTTTATCGACCACAGCACGAATTGAGAAGTTTTTTATGTCAAATCTCGCTCAAAAACGCATTTTATTAGGCATTACCGGTGGCATTGCCGCTTATAAAAGCATCGAACTGATTCGTTTGCTCACCAAGGCGGGCGCCGAGGTTCAAGTCGTTTTAACCGATGGCGCAAAAGCCTTTGTCACCGAAATGACGCTGCAAGCGATTTCTGGTCACCCAGTACGCAGCACCTTATTAGACCCGAATGCCGAAGCGGGAATGGGACACATAGAACTGGCAAAATGGGCGGATTTAATTGTCATTGCACCCGCCTCTGCTGACTTCATGGCGCGCTACGCTCAAGGCATGGCAAACGACTTGTTAAGTACCTTGTGCCTAGCCACCGAATCGCCCGTATTACTGGCGCCGGCCATGAACCAAGCCATGTGGCGTCATCCTGCCACGCAAGCCAATGCAAAACTACTCGCTGAGCGAAGCGTACTCAGTATTGGCCCAGCTGATGGTGCGCAAGCTTGCGGTGACATTGGCCCTGGGCGCATGAGCGAACCGAGCGATATTTTCAATGCGGTTACCGCTCACTTCGAAAACGATTCAATAACACAAGATTTATCCGGCCAACATTGGGTGATCACCGCTGGCCCCACCATGGAAGCCATCGACCCCGTTCGTTTTATCAGCAATCACAGCTCAGGCAAGATGGGTTATGCCCTCGCCAAAGCAGCCATGGCTCGTGGCGCGAAGGTCACGCTAATCAGCGGCCCAGTGCAAATTGCGATACCTAGTGGCGCTCATGTTATTGCGGTAAAAAGCGCCGATGACATGCTAGCGGCTTGCCAACAAAGCATGAATACTCAAGCAGATGTTTTCATTGGTGCCGCAGCGGTGGCCGACTTTAAAATGAAAACAGCCTGTGATCAGAAAATGAAAAAACAATCCGACACAGATGAAGTCACCCTGACGCTCGTTAAAAACCCAGACATCATCGCCACCCTCGCCCAACAAAAACGCGCAAAAACCATCGTCGGCTTCGCGGCAGAAACGCAAAACGTGATCGAATACGCGAAAAGCAAGCTGGAACGCAAAGGTCTGGACATGATTATCGCCAATGACGTATCTCGTGCGGATATTGGCTTTAATCAAGACGATAACCAAGTCACTGTGATCACCAAAGACAAGACCTGGTCGCCAGATAAAGCCACAAAAAGCCAGCTAGCGAGTGTACTGGTTGAATTTATTCAACAACATACTAAGCCAGCACTGTAATCCGCCTGATGAATTAAGAGAAGAAGAGAAAATAACCATGAAACAAGCAATTCAATTAAAAATCCTAAGCGACAAAATCGGTAAAGAGATTCCTCTGCCGACCTATGCGACCGAAGGCTCTGCTGGCTTAGACTTACGGGCCTGCCTAGATCAAGCAATCGATCTTGCACCCGGCGAAACAACACTTCTGCCAACAGGCTTATCTATTTATATCCAAGACCCAAATCTAGCAGCAACCATTCTGCCTCGTTCAGGTCTGGGTCATAAACACGGCATCGTTTTAGGTAATTTAGTGGGCCTTATCGATTCAGATTACCAAGGCGAGCTAATGATATCTTGCTGGAATCGTGGCAACACAACATTCACTATTGAACCTGGTGAACGTGTTGCTCAACTCGTTTTACTGCCAGTCGTTCAAGCTGAATTTCATATCGTAACTGAATTCGAAAGCACCGAACGTGGCGAAGGCGGCTTTGGTCATACAGGCACAAAATAAGCAAAAAAGCGGCTAAAAAGGTGAGAATATTTCATCTTTTTAGCCTCTGTTACCACATTCATTCACCCATCTTTTTCAGTACAACTGAAATTTACTTTCATAAGCCCAAACTTCGTAAGTTTCATACAAATTTCTATAGTTAATCCGCCAAGATCACGTTATTATTTTAACCATAAGTGGTTGCTTACACTCGTTGTCAGCCTTGACTGTCATCGTTTTGCCACAGCAACCGAATAATATAGTAAAGAATAGAAGTGTTTTTTATTGATACAGTCTGTTTTTTTATGCGACCCATTTTTGTTTACAGGAGTACGTAAAACGTGGCTTTTTCTCGTGAATCTGCTTTAGATGTTGCTAAGGTTTTAAGCGAATCGCTTCCTTACATTCAACGCTTTGCTGGTAAAACGCTGGTTATTAAATACGGCGGCAATGCCATGACAGATGAAACCCTACAAGCTGGTTTTGCAAGAGACATCGTTTTGATGAAAGCCATCGGCATTAATCCAATCGTGGTTCACGGTGGCGGCCCACAAATTGGCGATATGCTGGCTAAACTGAATATCGAATCCAAATTCATCAACGGTATGCGTGTCACTGACACAGCAACCATGGATGTGGTTGAAATGGTACTAGGTGGCCAAGTAAACAAAGAAATCGTTAACTTAATTTGTGAAGCGGGTGGTAAAGCCATCGGCATCACAGGTAAAGACAGTCGTTTTATCAAAGCAAAAAAGCTGTTCGTAAAACACCAAGCGGAAGGCATGACAACACCGGAACAGGTAGACATCGGCCATGTTGGCGAAGTCGCCAGTGTTGACACCAGCTTCTTAAAGTTTTTTGAAAACAGCGACTTGATCCCAGTTATTGCACCAATTGGTGTAGATGATGAAGGTAATTCTTACAACATCAATGCGGATCTCGTCGCAGGCAAAGTGGCGGAAGCGGTTGGCGCAGAAAAACTCATGCTACTGACCAATATTTCAGGTGTACAAGACAAGCAAGGCAATGTGCTAACTGGGCTGAGCACCGCTCAAGTCGATGCCCTAATTGCTGACGGCACGATTTATGGTGGTATGTTGCCTAAGATTAGTTGCGCGCTATCGGCTGTTAATTCAGGGGTGACAAGCGCTCACATTATCGATGGACGAGTACCGCATGCCACTTTATTAGAAATTTTTACCGATACTGGTGTGGGTACACTCATATCCAACACGAAAGTGGGTGAATAGGTCTTCACTGTTGTTAATGTGATGAATTGACAATATTGTTAGTAATTGGATACGACAAATGAGCAATAAGAAACACGATCGTCGCACTGAAATATTGCAGGCACTCGCTCAGATGCTAGAAAGTAGCCCTGGAGCGCGTATCACAACGGCGGCGTTAGCTAAGCAAGTTGGCGTATCGGAAGCGGCCTTATATCGCCATTTCCCAAGCAAAGCCAAAATGTTTGAAGGCTTAATCGAGTTTATTGAAGAAACGCTTTTTACGCGCATTACTCGTATTATCCAAGAAGAAAGCAATGTGGTCTCTCGTATCGAAATGATCATGACGCTGGTACTCGGATTTGCTGAGCAAAACCCAGGCATGTGCCGTTTACTCACAGCCGATGCATTAGCGGGCGAAACAGAACGATTACGCGTCCGTATTGCGCAAGTTTTTGATCGCATTGAAACTCAGCTGAAACAGGTAATGCGTGAAGCCGATTTAAAACAAGGATTGCGACCAGCAATGGGCGTTGCTCCCTGTGCAAATTTTCTAATCGCTATTATCGAAGGCAAGATACGCCACTACGTACGTAGCGGGTTTAAAGTAAAGCCAATGGAAATTTGGCAAGAACAATGGACAGCTTTGGCACAAAATTTGATGCTAAACCGCTAGGGTCTGAGGCAAAACCTCATACCTAGCTTTTATAGCATCATTTTTTGCATTAAATGCCGTATTGCAAACGATACGCTTTTACCGCATCAAGGTGCTTAGCGAATTCTGGGGCATCCTGTTCTGCCAAATACGTCATAATGTCGTTTAACGAGACGATACTTATGACAGGCATACCAAAGTCACGTTCGACTTCTTGGATAGCAGACAACTCACCTTGGCCTCGTTCCTGACGATCTAAGGCGATAAGAACACCCGCTGGAAGCGCATTAGCTTGTTGGATGATTGCCATGACTTCTCGAATGGCTGTTCCTGCAGTGATAACGTCATCAATGATCATGACGTTACCCGCTAACGGAGCCCCCACAAGAGAGCCGCCTTCACCGTGAGTTTTTGCTTCTTTACGGTTGAAAACGTATGGTGTGTCTACATTATGATGGTCATAGAGGGCAACCGCAGTTGTGGTTGCCAACGGAATGCCTTTATAGGCAGGACCGAACAGAACATCAAATGGAACATTTGCTTCCATTAATGAGGTTGCGTAAAAGCGTCCTAACTTAGCTAGTGCTTGGCCAGAACTAAATAAGCCTGCATTAAAAAAGTAGGGGCTTACGCGGCCTGATTTAAGCGTAAATTCGCCAAAGCGCAACACGTTTTGTTCAATAGCGAATTCAATAAAGTCTCTTTGGTAAGGTTTCATGCCAACTCCAGAAAGATAAAATAGTACACAACAAAGCGCCGCCAAGAACGAGCGAAGCCATGCCAACATTGGATAGGCGCTAATATAACACACGGCTAGGAATTGTAGGGACCAGAAATGAAGGTCATCAGCCTTAATGTAAATGGTATAAGACAAGCAGCAGACCGCGGCTTTTTTGAATGGATGGTTCGTCAGAACCCAGATGTTGTGTGTCTGCAAGACATACAAGCAGATGAACGCAGTCTAAATGACAGTGTTTTCTTTCCGCCAGAGTTCAATACGTATTTTTTTGACTCGATGGAAAATCCTGAACAAGCAGGCGTTGCTATCTATTGTAAGACCATGCCCAAAGCCATCATGACAGGCATGGGCTTTCCTGAATGCGACTTCGAAGGACGCTTCATTCAGGCTGACTTCGATAAAGTCAGTATTGGTGCTTTTTTGACGCCTCACGGCTCAAATCACGAAGAGTCATTACAAGAGCACAAATATCGCTTTATGGAAGGTTTTAAAAATCACCTGATTAAAACCCGCCGTAAACGCCGAGAGTTTATTTTCTGCGGAACCGCTAACGTTGCGCGCTCTCCTATCGATGTAAGCAGTTGGTTTGTTAATCAACGCAATTCTGGTTTCTTGCCAGAAGAGCGTAAGTGGATAAACGAAATATTCAATGAAATGGAATACGTTGACGCCTTTCGTCAAGTGAATAAACAAGACAAGCAGTATACTTGGTGGCCTGATTATGAACGCGCATGGAAACTAGACGAAGGGGGTCGTTTGGATTATCAAATTACCACACCTGGCATCAAAAACTTGATCCAAGGCGGCACCATTTATAAAGGTCAGCGTTTTTCTGATCACGCACCGCTGATCATGGAATACAATATCGACTAGAGTTCGATTTGAAAACAAGTCGATAAACTAAAGGCCCACAAGAGGTAACTCTCGTGGGCCTTTTGTTGTCTTGGCAAAAACGAGTTCAATAACGCTGCTTATGCCGTCACTAAAGCTTTATGTTTTACTTTGAGCTTTAATTGATGAATGCCTCCAGGAGGAATCACGTAGGCATCACTGAGTGCATTCGCCGCTTCGACACATACAAAGCGACGATAGTCCTCGTCTTCCATATCCGTACGCTGCTTTGCGAGTTCTGCACCTGGGTTCCACAGTACGGTACTGTGACTGCCTTCTGTGTGAATCACCAATTTTCGTTGTAGGCCCATATCCAGTATTTCACACACCTCTGGCGCCGATGTGTAAACTCTGTCCATATGATCACATGGCGTAATAACACCTTGCTGTAGCTTCTGACTGCCATTATCAAACTTATCGACATAGCTCACTTGATCTAGACCATGGATCTCTGTCGTTTGATTATCCGATACATGGAAATAAGTATGCAAAGCTTCACTAATTGGCATCGGCTTATCTGACAAATTGGCTGACGAAAAGTTGATCCGAAAGCCCTTGCTGGAAAAGCGAAACACCTGACGCAACTCAAACGCCAAAGGCCACATTTCTTCAATTAAAGGATGCTCTTCCGAAGCCAAACGTATCACAATTTTGACATCACCATTCTTAAAACGACCCACTTCAATAAATTCCCAACGAAAATAGCGCGCCAAGCCATGAGCAGGATAATCATTTTGCGTCTCATGAGCACCAAACCAAGGCCAACAGACAGGCACACCAAAATGTCGACGACCAAAGCGCCCTTCACCGCCTGGGTTGTCAGATTGGAACAACAGATCTTCTTGACCCGCTGGAATAAAGCTTTCTAAATGCCCGCCCCATAATGCGATAGTCGCACTAAAGCCTGGTTGTTCAATGACAATTTCATCGCATTTTTTTAAGCTCGCTGGGCGTATTTCGCCTCCCAACTCTTCAAGCTCTCTCATCAGTCGGCCATTCATCTACAACTCCGTCAAAATAATTTCGTACGCCCATATTAGCTGCAGATAGCATGATTACAATAGCTTGAGTTTATATCGACAATTCAACAAAGCAGATAACCGAATAAAGACTTAACCTAGTCTGAGTTTTACGTTATAAAACATAGCAACGACAAACACGTTCCGAACCAGCTTCTGTTTTCATTTTAAAAGGTAATATCTTCTTTATGAATCAACAAAACGAACCAAAAATGATCATTGGTTGCGACGAGTGGTGCGCATTTCCTTCCCTTGATATTCCAGCGATCAAAGCACGAGTTGATTCGGGTGCGAAAACCTCCTCCATGCACGCAATCAACATTGTCCGCTTTACGCGTGAAGATGAGCACTGGGTAAGATTTGATGTGCATCCATTACAAAAAAACCGCAAAGTCACCGTGCATTGTGAGGCGCCTCTCATTGACCAGCGCGTCATAAAAAGCTCCAGTGGAGACAAAGAAAAACGCCCAGTCATTCGCGTCCCTCTTTCTCTTGGCGGTAAAACATGGGAAGCAGAGGTGACACTCACCAATCGCGATAGTATGGGCTACAGAATGCTACTCGGACGAGAAGCGATGAATGGCCGAATCCTAATTGATCCAGAAGGCATGTGCCTACTCGGAGAAAAAGCAAAAAATACCTTACAGTCACTGTATGCCACAACCAAGGTATAATGAGTAATAAAGAGTAAGGTGTGAACTTATATCGCTGTTCACGTCAAAGGCCGATGTCTTTCCCTACATCGGCGACCTTGCGTTATGAGACCACGGGGCTTACATATCCTCAACAGATTGCCCTGTGACGTCTGCATAGGGATCAAAATCCAGCACGTCAGTGGACACAGCAAATGTCTGATCACTCGCTACCGTGATCCGTTGCCCATCATTTGGGGCATCCAGTTGTCTTCTGTCCCATACCTTCAAATGATAATCCCCAGCAGGCAGTTCCAGAGTAACGCTACCAGCCTTATCGGTTAATGCAAAATAAGGGGTATCAACCACCACTATCCAAGCGATCATGGTGTCATGGATATTACATCCCAATGCCACCACACCCGACCGATCAAACAATTCACTGGACGGCGCACGCCCAAGATAGAGTTTGATATCAAATGTTTTTGCCTCGGAAAATGAGTAAACGTGGTGACGAACCGTATCAAGATTAGGGAATTCAACTCGAGTCCCAGCTTGCAGCACCGTCACAGCGGGCAAAAACATTTGTCTTTTTTGAGCAATCACTACCGCGGGTAAATCTTTACTGACCGCTTTTGCTTTAAACGACAGAGGCTCAAAAAACACCGCACTATGATCCAGCGGCTTACCATCTGGCGACGTTAAGGTGACGGATACAGTATGTGCCCAAGCAGAGGGTAACCATACCCCACCGACAGCCGCCAGACAGAATAAAAAGATACGATTAAGGTTCAATGGCAATGCCTACTATAGATTGACCTGAAGCGATCTCTCCGATTTTCACCAGCTGCGCATCATCCAAGCTGATCTTATATAGGGTATAGGAGGAATGCTCTTGAGCTCTCAATGCCACATACGCCGCATTGGTCACATCAGCAATATCAAAATGCGCATCTGCCACAGGCCCTGTCGCTAATTTACCAACCGTGTAAAGTCGGCCTGTATTAGGGGACTCTTGATTCGCATCGGTCTCTCGCGTGCCTTGCGTAACCAAAGCACCCTGTACCGCATCAATCGCAAAATTCGTCGTCAACTTGCTGTTTTTTGTATTGTAAGTATAGGCTGCAGCAACCAAATGCGGTGCGACACCATACGACACATCACCAAGGCTATACTGCAACGAAGCGTCAAGCTGCACATCGGCTAAGTCGAGATTATTGTCCACATAAAGACCTGTTTCAGGGTGCATCCTACTGTTTACGCCAGCATTAGTGACGACACGAATACGGTCTGCTGCTGGGTTAAAATCTACGCCATACAAGGTTCCATCCAAAACAAGCTGTTGCGCAGACTCACCTATCGCTGTCATCTGACCTGAGTCTGTATTAACAGTGTACACCTGACCAGTATTGGACACGGCATACAAGACACCATAGGCAACGCGATAATCGATACCAATAATGCGCTCATCTGGGGTTTTAATCCCCTGTAACGACACACGACTTATAATCGTATCTGGGTGCGCTACGTTAAATTTGATTAACCTATTATTGGACAACAGCGCGAGCATATTTTCTGGCAGCTCAGCGTCAGGCGCCATCTCTGGTATAGACTGCGCATGAAGCGTACTAGACAACAAGAGCATGACATAACATAGGGAACGTATTTTACGCATTAGGTAACCTTTTCTTAATTTCATTAGAAACCACTAAACGCCACTTACAACAGATCGATTTCGGCCACTCTCTTTTGCTTCGTATAACGCTTCATCGGAACGACTTAACCAATCATGCACATCTTTATCTGACCGAGACGCTTCTGATATACCGAAACTTATCGTTACAGAGACAATGGTATCGGCGGTTTTTACTTTGATCTCAGCAATTTTCTTACGCACGGTTTCACAGAAAAAAAGCGCGCCAGCGGCGTCTGTATTAGGCAACACGATAACGAATTCTTCACCACCATAACGGCCAACAAAATCTGTTTTTCTGGCACCAGAAGAAAGTACCTTAGCGACCGCTTGCAACACTTGGTCCCCAACAGGATGACCATATTGATCATTGACCTGTTTAAAGTGATCTATGTCGGCCATCACCAAAGAATGAGAGCCACCACGCTGTTTAAAGGCATCAAAAGCATTGTTCAACACTTTATCCAGACTGCCGCGATTATGCAGCGATGTCAGTGGATCTGTTTTACTTAAATAGTCTAACTTACGATTGGCATTAGAGAGTGATTCCTTATTCGTCGCGACGTCCGTTACATCATAAACCACCATGCAAACGTACTTTACCGTACCATCCGCATTGGTAATCGGTCGTAGAGCAACATTCTGATACATCTTTTCTGCTATCCCAGTAATAGGACGATAGCTTTTAAAAGGAAAAAGATGGGGACGTTGTTCCCACGAAATAAAAATGGACGTTCTTAATGCAATCACATTGTCTAATTTTTGCTGCAACCAATTACTATTAATCGTCGGAAAAATATCAAATAGAGACTGCCCTTTGGCAATAGAAGAACTCACCCCACTGTGATTTTCTATGAAACTATTCCAGAGCTTGATTTCATATTTGTCGTTTAAAACCACCAAGCCCACATCGATATGCTGAAGCATATCGAATAGCCAATGCAGTTCCATAATATCTTCTGCGTTACTGCTCATTTGTCTAATCTTCCTCAACCAAATAGGACAGCAAATTTTCCAATACCGATACAGAATCCTCAGTAAACAGCATCATCAAGTCACAACTAATTTGATAATTTTCTACTTCGTAAACAATCTCAACCACCAGCGTGCGTTTCCATTTGGCTTTTTTGATGTTCACTAAATCCGCCACCTTCGCATGCTGCGCAAACAAGGCTGGATGACTATGGCTAAAATCGATATTCAACTGCTTACCAAATGCATCAATAAATGGACCAACCAATACAGACGATACATCCATCAGCAGCTCAACCTCGACCACTGAATCGATGACTTCTGTCATATTGAGCAGCTTTGCCATATCTGGAAAGCTCGAATCGCTAAAAATAAGTAAGGTTTCAAACGCAATTCCAGAGCCCACAAACCCTTGAGAAACAGCCGAACAACTGTCGTCTTTGACGCTATAATCCAGCGCCATTTGCAGCTCACTGACCTCTAAGATGTTTACCCGTGGAACAGGCAATTTGACAAAAACATTCAGCATATCGGCCAAGACACTAGCAGCACGTCCCATGGCAATATTCGAAATTTCCTGCAAGCACTCATTAAGAGTAAATTGCTCTGCGGCCGTCTTTTCCTCAATAACCGTAGTTGATTGATCCAGATTACGATCCGCCGCTTCATCAGAGAACAGACCCAATGAAATCAACAACGTCCGCAACTCTTCTGCTGACGCAGGCTTTTTATGAAAGGCCACAGCGCCCATCTCTTTTACGCGCTGTATCGCTTTCGGCTGAATGTCTCCCGACACCACAATCACAGCCGGAGATGACTCAAAAGATTGCAGTGCTTCAAGCGTCTCATAGCCATCTTTCACTGGCATATTGAGATCCAGAAATAAAATATCAAACGTGGAAGCCGATATTTTATTTAACGCTTCTTCCCCATGTTCTGCATAGTCAACATCAATATCCCAATCCGTTGGTAACACTCTTGTTAATTGCTTACGCGCAATTTTTGAATCATCACAAATCAGTACTCGTGTACTCATTACCCTTCTCTTTTTGATAAGTGTCACAGGTGCATACTATGACACCTAAGGTGTCGTTTCTAAAACCACAAAAATGTTATTTCACGTAACCAAAATCAACATAAATGCAGTTAATTCCCCTTGCTTTATAATCTAGACCTTTTTATCGAATTATAGTGCGAACTAAACAAACGATAATAAGGCTTTCGTCACTAAACGCTCATCGTACTTGTGCAGTTTGTCCATTATTAATGGGGTTTTAATCACAGTGACATTCATCGCCATTAAAGCATCAACATCAACGTCACCATAATCATATTTATCGTCAAGTAACAGATAATCTAAAGCAGAGAAACACTCGACGGATTGATCATCCGCACACACGGTTTCTATCAAGCGCTTCACTCTTTCCATTAACGACAAGCCTTGCTGCTCTGGGTCCATACCTAAATTAGGTAAATATACTTTTGGATTAGCATTCTGACGAATCGCACGGCCAACGCCCTCTGGCAAAAGATTCGCCAGCAAGCTGCTGTAAAAACTGCCGGGGGGATAACAAATCAAATCAGCCCCCTCAATGGCGTCTTTACGGTCATCCGCAATATAACGATTCGTCGGCATGATATTACGCAGCCCCTTATTTAACCAAATTCGCTTTATCGGACTCGGTAATGAGTGCGTTTCTTTGCCAGTAATTCTGTGCTGACCTAAAACAATATCTCCACTCTCAAGCTCAACCCCCAAATGCAAGCTGGCATCAAGGGTGGTTTTCACCTCACCTAACGCTTTTACGAGGCGCGAGAATAAAAAGACAATCGGGTCTAACTGTTGCTGGTTATTCAAATACCCACCCGCCATAATCAGATTGCCAATACTGGCCCCACGTAAATCAAAATCATGATGAATACGTGCTTGAGTCACGGCCAAATGCATTTGAATTAGAGCCTTCATGGGATTAGGAATGCATTCGATTAACGAATGCTCTCCCGCAACCAATTGCTGTAGTTGAGCTCTTAAGACGGACAACTCCGCTTGCTGAGGAAGCCGATGAGTAAACAATTTGTACACTTCTGGTTGCCCCATGACGGTTTCATCCGCCAATGCCATCAAACGACTACGCAAATCCCCAACGGCCGGAATATCAAACTCAGCACGTAATCGCGCAGAGCTGCCACCCGAATCAAACGGCGTCACAAGATGAATGGAATGGTGTGTGTACTCCTTAAATACGCGACTAATTTTGTTTAATGCTGAGCCGCCACTAAAAAACAACACTTTTGGCCCTTGTTCTGGCAAGCTCTGATAACGATGAACACGGACAGGATCTGGCATCACCATACGACGCCAAATACGTAAAGAGCTTGTCATATAAACCTCATACAAATCCAAATAGTCGCCAGCAAGCGTTAGAAAACGTTTAAAATTGGCTTGATGTTATCTTCCCATGATACACAATGCTAAAATGCTCGCCATGCAAAACGTCATTAAAACAATAGCACGTATTACTTTCAGGAAGCGCCATGGAAACCAAAAATTCTGGGTCATCTCTAAGCAAAGCACTCAACATGCTGAACCACGTTTGCACCTCTCCGGTGCCACTGCGATTTGCCGAATTGGTCGAACTTTCTGAACTGCCTAAAGCCACCGCTCATCGCCAACTAAATACTCTGCTTGAGCATGGCTTGGTGCGTTTTGATGAACACAAACAAGCCTATTATCCTGGCTATGGATTGCTTGCCCTTGCCCACCGCACCTGGGCAAACTTAGACATTCGAGACGTAGCCGCCGCCCCCATGCGAGAACTGTGGTCCAGCACCCAGGAAACCATTCACCTTGCGGTTTTAGACGGCGCAGAGGTTATTTATATCGATAAACTGGAAAGCCCTAAGAGCTTACGACTTTATTCTGCAGTCGGAAAAAAAGGCCCCGTCTACTGCACGGGTGTTGGCAAAGCCATGTTGGCTTTTTTACCCGATGACAAACAGCAAGCCGTCATCGAACATCAAGCCTTTTTCCGCCATACAGAACATACCCTAACCACTCCGGATGCCCTAAAAGCCAACTTGGCCCAGATCAGAGAGCAGGGCATTTCCCTCGACTTAGAAGAACATGAGATGGGCATAAAATGCGCAGCAGCGCCTATTTTCAACTCACGCCATGAAGCCGTCGCGGCGATCAGTGTCACCGCTCCGGCTTTTCGAACCAGCGATGAGGTCTATGAGGCCATGAAAAACCAAGTAAAAGATGCCGCCAATACCATATCAAAACGCCTTGGCGCGTGTGATTAATCCCTCACGATAAGAGAGAAAAGCATGGCAACTGGTCTATTAGCATTGCTTGATGACATCACCACACTGCTGGACGATGTCGCGGTTTTTTCCAAAGTGGCGGCGAAAAAAACCGCTGGCGTCTTGGGGGACGACCTTGCATTAAACGCTGAACAAGTGTCGGGCGTGAAAGCCGACCGTGAATTGCCCGTGGTTTGGGCCGTCGCCAAAGGCTCTTTCATAAACAAACTGATTCTCGTGCCGTTGGCACTCGCTGTAAGCGCCTTTATCCCTTGGCTAATCCAACCGTTGTTAATGGCAGGCGGTTTGTATCTGTGTTTTGAAGGTGTCGAAAAAGTGCTTCATCTCTTCAAGAACCACCACGACGAAAAAGAGACACTGAGAAACCACCTCAAACAAGCCAACTCAGCCACAGAACTGCTAGCCCTAGAAAAAAGTAAAGTAAAAGGCGCGATTCGAACCGACTTTGTATTATCCGCCGAAATCATTGTCATCGCCCTTGGCTCCGTTGCGGGACAAAGTTTGTTGACCCAAACCATGGTCGTCAGCCTAATCGCTTTGGTTGTCACCGTCGGCGTATATTTATTAGTCGGGCTGATTGTGCGCCTTGATGACATTGGCTTGTATTTAACGCAATCAAACAAGGCCTTGGTTAAACGACTTGGTCTGGTGATATTAAAAGGCGCCCCCATGTTGATCCGACTGCTATCCATTGTCGGCACCATCGCGATGTTTTTAGTAGGCGGCGGTATTTTCGTTCATGGTTTACCAACCTTGCATCACCTTGCGGATATAGTCGTATCCGGTGAAATGGCGCAAATTCCGGTATTAACCAGCTTGATCAACACAGGCATCAGCTTATTCGTTGGTTTGATTCTAGGGAGCATTGCCGTTGGCGTGGTGTCACTCTTTAATAAGATAAAAGTGAACAAGAAAGTCATCTAAACACACGACAAGCAAGGGCTTACGCTTGTCGTGCCAATAATACAAAATCCGCTAATTCCGCAAAGCCCAAACCGCCAGGTTGCGTCGTCTGATAACGAGGTCGATGACGCATTATAGGTAAATGCTGAACTATGTTCGCTACTCCCACGCTTAATGGAAAGCGCGCAAACATGCTTTCATCGTTGGGGGCATCGCCCACATACAAGACTTGCTCTTGTTGTTGCGCGTCACTCAGCCCATACACATCATGCAGTACGCGTTGCGCCATGGAAAACTTATCGTAACCTTGCGAGCACACATTAATGTGTATCGAACTGGCTTTTGCGTTTAACCCCATGGCTATGAGCGCCGCCAAACACGCATCTTTGTCCGCAACGGCAGGAGGTTTAACGTCTTGCGCATAATCGATCGCCACATCCGTGAGACGGTACGCCTGATCACGCGCCAAACGTAAACGGGGAAATTGCCTTAACACCGACTCAACCTGAGTCAATATGTGAGCTTGCTCGGCACGCATTTTCGATTCATCACGCCAGAAGGAATAGGTCAAATGACGGTCTGCGGTTCTGCCAATAAAACAGGCACCGCCTTCCGTAATCACGCCATCAACAGGGAGCGCTCGAGCAATCATATCCGACCACCCAGCACACCCCCCCGTAACGGGAATCACCTTAATCCCTTCGGCTTCTAATTGCGCCAAAGCTTGTAGCGTCGCCACTGGCAACTGACCTTCCCACGTCAGTGTGTCGTCAAAATCCGTTAAAATAAATCGTAGATCTTGGCAGGTACTAGGCTCAAGATCAGTAAGAGAAAGCGCAGATATCGACATAATTACCCTAAGAACAGAGTTGAATTTGAACACCATGAGAGGTGAGTAATTGGGTTTGCGAGTCGGTGAGCGCATCACTAAACAACCAATCTATCGCTGCAAACGGTTGTACGCGCGCCATGGCTTTACGGCCCCATTTGTGCTGATCCGCGACCAACAAACAGTGGCGACTTTGCTCAACCAAAACACGACTCACGGCGGCTTCTTCAGGGTCAAAATCCAATATGCCTTGCTCTTCATCCATGCCACCACAGCCCAAGACGCCATAATCAAAATAATACTGGCGCAGCCCAGACAGTGTCTCTTCGCCCACCAAATCATGGTGACGATGGCGTAATTTGCCCGCTAAAACTCGCACACGAATATCAGGGTAATGTCCCAATATACCCGCCACAGTTAAGTTATTGGTGAAAACCTGTAAATCATGATGAGACACCAAAGCCTTCGCCACATATTCTACCGTGGTGCCAATACCTAGAAACACCGAAGCGCCGTCTGGGATCATCTGAGCGACCTTCGTCGCAATCGCTTCTTTCGCATCGCTGTTCAGAAACTGACGATGATCAAACGGCAAATTTTCCGTACTAGACACAGGCGCAATCCCACCATGAGTACGACGCACAAGATGACGCTCCGCCAGCTGATTAATGTCTTTGCGAATGGTCTGGGAAGACACGTTAAAGCGTGTCACCATGTCTTCTACCAGCAAAGTATCTTCTTGCTGTACCCAATTTAAGATCTGGTTTTGTCGCTCATTTAACCCCACACGGCACCCTTATATTACTTCGTCAGCAAAGCAGCGAACTGCGTCGGATCGTCCGTAATGATGGCGTCCATACCCCACTCCCAATGGGCTGTCACTTTTTTTGGATCATTGGCGGTATAACACAACAATTTATAACCCGCGGCTTTTACCGCCCGCGCTTGGGCTTCTGTCAATCGTGAATAATCACAATTCAAACTGTACGCTTCAATACTTTCAAGCTGCGCCTGCCAGTCCTCTGGAATGTCTTCATACAAAGGCGCAAGATGACGCTGCTCATCAATCTCATAACACATGTCTAATGCCGCGAGGTTGAAACTGGAAATCATCAGCTTGTCATTGTCTTGCCAATAATCGCGCAACATCGCCATCACCGCAGGCACAATATTTTCCACATCCGCACTGTCATGCTTAATCTCAAGGTTCAAGCCAAGACCCAACGACTGAATGCATTCCAATGCCTCCAACAGAGTAGGCACTTTTTCGCCCACAAACGCATCAGAAAACCAAGCCCCCGCATCCAATGCCGCCACATCCGTCGGACGAGCTTCACGAGTCACCCCCGACCCATTGGTACAACGATCCAGCGTGTCATCATGGAAAATAACCAATCCCCCTTCGGCGATCAGATACACATCAATTTCCACCCAAGTGGCGCCCGCTTCAGCGGCCGCTCGAATCGACGCCAAGGTATTTTCCGGTGCCAATAACGCCGCACCACGATGACCCATTACCTTTGTTTTCAGAATATCGCGCTTTTCATTTTCCATGCTGCTCTCACAATCGTTGTTGCGTATTTGCGTCAAATAAATGCCAATGTGATACTGGCGCCCTTAACCACATGAGACTATTAATATCGGGTAAATGCGGGCCAGACAAACGCACTACTAAGGGCTCGCTATGATCGGACTCCGTTTCCAATTTACCGTGAATTAACGTCTCGGCTCCTAAAGATTCTACCGCTTGGATACGCAAAGCGAAATCGGCATTTTGCTCGTCACTGACCTCTAAATGCTCTGGACGAATTCCCCAGACAATAGCACCTCGATGCTGATGAGTGTGAGGCAAAGTCAGTGTCTCAGAGATCTTAACGCCCTGCTCCGTCAGGTTGGCATTGATCAAGTTCATCGATGGAGAACCAATAAACGCCGCCACAAAAGGCGTTGCAGGTTTATTGTATAAATCCATTGGCGTACCGATTTGCTCTGCCTTACCTTTATTTAATACCACCAAACGATCCGCCAAAGTCATGGCTTCAACTTGATCATGGGTTACATACAAGGTCGTAGTGCCTAACTTGCGTTGCAACTGACGAATCTCAACACGCATCTGCACTCGCAATTTAGCGTCTAGATTAGACAAGGGCTCATCGAACAAAAACACTTTCGGGTCTCGAACCATAGCGCGCCCCATGGCAACACGCTGGCGCTGACCACCAGATAACTGACGCGGTTTGCGTTGCAATAACTCCGTCAACCCTAACATGGTCGCCACATCACTGACTTTTTCGGCAATTTGCGCTTTTGGCATACCACGGTTTTTTAAACCGTAAGCCATGTTGTCGTAGACGGTCATATGCGGATATAAAGCGTAATTCTGAAACACCATGGCGATGTCTCGCTCAGCAGGTTCCTTATCATTCATACGCTCGCCACGAATGCGCAGCTCGCCCGTAGAAATGCTTTCCAAGCCTGCCACCATGCGCAACAAAGTCGATTTACCGCAGCCTGATGGGCCAACCAACACAATAAACTCGCCTTCTTCAATCGATAAATCCACGCTTGGAATAGCGTGATAACCATTCGGGTATGTCTTGCCTACTTTCTCTAAAATAACGTCCGTCATTACTACTTCTCCGAATCGACTAAGCCTTTAACAAACAGCTTCTGCATGCCAATCACCACCGCAACCGGTGGCAACATCGCCAACAAGGTGGTGGCCATAATTTGGTTCCACGCGATATCACCATCGGTCACCGACAACATGCGCTTAATACTCATTACCAAGGTGTAATAAGCGTCGTCTGTGGTAATCAACAAAGGCCATAGATATTGATTCCAACCGTAAATAAACAAAATAACAAACAACGCAGCAATATTGGTTCTAGACAGCGGTAACAAGATGTCAAAAAAGAACCGCCACGGCCCAGCTCCGTCCATTCGCGCTGCTTCTACCAGCTCCCCCGGAATACTTAAGAAGCACTGACGAAACAAAAAAGTTGCCGTTGCACTGGCGATCAATGGCAGAGTTAGCCCCGTATAGCTGTTTAGCAAATCCAGATTCGCCACCACCTCGTAAGTCGGCACAATCCGCACCTCAACAGGCAACATCAAGGTCATGAAAATGATCCAGAAACACAAGTTACGAAACGGAAAGCGAAAGAATACAATCGCATAAGCCGACAACAAAGAAATGGCGATTTTGCCGAACGTAATCCCCAACGCCATGATCAAAGAGTTCAGCATCATAAACCAAACTGGGGTATCCACGCCGTTACCGGCTTTTTCAAATAGCACGGTTCCCCAAGTTTCCGCACCAGCATCGCCGAACCACAAAGGAATATGCCCGACACCGAAGGCCGAAGCGGGATGAGTCGAGGCCACCAGCGCCATCCAAACAGGCAACGCCACCAAGGCAATCCCTGTCAATAAAGTCGCGTGGCTTGCAAAAGTTAACCAAGGTCGATTCTCGATCATGAGTACTGCACCTTACGCTCAATAAAACGAAACTGAATCACCGTCATCAGCCCAACAATCGCCATGAGCACAACCGATTGTGCCGCCGATCCACCCAGATCCAAGCCGACAAATCCGTCATCAAACACTTTATAAACCAAGGTAGTTGTACTTTGCCCCGGACCGCCTTTGGTCGTCGCATCAATCACCCCGAAGGTTTCAAAAAAGGCATACACAAGGTTAACAACCAACAAGAAAAAGGTCGTTGGCGACAATAAAGGAAAGACAATGGTCCAAAAACGCTTAAACGGACTCGCTCCGTCAATCGCCGCTGCTTCAATCAACGAACGCGGCACGGCTTGCAAACCCGCTAAGAAAAATAAAAAGTTATAGCTGATTTGCTTCCAAGTAGACGCAATCACCACCAATATCATGGCTTGGTTGCCATTCAAATAATGGTTCCAATCCACACCAGCAGACTTTAGCCACAGGGCAATCGGCCCCATGCTTGGGTCAAAAAGAATCCACCACAATACACCGGCTAAAGCAGGCGCGACCGCATAGGGCCAAATTAATAAGGTTTGATAGGCCAGCTTGGCGCGAATAACGCGATCGGCCATCACCGCCAATAACAAAGCCAACGACATCCCGACAATGGCAACAGAAAAACTGAACACCAAGGTAGTCAAAATAGACTGGTAATATAAAGGGTCGGTAAAAAGATCAATAAAGTTTTCTAAGCCAACAAATTCTCGGCTCAAACCAAAAGCATCTTCCTGAAAAAATGCTTGTTCTAACGCTTGTTCTGCAGGCCACAGAAAAAAAATCGCTGTAATCAATAATTGCGGTAACAGCAATAACCAAGGCAGGCCTTTTTGGGGAAAAGTAACCGTCATCAGACAATCCAAAAAAAGAACGACAAATAAAAAAGGAACCGATTTAACACATAAAAAAGCGCCCTTATTCAACATAAGAGCGCTAGTTATAATTAGTCGTTCGCTTTTTCAAATTTACGAAGTTGCGCATTACCACGTTCAACGGCCGTATTTAGTGCTGTTTGCGCGTCAACATTACCACTCCACACAGACTCTAACGCTTCGTCGATAATGCCACGGATTTGTACAAAGTTACCCAAACGCAAGCCTTTAGTATTCTCCGTGGGCGTACCCGTTGTCATTTGTATGACACCCGTTTCGGTACCAGGGTTCGCCGCGTAGAAGCCTTGTTCTTTGGTCAACTCATACGCCGCTTTAGTAATAGGCAAGTAACCCGAAAACTGGTGCCAATCCGCTTGCACAGAGGCTTTGGATAGATAGCTTAGGAAAGACGCCACGCCTTTGTATTCTTCTTTAGAGTGACCTTGCAGTACCCATAAAGAGGCACCACCGATAATAGTATTAGAAGGTTGTTCTACCTTGCCTTCCCAGTAAGGAAGTTCAGCCACACCAAAATCAAATTTAGCATTACGTTTTATGCCAGCGTAACCCGCTGAGGACTCAGTGAACATGGCACATTCTTGGCTGTAGAATTTCGCCGCGCCATCGTTGGTACGACCCGAGTAGCTAAAAATGCCATTCTTTTGCCATTCACCCATTTTGGAAATGTGCGCCACTTGCAATGGGCCATTGAATTTAAGTTCGGTTTTCACCCCACCAAAACCGTTTTCTAAGGTGGCAAATGGTACATTATGACGCGCACTTAGGTTTTCTAATTGCACCCACGATTGCCATGCCGTAGTAAAACCACAGGTGACCCCAGACGCTAACAGTTTTTTAGACACACTTTCAACGTCTTGCCAAGTTTTAGGCGCTTGATCGATGCCCGCTTTTTTAAACAGATCTTTGTTGTAATACAAAACAGGCGTTGAGCTGTTAAAAGGCATAGAAAGCATCCGACCCTCGCTGTTTGAGTAATAGCCAGTCACAGCACTTAGATACGCACTTTCGTCAAAGGCTTGGCCAGAATCTTTCATCAACTGATACACAGGATAGATCGCGCCTTGGGCCGCCATCATACTGGCCGTACCCACTTCAAATACTTGCACAATGGCAGGCTGTTGCTTAGCGCGGAACGCCGCAATCGCCGACGTCATGGTTTCCGTGTAGTTCCCCTTATAAACCGGCTTAACCTCGTAGTCGCTCTGAGAGTCATTGAAGGCCTTCGCCATTTCATCAACCTTCTCACCATTCGCACCACCCATCGCGTGCCACCACTCTATTTGTGTCGCCGCAAAGCCCGAACTAGCCATAGACAACCCAACCACTACCGACGCCAACTTCAAATTATGCATTTCCGTGTTCCTCACAATGAGTTTTTATTAGAAAAGAAAGAACCACTATAGAAAGAAAATATTTCACTTTGATGATAGTTAGGTTTCATTTGAAATACAATTGCAATTCAAATGAAACTGAAAGTGCATAAAAGGACGAAAAATAGATAAGAAAAAACGTAAATGAAAAGCTAGATAATGTGAGTTAGGAGAAAAGAGACAAGCTAGGTCAACTTAAAATTTCCTGTTTAAGCGCAAGAACCAATGCCTCAAACACCTCTGTTAAAGCAGCATAACGAGACGACAACTGATCGCTTTCGCCGTTTATTGCTTGCCTTTCCATTTAATTAATAAGGTGACAAAACTGATAACCAGATACTTCTAAACTGGCGCCTTTTAATTGATGCGCCACCAGCGCAAAATTAGCAATATACGCATTCGTTATGTGAGTCTCAAGCGCCTCCAACAAAACGCCAGACTCTTTCATAAGCTCCTCTGCAACCATTGTCATTAGTACTTGGTTGTAGGCCAAATGACTTTCGTAATCGGAATTATCGAATACTTTTCACTCAATCATGACTGAGAATATCCATTTAAGCCCTGTTCCTTAAGGAAGCCATTTTGTCAGTATTGCGATCAATTTTTCTTGTGAGATAGGTTTAGCAATATGATCGTTCATACCTGCAGCGAAGCATTCATCTTCATCACCTTTCATGGCATTGGCACTTAACGCAACAATGGCCACGTTAGCAGGCGTTTGGGAATAGGTAAATTGACGAATGGCTCGAGTTGCATCATAACCATCCATAACAGGCATTTGACAATCCATGAAAATCATATCGAACTGAGTTTCTTGAGCTAGCTCAACCGCTTCTTGACCATTCCCAGCTACCACAACTTCTACGCCATACAAGCTCAATAGGCCACGTGCAACGATCTGGTTGGTCAAATTATCTTCTGCTAAAAGTACTTTAGCTTTAAACATTGGACGATCTTCTAGTGCTTTTTCTGCATCTTTTGCAACCACTGCAGTGTCTCCTTTATTTTCAAATTCTAATTTTTTGAGTGCATCCCAAAGTGGCTTATAAAATACTGGCTTTGTTATCGTTGCGTCATACTCTAATCTATCGAACTCTATATTAGAATGCTCCGTCAACAACACTCGTTTAACCACATTTTTTTGGCAAATGGCGTTCAACTCCGCGACATCATTTGAGTTTGCCAATACTTCTGAATCCAGTAATAAGGTATTCCCTAGCCATTCTTTATCAGCAAGGGCACTGGCAACACTGTCATAAACATTGTAATTGACCGCTTGGGAATCCAACAATGCAGCAACATACTCTCGACCCGTTTTATTGGCATAAATCAATGTCACTCTAACTTCCTGCAAAACCGACTTTTTAGCGGATTCAGTCGAGTCCAAAGCCGATTTCATTGTAAGAGGAATCCGGAACCAAAAGGACGAACCTTGCCCATCTACGGAGTTAAATCCTATTTCTCCATCCATGGCTTGGATGATTTCTTTACTGATAGCCAACCCTAAGCCAGTTCCTCCAAACTTACGCGTTGTCGAGCCATCAGCCTGTTTGAAACGCTGGAATAAATGCGCCTGACTCGCTTGAGGAATACCAATGCCAGAATCATCAATTGCCACATTCAAAACAATGTCGTCGTCCGCTAAAGGGTCAATAAATAGTCTTAATGCCACCTCACCTTCTTGGGTAAATTTGACCGCATTCCCCATCAAGTTAACTAACACCTGCTTTATACGCAATCTATCCCCGAACAACACAAGATTAGGAATAAGCATAGAAGGCGAATTGAGCACTATGCCCTTTTCTTCCGCCCGCAAAACAAAAATATTCGTCACTTCTTCAACCAATGCTCGCAATTCAAAGTCTTGCTTATCTAAGGTTAAAGATCCCATCTCGATTTTCGACAAATCCAAAATATCATTGATAATTTCCAACAATGACTCAGCACTTTGGCGAGAAACTCGAGCCAGATTGGCCTGATCTGATTGCAATCTCGTATTCATCAACAAGGTTAAACAACCAATCACACCATTTAGAGGGGTACGAATCTCATGGCTCATATTGGCTAAGAACTCGCTTTTAGCACGATTCGCATTTTCCGCTTGCTCTTTAGCTTTGCTCTGCTCCAGTTCAGACGCTTTCAAATGTTCATTTGCCAGCTGCAAATCGCGAGTTCTTAATCTCACTCTATTTTCAACTTCCGCTGTGTGACTGCTAACAATCAATAAGAACCAGCCAAATAAGCCGGTGAATAAAAATCCACAGGCCAAAACGAATTTCACAATCCAAGGTTGTTTAAAGAAATAATAATCACTGACTTGGTACAGTTGCCAGGTTTTACCACCAACACTAATGACAAAATTTGCCGCATGATTAAACTCACCATTAAAGTATTTGGCCGCCAATTCTTCTACGGTCAAACTCGCAGATTCGCTTTTTGTCACAATAAGCGGCTTAGCATCCTCTGTATAATAATCCACCAGATAAAGCTCTGTATTGGGCAAAACCCCTTGCTTTACAATGGTTTCAGTTAAAACATCCAACTTTATAACCGCCGTAGCCACCCCTAAAAAGTCATCGGTTTGTCGATCATAAAAAGGTAAAAACAGTAAAATACCGTTGGTATTCTGCACCAACTTAATGGGTGCCGTGGGGTAAGACTCACCAAGTGAAATTGCATTATCCAGAGCAAAACGACGTTCTGCCTGTGAATAAACGTCATAGCCTAATGCGGCTTTATTCATATCTAGCGGATAAATATAGGTAACAACAATATGTCTATCTCTGGGGGTAACAGGCTGAAGCTGACCTTCGTTGTTTCTCTCCTTAACTTGAAAAGAAATATTGGGGTAGCTATTCTGGATTTTCTGCTGAAAGCGAGCAATGTCTTTTCCTGCGACAGCAAAATTTAACGATACGCCAAGTATGGAATCATCCCTTCGCATGACACTATCCGCAAAAAGCTCGAACTCCTCGGCTTCAATTTGTTTACTGCCATTTACTAAACCAACGAAACTGTGCAACATGTCCACACTATTCTTAATGCGATTATTGAGTAACACAGCGAGTAACTCAGCGTTAGAACGAAACTCTTTCGATTGCTTATTCCATTCGGAATAGCTACTTCCCCACGACAGCACAATCGTAATAGTTAATACCGTTAAAAAACCAACTATTAGACGAAGTGGGTGATCAAATTTGTTGCCAAAATACTTGGGGAAACAGATCGCTAGCCACGGCACCATGACGAGTACGCCTATCATATCGCCGCCCCACCAGACTAACCAGTTAGTCACAAAATCTTCCTTACCAATTAAGCCATAGACAAGCAAAGCCGTTGATCCAACACTCGCACTAATTAACGTAGATAGAACACCTGCCAAAAGAATAAACCGCACAACCAAACTGGTACGGTGAAAATGGAAAGGCAAGCCAACAAAGCGACGTACCAAATAACCACCAACAATAGACTGCAGGGTTGAACCAAAGGCAATAAACGCAGGAAGAGACCAAGCAAAGAAATGATTATTAAACCAAGTTGCACCTATGTTTAGCAGCAAAGACCCAATAAAAATACCGAACGGCGCTTGTTTAGGAAAAAAGACAGAGGCCACCACCGCCAAACCAGAAGCAGGCCAAATAATCGTCGAAAAACCGGGGGAAATAGCGACAGCCAAGCCAACAATGCCTAGCAGAAGATACCCTAGTGCAATCAAGGCAATTATCGACATCACTTTCATCATATCTACTTGCTCCATCAAAGATGGTTTAAGCATAGCTAAAATCAGGAATCTTTAAGATTTATTATTGGTTACGATATGTAATAAATCATTAACTCAATCAAACATGGAGAGGGATAAAATGACGCATGTATGGTGCCCAGAGACGGAATCGAACCGCCGACACGAGGATTTTCAATCCTCTGCTCTACCGACTGAGCTATCTGGGCATATAGAAAAATGACTGTGTGGAAGTGCAAGCCATTTCGACCAAAAAAAAACCTGCTAAATTAGCAGGCTTTCTCTTAATCATGGTGCCCAGAGACGGAATCGAACCGCCGACACGAGGATTTTCAATCCTCTGCTCTACCGACTGAGCTATCTGGGCAAGTGGGGCGTATTATAGAGAAACCTTTTTACTGGTCAATAGTTTTTTTGAAAAAAAATTAAAAACTTAGTTTCTTGCGTTGGTCTGGTATTATCTTCCTATATCAAGGAGATAAACCTATGCTGCATATTGTACTTTACCAACCTGAGATTCCACCCAATACGGGCAATGTGATTCGATTGTGTGCCAACACCGGCTTTCATTTGCATCTGATCGAACCTCTTGGCTTTGATCTAGACGACAAGAAGCTGCGTCGGGCGGGGTTAGACTATCATGAGTTCACGCGCCTAAAACGCTACCCAGACTTTCAGACGTTTGTTGATCAAAACGAGATAGGCACTGTCTACGCGTTAACAACGAAGGGCAGCCGTACACACAGTGAAGCTTGTTTTTCTGAAAACGATGTTTTGGTCTTTGGCCCTGAAACACGCGGTTTGCCAGCTGAGTTTATTGAAGCGTTACCACCTGCCCAACGTTTGCGTTTGCCGATGCAAGCGAACTCTCGCAGTTTGAACCTTTCTAATACTGTCGCGGTAATGGTGTATGAATCTTGGCGTCAGCTGGATTATGCAATGCCAGCCGCCAGCGAATAACCCACAGAGGCACAATGAACTCTCTTGCGCTGCTTTTAAAGAAAAAGAACAGTCGTCGCCAATTTCGTAAAAAAGTGCATTTGCACGAAGCGGGCGATTTAAAAAAGCGTTTTTTGCTTTTGGCGGGGGTTATTGCGTTACACAGTATCGCGATGATTTTTTTTGAAGATTTGAATTGGTGGCAAGCTTTCTGGCTGACCATGACGTCTGCCAGCACAACCGGTTACGGTGATATCTCGGCCGTGACCTTTTGGGGCCAGTTCTCCACCATTGTGCTTATTTACGGGATGGGTATTACCCTACTCGCCCAAATCGCCAGTGACTATGTTGAAATCCGGCTAATGCGCAAAGAGATGCGTATTAAAGGCCGTGTAAAGTGGGATGACATGCAAAACCATATACTTATCATCAATACCCCTAAATACGATGCAGAACGCTATCTGGGGCTTCTGATCAATCAAATAAGCCTCACCCCAGAACTTGAAGATATTCCAATACAAATATTGACTACGGCCTTTCCAGAGGGCTTGCCAATCGAGCTTAGGTCTCACGGCGTGGTTCACCATACAGGCGATGCGCTGGAAGATGGCATGCTGGAGTCCGCAGGCGCTCACAAGGCGAAATACATCATAGTACTTTGCAAAGATACGCAAGACAGCGATTCAGACAGTCTTACCTTTGATGCGCTGCATCGTATTAAGGCTTTACAGTCACCAGCTTTTATCATGACCGAAGCGATTCATGACTCGAATCGTCCTCGCTTCAAAGCAGCAGGCGCAAAAGCCGTAATTCGCCCCGTTCGCGCTTACCCTGAAATGTTGGTACGTTCATTGATTGCGCCTGGCACAGAGCAAGTATTGGAAGATTTGTTCCGACACCAAGGGGATCATACAATTCGCCTTAATGTGCATTTGAGCGGTGTCACTTGGGCTGAGGTGGTCACCACGCTCATCCAAAAAGACATTGGTACAGCGTTGGGCTATGTGCGTAAAAACGGAGATATTGTTACGCACCCACAAACCTTCGCTACGATAGAAGCCGAAGGCTTGATTATTCTGATCAATGACGATCAGGTGATCCCTTCGCTAGAAGAGATCGGCCAGTACTTTAAGGCGTAAATCAAGGTTGGGCTTAGGCTGATTTATCTTGCAGTTTAAGCCCAATGATCTCAATTTGGCTGCCATCCATTTGGCGAATGGTTAGGCGAATATTACCAAAGCGCACCCTATCCCCCACCACCAGATGTTTACCTAATTGACGCTGTAGCAGTTCCGCCGCTGTGTCTTCTGGAGCAATGCCCTCTAGCGGTACACCGTAGACTTTTGCGAGGTCGATCAGAGGCGCATCACCACGAATGGCAAACTCACCGAAGAAGTTCTGCAACAAGAAAGAGCCAGACGCTTGCTGAGAAAAAATCTGCGCGACATCGTTCACATCTTCTGGATGCAACAACATCCAAATTCTATCACCTAGCTGCAAGACGGTATCCGCGTTCACTACGATGGGTTTTTGATCACGAACAAGCGATACCAGCTGCGGTGTAGACACGGTTGCACTGGGTACGTTTTGCACAATCGAAGCCGGAATACGCACTTTTTCCGTCTGTACTAAAAACTCGTACAATTCTAATGAGTGGTGCGAATCGGCATCATTGATCAAGGAGAAGCGCGTCGTTGGCGCAGGCGCAGGCGGCACCACCACTTTTAACCAACGAGCAACCAATGGCACGGTCGATCCCTGCAGCAACAAGGAGATCAGCACCACAGTGAAGGTAATTTCAAACAGTAATTCTGAGTTAGACAGCCCAGCAATAATCGGATAAAGCGCCAATACAATAGGCACCGCACCACGCAATCCAACCCAGCTAATATAGAAGCGTTCTGACCAACGGAAATCAAACGGCAATAAACACGTCATCACCGCCAAAGGACGTGCCACAAAAATCAAAAATGCCGCAATGGTGATCGCCTGCCATCCATGGCTCAATAAACTAGACGGCGTAACCAACAAACCAAGCAATAAGAACATGCCCGCTTGTGCCAACCACGCCAAACCATCCATGACCTGAGAAATAGAATCTAGCTGTTTAATGCGACCGTTACCGACCGTTAAGCCCACCAAATAAACGGCAAGAAAACCACTGCCGCCGATCATGTTTGCACCGGAAAAAATTGCCAAACCAAAGGATATAATCAACAGCGCGTACAAACCTTCTATCAAGGGCACGCGGCGTAATATCATTAAAAGCAGCTTGCCACCCAGTAGACCTAACACACCACCAATGGCAAATTGTTGGATCATTTGACCAAGAAAAGAGAGCACACTTAATTGGTCAGAACTTTGCAGCAACCCCGTGAGCATCACCACCAGCAGAATCGCCATCGGATCGTTGGCACCGGATTCTATTTCCAATGTGCCACCCACACGCTCGTTTAGCTTTACACCGCTGTTGCGCAATAAGCTAAACACTGCGGCGGCATCGGTCGAGCCGACCGTTGCCCCAAGCAATAAACCGTAAATCAGTTTTACGTCCAGCAGCCACGCCGCAAAGACGCCTACCGTAGCGGTAGTAAAAACCACGCCCAATGTGGCAAGGGATAAGGATGGCCATAGGGCCACACGAAAGGTGCTGGTCTTGGTTTGCATACCGCCATCCAGAAGAATGACAGCGAGGGCAAGGTTGCCCACAAAAAAGGCGAGGCTTGGGTTGTCAAAGTCCAGTTGGCCAATTCCCTCTTCACCTGCCAACATCCCCATTCCAAGGAAAACAAGCAACAAAGGTAAGCCAACGCGTACCGTAAAAGAGCTGGCCAGAATACTGACTAGCAACAATATTCCGGCTAAAAATATAAAACTATTTGTGTCGATAGCGGCAACACCCTATTGGTTATAGCTGACCTGTGAGCACTAGGTATTTCTCCATTAGCTGCTCTTCCGTTTCTTTGTGATTAGGGTCCAAAGGAATGCAGTCAACAGGACACACTTGCTGACATTGAGGCTCATCAAAATGGCCTACGCACTCTGTGCATTTGGATGGGTCAATCACATAGATCTCATCTCCCTGAGAAATCGCTTCGTTCGGGCACTCAGGTTCACACACATCACAGTTGATGCATTCATCGGTAATGATAAGAGACATTCTTCTCTCCTAAAACCGCTGCGATAATGGCACAGGCGCTAAGCAGCAGAACTAAATAAAACAGACATTAAATCGTTTGGTAGTGTTCTTGCAGAACACGTTTTACTTCTGGATTTACAAACTGACCAAAATCGCCATTTAAAGACGCAATTTCTCGAACCAAGGTCGAAGAAATATAAGAATGCTTTTCGGAAGGTGTCAAAAAGATACTTTCCACATCCGGGGCAATCGCACGGTTCATATTAGCTAATTGAAATTCATATTCAAAATCTGACACAGCACGTAGGCCACGAATCACCACTTTGCCGTTGACGGAACGCGTAAACTCGGTCAATAGGTTATCAAAACCGACCACTTCCACATTAGGCAAATGCCCCAATACTTTTTTCGCCAATGAAATACGCAATTCATGGGACAGTGCTGGGCGCTTTTTTGGGCTCGCAGCAACGGCTACGATAACCTTTTCAAATAGCTTTGATGCGCGTTCAACCAAATCCGTATGGCCGTTTGTAATAGGGTCAAATGTCCCCGGATAAACCGCAATCGTACTCATAGCTTTCATCCAAAAAATTAATAAGGGAGAAGAAAGCGGGCAGCTGACGTTTTTTTGTCCGCTCAAATTCCCGTTTAGGGGTCGCATCATATAGGAATACGCCCCTGTTCTCAATTCACCGAATAATATCCAGTATTTTTATTGTCTCAAACTCAATGCTACCAGCCAGATTAAATACTATATGGCGCTAGCACTTGCTTCAAAAACGAGATCGCCAGAAAGATAAAAATAGGCGACAAATCTAACCCACCTAAGGTCGGAATCACACGCTGACAAGCACGGTATAAAGGCGCCGTTATTTGCCCAACAAGCAACGCACCTGGATGACTCGCTGTCGGTGCCACCCAACTGAGAATCACCGAAATAAGCATGGCCCAAAAATACAAATCCAACAAATGGTATAACGTGCCCGCTAAGGTAAAAATAGCATAACTGACCGGTGAAATCGCCACACCATTAATCAGTACCACCAAGAATACCGTCAGCAACTGCACGCCTAATGCCAGTACCAAAGAGGCCGTATCCAAACGCCCAATAGCTGGAACCACCTTACGTAAAGGCAGGACAATTGGGCTCGTCGCTTTCACGATGCCTTGGCTAATCGGATTGTAAAAATCCGCACGAGTCAACTGAAGCACCAAGCGCAACAATACAATAAATAAGTAAAGGTTACAGATAACCTTCACGAGCATAACAAATGGATCCGAGTACATCTTCTATAGTCCTTAATTGGGTTTCTTCACAGAAAAGTTTTGTGCCATTTCTTTAGACCGATTAACGCAAGCTGTCATCGCATCGGCCACAATTTTATCGATATCAGATGCCTCAAAAGATAACAAGGCCTGCTCCGTCGTGCCTTTTGGCGAGGTGATGTTCTGACGTAACTGAGCAATAGGCTCGTCCAGTTCTATCACCATACGCGCGGCACCTAACATGGTTCGACTGGCCAACTCACGGCTGGTTTTTTCATCCATGCCTTGCTGCTGTGCATTTTTGATCATGGCTTCAATAAAGCGGAAAAAATACGCTGGAGCACTGCCCGATAAACTGGTCACCGTATGCATGTGCGCTTCGTTTTCGACCCAAACTGAGTGACCAATGCTGGAAAACAACTCACTCACCCAATTTTTTTGGTCAGCGTTTATATGAGCATTCGCAATCAATCCGGTCATACCAGCACCAATTTGTGACGGTGTGTTTGGCATACTGCGCACAACCGCAACAGGCTTACCTAGCCAATGCCCCAATGACGCAAGTTCAATGCCCGCAGCCACAGAGACAAACAATTGATCATCACGCACAGAGGCAGAAAAGGCTTCAATCACATCTTGCATTTGCGCAGGCTTCACACACAACACCACAACATCCGCTTGACTCACAGCCGCCTCATTATCTTCCAACATGGCAATACCATACTGCTGGTGATAGTAATCACGTTTTTCTGCAGTTCGAGAAGTGCCGATAATTTTTTCGGCAGGATAGCCACTTGCTAACATGCCACTAAAAATCGATCTTGCCATGTTTCCCACGCCGATAAAGGCGATATTTGGTGTCATTTTATACCTACTCTGTTCATCATTTAAGCAGACCATCGCCTGTTTATTTAAAATACACACGGGTGCCATTTACGCTTTCGAGGAATAATCGCGCTCACCAAAAATAGCGGTTCCTACACGCACCATAGTACTACCCGATTCAATCGCTGCGGCTAAGTCGCCTGACATGCCAATCGATAAGGTGTCTATCATGCTATCGGATTTTGATAAATCAACAAAAGCTTCAACCAATGGCGCGTATACGGCACATTGCGCCGCATGGCTTTCTTGCGGTGCTGGAATGGCCATCAGACCTCGAAGGCGTAAATTTGGCAAAGTCTTTATCAAAGCAACCATACCATCTACGTCTGACAACGCGATGCCAGCTTTGCTTTCTTCGCCACTGATATTGACCTGAATACACACATTCAAGGGCGGTAACCCTTCAATGCGTTGTTCACTCAAACGGCGAGCAATTTTCTCACGGTCAATGGAATGCACCCAATGCATGGTTTCAGCAATAAGACGTGACTTATTGGACTGAATCGGACCAATAAAGTGCCATTCTATATCCGTTAAATGCGATAAAGCATGGTATTTCTCCACGGCTTCCTGCACATAGTTTTCACCAAATGCTCTTTGTCCTGCTTCATAAGCCGCCGATAAGGCCGACAGAGGCTTTGTCTTACTGACGGCCAATAAGCGTACGCTGCCTTGCGGCCTACGGGACTGCTGGACGAGCTGATCAATTTGCTCTGTCACTTGCGCTAAATTTGCTTTGATGTCTGCCACTTCAGGGCTTTCGACTTTCATCGACATATCGGATTATGCTCCTTACTCTCACCTTTAATGGGCTCAGTTTTTGCCTGCACTCATCAGCCCAAATACACTGAAAAACCGTCAAAACCTTCTTAGAGAAGGCATGATATCATTATTTTAAGAGACAGATAAAAGTGACATGACGACGTCATTGACGTCTTACAAGGTATAAAAACCTGCGCTGGACTCATAGCATTCTCCGTGGAACTCGAGTCGATATCCGGTGACATTTTTCAATGAATGCGCGGCAAACGAAGCCGCCTGATAGAGCGACTCCAATGACGAATGCTCAGGGTAAAAAGCAATACCGATAGACAAGCCACCTCGAATCAGGCGATTTTTTGAAAAGGCAGGAGCACTTAACGATTTTAACAGTTTCGTCGCCACCACTTCTGCGTCTTCTAGGTGCTGAATACGGATCCCCATCACCAGTTCATGCTCATCGTAGTGAGCAATAAGGTCATTATCACGCACAGTATCACGCATAACATCCGCTAAGACTTTTAATTCAGCTTCATTCACGTTAGAGCAAGGGCGCAATAAAATAGACAACAAAGCCGCACGCTGAAAATGGCGACGAGAGTCTTTAAGCACAATACCAAAGCTGTTTTCGAAACTATAACGACGCAACAATCCAGTAGAGGGATCTTTATGGCTGTCCTCTAGTAACAGATGATCGGCTTTTTCTCGTTCGAACACGGCACTTAACCAAGCTTCATAAGCGTCTAGCGCCAGTACCATTAGCTCATGTTCCAGACGATTTTTCTCTCGCTGAAACGCCAACATGAGATAAATAGAACCTTGTTCGTCCGATACGCTCACCATAGACACATCGGTAAAGCCATGCTCATGCAAAAAAGACTGCCAATGCTTCCAACCAGACACGGTTTGAATATCAACATCATGACGTTTAGGGCAAGAAGGGCTAGCGGCAAAAGTAATTAAGGCTTGAGGAATACTCATCAATTGGCCGTTCAAATTCAGCAAACGCTCACTGATCGAATCGTTGTATTGTAAACGCCACTGCAAACAGTCCTTGTCGCAAACCATAAAAAGACAATACGCATTAGGCAACTGTGATTGCAGTTTATGCTTAAAACAATTCAATAGAGAATTTAACAGCGCCCCTTTTGCAAGTAGCTGTAACATTTGTGGCATGTCACTGTATAATTTTTTTACAAAATCTCGCTCTTTTTCAAGAAAGGCCACACGCGACTGTAATGTCTGCTGCTCCTTGAACAATGAGTTTGAAGAATCGATAGACATAAAATACTAAAGCCAAAATAATCCGTGATTCAAACTAGATTAACGGCCTAATATTAAAAGTAAAGGAATAGTAAGGCTAAGTAAGCGAAAAACCCTACTTAGCCTTACTTATTAACTCAAACTACCTGATAAACCCGTTGGCCTGATATGTAAGTCGCCATAACGCGACCGACAAATTCTTCACCGAGGTAAGGAGAGTTGTGACCTTTTGTCTTGCGGTTCTCAGAGGACCATGTCCAACGTGCCGTACTATCAAACAAAATAAAATCTGCAAAACTGCCCACAGAGAGAGAACCCGCTTCCAAACCAAAACAAGCCGCAGGACCGGAAGTGAGGCAAGTTAATAGGGTAAGAAAATCTAAGTCGCCTTCATCCGTCAATTGCATGGCCAATGGCAGCAATATTTCAATATTCGCCATTCCAGGCTCTGTCGCAGCGAATGGCGCGATCTTAGCCATTTTTTCATGTGGCTGGTGATCAGAACAAATAGCAGTAATAACACCCGCTTTGATGCCTTCAATCAGTGTCAAGCGATCTTCATCGCTACGCAGTGGTGGCAAAACATGATAATGGCCGTCAAAACGATTCAACATCTGATCACTAAGCAACAGATTATGTACGGCGACATCTGCGGTCACATCAAGACCAGATGCTTTCGCATCGGCAATCATCTCGACCGATTTCGCGCAAGACAAACGAGCAAAGTGCGCGCGCACACCGGTTTTTTGCACCAGCAGCAAATCACGCATAAGCGCAATCGTCTCAGCTTCTTCAGGAATACCTGGCAAGCCATGCATGGTTGACATCAAACCTTCATGAGCACATCCCCCTTCAGAAAGGCTCGTCTCATCAGGATGAAACACCACCAACAAATCATGGGTTGCCGCATACTCAAGCGCACGTACCAACACCTTAGTACTTGCCATAGGGTGACGATGGTTCGATAACGCCACGCAACCCGCGTCAGTCAACGCCACCATGTTGCTAAGCTGAGCGCCTTCTAGGCCCTGTGTTAACGCACCAAGAGGGAATACGTTCGCCATGCCAGCGTCGTCCGCCTTATCTTGAATCAAAGCAGCAACCGCGGGTGTATCTACGATAGGACGAGTATCCGGCGCGCATACCAAGGTGGTCACACCACCAGCAACCGCCGCGCGACCTTCCGTTGCGATATTGCCCTTTTGTGTCAATCCAGGCTCACGCAAAGACACCGCCAAATCCACCAACCCAGGCAATACCCACTGACCCGATGCATCCACCACTTCAGCGTCATCAAAACCTTCTGGTGCATCGCCAATCGCGACGATTTTTTGGTTATCAACAAACAATTCTATGACAGCGTCAATACCTTGACTCGGATCGATCAAACGACCATTTTGAATACGTAATTTCATGCTATTTATCATCCCCCGCTACTGACGATTCGGCGCTTTGTAACTGCCCACTCATCGCCATAGACATCACCGCCATACGCACTGCAATGCCGTTGGTTACTTGGTTCAAGATAACCGAATGTTTACCATCAGCGACTTCCGAGGAAATTTCCACACCCCGGTTGATTGGACCTGGGTGCATTACAATGGCATCCGGCTTGGCCCAAGCGAGCGTTTCTTCCGTTAAGCCGTATAAACGATAAAACTCACTCTCACTGGGCAAGAGTCCGCCCTTCATGCGTTCTTTTTGCAGACGTAACATCACCACCACATCCACGTCGTTTAAGCCCGCTTCTAAATCATGGCAAATCGTGGCGCCCATTTCCGCAAAGAAACTGGGCACAAGTGTTTTAGGACCGACTAAACGTACATCACTGACGCCCAATGTCGTCAGCGCCTGCAATTGAGAACGCGCCACACGCGAATGCAGAATGTCGCCTACAATGGCGATTTTTAACCCTTCGAAGCCACCCTTGTGACGACGAATGGTCAACATATCTAACATGGCTTGTGTTGGATGAGCGTGACGCCCGTCTCCAGCATTGATGATGGCCACATTAGGCGTGCAATGTTCCGCAATAAAATGTGCAGCACCGCTGTCTGAATGGCGCACAATAAACATATCACTTTGCATGGCTTCTAGATTTTTTAAGGTATCCAGTAAGGATTCGCCTTTCGAGGTGGCGGATGTTTCGATATTGAGATTGATGACGTCAGCCGATAAGCGCTTCGCCGCCAACTCAAAAGTAGTGCGAGTTCGAGTGGAATTTTCAAAAAATAAATTCACCACGGTTTTGCCGCGTAGCAAAGGAACTTTTTTAACCGATTGCTCTCCCATCGAAAGAAAGGATTCTGCCCGATCAAGGATCTCGGTCAAAATGGTTTTATCCAAGCCATCTAACGTTAGAAAGTGTTTAAGCTGCCCGTGTTCGTTTAACTGTAATGCCCGAGGTTCGGATCGCATCATGGTTTGCTTTCCTCAAACTGCAAAGACGGTATCGTCTTTCTCTTTTGCTTAAAAAATAAAACGTCTAGATAGGAAAATGCCCGGTGCAGGCATACTGCAACCGGGCATTCATGACAATAAACAGCTGTCTCACCTTATTATCACGGTAAGATATCATTTTTATAACCACTGTAGCGTCAATTTTATCCATGCGTTAATTGTCGTATGTGTGCGCGAAAAAATAAAGCGTTGTTGTGCATAATTAATCGGTATTAATCACTGAAAAACCAAGCGGTTGTGGCCCTGTTAGCTTAACTCTTTGGTCAGGATTAAGCGTCAATTGCTCGCCAACAATATCGGCCGCTATCGGCAACTCATGCTGCCCAAGATCATAAAGAATGGCCAAGGTAATGCTTGCAGGTCGACCAAAGTCAAATATTTCATTCATGGCGGCTCGAATCGTCCGGCCAGACATCAATACGTCATCGACTAAAATAACGTGCCTGTCTTCAATCGCGGGTAACAGAGTTTGGTTTACCTTAGGGTTTAATCCCGCTTTGGTAAAATCATCTCGGTAAAATGTAATGTCTAAAGTGGCGAGTGGTTCGGTGGTTGGCACCGCTGACATCAAATGTTCAGCCACCCAAACCCCACCAGTATGAATGCCGACGACAATGGCATCTTCAATCTTTTTCTTTTCGCAGTAAGACGCTAATTGTTCCCTCATTGACGCCAGCGAGCGCTCTAAATCTAACTTCATTCTTTCCTCATACCTTATTGTTAAATTCATCATAAAACAGGATGAACGCCCTGTCTTTCTCAATGGAAAAGCACTTACAAAGACTCTGCAAACCAGGTTTCCAGTATCATTTGAGCCGCCAAACCATCTACAGAATTCTCTTTAAAGTTACGATTGCCTCCGCGGGCAATCACTTTTCCTTTTGCTTCATAAGAAGACAATCGTTCGTCCATCATATGGTAAGGAAGGTTGAAACGTCCATGCAGTCGTTTGGCAAATTTACGCGCTCGTTGACACATCTCATTTTCTGAACCATCCATATCAAGCGGCAGACCAACAACAAAAGCGTCTGGCTTCCATTCTTCAACAATACGCGTAATCTCATCCCAATTGGGAATGCCTTCTTTTGCCTTAAGAGGGTCAAGCGGCTGCGCGGTTCCCGTAATACTCTGGCCAACCGCCACGCCAATCCGTGTCGTACCAAAGTCAAAGCCCAATACTGCGCGTGCAGTATTGGGCTTCTGGCTAGTATTCAAAGACGATGTTACCGTCATTAACCATGTCCTATATCCGGTGAAAGTCTTGTCATATCAATTCCCAGCACACGAGTCGCGGCGGTAAACTGCATATCACTTGGAGTATGAAATAATACGTCTAAATCCGCTTCACATACCAGCCAATCATTATTGGCTATTTCGTTTTCGAGCTGTCCAGCATCCCAACCAGCGCATCCCAGCGTAATTCGGAATGCCTCAGGACCGTTACCTTGGGCAATGTCCTCAATCGCTTCTAAGGAGGCAGATAAAGACACATCGTCGGTTACCTGTAGGGTTCGTTCCCAAGATTTATCTGTGGTATGCAAGATAAAACCGCGCTCAGCTTCCACAGGCCCACCATTATAAATGGGGTCAGCGCCCAAATGCGGGCTGATAATGTGAATGCCAAGATGGTCGGCTAGCTCGGTAAAGTCAACATTGGATGGACGATTGATAACAATCCCCATCGCACCCGCTTTCGTGTGTTCGCAGAGATAAATAACCGTGTGTTCAAAGTGGGGGTCGTCTAGATGTGGCATAGAAATCAGAAAGTGATTTTTAAAAGAATCGAAATATGCATTCATAGTCATGAGCCCTCTTTAAATTGATGACAACGCAAGAAGCGCGTTGATTATTTACACTTAAGAAGTACTTGGATCTAAAAAAACAACTTGCCAAATAAGGCGAAACAGACAGTAGAACAATGTAGAGAAGAGCAATTGAAGACGGTAAATGTACACAACCGACCTATGCAGTATAGAGGAAGATAAAAATTAACCCACCCCTAATACACAAATTATTACTAAATCCCTTCAAAACACACATTTCACGCAGTAAACTAACAATGTTTTCACATTTGAGAGACCAATAATGCCCAGCAATTCATCCTACAACGCCGCTAAGCGATTGGCACAGGCCGAGATACTCAGCCTTGTGTATGTGATGACGTTGGCGCAATGGGTACAACACTATCAAGCGGAAACCATCGATCTACGCTATTTTTTCCACAGTGGTTGGTCCTCTTAGCTTTTCGGCCTTTGTCCTAAAAAATGAAGAAGCGATTTAATTACCTAGCATTAAACGCTTCTTTGCCGTGTCATTTCGACAAAACGCCGATTATCAGCAAGCAGGAAAATAATATGCAACTACAAGCCATTGACTACAACAGCCCTACCGCTCAAGAAGACTTCGTTAAATCCTTACGCGAAACAGGGTTTGGTGTGCTTAAAAACCACCCCATCAAAAAAGAACTAGTGAGTGCGATCTATCAAGATTGGCAGGACTTTTTTGCCGATGACAGTAAATACAACTACCGCTATAACGTCGGTCCACAAGATGGTTATTTTTCGCCCAAAGTAGCGGAAACCGCCAAGGGCCATACCAAACGTGACATCAAAGAGTATTTTCACTACTACCCTTGGGGACAATGCCCTGAAAAGCAAAAACCGCTTTTAGCGCAATACTATGGCGAAGCCTCTGCCTTGGCAAAAGAACTGCTCGCTTGGGTTGAGAAACACTCCCCTGCCGACGTCGCTAAACATTACTCACAGTCACTTTCCAGTATGGTAGAAGACAGCCAGCAAACCTTGCTTCGCGTATTACACTACCCACCATTGAAAGGCGATGAAGAATTAGGCGCGATCCGCGCAGGCGCCCACGAAGACATCAATTTGCTGACCATATTGCCTTCCGCCAATGAGCCCGGTTTGCAGGTTAAAGCCAAAGACGGTACTTGGATGGACGTACCCTGTGATTTCGGCACGCTTATTATCAATATTGGCGACATGCTACAAGAAGCATCCGGCGGTTACTTTCCCTCCACTTCTCACCGCGTGATTAACCCAGAAGGTGCCGATAAAACCAAATCGCGCATTTCTCTGCCCTTGTTCCTGCATCCAAAACCAGAGGTTGTGTTGTCGGAGCGTCACACGGCAAAAAGTTATTTGCATGAACGTCTTGTAGAATTAGGCGTGCTGCCAGCCTAATGGCAAAAGGCACGGTCAAAACCGTGCCTAAAGAAATCTCATACATAACCACCGCGCTTCACCGTCTCCATACGAAGCACGGTTTTTTTATTATCTACATTTATTAGCTGCCCGTTACCCAAATAATCAACGGAATCCCCACCACAATCACGACCGAGGACACCAGCGTCGTACTGGCTATCGCGTTTGCTGTCGACTTACCATCGTCGCCTTTTGCCACCGCCGTTACATAGGCAGAAGCCGCCGTGGGTGCGGCTAAAAAGATGAACAAAAACAGCAATTCTTTTTGACTAAAGCCCAATCCATACCCAATTGCAGTGAATAAAATAGGGCTCAACAAGACTTTACATAACATCGCCATGGAAAAGTGTTTCGGCAAGATAAATCCACTGGTCGCTAATGATCCCCCAATACAAACCAATGCTAAGGGCAAAGACAAACCACCAATTAACGAGCCGGTTTTCATCACAAAAGCCGGCAATGTCAGTCCTATCATATTGGCCCCTACGCCAAGCACGATACTGACAATAAGCGGGTTTTTAAGAAGGCTTTTCAGTACCGGAACCAAACGCAATTGACCGTGGCTATAACGTGTTAATATCACTTCGGCTAAAATATTAAACAGCAAAACACTCAAGCCAGACATCACGCCACCCAGCGCCACACCTTCTTGACCAAACATATTCACGACCAGTGCAACACTGAAAATCCCACAATTGCCTCGAAAAGCAATCTGAACAAACACGCCACGCTGCCGCTCTGGCACATTAAGCTTGACCGCTAACCACCACGACAGTAAAAAAGTAAGCCCTATCGCCGCCAAAAAATAGGCCGCCAAATTAAGGCTTATCAAGCCATTTAAATTGTTGCTCATCATGCCGAAGAAGAACAAAGCGGGCATCGAGACTTGAAAAACGAATCGCGAACTCACCAAAATAAAACCATCATTGATCAGCTGAATTCGTCGCAGCAAAGCGCCCATCGCAATCATTAATAAAACTGGCGCGGCCACATCCAAAATCACGCTTTGCGTTTCTAACAAGTTGAACCCCCTAAAACAAACACTCTACAGGCTAGGGTGGCCAATAGAGTGTTTTTTTATCAATTAAAAGGACTTATTTATACCAATTTCCCATTCACCAATTGAGGAATGTTTAAGGGGTTTTTATCTTGAATAGCGTCTGGAATCAATGAGCTAGGAAAGTCTTGATAACACACTGGTCGTAGGAAGCGATCAATCGCTGCACTACCAACAGACGTTGAACGGCTATCCGATGTTGCAGGGAAAGGACCACCATGAACCATGGAATGACACACTTCTACACCTGTTGGGTAGCCATTGCATAGAATGCGACCCACTTTACGCTCTAACGTTGGCAATAAAGCTCGTACGGCCTCAACATCCGCATCTGACATTTGCACCGTTGCAGTCAATTGACCTTCTAGGTGCTCAGCCACCACCTTGTATTCATCCAAGGTATCGCATTCGATGATCAAAGACGTTGAGCCAAAGACCTCATCTTCCATTGATGCATCAGCCAAGAAAGCTTTCGCACTGGTAGCGAATACATGTGGGCAACATTGGTTTGGTTGATCGCTGTCACTGCCTTTCGCCAACAGTGCCGCAGCTGAGTTGCTATTCAGTTTCTCAACACCTTCACAGTAAGCTTGGTAAATACCAGGTGTCAGCATGGTTTGTGTACCCAATGCTTGCACTTCGCTGGCAACCGTCGCTTTAAAGCTATCCGCTGCTTCGCCTTTCAACAGCACAACCATGCCTGGGTTTGTACAGAATTGACCTGCGCCCATAGTAAGTGAAGCAACAAAACCTTTCGCCACACTTTGCGCTTCAGCTGACAACTTTTCAGGCATGATAAAGACAGGGTTAATACTGCTCATTTCGGCATAAACAGGAATGGGCTCCGGACGATTGGCGGCGATGTTCATCAATGCGACACCACCACTACGCGATCCTGTAAAACCCACGGCTTTAATCGAAGGGTGCGCCACTAGAGCACTGCCGATTTCACGACCAGAACCATACAAAAGAGAAAACACACCAGCAGGCAGACCGCACTTTTTCACCGCAGCCGTAACAGCACGCCCCACCAGTTCAGACGTACCAGGATGAGCAGAATGCGCCTTAACAACAACCGGACAGCCCGCCGCCAATGCCGACGCGGTATCGCCACCAGCAACAGAGAAAGCCAATGGGAAGTTACTTGCACCAAAAACCGCCACTGGGCCTAAGGCAATTTTTTGGAAACGCAAATCAGAGCGAGGCAATGGTGTGCGATCTGGCATAGCAGGATCAATACGCGCGTCGGTCGCTTTGCCCAAACGAACCACGCCTGCGAACAAACGTAGCTGTCCCATAGTGCGGCCACGCTCCCCTTCAATACGTGCTTTAGGCAAACCCGATTCCGCCATGGCACGCTCTACCAGCACATCACCGAGCGCTAAAATTTCATCAGCGATGCATTCTAGAAAAGCCGCACGTTTTTCTGTACTGATGGATCGATAGGCATCAAATGCAAGCCATGCCGCACTGACCGCTTGTTCAACGTCCGCTTTGGTACCGCCATGATAAGCAGGCTCTAGCGTTTCGTTAGTAGCAGGATTGATTGCGTGAATGGCTTGTTGAGTGCCCGTAATATCGTTACCGGCTACCAATAAAGTGCCTTTAAGAAGCCCTTTCGTATCCATGTTTCCCCCTCAGTTTTATCGAAAAATAAAAGCGAGCCAAACTCACTTTTAATGCGTTACTCTAGATCAAACTTGTTATCGCTCTGGTAGCGTTCATACAGATGGTAAGCGCGATACAAATGATTATGCATGGCCTGCTTTGCACCTTCTGCATCTTGGTTTTTGATGCAATTGAGTATTTCAAGATGCTCTGATCGAATGCGGCGCAAATATTCGTCTGTCGCCACCTGCTTCAAGTTTGTGTTTATTAATTTTGCTCTGGGGATAACGTTCTTATTAAACTGCTCATAAAACTGTTTAAGGAAAGGGTTACGAGTCGCGGTACAAATCGCCAGATGAAAAGCGTAATCTTCTTTTCTTGCCAATTCGCCACGGCTTAATGCCTCGTCAAACTCATTGAAATGCTTCTCAAGGATGGCAACGTCTTCGTCTGAACGACGCAACGCCGCCAATTCACAAGCCGTTGTTTCCACGCTCAAGCGCATTTCTAAGATATGTAGAATATCGGCAATTGCCGTAGGATCAATTCGATAAGCAAACAGAGTCTCGCTTGATTGAGCACGAATCACACTCGTGCCCACGCCACGTTTTGTTTCCACTAAGCCTAACGATTTAAGCTGAGTGATGGCTTCTCGAATAACAGTTCGACTCACACCAAATAGATCGCATAACGCATTTTCTGTCGGCAGTTTATCTCCCACAGAAATGTGCCCAGCCGAAATCTGCTTTTCAAGTTGTTTTGCAACATTGCTTGCCAAGCTATCGCCTTTGCCTACTCGTTCTATTTGTAGTGATTTAGCCACTGTTTTCACCCTATCCATATCTGATTGCGCCGTTTATTCTAAAACCCAGAACATTACCCCAGTGCTACTTATCTAACAAGCGCTGGTTTTTTGGCATTAAACGTCCAGCCAGGAATCAAGAACTGCATCGCCAAGCTGTCATCACGTTGACCTAAGGTGAGCGTTTTATACAACGCATGGGCTTCCATCAGCTTTTCACGATCCAGTTCAATGCCTAAACCCGGTTTCGTTGGCACAGTAATTTTACCGCCACGGATTGTTAACGGTGCTTTGGTGACGCGTTGACCATCTTGCCAAATCCAATGGGTATCAATCGCGGTCACTTCACCGGGGCAAGCGGCCGCAACATGCGTCATCATGGCGAGCGAAATATCAAAATGGTTATTACTGTGAGAACCCCATGTCATGCCCCACTCATTGCAGAGTTCGCCCACAGCAACCGCACCTTGCATGGTCCAGAAATGACAGTCGGCAAGTGGAATATCAACCGAATCAAGACGCACCGCGTTTTTCAGCTGTTTCCAATCTGTCGCAATCATATTTGTCGCGGTTTTCAGACCTGTTCTACGTTTGAACTCCGACATGGTTTCGCGGCCAGACCACGCCCCTTCTTGACCACAAGGGTCTTCTGCGTAACTCAACATGTGCTTCACTGGCGTCAAGTATTCAACCGCTTGATCCAGCGTCCACGCGCCATTTGGATCCAGCGTTAAACGCGCATCTGGAAAAGCCTCGTACAAAGCCGCAATACATTCGGCTTCTCGATGACCGTCCAAGACGCCGCCTTTTAATTTAAAATCTTTGAAACCGTATCGCGCATAAGCGGCTTTCGCCAATGTCGCAATGGATTCCGGCGTGACGGCTTCTAGACCACGAACCCGATCCCACTCATCTACTGGGTTATCATAGGTTGGGTAAGGCAAATTTGTTTTGGTGCGGTCGCCAAGGAAAAACAAGTAACCTAATGCTTCGACTTCGTCACGCTGCTTGCCATATTGACCCAGTAAATCAACAACAGGTAAGCCCATATTCTGGCCTGCCAAATCGAGTAGTGCCGATTCAATCGCCGTAATGACATGCACTGCGGTTCTTAAATCGAAGGTTTGATTACCGCGAACATCATCCGCTTTACCGGATGTCGCGCTGCGCACATCACTGATAATACTTTTCCACTTACCAACGCTTTTGCCTTCAACTAAAGCCCGACACTCTTCAAGTGTGGCGATGATTTTATCCGTCGCTGGCACTTCACCTAAGCCAATATTGCCGTCGTTATCTTCCAGTACCACCACTGTACGAATAAACCAAGGTGCATGTCCGCCACTTAGATTCAGTAAAAAACTATCGTAGCCAGCAACTGGAATTACCTGCATCTTTTTTATTGTTGTAAACATAATACGAATCTCTGCCTTGTAAAAAAATGAGAAGGTTAGACTATCCGGCCTAACCTTCTCTAAGGTATCAAGAGTTTTTCTTAATAATTGCTTCTAACTCCGCCACTTCACCTGCTGTCGGCATAGTGAGTGGTGCACGCACATTACCAGCCGTGTGACCCATCAAGGTGGCACCCGCTTTAATTAAGCTAACGGCATAACCTTTTTTGCGATCACGCAAACGGCAGAATGGGATAAAGAAATCTTTAATGATTGCCGTCACCACGGGCTGATCACCAGCACGCAGCGCTTTGTAGAACTTGTTGGCCATTTCTGGCATAAAGTTAAAGACCGCAGAAGAATAAGTATTCACGCCAATCGACAAATAGGCTTCGGCGAAAATTTCCGCCGTTGGTACACCACCTATGTACACTAAACGATCACCGACGGTTTTAATCGTATCGTTCAATGCCGCGATGTTACCCACGCCATCTTTTAACGCCACCATATTAGGGTTCGCTGCTGCCAAGGCTTTCACGCTTTCAGCAGTCAAAATGCCATTACCACGGTTGTAATAAATAAAATGTGTTTTGCTAGAGGCCATGATTTGGCTAGCGTACTCAACAATACCGTCTTCAGGGCATTCTGTTAGAAAAGGCGGCATCAACAAAATACCGTCACAGCCAGCTTCATCGGCAATTGCGACAAATTTTTTCGCATCAGAGACGCTGCGGCCCGCCGATGCAATGACTGGAACACGGCCTTTTACGGTCGCAACAGACAGCTCAACGATTTGACGGTAATCGTCTTCGTCAAGAGAAAAGAACTCCCCCGTACCTCCCGCCACAAAAATAGAAGACACGCCATGTTCGATAAAAGACTCTAGGCGTTGACGGAATGTCTCTGCGTTAAATTTACCATTCGCATCAAAATCCGTTACTGGAAAGGACAACAGTCCGTCGCTCAATGCAGATCTCATTTGTTCAACCGAAAAAGCCATGCTTTTTTCCTCTTTATTATATTAATAACACCTTCCTTAGTTCGGAAGATTTTTGACATAACTTGTAATACATCATACAACTAAAAAGACGAATTACAAGCCAAATTTGCTTTTATACTAGTATCGGCTTAAGTCACAGGGGCTGGGTTAAACAGCACAAGATCGTTATGCAACCCTAAACGGTCAGCCGCCACCTGTTTGCGTCCGCTTGCCACATCCAATATCAGATGAAACAACTCCCAGCCCGCTTCTTCTAACGTGATTTCCTTGGTTGCCATGCGCCCAGCATCCATGTCGATCAAATCATGCCAGCGATTCCCTAATGAACTATTGGTCGACACTTTAATCACAGGCGCCACTTCTAAGCCGTAAGGTGTTCCTCGCCCTGTGGTAAAAACTTGCACATTCATACCAGAGGCAAACTGAAGCGTGCCGCATATAAAATCACTGGCTGGTGTCGCGGCGAAGTTCAAACCTCGCTTGCGAATGCGCTCTCCAGGACTTAACACATCCACAATTGAGCTATTACCAGACTTGGTAATCGATCCCAATGACTTCTCTACAATATTATTCAAACCGCCTTTTTTATTGCCTGGTGTGGTGTTCGCACTGCGGTCCGCTTGACCCTGATTGAGATAATCGTCGTACCACTGCATCTCGCGCAGCAAAGCTTTACCCACTTCTACCGTTTCAGCTCTTGGTGTTAACAAATGAATCGCGTCACGTACTTCGGTGACTTCTGAAAACATCACCGACCCACCCGCACGCACAATCAGATCCGAGGCATAACCCACAGCAGGGTTTGCGGTAATACCAGAAAACGCATCACTGCCACCACACTGCATCCCAACAACCAGCTCAGAAATAGGACAAGGCTCACGACGACGTAAATTTAAGCGTTTAAGATGCTCTTCGGCCATATCCATAATATGGTCGACCATATCTTGAAAACCGTGATGAGACTCGTCTTGCAAACTCACGATGCTGTCTTCAAGTCGTTTCGCCGCCGCAGAATTAGGCAGAATATTCACCGCTTGCGAATCATCAATCTCAAGCAAACGATGAGGCTGTAGTTTTTCACAGCCCAAACCAATCACCATGATTTCGCCACCAAAATTGGGGTTCTTCGCCATATTTTGCAAAGTCCGAATTGGCACGATCGCGCCGGGAGCATTAATCGCCACACCACAACCGTAGGAATGGTTCAGAGCCACCACACCATCCACGTTCGGGTATTTTGGCAGCAAAGTCTGCTTGATCAGCTTAACCACATAGTCTGTGATACCGGCCACACACTGCACACTGGTACTGATACCCAAAAGGTTTTTTGTGCCAGCAGAACCATCGGCATTTTTATAACCGTCAAAGGTATAACCCTCTAATGGTTCAAATTTAGGCTTTTCTCGAGTCGCCAACGGCAACTCGTCAAGGTTTGGTGGCGTCGGCATCCGCACCACTTGCTCAGACACCCAGCATCCAGCGTCCAAATCTTTATCCGCATAGCCAATCACTTCGTTGTAACGAATGATCTTGTCACCTGCTTTTATTGCCTGCAAAGACACTTTGTGACCTTGTGGTATCGCCTCTTTTAGCACCAATCCATTGTCTAACTCGGCACCAGTTGGCGCACCACCTTGATTCAAGATGATCGCAACATTGTCATTGTCATGAATTTTGATTAACACATAAGATGAACTCATTTACTCTCCCCTGAATGCTGCTTGCTTTTTTTATGTATCATGAATGAGACAACAATAGACAAGACAATCAATCCCCAAAGCACCATGGCAATCGGGCTTTTAGTAAACAATACGGTGTATTCTCCGTAGGACTCTAAACTCTTCACAAAGTACACTTCCGCACTGCCACCCAAAATAAAACCAATCACCAACGGCGCCACTTCAATGCCAATCTTGGTAAAAATCCAACCCGCCACACCAAAAATAAACAAAGTCCAGACATCGAACATAATGCCGTAATTAATGGCGTACGCTCCGACGGTACACATCATTACTATGATGGGATAAAGAATAAACTTAGGGATCAACACCACCTTAGCGATGTAGCGAATGGCATAAAACATCACGACAAACATCACCACATTGGCGAACATCAAGGCCGTTATCATGGAATACCATGTGTCGATGTTTTCCCCGATGAACAAAGGACCGACTTGCAACCCTTGCAAGGTAAACGCACCGATCAATACGGCCGTGGTGCTGTCACCTGGAATCCCTAGAGACAATAACGGTATTAAAGCGCCCCCCGTCAAACCGTTATTGGCAGACTCTGACGCCACCAATCCTTCAGGCTCACCTGTGCCCATTTTGTGCGGCTGTTTGGAGAGATTTTTTTGTTGGGTATAGGCCAAAATTGATGCCGCACTGCCCCCTATGCCCGGCAACATCCCAATAAAGGTACCAATCGATGAAGAACGTAATAAATTGCCCACTTGCCCTTTGAAAACAGAAAAGCGGAATGGCTTACCTTTTGTTAAATTCACTCTATCTTCCTGGGACGATTCTTTTGCCCCCTTTTCTGCTTCTTCTATGATGGTCGATATTCCAAACAAACCGATCAGAACAGGCAACAGGGAAAACCCGAAGGCAAGGTAAGGCTCCATAAACGGCAGCATCAATCGATACTCACCATTACCACCATCAGACACATCGTAAGAACCGATTAAACTGAGTAACACCCCCAATAAACCGCTAAACACCCCCATGACAATATTCTTCGATAAAGAAGCAATCACCGTCAGAGCAAAGAAAATCATTAAGAACTTTTCAACATAGGAAAACTTAATGGCAAAATCCGCCAACACAGGCGCAAAGAAAAACAACACCAAGGCACTAAAAATACCGCCAACCAAAGACGCCACAATGCATATTTTTAAGGCGCGTTCAGCTTCTCCTCGCTGCGCCATCGGGTAGCCATCAAAGGTAGTCGTGATAGACGAAGGGGTTCCTGGGATATTGAGCAATATGGCAGGCACCAAACCTCCCGAAATACCACCGACATACAAACCCAGCAACAAAGCTAAGCCTTCTTGCAACCCCAATGTATAGGTCAATGGTAAGCAAACCGCGACCGCCATGGTTGCAGTCATTCCAGGGATGGCCCCAAAAACAATACCAATAATCGCCCCTGCGGCGGCTAACAAGAAAAAAGCCGGCGAGAGTAATTCTAAAAACTCCATAACATTTACTCCTGATAGCTAAGGCATAGACACAAGGAAAAGATGGTAAAGCACGCCCCATACGACAGTAGGCGCAATCACAGCATTGGCAGTAATGATGGTGATATTCCGGCGAGTTCTTTCATGGCAATAAAGCATCGACATCAGAAACACAAAAGGAATCGACGCCAACAAAAAGCCCAATCCCATATTGGGCAGCACTTCACCTATCGCATCCATCGACCAGAAATACACAGGAATCAGCACTAGGGTTACCAGCAAGCGGAAGAAATCCGCATTACGCACAAAAAACTGATAACGACCAGAACGAATTGCTCGCCAGACAGGACGAATGTTAGCAAGAAAAATCAAGCTCCCTAACACCAGCAACAGCGTAATGATAATTCGAGGAAAGAACTGATGAGACGTATCAAAATCGATCGTCACGGAATTCAACGATATAAACCAATCAAACATATTGACCCTCACACGCGAGATACCATGGCGTCGCAGGCACGCAATGCCTACGACGCCAATCTAAGAAGATTATTTGTGCAGACTATTAATAATCTTCGCGTAGCTGTCACTTTTCGCTTTTAAGTGCTGCTGAGCTTCAGCAGAGGTTCGGAAGTTTGGGATAAAAAAAGACTTTTTGAGGGTTTCTTGCACTTCACCATCGGCAAACACTTCAGCTAAGGCATTATCTAAAAACTTGATAGCTTCAGGCGACATACGTTTGTTATATAAGAAGAAAAACTCTTTATCGAAGGTAAAATCATTATCGGCATCCATAGGAATATTCACCCCAAGACCAGACGCATATTGCATCAACTGATCACGAGAAGTTTCCCCCATGCCATTTGGATTAGCTTGACCAATCGTCGACGCCTTTGCCGTTAACCAGACAAAATCCATGGCTTTTTGATCATCTGCTGGTAAACGAGTGTACTGCTCGTTTGCCTGCACACTGCCATTAATGACATCGGCTAGACCATCGAACAACGCTTGGTTTTTGTCAGACTGAGAACCTGTGTTCAGCGCCACCAAATTATCTTCTTGACCTGGATAAGCTAAACGCACCGCGTTCTTCATCGCGGTATAACCGATTTCAGATACTCCACCTGGCTGAATGGCAACGCGCACAGTTTTGCCATTACCTGCCGCATTAAGAATTTCATCCATGTTCTTGTATGGCGAATTTTTTGACACTAAATAACCGTTGCCTGGATTGATGGCAAAAGACGGCCCAATATTCCATTTTGCAAACGGATCTTCGTAACCTTTTTGTCCATATAAATAACCAAGATAAGCTTGGTCATGAAAAATCATCAAGGTATTACCGCTTGGCACTCGCTCAAGCGCCTGATAACCGGCTGAGAAACCAACCGCATCGACCTTAATATTTGTATCGATTTTCTTGGCTAACGCTTCAGTAATAATAGCCGCTGCCTGATAAGTATCCCCCCCCGTAGATGTAGAGCCAATCACCACACGAATATTGCCTCGAATTGGATTATCAGCCGCGTAAGCCGCTACCGGAGCTAAGGCACAAGCTGCCATCAATACAAGACTAGAGCTCTGAAACAATTTTTTCATAACCGTATTCCTATCGTTGTTTTTGTAGTTAGGACGTATTTTTATGACCCCATGAAGGAGCTAAAAAAACATCATACATCATACAACTAACATTTCAACTCTGAATTGGATTTTTTTATCCTCCTTAACAATCAAAGTTTTTAGTTTCGTTTTGCATAAAAAAGCCCAAGCTTGCTAAACAAACTTGAGCTCTAGTTTCGGCCTTATTTCATTTATTACAGCTCAATCCCTTTGGATTTAAGCAGTTCTGCCACTTCGATAATTTTACCTGTTTTTACTGATTCCTCAGCAGCACAGCCTACCACTACAGACCAGAAGCCTTCTTCGACTGTCGCGCTGTTGGTTTTTTTGCCTGCCATTTGATCCGCGAAAGCAATGTGCTCGAACCAAGTGGCACCATTATGCCCAGATGCTTCGATCAATTTAGGGTAGCTTGGCTGTGATGTTTTAGACGGACGATTCTGACCACAGAACACTTCCATTTCCGTGCGCAAACGTGCATTTTCGCTGAAATCTTCAATCTCAGCGGCTTTCACACGGCCTTCATCACCACACACTAATAGCTCTTCATGGAACATTGGCGCAAACATGCAAAGATTGAAACCTGCGCGAACGCCATTAGCGTATTCAACCGTGACAAAAGCACTGTCCAGAATGTCAGATTTTTCGCCCTTGAATTCGAAATCACGGAAATTAGTTGACTGTGAACCGTTGGCATAAACACGTACTGGGCGAGACTGAGCAAACAAGTTCATCAAATCAAAATAATGACAGCATTTTTCCACCAGCGTACCGCCAGAGAATTTCGAGAACTTGTTCCACTGATTCACTTTATCAAGGAACGGGATACGGTGTTCCATGATGTTGATCATCTTCACTTCGCCAACTGCTTTGCGCTCTAGCACTTCGTGTATGGCTTCGGAATAGATGGATTTATAACGATACTGCAAACCGATCTGCAAAACCGCGCCGTATTCTTTCGCCATTTTGGTAATTTCATAGGCATCTTCTAATTTGGTCGCCATCGGCTTTTCCATGAAAATATGCTTGCCCGATTTGATCGCGACTTTGAGAACATCAAGATGCGTAAAGTTAGGCGTACAAATTAAAATGCCGTCTACTTCTGGGTCGTTACACGCCGCTTCTAGGCTGTCGTAGACTTTGAAATCTTCATCCGTGATTTTGGCAAATTCTTCTTTGGCCACCTTAACACTGCGCTCATTGAGATCGAACACCCCATGAATAGCTGAGCGACCAACACGAGTCGCCACACGCATGTGCTCCATACCAATCATGCCACAACCAATTAAGTTCACACGAAACTGCGCCGGCTCTTTGGCGAAGAAGTGACGCTCTTCTTCATTAATATAATGAAACGCGGGACCTGTATAGCTGAATAGTTGTCCGTCGATTTTTTCTCTGCTCATGATGCCTCACCTAAACTCATTTAGAATTATTTTGTCAGGCTAAGATAGGAAAAGCGCATCGTTATGTCTAATATATGTTAATCACATGCTTAATATGAAAAAGATATCATGCGTTTTAGAAAACTGAATTATTTTATTACCGTCGCAGAAGAGCTACATTTTGGACGTGCGGCGGCTCGCTTGCATATTGCCCAGCCACCTTTGTCCCAACAAATCAAAGCGATTGAAGATGAGCTTGGCGCCGTGCTGTTTGAGCGCAGCAGCCAAAAAGTGTCACTGACACCCGCTGGCGAAGCCTTTTTACCTCAAGCACGAGCACTGTTGCAGACCTGGGAAAAGATACAAGAACAAGTCCGTAGTGTTGCCAATGGTACTGCTGGCAATCTGTCACTCGGCTTTGTCTGGGCAGCAGGCACACCACACTTTTCTAAAGGGATTGCTCAGTTTAAACAGGATAATCCTAGCGTCACACTCAACCTAGAAGAAATGACAACGACCCACGCCTTGGACGCCCTAAGAACGGAAAAAATCGACTTGGCGATGGTCTTCCTCAATCCCTTAATGGACATCACAGACCTAGAACACCAAAATTATGAAACACAGCAACACCTTCTCGCGCTACCTGAAAACCATGCCCTTGCGCAAAAAGAACGCGTCCCATTAAGCGATTTACACCAACTACCCTTTATCTCTTTTGTTAGACAAGCCCACCCGTCTCTTTACGATCAGATTATGCATGCTCTCCATACGGCAGGAGTGGAACCAAACATTGTCCAAATTGCTCGATTAACCCAAACCACTCGTACTTTAGTCGCTGCGGGCGTTGGCGTAGCACTTGTCCCAGAATCCACCCAGTTCGATCAGCGTGAAGGACTCACTTATCGCCCCATTGATGGCGTTTTACCAGAACTCGACATCCACTTTGTATGGCGTAAAAACAGCCTAACACCCTTGATGGAAAGATTAATCACCCACCTGCAAACACAAGTGCCGAAATAATCTGCTCAATACATTCCAGACAAAAAAAGCCAGTGCAAGCACTGGCCCAACGGAAAATCATCGTTCAGGAGGATTTCTTAGACATTAACTCTGCGCCATATACGCTTCATTAATAGAGGCTTCACAGGACTTCACCGCGCTCTCAGTGGTTTCAACCCATTTCGCACCATATTCGTTAACAAACCAATCACGTACTGGCTTCGCCGCTTCTTGGAATTGCGCTTTTTCGTCCGCTGTTGGCGCATAAACCGTACCACCAGAGGCTTTAAACTCGTTATAGGCATCAATTTGACGACGTTTTGGCATCACGGTTGTCACTTCACGTAGCGCATCAAAACCATCCATCATGATGTGCTGAAGATCTTCTGGCATGTCTTTCAAAGAATCGTTATTCATCCACCACATAGAGGCCATATAACCGTGACCATCTAGTGTCATGTATTTAATGTGCTCATTAAATTTCATGCCCATAATATCGGTAATGCCGTTTTTCGTGCCTTCCACCAAGCCAGTTGCTAATGAGGTATACACTTCTGGCCAAGGCACGGCTGTTGGGCTGCCACCCATGGCTTTCACCAGCTGCATTTGAATAGGGGAGTTGATCGTACGGATCTTCAAACCTTTCACGTCAGCAGGCGTTTTAATTTGCTTATTCGTGGTTGCAAAGTTGCGCCAGCCACCGGTGTTACCAATGGTCATTAAGCGCATAGTACCTGTTCGATCTAGCAACTCTTTACGAATTGGTCCGACCAACATTTCATTATTCAAGGCACATTCAGCAACACGATCGGTTGGGAATATATAAGGGATATCCAGCGCTTGGATCTCTGGGAAAACATTCGACAAACCACCTGTTGTGGTATTAAAGACTTGAATGAGGTTGGCTTGCAGCGCTTCGATACATTCTGTTGGGTTGCCACATAGCTGGCCACCAGAATAAATATTAACCTGAATACGACCATTCGATTGTGCTTCAACATAGTCTTTTAGAACAACAGCACCGTCGTAATCTTCATCGCTGGTATTAGAAAGATGAACAATATTGAATTCATAATCTGCCGCAAGAGCGGGCACAGCAGCAAGAGACAAACTCGCGGCCATGAGTGTTGGAACAAAAGCAGCTGTGGTCTTTTTTAGTAAATCGGTGTTTTTCATTTCGAAGGCTCCGTATTTTTTATTCTTGGATCACGTATTTTTCTTCTGAGTCACGCAAGTAATCAAACAAACCAGCCGTTCATCTTTTAACGTATCGTCAGACGATAATTGATAGCAAATGAACGATTATATTGTTATAACTTGTTTTATATCTTATATAAGACAAGAATTACAAGAAAATAACCGTTTTTTTTTACCTCGTCTGGTATTCTAAATTGATTCGAAATACGGCAGGACCAAACATGACAGACAAAGCACCGCAGCCATCTCCTATCTTCAAACCTCTGTATAAACAAGTTCAAGAGCTAATCACAGAGAGAATTATTGAAGGTGTTTGGAAGCCTGGTGAGATTTTACCCAGTGAGTTTCAACTTGCTGATTTACTGGGAGTCAGTCAAGGAACCGTTCGAAAAGCACTCAATGCACTCACCGAAGACAATGTACTGTTTCGACGCCAAGGTGTGGGAACTTTTGTGTCTGAACACACCTTACAAAAAATGATGTTTCACTTTTTTCATTTCAAAAGTGACAGCGGTGACATTCCTGAACTACCGTATGCACAGCTGCTCGAAACACGATTAATCACACCGGACGACAATCTACGTAGCCTTTTTACTATTGCAGCAGATGAGAAGGTTATTGAAATCCACCGTGTGCGTTCCATTAACAATACAGCGTCTATACGTGAGTTGATCTACTTACCTCATCGTTACTTTGCCGATTTAGATAAAGAAGAAAAGCTGCCGCATTCGCTGTATCACTATTACCAACAGCATTTTAATATTACCGTACACAAAGCCACGGACAGACTCAAAGCCGTGTTAGCCGATGAACAAGATCAAAGCGTTTTAAACATCGCAGCAGGGCAACCTCTCCTAGAAGTTAGCCGCACTGCTCGCGCATTGGACGGACGCACAGTCGAGTATCGAATCAGCCGTGCGAACAGCCAAAACTTACATTACCTTGTTGAACTGAATTAACGAGCAAACAAAAAGAGCGCCTGACAACAAAGTCACACGCTCTTTATTTTTACTCTTATACAGGTTATTTCAGTCCTTTTTACAGTCCCTGCCACATCAAGCTAACACCTGACAGCAGCAACAAACTAAACGCCACAAACCGCATTGCTCGACCGGAAATAGGCAAAGGAAACTTTCTCGCAACGATGGTCGCCACCACGACGACCGGAAAACCAAGCGCACACAACAACCAAGTATCCAGATCAACACCTTGCGTCATGCTGACCGATCCCACTCGCAGTGCCGCCGTGCAACAGAAAATGCCAAGCAAAGTAGCACGAATCCGAGCCTGATCATCGGGTTGGCGATACATCATGAAAGTGATCGGAGGACCAAAGGTCGCAAACATGCCGCCCATGACCCCACCTATTACACCACTGACTGCAAAGGCCCCCGCAGAAGATTCTTTTCTCACCCTATGAGCCTGTAGCATCATCACCAGACTGCTTACGACGATACACAAACCTAAGCTGAATTTTAGCCAGCCTAATGCGTTTTCCCCTAGGTAACCAAGCAACCATACGCCAAGGAAAATAGCTGGCAGACAAGGCAAAATAAAGCCCCAAAACGCACGTCGATTTATCTTTCGCCAATGTCCGCCATAAAGTCCAATACCAGCATTAATAAGGCTTAACACACTCACGGCAAAAGCCGTTACTTCAATCGGTGCCAAACCTAACGCCGACACACTACTCACAACAATCAAACCAAAGGCAAACCCTGTCGTTGCCTGAATATAACTACCAAGTGCAAAAAATAGTAATAAAAGTAGGCTCGAACTATCCATCAACATAAAAGCCTCCCTCGTTTATCGCACACTTAATAACACTTAAAGTCGTTAGTTTTTCCCCAATCAAGAAGCAAAACCCAATAAACGAGGCAAAGTCATGGTCAGTGCGGGAATATAGGTAATCAACAAAATAACAAAGATATGTACCGCCAAATACGGCAACATTTCTCGGCTAATCGTCTCTACTCGTTCGCCACTCACACTGGAGGCAACAAACAACACCAAACCCATTGGCGGTGTCGTTAATCCAATGGTTAAGTTCACGCACATCACGATGGCAAAATGCAGGGGATCGATACCAAATTGCGTGACTATCGGCCCAAGAATTGGCCCAAGAATCAAAATCGCAGGGCCTGCGTCTAAGAACATGCCGACAAACAACAGCAAATTAATAATCAGCAAAAGTAACAGTGGATTTTCCGTCAGAGAGACCATGATCGCGGCGACTTTCTGCGGTGCACCAGACAAACTGATCACCGAAGAAAAGGCCACCGCACTGCCCACAAGGAACAAAATCACCGCAGACGATTTCGCTGTTGCATACAGCAAGCTGGGTAGATTACTCATCGTCATGGTTCTGGATAATAAACTGACAACCAAGGCATAGGCTGCTGCAACCGCTGCCGCTTCGGTTGGCGTAAACACCCCTGACAAAATCCCCCCAAGCAAAATAACCGGCGTTAACAAAGGCCAAAACGCGTGTTTAACCGCCGTGCCACGCTCTTTCCATGTCGCCTTTTCAGAAGCCACCTTGTAACCACGACGACGCGCCAAAAACCACGTCATTGCCATCAAGCTAACACCGACCAAAATGCCCGGAACAATACCGGCAGCAAACAAGCCACCAACCGACACGTTCATCACAAAGGCGTACAAGATCATGATGCCACTTGGCGGAATAATCGGACCAATCACAGAAGACGCCGCCGTTACAGCCGCCGCAAAGCGACGCGAATAACCGTTCTTTTCCATCGCTGGAATCAACATTTTCCCCAGCGCAGAGCAATCTGCCACCGCCGAACCACTCAGGCCAGCAAATAACATAGAAGACAAAATATTGATTTGCGCCAGACCGCCACGCAAGTGACCAATAAAGGCTTGGCTTACCTGAACAAGCGATAAAGTAATACCACTGCGGTTCATCACCTCACCCGCCAACATAAAAAACGGAATCGCCATCAGTGGAAAGCTATCAATGCCATTATACAAACGCTGCGTCAGCAAGAGATAAAACATCTCTTTGCCTTCTAAAAACAGACTCAATCCCGGCGCAAACAATAAAGCAAAGGCAACTGGCATCCCCAAAAACATGACAGAAAGCAAAATCCAGAAAAATGAAATGCCCATGGCTTATCCCTCGCTTTCGCTATCAGACAAGACAAACTTGTCGTCATTAGATTCATTAAAAAGACGCGCAGTACAAATCAAGAAAAGCTCGATATACACCAGCATCATGACGCCAAAACCAACCGGCATTGCCATGTAAGACCAAGCTTTGGTAATCGGCAGCGCCGTGGCCAACATGCGCGTCCCTTTCAGAGCAAAATCTAAGCTTTTATTAAAGGCGTAATACAAAACAATTCCGACCAACACATACAGCACTAACTCTAGCACCAAGCTCAAACGTCTTGGCAAAGACCCTAAAATGATATCGAGTGCAGCATGTTGCTTGGTGCGAGACACCACTGGCAAGGTCAGAAAGGTCATCCACACCATCAAATAACGCGCCAGCTCTTCTGACCAAGGCAATGAATCATTTAATACATAGCGGCAAAATACTTGAACCAAAATCGTCGTTGTCATCACCGCCACCGCTATGATTGCCAGGTATTTGAAAACGAACACAAGGGCAGAATTTATCTGCCCCAAAAACGTTATTATTCTTGTTAATAAAAGCATAGAGACACCTTTATGAGTTTTTCATTTGCGCCAAATGCGCCTTACACTGTCCCAGCATATTGGCTAGATCATTGGCGATAGACACAAAACTAAAACCGACGTCTAATGCCCATTTTGCATCGTCAGGCGTTGGCATCACGGTTCCCACAGGAATCCCCGCTTGATTACAGGCAGTCACACAAGCGACAATTTTGGCACGCACATCAGGGTGATTCACCTGACCCGGTAAGCCCATGGTCATAGACAAGTCGCCTGGACCAATGAATACCGCACTCACCCCATCAAGCTGACCAATCTCAACCGCAAGCTCTAACGCTTCAACCGTTTCCAATTGAGGAATCAAACAAACCTGCTCATTGGCCACCGCAGGGTAATCTTCACGTGTGGTATAACGCGCTGCTCGATGCATTTTTGCAAAGCCGCGCTTACCTAATGGCGGGTACATACTGGCCTGAACAATGGCTTTCGCGTCTTCTACCGATTCCACAAAGGGGAAATACAAGGTCATACCACCTTGATCCAATACTTGCTTAATCGCTATCGGATCATGACTTGGCATACGCACCACCGCCGCCGTCGGAGTTTGTTCAATCGCACGCAAAATAGGGGTAGTGTCATGAATACTGGCTGGACTGTGCTCTAAATCCACCACCAAGTAGTCATAGTTTAAAAACGCCATGGCTTCTGCCACCGTCGGGCTACCAGACAAAGTCCAGCCACCAACCAACTTTTGACCATCCAGTAAACGCTGTTTAAATGGGTTAATCGTCTTGCTCATTTAGAATATCTCCGGTTCATCGATGACAGCGTCACCTTGTAAAAAGTCAAAGTCGCACCCTTCGTTTGCTTGGGTGACATGAGTTGAAAACATAGCGCCATAACCACGCGCAAACTTTGGTGGTGGTGGTGCCCAAGCCGCTTTACGAGCCGCCATTTCTTCGTCGCTAATGTCTAAATTCAGCGTGCGTTTTTCCACATCCAAGACGATCCAGTCGCCGGTTTGAACAAAGGCCAAAGGGCCGCCAACATAAGATTCTGGCGCAACATGCAAAATACAGGTGCCGTAATGGGTGCCGCTCATGCGAGCATCGGAAATACGCACCATGTCGCGCACGCCCTTTTGTAGAAGCTTTTTCGGAATCGGCAAGCCCCCCCATTCAGGCATGCCCGGCCCACCAATAGGGCCTGCATTTTTCAGCACCAAAACGGTGTTTTCATCGACATCTAAATCCGGGTCATCAATCTGGGCGTTCATTTGCGCGTGGTTTTCAAACACCAAGGCTTTGCCACGGTGATTCAATAAATGCGGAGACGCCGCAGACGGCTTGCATACTGCGCCATCAGGGCAAAGGTTGCCGGTGATCACACCAATGGTGCCGCGATCATTCACCGGATTAGTCAGAGGACGAATCACATTCTCGTTGTAAATTTCCACACCGTCCAAGTTCTCGCCCAAGGTACGACCATTCACGTTACCTTGATCCAGATGCAGAAAATCTTTTAGACGCGTTAATAAAGCCGGCAAGCCACCCGCGTAAAACAGATCTTCCATTAGATATTCGCCCGCTGGCATGAGATTGGCGATGACCGGCACTTTACGCGCCCATTCATCAAACAAAGACATAGGTAAATCAATACCTGCACGTCCTGCCATGGCAATCAAATGAATAATGCCGTTGGTAGATCCGCCCAGCGCCACATAAGTGACAATGGCATTTTCAAAGGCTTCTTTGGTGGCTAGGGATTTAGGTGTTAGGTCTTCAAACACCATTTTGGTAATGCGCTCTCCCGCAAGCGAGCACAGACGTTGATGAGCCGAATCGGCCGCAGGGATGGTGGCCGAACCAGGCAAACAAAAGCCCAACACTTCCGCCATAGACGTCAGTGAAGAAGCCGTCCCCATAGTGTTACAGGTGCCCACAGAACGGGTCATTTTCGCTTCTAGTTCAAGCCAGTCTTCATCACTTAAATTACCCGCACGCTTTTCATCCCAATATTTTCGAGTATGAGTGCCCGTACCAATTTTTTGACCTTTGAAGTTGCCGTTTAGACTCGCGCCTGCAGGAATATAAATAGCAGGAATGTTCATACTGATAGCGCCCATTAATAGGCCCGGTGTGGTTTTGTCACAGCCACCCATTAAAATCGCGCCATCAATGGGATGGCTACGCAGCAGCTCTTCGGTTTCCATAGCGAGAAAGTTTCGGTACATCATGGTGGTAGGTTTCACCATGACTTCTCCCAACGACATAGCGGGCATCTCTAGAGGATACCCCCCCGCGCGAATAATGCCTTCTTTGACAAACTGGGCACGCTCTCTAAGGTGAGTATGACACGTACTGATGTCGCTCCACGTATTGATAATGCCAATCACTGGGCGGTTCATGAAATCGCTACGCTTGTACCCTGTCTGCTGCGTACGCTGACGGTGTGCAAACGCACGCATGTTATCAGGAGCAAACCAACGCTGACTGCGTAGGTCTTCGATACGTTTTGCCATGGTGCGGTCCTGTTCTTTTTACTGTTTATTTTTATCATTTGCCGTAATAACCCTTGCGTCTTGTTTACGGCTTCTTAAAACTTGTGATATAACTCTTATATAAGACATAAGAGAAGTCAAGAACTATCCCCTTACCAATTAAAAATAGTCTCTTGAAATAACGACCTAACAACAAAAACCAACTAGAGGTACCGCAATGCTTGAACTAAAGAACAAAGCACTCCTACAAACAAAATGTTTAATTAATGGAGAATGGGTCGAATCCGCAGAAGGCAACACGCTCGATGTATTCAACCCAGCCACAGGTGAATTAGTCGCAACCATTGCGAGCGTTGGGCCAGCTGAAACACAACAAGCCATCGCGGCGGCTGAAGCCGCGCAAAAAACATGGAAAAAGAAAACCGCCAAAGAACGCGCCGTATTATTGCGCCGTTGGCATGATCTTTTAATGGAAAACCAAGAAGACCTAGCGAAGCTCATGACCGCTGAGCAAGGTAAGCCATTGGCCGAATCTCGTGGCGAAATCGGCTACGCAGCGTCTTTCATTGAATGGTTTGCGGAAGAAGGCAAACGCGTTTATGGCGATATGATTCCTACTTATGCGCCAGATCGTCGCATTCTAGTAATGAAAGAACCGGTTGGCGTGTGTGCCGCGATCACCCCTTGGAACTTCCCTGCCGCCATGATCACTCGTAAAGCGGGTCCAGCGCTTGCGGCGGGTTGTACCATGATCATCAAGCCTGCTTCCGAAACACCATTAAGCGCATTAGCCATGGGCGTACTAGCAATAGAAGCCGGTATCCCAGCAGGCGTAATTAACATTGTCGTGGGTAAAGCAAGCCACATCGCCAAAACCCTAACCGATTCTCCCGTCGTGCGTAAACTCACTTTCACAGGCTCGACACCTATCGGCAAATTGCTGATGAAAGACTGCGCCGACACCATGAAAAAAGTCTCTCTTGAACTGGGCGGCAACGCGCCTTTTGTGGTGTTTGATGATGCCGATATCGATGAAGCCGTTAAAGGCGCCATGATGTCTAAATACCGCAATGCCGGACAAACTTGCGTTTGCGCCAACCGCATTTATGTTCAAACTGGCGTATACGATGCCTTTATTGAAAAATTTGCCGCGCAAGTGGCCGCAATGAAAATCGGCCACGGTACGGAAAGCGGCGTAGAACAAGGCCCGCTGATTAACCGTGCCGCCGTCGATAAAGTCGACGAACACGTGCAAGATGCCATTAGCAAAGGGGGCAAAGTCATTACCGGCGGTAAACGCCATGAGCTGGGCGACAATTTCTATCACCCAACCGTTATCGCCAATGCTACTCAAGACATGCTATTTGCCAAAGAAGAGACCTTCGGCCCTTTGGCTCCTGTTTTCAAATTTGACACCGAAGACGATGTCATTGCCATGGCAAACGACACCGAATACGGCTTAGCATCTTATTTCTACTCTCGTGATATTGGTCGTATTTTCCGCGTAGCAGAAGCCCTAGAGTCTGGCTTAGTCGGTGTTAACGCTGGTGTCATCGCGACAGAAGTCGCACCATTTGGCGGCTACAAAGAGTCTGGCCTTGGGCGTGAAGGCTCTAAATACGGTATTGAAGACTACATCAACACCAAATACGTTTGTGTTGCCGGTTTAGATAAATAGCAGACAAATAACAGATACATTAAAACTTATAGGGTATGTTCATACTCACATGGACATACCATTTTTTGTCGATCGGAGAATACTACATGCCGACATTAACCAACCAATACCCATCTTTAAAAGACAAGGTAGTCTTTATTACAGGCGGTGGCTCAGGAATTGGCGAATTCCTTGTTCATCACTTTATGAAACAAGGCGCACGTGTGGCGTACATCGATATTGATGACGCTAGCTCTACGACGTTAAACCAAAAATTGGCCGACGAATTCAAAGTGACGCCTTGGTTTCGACAAGTCGACGTGCGCGACATTGCAGCTTTGCAATCCGCCATTGACGATGCTGCACAAGAGCTTGGCCACTTAGACGTATTGATCAATAACGCGGGCAAAGATGACCGCCATAAAATCGAAGACGTCACACCGGAATACTGGGACAACTGCCTAAACATCAACATGCGCCCGCATTTCTTTGGCATGCAAGCGGCCGCAAAATGGATGAAAGAAGGCGCGAGCATCATTAATATGGGCTCGATCAGTTGGATGCGTGGCCGTGCTGGTATGGTGGGCTACACTACATCAAAAGGTGCGATCCACACAATGACACGCACCATGGCGCGCGAGCTTGGCCCACGAGGCATTCGCGTTAACTCGATTGTTCCTGGTGCCGTGGTCACAGAACGCCAAAAAGCACTCTGGCTAACACCAGAATTGGATCAAGAATTTATCGATGTGCAATCCCTTAAATTCCGCATTCAGCCAGACGACATTGTTGCCATGGCGTTATTCCTTGCCTCTCAGGACAGCCGCGCCTGTGCTGGGCAAAACTTTATCGTGGATGCTGGGATTGTCTAGCGTTATCAAACGGAGCGGTTCAGCCATTCTTTGAACCGCTTAACTTAGATTTACCTTACAAACCACTTAGATTCTGTAAACAAAAAGTATCTGTTGGGTTTTCTGCGATCTAGTGCTTTTAATTTCCCACACTACCCATAACAATAGGTTAATAATTAAACACCGAGACTATTAACCATGAAAGACTCTTTAGACATTCAATTCATCTCCGACGTTATGTGCCCTTGGTGTGTGGTCGGTTTGGGAAACCTTAACCAAGCACTAGAACAGCTAAGTGACACAGTCGACGCGACCGTGACTTTTCAACCGTTTGAACTTAATCCTAAGATGCCGCTAGAAGGTCAAAATTTAGACGAACATATCACCGAAAAATATGGCATCAACAAAGCTCAATCTGAACAAAACCGCGCCATGATTCAAGCTCGTGGCAAAGAAGTCGGATTCGAGTTTAACTTTACGCCTGAAAGTCGCATGCGCAATTCATTTGATGCCCATCGTTTATTACATTGGGCGCACTTGGAAGGCAAACAAGCGGAACTCAAAACCGCTTTATTCAAGGCGCATTTTACCCACAATCAAGACATCAGCAATCACACCATACTCGCTAACCTTGCGGCCAGCGTGAACCTTGATCCCGCTGCGGCAAAGGGTATTTTGGAAAATAATCACTTTGCGGATGACGTGCGCCAACAAGAAAAAGTCTGGCAACAAAACGGCATCACGTCTGTCCCAACCGTTATTATCAATAACGCCTACGCCATCTCAGGTGGACAGCCCGCAGAAGTATTTAAAAGCGCAATTGAAGAAGTGCTAGAGAAAGTAAAAACAGAGCAAACGCTGGCTTAGCACTGTTTTTTCTGCTCAAAAAAAATGCCCATGTTGAAGTGACCCCAATGTTGGTTGTCCAACTATTGGGGGTCACTTCATGTTGCCATAACATGGGCATTTTTATTCTGCAGTGATAAACGCTCAACCAAACATGGTATTCGGAAGGAACAACACAATTTGTGGGAAAAGGATCAGTAAGGCAACAGCCAGTACCATCATCAACCAAAAAGGCAGCACACCACGAAAAATATCACCTAATTCCACGTTCGGTGCGACCGATTTTACAATGAAAACATTGATGCCCACAGGCGGTGAGATTAACCCCATTTCAAGCGTCAACACGGTCAGTACACCAAACCAAATTGGATCGATCCCAAGCGCCATAATAATAGGAAAGAAGATTGGCAAGGTCAGTACCAACATAGCAAACCCTTCCAAAAAACAGCCCAAAACAAGGTAAATCGCCAAAATAAGAATCAGTGTTCCCGTCACTCCCAACCCCAGTCCCGACAACAATTCGCCAACAGCGGCAGGAATGTGACTGAGCGCCATAAATGGGTTAATCAGATGAGCGGCAATCAATATCAACATCACGGTAGCGGTTGTTACCACGGCATCACGAGCGGCACGCCAGAGTGCATTTAAAGACAAGACACGTGTGATTAAGCCCACCAATATCACGATACCTGCCCCAACAGCAGAGGCTTCAACGGGCGAAAATAACCCACTGTAAATCCCACCTATGGACAATAAAATCACCGCAATGATCGGTCCGGCCCCCAAGAGCGCTTTGCCTTTATTACGCCAACTTGTCGCAGGCCCTGCTGGACCAAATTCGGGACGAAACCAACAAATTAGCATGATCACAAAGATAAACAAAAGCAGCAGCATGATGCCTGGCAAAACACCCGCTAAAAACAAACGTCCGATACTTTGTTCCGTAAGAATGGCATAAATAACAAACCCCGTGGACGGTGGAATCAAAATGCCCAAGGTACCGCCTGCAGCGACCACTCCCGTAGACAAACGGGTGTTGTATTTAAAGCGGTCCATCTGTCCCAACGCCACCTTGCCCATGGTGAGGGCAGAGGCCACAGACGAGCCAGACAAGGCCGCAAAACCACCACAACCAATAACCGTCGCCGAGGCCAGTCCGCCACGGAACTGGCCAATAATAGCGTAGGCTGCATCGTACAGTTTTCGACTCATGCCCGTCTCGGAAGCGACATTTCCCATCAGTATAAACAAGGGAATAACCACCAGCTCAGGCGACGACGCCAAGGTAAACGTTTCCGATGCCAGCAAACTCAGCGCGGATCGACTGCTATCCAGTATGGTGATGCCAACAAAACCCACCGAAAACATAGCAAATGCCACCGGCACCCGCAGCACCAACAAAACAAACATCACCAAGATGCCAATAGTACCCATCATTGCGGGACTCATGCTGCGTCTCCTGTATCCGCGCCTACTTTACGAATGTCACGACCTGACAAGGTCAATTCTATCGCGCGTAGCGCCATTCCCGCCGCCGTGAGCACAGCCAAAATAGACAAGCCATTCTGAAACCAAGCCTTAGGCAATCGCAAAAGATTGGTTGATAGATTCAACATAATGGAAATTTTAGCGCTTTCATTAACGGCATAAGCAATACCGAAAAAAATAACCGCACCTAGTAGGGCTGAAAAAATATCAATAATACGATTAAGCCATGCGGGATAACTGCGTTCAAAAAGGTCCACAGAGATGTGCCCTCCTTGGCGATCACACAACGCCATCGCCCCAAACACAACCATCACCATGGTCATCGTAATCATGTCTTGCGAGCCGTAAATTGGCGCGCCAAAGGCACGACCAACCACATCAGCCAATAAAATCAAAACTTCTAATATCAGCCCCAGAGCGCCCACCGCTGCGGACAGGGCAATGAGCCCGTCCGCCAGTTTACGTGTTGCATTCAGCATAAGTTACTTGCCTTGCATGGCGTCAAGCGTAGCCGCGCCATCGACACTTTTAACATAGGACTGAATCACACCAGACACGGCTTGCGCAAAGGCCGCTTTTTCGGCATCGGTTAACTCAATAATGGTATTCGCTTTGTCATTTTGAGCAATCTCAAGTGCTTCTGTGGCCGTTTTCATCCAGGCGTCTTCGGCGCTCTTAGACAGTCCAGCGCCACTAGCAGCATCGACAGCCGATTTTTCTTCCTTACTGAGGCCATCATAGACGCCACGGTTTAATATCGTATAAAAAGTCAAACGCCCCAATGGCGCGCCTATCGTCAAGGCATCGGCCACTTCATCCAGTTTGAAATCCGTTAACGTCGAAGCTCCAGTGATAACGCCATCGATTAAACCTGTTTGCATGGCGTTATAAATTTGGCTCGCAGGCATTTGCACGGGGGTGGCGCCTAATGCCTTGGCGACCTCGGCTGCGGTTGTTCCCGCAACACGAATTTTAAGCCCAGCAAGATCTGCAGGTGTTCGGATTAGCTTATTGCGCATGATGAAAATATTCGGTTCAGAAGTCCACAAGGCCAATGGTTTGGTGCCCGGAAACTCTTGGCTTAAGTATTTATCGTAGGCGCGCCATAACGCTTCATAACCAGGCATATCTTCAGGTATCGCGCCGGGCAGCTCGGCGATCATGGTTTTACCAAACTGTGACGAGGTATAACCTGGTAAGCCCCAAGACATATCCGCAGCGCCTTGTAACACGCGCACATATTGCTCGGCAGGGCCAGCACCTAATTCACCGCCGTGGTATCCGCGCACGGTTAATTTGCCATCGGTAGCCGCAGAAAGATCGGTATTGAGCTTTTCAATGACCGACGAATTGATGGTATGAAAGGGTGGGGTAAAACTGGCAAACTTTAATTCTTGTGCCGATACTTGGCTGGATAATGCTATCGTTGCAGAAGCCGCTAACACCAATGTATTGAATTTCATATCTTTTCTCCCAATGCTACTTTTGTGCCTATAGAGGCTTTGTTATTTTTGTAACGAACAGACCGACTCAACGGAACGCCCTGATTTAATAGAAAATTCTGTGTTCAATATTCTCAAGCATGAGCCATTAGCCCATTACCCAACCGTGCAATGTTTTTTATTCAGCGCCTTTATAGTGTAGTTCAATCGAACCTTGTCTTTTGGCAATAAGCCATTCACCTTGCACCCGTTTCAATTCATCCACGAAACGACCGATAAACACATCCGCATTGGCTTGCACCATGCCTTCAAGACTTTCTGCTTTTTTATTGGCAGCGAACAACACCACGCGCGATGTCACAATAGCGTGCTCTGCATGGATAATTTGGGTTTCTTGATTCGCTAAAACATGACAGGTCTCTTTTGCCGGACGCGCGGTAAAAGACGCTAAAATGGCCTCACGTCCTTCAATTTTCTCTGTCGGTGCACTCGGACGGAATAGAACACCATCCTCGGTATAACAGTCTGCCAATTCCTGCCATCGCCCTTGATCCAATAAATTAATAGAATGTATGACGCGTTTCTGACACTGCCATTCAATCAAGATGTTTTCTATTGTTTGATCATTTTTCACTCGGCGATTTGTTTGTAACCAGCGTTTCAATGCCAGAGCCACCTTTGTTGGCTCTTCCACTGGGGCCATGTGCCCAGCACCGTCAATCACCACCAATTCGCTACCAAGGATCTTTTGTTGCATTTTTTGATGCTGCTCAACAGGGCTCCACGTGTCTTCTGTACCAGACAGCAACAGAGTAGGCACGGATATCTGCGCAAGCTGTTCTTCCGCATTCGGTCGATTAAGTAAGGCATGAATCTGCTTTTCGAAATCCTCAAGCGAATAAGATGCCACCATGTGCGTTAGCGTCGCCATCAGTTCCGCATTACAGCGTCCTTTGGGTGACATCATGGGAACCAACCATTGCTCAGCCAAGGCTGACATACCTTGGTTTTTTGCCGCTTCCAGCAACCGCATGCGCCCTGGAATTTCCTTGTCTGACCTTGGGTGCACTCCCGTATTCAATAGAGCCAAATGCGTGATACGTTGCGGCGCAAGACGATGAATTTCTAATGCCACACGCCCGCCCATAGAGTGCCCTGCTAAGGCAAAGTCGCCCTCCACGTTTGCCAATACATGCTGCGCCATGGCTGTCAAATCATCAAAGCCTGCGAAGCTTACTATCTTAACGTCGGCCTCTTTTTCTAATTGAGCGGCAATGCTTGCCCACATCCGTTGATCACACAATAAACCAGCTAAGCACACCAGTTTTGGTTTAGTGGTAAACCCTGCCATTACGCCACATCCTCTGCTGTTTTAAGATCCGCTGCGATGTCGGCATTTTCATAAATAAGATGCCCCAACGCCGTGTTGGATACCGGCACATAATAGTGGCGATGAATCTCTTTCACATCGTGATTTAGGGCACCGCGCATGATCAACCACATCACCATTTCACTGCCTTCTGTCCCCGACTCGCGGATATACTCCACTTGGGATATCGCCGCCAGCTTGTCGTAGTCGCTTTGCAAATCGTCCATAAAAGCCAGATCCCATTCTCGGTTGATTAGGCCTGCGCGTTCGCCAAGCAGCTGATGACTCATGCCACCCGTTCCCCACACTTGTACGTTAAGATCTTCAGGAAATTGCTCAACCGCAGCGCGAATGGCTTTACCTAAAGCGAGACACCGCTCACCCGTTGGCGCGGGATACACCACGGTATTCACCGCCAAAGGAATCACTTGGCAAGGCCATTCTTCTACTTCCCCAAACACCATAGACAGCGGCACGGTAAGGCCGTGATCCACATCCATCTCATTCACAATGGTCATGTCAAAACCTTGCTTGATCAAAGACTCGGTAATGTGCCACGCCAGTTTCGGCGCGCCTTTTACCGTCGGAACGGGGCGTGCGCCATACCCTTCATCGGCAGGGTGATATTCTTCGCCACAACCAATGGCAAAGGTCGGAATGATCTTCATATCAAACGCCGTCGCATGGTCGTTGTACACCAAGATCACCACGTCTGGTTTTTGCTTTTTAATCCATTGTTTGGTGAACTGGAAACCATCAAAAATCGGCGCCCACTTTTCAGTATGGCTCTCGCCCTTATCAATAATGTGACCAAGCAAGGGAATGTGAGAAGTGCCAAGTCCACTAGTAATATTGGCCATTATGGCTTCTCCTTCGGTTTGTCATTCTCGACATAACGATTACCGTCTGGCGAACGACCGCCATTACGCATCATTGCCATGTAATCTTCAGGGGATAAGTTCGTCATAGTAGAAACCGCAGCAGCAACACTAAGTCCGTCGCTGGAACTGAGTTTAACGAGATAATAAATATTGCCACCCAAGGCAATTAACTGTGTGAAATCACGCGCCAACACGGCCTTTTTTTGCGCTTCTGTCATTGGCCATTTGTCTACATAACCGCGCTCATCTTGCCGAAAAGCATCACGATTCGATGCCTGCATAAGCGACATACAAAATTGATTAAGATGGAAGCCTATTCGTGCCATATCCCCGTCGAATACAGTCGTACCAGGAATGTTACTGTAAGGCTTATTGTTATTATTCATGTGCTTCTTACCTTAAATCGAAAAGCCAGAGTGACCACCACACGACACTGGTTGAATGAATAAGGTATACGGGAAAAACCAAAATGGCATATGCATATTTAAAAATATGACTTAAAATTTGGTTATATCTTAAATTACGCCTATTTCATCTTCGGCATTACGAGAAAAAACACCATGATCAATCCCACTGCTGCTTTTCCTCTCACGCTCAAACAATGCAGGGTGATTACCGAGATCATGAAAAAAGGCACAGAAAAAGACGCCAGCTTATCGCTAAACCTAAGCCAATCCAGTGTTTCTCGCGCCCTTTCACAAGCAGAACACGCACTGCAAATCAGTCTTTTTACTCGTGGCTGGAGTGGCGCTGAACCCACGGTAGAAGGCGAAGTGGTCATTTCATCATGCAACCGCCTATTGCAAGCCATTGCCGATACCGAACGCCATTTACAATGCGACGTGAGACCGCTATTGAAGCTAAAGTCCTATGTGGAATGGCGGCACCTTATGACGATAGAAGCCGTGGTCAGAATGGGCAGTGCCTCGCTGGCCGCGCAAACTCTTAACATGACTCAACCCGCGGTCAGCAAAACCTTAAAAGAAAGCGAAAATATGATACAGCAGCCGCTCTTCTCACGAGCGCGCCATGGTCTAATACCACAAACAGCCGCCAAACAACTCGCTTCGTTGTTCCTGAGAATGGCGCCTATCGCTCAATCGCTTCCCCACACACTACAATCACTACCCAACGAATTAACCGGAAGATTGTCTGTCGGCATGTTGTCCTTTTCCTGCCAAGACATCGTTCCCATCGCGTTTGCTTCTATCTTTAAGAAACACTCAGGCATTCGTTTACAAGCCATGCAAGGCCCTTATCACATGCTTGCCAATGCGTTAAGACAAGGCGAAATAGACTGTTTTTTAGGACTCATGCGCAAAGGCCCAATTCACCCAGACTTAATAGAATTACCTTTGCTAGACGTGCAATATGCGTTGATCGCCAGAGCCGATCACCCAGTTCATGGTTACGCTAAAACCCTCAATGATTTAACCAATGAACGCTGGATTGTCGCGCGCCACGGCACACCCATTCGGGATTATTTCGAAAGTTTATTTCATAGCATCGACAACAAGCCGCCGATTCAAGCCCTCGAAATGCTCACCTTTGCCTCATCAGAGGAACTGGTCATTCACAGCGATGCCATTGCACTGCTTTTCTACGATGACTGGAACATCAAGCAACTCAACCCCCGCTTAAAACAAGTCCCCATTCGCCTACCCAACCCGCAATGTACACTGGGCATCACACTGCACAGAGAACGACAATCGACTCTTATCAAGGTCTTTATTGAAGAACTGACATTGGCGATTAGCAACAAGCAAATAAGTAAAGAAAATAGCCCCACATGATGAATGTAGGGCTTTACTATCTGTTTAATTAGAAAGGATAAGGCGTAGCAGATTGTTTCACCGTTACCCATTGCCAATGGGTATAAAGATCCCAATCCGCAGGGCCACACACCGCGCTGCTATTGCCCGACGCGCCACAACCACCAAATGGGTTGATGCATTCATCGTTCACGGTTTGATCATTGATGTGCAGTAAACCAACATGCAACTGAGCACCAATGCGTTGCGCACGAGAAAGATCTTTTGAGATCACCGCGCCCGCTAGGCCATATTGGGTGTTGTTCGCCATTTCAACGGCTTCAGCATCGCTTTCAAAGGTGACAATATTCACCACTGGACCAAAGATCTCTTCATCAAACGAACGCATACCGGGTTTAACATTACTCAATACCGTTGGGGCATAGAAAGGCCCGTCATATGTTCCGCCCGCTTCTAACGTAGCGCCAGCCGCTACAGTGTCTTGCACGATGGCATGCACTTTTTCAAGTTGACGCTGATTAATCAAGGGCCCCAAGGCCACAGTTCCAGAAACAGGATCCCCTACAGGTAGGTGTTGGGCTTTTTCAACGACTTTTGCCGTCAATGCTGCCGCAATGCTTGCTTGAACGAGAATGCGCCCTGACGCCATGCAAATTTGACCTTGGTGGAAATACGCACCCCAGGCAATATTACTGGCCGCCACATCTAAATCAGCGTCCTCTAAAATAATCAACGAGCTCTTACCGCCTAATTCAAGAGAAACTTTTTTCAAGTTACGGCCACACGCTTCACCCACTTTTCGGCCCGCTGCGGTCGAGCCAGTAAAGGCCACCATGCCAATTTCTGGCGCTGCGCACAAAGCTTCACCCGCTTCTACCGCGCCAGGCAATACTTGAAAAATCCCCTTAGGAAAGCCCGCCGCTTCCAAGGCAAGAGCAAGAATAAAACCGCCGGTTACAGGCGTTTGTGGGTCGGGTTTGGTCACCACCGCATTACCTGTTGCCAACGCGGGGGCAATGGAACGAATAGACAGAATTAATGGAAAGTTAAACGGAGAAATAACACCAATGACACCAATAGGTTTGCGTGTCGCGTAAGACATTCTTTCTGGCACAGAAGGCAAGGTCAAGCCGTTTGGCTCCAAGGTCATATTGGCCGCTAATTGCAAAATCAGGATGGCTTCTTTTATTTCATGCTGGCCTTTAGGAATAATACCGCCCGTTTCACGGGCGACGTATAAGGCCAGTTCATCAAAATTGTCCTGCATAAAAGCAGCGGCTTTGTGAAATAACGTCGCTTTGTCTCTAGGAGGGACTTTTAGCCACTCTTTTTGAGCCTTCGCCGCCTGTTGACAAGCCAGATAAACATCATTGGCTGAAGCAATGGCCACATGACTCAAAACATTACCTGTCGCTGGCTCAATGACCTCTTGTGTATTCGAGGCCTGAACCCAGTCGCCTGTAAAAAAGTTCCCTGACCATTTTTTCGATTCAAGTACGGATATCGTCATCTGTGTTCTCCTGTTTATTTTTATTAGATTTCCACCTCAGTCACTCTTCTTGTCTATTCAAGATTAAAACGTAGCGGATGGAGAAAGCAGAGCAATACCTATGCCGATATGTTGTTTCTGTTTCTATCAAAATAAAAACAACACCCAATCTATTGATATATAAATAATTAATTACAAAAGGGCAAAAACATAACGGGTAGTGACGGATAAAATTCAATCAATAAACTTGACGATATCGTTAAATCTAATCAAAACTAAAGAAAAAGCAGTTAACCATTTCATCAATTAGGTGAAAGAGGAAAAATAATAATGACAAACTTGCACCGCATCTCATTGGCCGATATGGCAAAAGAAAATACCAAAATACTGCTCAAAGGCAGCTCGCGCGAACTCGATGGTCATAACTCCCCCACCGTAGATGATCTGACAGAATGTCTATTTTTCTCTCCTGGTGATGGTCGTATTTGGTTAGAAGATCAACGCATGTTGCTTATCCATAGTTCATCCTTTGGGTTGCTGCGCAGAGAGCTCATTGATTCTCTCGGTTTAGATAAAGCTCGTGATATTTTGACTCGTACTGGCTACTTATCTGGTATGCGCGATGCCGATCTCATTCGTAACCGCTGGCCAGACTCTGATCCCCCATCCATATTTACCGCTGGCACTCATCTCCACGGTCTAGAAGGGGTGGTAAAAGTCGAAACCATCCATTTTGAATTCGATACCGAAAAAGGCCTGTATGACGGCGAATTTCTATGGCATCACAGCAGTGAAGACGAAGAGCATATTGCCGCCTACGGCATTGGCAGCTCACCGGCATGCTGGATGGAACTGGGCTACGCCATTGGTTATGTCTCTGGTCTCGTGGGCTCTTTGGTTATCTTCCGAGAAGTGGAATGCCAATCCATGGGGCATTCAGTCTGTCGTGTGATTGGCAAATCCGCCGAACTGTGGGGTGATATCCGAGAGGATATTCGCTTTCTGAACGTAACTGCCAACGAGATAGAAAATACAACACAAGCAGATCCTAAGCTCAATGAAATGGAGCCCAGTTCGCCAGAAGATCAACTTCGGATGATCGGTGTTTCAGCCGCCTTTACCGCTGCCACACATTCATTAAAAAAAGTGGCCCCGACCAATGCCACCGTACTGTTTACCGGAGAATCCGGCGTCGGCAAGGAACTTTTTGCCAGTATGCTGCATAAGTTTAGTCGTCAAACAGGCCCGTTTTTGGCCTTTAACTGTGCGGCCATTCCCGAAAATCTCATGGAATCCGAGTTATTTGGTGTCGAAAAAGGCGCCTTCACTGGCGCCACTATGAGCCGTCCAGGACGTTTTGAAAGAGCCAATGGCGGCACCCTTTTTCTTGATGAGATCGGTAATCTGAACTTAGCAGGACAAAGTAAATTACTGCGAGCCTTACAAGAAAGAGAAATAGAAAGAGTCGGTGGCATCGCCCCCATCAAAGTCAATGTACGAGTCATCGCTGCGACGAATGTGGACCTACGTAAAGCCGTCGAGAGAGGCGAATTTCGTGAAGACTTGTTTTTCCGTTTGAACGTATTCCCTATTCATTTACCACCATTAAGAGAGCGTAAAGCAGATATTCCGTTATTAATTAATCACTTCTACCACCACTTCTGTGCATTACACTGTAAATCCCCTTCGGGTATGACGCAAACGGCACGCCGTGCTCTTTTTAACTATGCGTTTCCGGGCAATATTCGTGAGTTACAAAACCTAATGGAGCGTGGTGTGATTTCGTCAGAAGAAGGCGAACCCATTGATCTTCATCATCTTTTCAGAAATGAATTTATTCCGGACGAGATTATTTATTCGGTCAATGACCAAGGAAATTTGAGCCATTCAAAGACAAAGACAGAGCCTACCAGCTCGTTGCTAGAACACATTTCTCAATTCGTGGGCACAAAGGATTCTATCGATATTGAAATGCTAGAACGCAACCTTTTACAAGAAGCGGTAGACAATGCGCAAGGCAACTTATCTGAAGCCGCCAGACGAGTCGGTCTAAGCAGACCACAATTGGCGTATCGCCTTAAGAAAAGCAAACAAAACAATACAGAGGAATAGCACTTAAAAAGCCCCGTGATGGACCACACAACACGGGGAAAAGGTGATAAAAACTATTCTTAAGTGTTCTTTTCAAATCCATTAAAAATGGTGATTGAACCTCAACACAAAGCGATTGCCTTCAGAACGGTTCTCGGCATCTTGCTCAAAGTACATATTGGCAAAAACAGAGTTCTCTTGATCTAGCTTATAAACAAGACCTGGCCCCACGGCCCACACTTTCTCTCTGCGTCCTTTTACGTCTTTACCATCCACTTTGGTGTCGGTAATTTGATTCAACCAGTAACCGTTCAATCCAACACTTAAGTTGTCTGTCAGTACATACGCACTGGCAAAGTTAGCATGCAAGGCCTGACCTGCTTGACTGTCGTTTTTGGCGTTAAGCGCCGTTGAAGGGTCATCATTTTTACCATTCCATAAATAGGAAATACGCGTAGACGCTGTCCAACGTGGGGTTAACCAGTAAGTTAAAGAGTAATAAGGGTTAATATTAAAAGCATTGCTGCCCGGATTAATGGCATTGCCCGCATCATACTCGCCAGTCGGCAAAGTGACGTCCAACTCAATACGCTGAGAATAACGTGGGCCATTTTCTCCCATAACGGGATCAAACTGTAAAAAAGCCCCCAAAATAATATCGCCGATACCACTTTGCGCACTTATTGCTGCATTATTTAAACCATCATCCACGTCTTGTTTCGCCATCCAAGGTAGAAGCAGGGTATAACCCAATCGAGTGTTCTCAGTAAAATGTCCCTCTGGCTCGTAAACAATCTGGGTCAAAGGAATAAACAAATCCACATCTTGTTTCGGCAAAGAAAGCGGATCACCATTACCATCATTCAGCGTATCGGATGAGAGGTATTGCAAATACTCGATAAGATACCAACCCGGCCCTTGCGGACCTGGAGCCCCATCATAAAAACTGGTGCCACCTAAGTTAACACCGGGCAAATCATACGCCATTGCTGTAACAGGTAGGGTTAACAGCGCACAAGTACAAGCGCGTTTTAATACTGTCATGACAAATACCTTTTTATTGTTGTTTTATATTTTTAAGACATGGATAAAATTACGTACTTACAGATAGGTTGAAGCCAAACCGCCATCGACCGGAATATTGACACCACACACCCAACGAGAGGCATCAGAACAAAGAAAACCAATCACCTCAGCCACTTCATCGGAGTAAGCGGGGCGAACCATTCTTGCAGCGTCTTTTTGAACTCTTTCCTCACCCAACATGGACACAAAATCGCCTAAAATGGGCGTAAAAACAGGACCCGGAGCCACGCAATTCATACGTACACCATAATCACGGAACCAGGTAAAGGCTTGCTGAGTAGACCAAACAATCAAGGCTTCTTTGAAATATTGGTAACAGGTTTCTTGAGGGACGGGATTGTTCTTTAACCAAGCCACACCTTCTTCAAAATACGAAGTGTCAGCCAGTGCTTTGTGTTTTTCTAAACGCTGAGGCCATTCAATACCCAATACAGAAGCCACATTCACGATGCTAGCATTCTTGTTGAATCTCGGTATTAGTGCTTCGGTTAAATGGCGTAGTCCTAAATAGTTTACTCGGCCTACTAGCTCCACATCTGCCGTGCCAGGCACACCCGCAATGTTACACAAGGCGTCGATTTTTTCAGGTAAAGCCGCCAGAGCGGCATCAATCGCCGTAGGATTACCTAAATCCACTTGAATGAAATCATCCAATGTCATGCTAGGCTGATTACGATCAATGCCGATCACTCGTGCCCCGTGAAAACGAGCAAGCCTAGCAACATCCGCACCGATACCAGAGGATACGCCGGTAATTAAAAGGGTTTTATTCGCTAACATCATAGTGTTTCTCCTTATTTTTTTTATGAAACGGTAAGCCGTCACTAAGTAGACACCACGTCTATTTGACAGAGAGGGGAGCCCAGTCAGATAGGTAAGGTGAGCTAAATAGGTTATTTCTCACAATAAGGGGAATTGCATGGAGCATGCCCAAATATTAGAAGCACGAAAATAAAGGCTTAAAAATCATTCAAGACATTGATCTATAAATTATTTTTATGTTTTTGAAAAAGACAAAGGGGAATAAAGTCATACACAAGCACATGTATTCACTTTACCAAATGATGAAATGACGAAATAACAAATGACTAAAAATTGATTATTTCAAGAACCCGCATTCAACGATGACCTAACTTCAATTTTTGTCGAATTCGACTCAATGCCACTGGCGTAATACCAATGTAAGAGGCGATTTGCTGCTGTGGTATGGTGTTTTTCAGCTCAGGATAAGTCATACAAAAATCGAGATAACGCCGTTCTGCCGAATGCTTTACAAAAGCATTCTCGCGCTCTTCTTTCGTCATGAAAATGCGCTCTAAAAATTTAGCGTAACACTCTAAAAAGCCAATATCATGACGCATTTGGGCATAAAAAGCCTGCCAAGGGTAAGAAGACACCATGCAAGCTTCCAACGCTTGGATACCGAATAAAACAGTCGATCCTGTTACCATCGCCTTGGTCGAACCAATGATTCTCGGGCTCTTTGCAAAGGTTTGTGTGAACTCTTTACCCTCATCAGACACACTGACATAACGCACTAACCCAGAATGCAAAAAATACAAACGATTCGCGGCATCGCCTTGTCTAAAGAGATAATCCCCTTTGCGAATCACATGCACATCCATTGGCACCGTCAATCTTTGCCAATCAATCTCGTAGCCCCATTCGTTAAAATACGCTTCGAAACTATTTTGCAGTTGAATTCGATCCATCAGCGATTTTCACCTTATGCAAGTTACCATCAATAAGAAACAGCGCGACACCTAACAGTACTATGCCAGCAACAAAAGGCCAGTCCACCAAACTCAGTAGACGCGATTGTGTCAACGCCGTAAATAACGCCACCCAAACCGGTATAGTATAAGATATTGCCAACAACCGACTTGCGCCCATCGTCACCACCAAACGCTGCTGCAAAACAAAGGTAAACAAGGTAGTAAACACCGTCAGATACAAGATATTCAGCCAAAAACCTTGTGCCATCCACTGCACCTGATCAAGCTCTCCCCAAATCAACGCGATAGGCAGTAGCCACAAGGAGCCGAACAACATAATCATAAAAGCACCAGACAAAGCGCCTAATGAACGACCCCACTTTTGAACGGACACCACATGAAGAGCCAATAAAAAACACGCCCCAACAAAAATATAATCGCCTGAATGCCACTGAAACCCGTCGTTTCCCTGAATAGGAAAGTCTTGTGTAGAAGAGCCTTGTGTAGAAAACAACACCGTCATCGCGCCGATTGAGCCAAGAACAAAACCAACCACTCGCCATAAAGGCGCTATTTCTTTGAGCCACACCCTCGTTATCATCACACCAATCAAGGGAACCAAGGTATATAACACAGAGGTATTCAACGGCGTAGTCGACTGCAACGCGACAAACAAACCAATGAAAAAGCCCACCAACGCACCGCTGATCACCACATAATGAAAAAGCCGCTGACGCGAAGCGAACAAGGCTCGAAACTGCTCGGTTTTATTTAACTTAGCGCGCTGCCAACTGAACCATAGCGCAGGCAACATCATCAACATCGCCAACAAAAAGCGCAACGCTGACGTGGCAATCGGACTGGCGTATGCCACCATATGACTCGAGATGATAAAAGAAGACGCCATCAGCCAAGCCCACAATAACAAGGTAAAAAACGAGCTCATGACATCGTCTCAACTTTATCAACAGCCAAGATTGGCGCCAAAAAGCGAATAAACAAATGCTCTACCAGCGCTGGATCAAGAACAATATCAAATTCTTTAGTCAAAATATCGTTAAGTAACTCGGGGGTTTCAATCATGCGCTTTTTCTCGCCTTGACGATTTCGAATGATTAACTCTGCATTCACCAGCGCCATGGTTTGATCTTTTTGCTTCAAAGTCACCATTAGGTTCTTCAGAAACACCGCGTTAGGGTTTTTATGAGAATAAAAATGCCCCAGCGCACAATCCGCATCCGTGTAATCTGCATGATCAAAACGATAAAGGGTAAAATAATCGTCCCCCTTCATCACCTGCAAATCGTATTCCCCCTTGCCTTTTGCCAACAAACGATAGCCATCTAAACCCGCCACTTGCTGCGTATTGCTATCTAACCGCAAGGGCGCAATCGGCCCATTGCCACCAAAACCGGTATCCACTAAATAGCTCACACCTTCTAGCGTTAACAAGGTCACGCGATGGGTTCTGCCCGCTTCACGCTCGAAATTATTATTCAGCACTCGTGCCAACTTAAGTTGTACGTCATAACCCAAGGCTTTTAAAAGCTCAAACGTTAGCTTGTTGTGTTCAAAACAATACCCCCCCAAACCACGCGTCACTATTTTCTGACTGATCGCATCAAGCTCCAAAGAAATCTCTTCGCCCAACACCACCGCCAAGCTATTGAAACTATAACGAGCCACATGCTCAGCCTGCAGGGCTTGAACAAACTTAATATTTGGCTGCTCTGGCGCAACCAAGCCAAGATCAGATAAATAATTTTGTAGACTGGATGACAACGACATACTGCGCTCCCTTTAATCATCAATAGAGATAGAATACAGCCAAGACTACAGCAACAGATAAGAGAAGGAATTAACCTAAGTTAATTCCTATAAAATGCGCAAAAAAAAGCAGCGCTTTCACGCTGCCAAAAGTTTGACGCTTCCCACACAAAAAATGAAGACCAAAAGTTATTGTTTACGCAGCTCCGCATTACCTTTTGCTATATCTGACGCCATGCGCTCATATGTCTCTTCTAACGTTAGTTCGCCTACGATGAGCTGACTCATTCGCTGTACAGCAGAGTCATAAACTATATTGGCGCCTTTTGCCTTCTGAAGACGACGAATGCTTTCTGTTACATTACTCGCGTTATTAGCAAATACTGTCATGGCCGATTTAGCATTTTCATCCTCAAGTTGATAATTCAGATTTTGAACATTTGCACCTGGGATAATAATAAATTCCTCCGCAAGCTCTCTTTGCACAGGCTCGGATCCTAAGTATTCAATTAACTCGGCCACCGCTTCAGGGTGTTTGGTGTGCTTAAATGCAGCCATATAAGTAGCGCCAGGCATAGGAATACAACCACCGTCGCCACAAGGTGCGTCCAAGGCGGTCCATTCGAATGCATCACCTATTTTTTCTTTAAAGGGATTAACCATCCAATTGCCCGCAAAATAGGTCACTACGTTGGCATTAATAAATTCATCCCCCATGTTTTTATAACGAGTTCCGCCTGCGGCACCCCACATTTCTTTAGGAAAAGCGCCGGTTTTTGTCCAGTTATAAAGATCTTTTATATAGGCTTTGGTTGGTGCATCGGGAAAGTTAAAGGTGCCATCGTCATTAACAAAATTGGCGCCATAGGAGTACGCGGGGCCACTGAAACGATGACCAGAGCGGTCCATTGTAAAAGGAATATCAACACCGGTTTTATCCGCGACTTTAACCGAAGCGGCAACCACATCAGCAAGTGTCGCGCCTTTTTTCGGCAATGGAACACCGGCTTGCTCGAACAAGGTAACGTTCACAAAAGGCTGGTTAAGGGTTTGCGACGCAACATAGCCACCAATCTTATCTGGGGCACTTTTTTCATCGCGTAATAAGCTTAACGTATTACCATGAAGCTTAGTGAAACCCTCCGGATCTTTCATATAAGGACGTAAGTCCAAAGTGAATGCAATTAGAGAGTTATCGGCAATTTTCGCCAGATCAGGACCTTCCCCCACAGACAATTGCAAAGGCAGTTGCTCTTTGGATTGAGCATAGCTTGTGGTGACAAAGTCTACCGATATATGAGGATGAGTGTTTTCAAACGCATCCACCAACGCACCCATTTTTTTCACATAGTTAGGATCATCATCAGTAAACCAAAAAGTTAAATTTTGTGTGGCCGCTTGCGCCTGCCCGGCCAATAGCGATGCGGCAGCAAGAGTACTTAGAACAAGATTCAAACGAACCATTTACTTCACCTCATTTTGTTTTTATTTAGTCAAGGTAATGAAAATATTTTCATTAAATTAATTAGAAATTTACTATTGATAGCGGTTAGATTATAGACATATACTGGAAAAAATTACCAAATAAAATTCGAAAAACTCTTTCAACAAAAAATAACGAAAATTTTTTCATAGATATAAAGAGACCCATAATGAATAAAAATAAAATCTATTGGGACCTTGCTACTAACAGCGCAATCAATCGCTGGGCTATATCTCCTGCCGAAGAAATCTATTTTCCAGGCGAAGCCAGAACCATGCCTGACGCCGTAGACTATCGCTTTATTAACGGCTGGGTAGATACAGGGGATTTACCCTGTAGAGAAAGCTTGAGGGAGCACATTGCTCAGCGGACCGTATCCCTTCCTAACGACCTTTATTTCCCTGAAATCTATTTTGGCGGTGAAGATAATCGAGTGGATTTTTCCACTTTTCGTTTTCGCCCAACTCTAATCAAACGCTGGCTCACTTGCTCTTTATACTCAGAACAAGCTCAAGAAGTTACCTTCTCTTTAGAAACTTGCGGTGGCGTTCATATTTGGCAAGATGGCCAAAAAGTAGTCCAGTTAGACCATTATCAACGCAATAGTCCGACCAGCCAATTCTTCACTTTAAATCTTCCAAAAGGCAGCTGCGAACTGGCTGTATTTTTAGAAGAATTACACGAGCGTGACGCCAGCTGTTATTTTGTTTTGACGCTAAAAAAAGGTCATCAAATAAAAACAGGATTATCACTAGAAGTCGATGAGGACGAAGTAAAAGAAATCGAAAAGACCCTAGAAGGCTTGCGCACCAACCAAGTTTTTTACTGCGATGAAGATTTATTGATCGAAGCCGATTACAAACCTTTACAGGCGACTAAAGTGTTGCTGGATACAGGTAGTTATCCGCGCGAAACCGTCACAATGAATGTGCTACTTGACGGTATGAAGATGCAAGAAAAGGTCAGCTTTGTTGTTGATCAGCAATTCTCCTCAACAACGCTTTTCAATACCAAAGGCTTAAACGCAGGCTGTATTTCGCTACGTTTTCTCGTCAAAACAGGCCCACTTACTTTCAGCCGTAGTCTTGGCACGACTATTTTACCACCAGCAATCGATGTAACAGCGACAGACCTGGCTACTCGCAAAGCACTCGCCTTAGAAACCATGCTCAGCCAAGGCAAAGAAGAACCCGCCAGAGCGTTAGCTGCTCTCGCTCTAAAGCAACAGCCTGAATTAGCCAGCCGCCTTATTGAACGTGCTCTACTGCCTATTAAAGAGCGCCATGATTGCGCGGATTTCTGGATATTGCCTCTTCTTTGGATGTACAAAAGTTATGGTTACTCTCAACTTGAACCTGCGCTATGGGATCAAATCAAACACGAAGTACTAAACTTCCGCTACTGGCTAGATGAACCGGGCAATGATGTTATGTGGTTCTGGAGCGAAAACCATGTTTTATGCTTCCACGTTGCGCAGTACCTTGCCGGCAGTTTATTCGAAGATGAGATATTCCCGAACAGTGGCAAAACAGGCAAACAACATAAAGCGCAAGCACATGCTCGTTTAATTCGTTGGTTTGACTCAATGGATGATCACGGGCTAGCAGAGTGGAACTCAGCGGCTTACTACCCGATTGATTTTCTTGGCTTATTTACTCTAATGACCAATGCCGAAGACGACATTTTGGTTTCTAGAGCTAAGCAGCTGATTGACCAAATTTTTATTATGGTCGCGCTACACACCACTGGCAGCGTATGCGCCGGCTCTCAAGGCCGAATTTATGAAAAAGAATTATTAGCAGGACCTGCAACCGAACTTGGTTCTATCGCGGCTATTGCCTTTGGCGGCCAGTGGTATCCAGGCTATGACCGTGTTACTGCATTATTAGCCGTGAGCGATTATCAACCTCCTCAACTATGCCAGCGTTTACTAAGTGTGCCTGCTGGAGAATCCATCTACTCAAGATACACACAAGGATTAGATCACAACGCGAAGATCACCTTATGGAAATCAGCTTCATTACAGCTGTCCACGGTATCCGATTATAAAACTGGACAAAAAGGCCACCAGCAACACTTTTTAGATGTGCAAACCAACGCTCATCCTTTGGCTCGTTTTTGGATAAACCATCCAGGAGATCTTAAAGTATGGGGCGGAAGCCGACCTTCCTATTGGGCGGGCAACGGTGTTCATCCAAAAGTCGCGCAATACAAAAACATTGGTTTGATGATTTTTGACCAAAGAGCCTTCGCTGATGTCATTAACTTTACCCATGCCTTTGTTCCAGCACCGATCTGCGACGAATTTATCGCAGAATCCCATTGGTTATTTGCTCGGACAGGCTCTGCACTAGTCGGTATCTACTCCTCGCAAGCCCTACAACCACTAAAACATGGTTTATATGCAGGCTACGAATGGCGCGCCTATAGTAAGCATTCTGCATGGTTAGTGATTACAGGCGAAGTAGATGAGCACAAAAGTTTGGCCAGTTTCCGTGAATATTGTGTGGCGCATGCTCCTGACTTTCATGCCGAAGACAACCAAATCAATCTAACCTATGACAATGGTACATTGGCTTTACATTACCACACAGGAATTCACCTAAAAGGCGAACCAATTCCGTTTGTACCATTGCTACCTATACCACACATAACGTTTGGCGATACAAAGCTTATTCCTTGGCAAAACGTACATCCATGAACCACCTAGCAATGTATCGGGTGGTTATTGATTAAGACGCTATTTGTCACGTTAGACAGACTAAGTATTTGGAGAACAAACATGCAAACACACATGAGCACGCACAATTTAAATGATGCCTTAACCTCGTTGTCGAAGGGGTTTCGTTCGCTTAAAGGCATTGGCAATGTCGAAGCAGAATTCAGTGACGAGATTCTGTTTGATGAATGGGATTGGGAAGTAGGTGTCGGTTTATACGGTGATTTTCGTGATGCAAAAGAACGCAACGACCAAGCTGCACTAGAACGCATTGGCCGCTGGTACGATTGGCAGATCCAACGCGGTTTACCTCGTCGTCAGGTTAACTCCACTGCACCTATGCTGACACTGGCATTATTAGCAGAACATTTTCAGCGTGACGATTGGAAAAACATTGTCGAAGAATGGGCAGACTGGATACACACTAAAATGCCCAAAACCGATGAAGAAGGTTATCAGCATCTCGTCAAAGAACGCGATAACGATGGCGAACTCTGGGACGACACCTTGTTTATGGCAGCGTTATTTATGGGCGCAGCAGGCAAACTTTGCCAACGTCCAGAATGGACACAAGAAGCGCAATACCAATATTTGTGTCATATCCGCTTTCTTGGCGATACCCACAGCGGCTTGTTTTACCACGGCTGGACCTTCCATGGTCGCCACAACTTCGCCAACGCACTTTGGGCACGCGGTAATGCTTGGCTAACACTGTCTATTCCGGAGCTGTTTCGCATCCTTGAACCTCAAAGCGTCACCGCTCGACAGCTCAAAAATGTGTATTTAACACAAGTCAGAGCACTCAAAAAATGTCAACGTGAAGACGGCATGTTTCATACGTTACTTGATGACCCTAGTTCACCTATTGAAGCATCGGCCACCGCTGCCATCGGTTATGGTTTACTGGCAGGTTGTCGTGAAGGATTATTAGACATCACAGAATACCAAGAAATGATCGATTTATGTCTGAATGCTGTGCTCACCAGAATCAATGAAAAAGGTATTTTGGAAGAAGTATCAGACGGCACCGCCATGGGACACTCATTAGATTTTTATAAGCAAATTGGCAATATTCCAACACCTTATGGCCAAGCACTTGCGTCACTTTTTCTGTCGGAGTATCGGAGTGTTACCAACAAAACACGCTAACACTCTCATTAAAAAATACTCTAATAACAAATATAAAAAACAGGAGCACCACATGGCTGCCATTCAGCTCAAAAACCTTCACAAACGTTATGAATCCATTGATGTCATGCATCAGGTTAACATCGACATCGAAGACGGAGAGTTTGTCGCTTTGGTCGGACCGTCAGGTTGTGGTAAGTCGACGTTATTGCGCTTAATTTCTGGATTAGAAGACATTACCTCAGGGGAAATTCTGTTTGATGGCAAAGTCGTTAATAGACTTTCACCTGCCGAACGAGAAATCGCCATGGTATTCCAATCCTATGCGCTTTACCCACATATGACGGTAAAGAAAAACCTGTCGTTTGGTCTCGAAAATCTCAATATGGACCGAGCCATTATTGAAGAACGTATCCAGAAAGCCGCAAAACTACTCGACCTTCTGCCTTATATGGACCGCAAACCTAGAGCGCTTTCCGGTGGACAGCGTCAACGTGTCGCCATTGGTCGAGCCATTGTCCGTAACCCTAAAGTATTTTTGTTTGACGAGCCTCTGTCTAATCTGGATGCAAAATTACGTGTACAAACTCGAGGCGAGATCACCAAGCTCCATAAAAAACTCAACACCACCATGATTTACGTAACCCACGATCAGGTCGAAGCCATGACTATGGCTGAAAAAATCGTCGTGGTAAACGCGGGAAGAATTGAACAAGTCGGAAAACCTCTCGACCTTTTCGAACGTCCTGCCAATCGTTTTGTAGCCGAATTTATCGGCTCTCCAAAAATGAATATATTTCAAGCCAGCATCACCAAGGTATCTGACAATGGCATAGAGGTAACCTCAAAATCCATCGGTGAATTCAGTATTCCAGTCATCTCAAAGACGGCTAAAATAGGCGATAGTGTCACCCTTGGCGTTCGACCATCACACATAGAAATCGCTGAGTCAGGCATTCCATTAGAAATCACCCAGCTTGAATGTATGGGACACGAAACCTTTATTTACGGCTCTATTCAGGGCGAAAAAGAAGAGTTGGTTGCCCACCTTCCTCATCACTTTGAAGCTGAAATTGGCGACACCATTTTCCTTCGCTTCACCTCGCAATTTATGCACGTCTTCTGCGATAAAACAGACCAAGCATTTAAGAGGATAGAAGCATGAAAATGATGTCCGCTTTCCTTTTTTCGATTCTCGATAGATTCATGCGTTTTGTTGAATTGCCAACCGTCTATTTACAGAAAAAGATTGGCGTACAACGCATGGGCTACCTGTTTGTCGCTCCAAACATGGTGCTATTTTCCTTGTTCGTTTTCTTACCCGTTGGATTAGCTATCGCTTACGCCTTTACAGGCGGCACCAATATGCTGATTTGGGATCGCCCCTTTGTTGGCTTAGAAAACTTCTCACGCCTACTTAACTGCGGCAGTTATATGGACCCTGCCAGCTGTGAGTTTGATCTTTTTTGGACCGCTGTTCACAACACTTGGTGGTACACCTTACTTAACGCCACAGGTACCTTGGTCATGGCGCTTATCACCGCTGTGGTGTTAAACCGCTTAACCAAAGGCAAGGCGCTTTTCCGCTCCATTTTCTTTTACCCTGTACTGCTGTCTCCAGTGGTGGTCGGCCTAATATGGAAATGGTTTCTTGCTCGTGATGGCCTGTTGAATGCTCTAGTATTGGACCTTGGCGGTGAACGCACCATCTTCCTATTGGAAGTCTGGTGGTCTCGTTTTTGGGTAGTGTACGTCTCCATCTGGTTTCATATGGGCTTCTTTACCCTGATCATTTTGGCAGGTTTACAAGCCATTCCAAGAGACATTTATGAAGCGGCAAAAGTCGATGGCACCAGCAAATGGCGACAATTTTGGCGAATCACTCTCCCCCTTCTGACACCCAATTTATTAGTGGTTGCTGTGCTCTTATTGATTCGTTCAGTTCAAGTGTTCGACGAAGCTTGGGTACTGACCGATGGTGGTGGACCAGGAACCGCCAACACCTTTATCGTGCAATTTATCTATCAAACCGCCTTCAGCTCAGAAGTTAGACTCTATGGTCTGGCGTCTGCGGCATCGGTATTAATGGGCTTAGCCCTGCTCGCGCTGACCTTGATACAAGTCTGGCTAGCGAAAAAAGCGGAGTACTAATTATGCTTAAGTTTTTAACCCGTACTCGTCGTCCTGGTAAAATGGACATCACCGACATTTTATCTTGGCTTTGGCTAACACTAGGCACAGCCGTAATTGCTATTCCTATTGCATGGGCCATGTTGTCGTCACTCAAAACCGAGGCCGAAGTAAACAGCTTCCCTCCGAGTTTAATTCCACAGTCTACTGTCAGCACTCAGGTAGAAGGCTATGACAAAGACCTTTCAGTTTGGGAGTGGACGCAAGCTAGTGGCGAAACCAAAAAAGTCGCCATGGTGCGTCGAATTGGCATCAAAGCCACAGTGCTGGATATGGAAAAACCAGAAAAAACTTTTCAGGTACCTATTTCAGAAATCACTCAGCTCAAAGATATGCATTTCCAGTGGAGTAACTACACTGATCCTTTAGAGCGTTTTGATTTTTTTACTTACATCAAAAATACAGTGTTCGTCACTGTAGTGGCGACAATATTGACGCTACTGCTCAACTCAATGGCAGCCTTTGCTTTATCTAAGTATAAATTCCGCGGCAAAAACGCGATCTTCATGTTGATTTTGTCCACCTTAATGCTTCCCCTTTCTGTCATAATGGTACCCGCTTTTATCGTTATTGTTGGCTTAAATCTCGCGGACAATTTATGGGGGGTGATTTTTGCCACGGTCGCCACACCAACCGGTGTGTTTATGCTACGGCAATATATGCTCACCATTCCTGATGATTTGATCGAAGCAGCACGAGTCGATGCGGCCTCAGAATTTCGGATTTACTGGCGCATTGTTTTACCGCTTTGCGCGCCAGCTCTGGCGGTATTGGCTATATTCTCGGTAATATGGCGATGGAATGATTTCCTCTGGCCATTGATCGTGTTATCAAGTCCAGAGAACTACACGCTACAAATTGGTTTAAATGCTTTCCAAGGGCAATTCTCGGTAGAGTGGCACTATATTCTCGCGATGACCGTTATTGCACTGTTACCAGTGACAATCGTCTTTCTTGTTTTACAAAAATACATTACTGAGGGCGTAGCAGGCAGTGGAGTCAAATAAGCTATGAGTTTAAAGAAAATCTCAGAACAAAGCGGTGTCGCCATCAGTACAGTAAGTCATGTACTCAATGGCACCGCCAAGATCTCTGACGACGTTCGCCAAAGAGTGTTACAAATCGCCAAAGATATTGGCTATTTGGACTCTCGTATCAAGCGCGCACAGACAGCAACATTGCGGAAAATCGCCCTGTTTGTTGATTCTGAACGCTTGAGACAAACCGACGTCAATTTCGTCTCATGGACAATACTCGAAACACTACGCAAGGAATGCGAGCAAAAAGGGGTCGAAATCGAACCCGTTTTGATCGACGAAATTAAAGGCGATTACAACAAGATATCGGAACGTATGACGAAGACCAAATGCGACGGCATTTTAGTGTACTTCGACGAAAACCAAAAACTCCTGAACGAAGTAATCAATACCGCTTTACCCTGTATTTTGCTCGCTGGACAAGAACCCGGTATGCACATTGGGTCGGTCGGTATTGGCGATAGAAACGGTGCTCGCCTGGGAGTTGAACACTTAATTGAGCTAGGTCACAGGAACATTGGCATCGTCTCTTGGCCGGGACGCTACACCATCAGGCAGCGTTTAGATGGTTTTAAAGAAGCCATTAATGAACACCAAGAATTAGGCATAACGACTACCAGCATTCAGCTGGACAGCTTCCAACCCGACATTGCTGAAAAAGGCATGACTGAATGGTTAGAACAGCATCCGGATTTGAATCAGATTACCGCCTTCTTTTGTCTTGCTGACAACGTCGCCATCGGTGTTCTTAATGCCTTACAAAAGAAAGGTATTCAAGTGCCGAAGGATGTTTCTATTCTCGGCTTTGATGACGTGTTTGCCGGCCAAATGATGCAACCCGCGCTATCAACTGTTCATACGCCGCTGCATCACATTGCCCGTTGCGCCTTGGAAGAACTCGAACTTCTTACCCGTCGCACAAGCAAAAATGCACCTGCACGAAGAGTAGAACTCGGCTGTCGTCTTATTGAAAGGCAATCTTGTAAAGCTGTGTAGGAAATAAATAGCGGACAACATGGACAATAAGCGTGTTCATATTTTAACATGCCTAAAAAGCGAAACCCCGAGAGGGATGTGAACATCTGTCTCGGGGCTCTGTGTAGATTGTTGGTAGTGCTTAGTTGATTTTTCAACCAGAGGGACTCATCCAACTGCTCTGATAAGGATTTTAGTAGCTCATGGCTGAAAGTCAAACGCCGTATACACCCCAAGCTGGTTAGTAGAAAAAGCTTTTTAAGATATATGACTAAGGAAGGTTTTTAATATGACTTATGATCGCCCATGGAAGTCGTTTAGTGAGCAGCTCACTTTGCTCAAAACACGGGGTATGTCTGTAACCGATGACGAAGCCGCTATAAACTATTTAGAGCGTGTTGGCTACTATCGACTCAGTGGCTATTGGTATCCTTTTCGCCAGTTCACCATTCGCCAAGACCCACAAACCAAAGCCTTGCAGACCAACGTCAGCGATCAGTTTCACTTGAATACGCATTTTTCTGATGCAGTCGAACTGTATTTATTTGATAAGAAACTACGGCTGCTTGTTTTGGATGCTTTGGAAAGAGTGGAGGTCGCTCTTCGTGTCGACATTGCTCATTTATTGGGAAAAAGAAGCGCATTTGCTTATCTAGATCAAAAGCAATTTCACCCCAAATTTTCAAATAAAAAGTTCTATGGCGTGCCTGCATTTGAAGCATGGCAACAAAAATATCTGGGACTGGTACATCGATCAAAGAATAAAGAAGAGTTTGTGAGGCATTATCTCAGAACTCATGGTGAAAACTTACCCATTTGGGTCGCAGTAGAAGTATTGGATTTCGGTGCCATGTCCCAGTTATTTGCCATGATGAAGGTGCCAGATCAGGAGAAGGTTGCTGCTAAATACAGGATAAACGATTTTAAGGTTTTCGCCAGCTGGCTTCGTTCATTGAATCATTTACGTAATATAGCAGCGCACCACAGCCGTTTATGGAATCGCAATATCATTGATCAACCAAAGTTACCTGAATTAGGTGAGATAAGGTGGTGTGACGATTTTATTGGTAAATCAGATTTGATCGCTAAGCCTTTTCTTCTATTCGCTATATTGCGCCATATTGTACGAGTGGTTTGCCCAAATACTCAGTGGCATCATCGGCTAGCCGTGCTCTTAGAGAATTTTCCAACAATACAGTCAGACAATAAGCGAACCATTTCCGACATCGGTGTGGTTGAGGGTTGGGGAGCTTGGTGGACTGATGTAGAGGAAAGCGGGCAATAAAAAACCCCCGCGTAATCTCAAAAGAGACAAGAGGCAGGGGCCGTATTAAGAATAATATTAGATTTAAAACCGTTAACTCGTCAAGTATCAAAAAAGAAAAAAGGAGATCAACGCCTTTTTCTTTTTTCGACATGCAAAATCTGCAGAAAAGCGCAAGCCTTTTGATACCCGCCTAACGACCCTAACCCCCAACCTCTTTCTCAAACCATTCCACATCCCAGTATTGACCAAATTTTCGGCCAACTTCAAGATAAACCCCAACGGATTCAAAGCCGAATTTTTCATGGATAATGCGGGAGGCTTCGTTGGGTAAAGTGATTCCCGCGTAAGCGCGATGTACGTCTTCTGTTTCCAATAGCTCGAACAACTCGATGTATAAAGCGGTTCCCAAGCCTCGGCCTTTTGTCTCAGGTTTTAGATAAATGCTGACTTCCACCGAGGTTTCATAGGCGCGTTTGGGTTTGAATTGAGCGCTGCAAGCGTAGCCAAGAATTTCACCCTCTTGTTCCGCCACCAACAATCGATACCGACCTGTTGGTGCAAACTGCGAAAACCAAACCGATCGACCCTCTAAGGTGTACGGCTCTATATCAAAAGTCGTCGCCGTATTCACTATGTAGTGATTATAAAGATCGGTTAACGCGGGTAAATCATCAATGACAGCAGGACGAATTTGAACGCTCATGTTATCTCCCAATGGCAATAATCTAAGGCTGAAGCGATGCTCTATTTTTACCACGCTTCACATTGCTGTAATAGACAATTTGCGGCAGTACGACGTTTGACTGCTTGGTTTGTTTGTATCGAGACAAAAAAGATCGATACACGCCGTATTTAAAATACACAATGTCTGCGTCCATCGTCGGACCTTGGTAGTCGACTTTTTGCTCGCCGTTTACCCAAACTTGGAACACACCAGAATCGTCTTTTTCCCAGCGAGCATACACTTCGATTTTATGCCACCGGCCTCGCAGATCAGCCTCATTAATCAGCTCGTAGTATTGCTTAGTACCGGAAATATGATCGTCTAGATGATACCCGCCACGGCCATTTTGAAACATCCAGATAGGGTGAGAATTGGCTTGATGAAATTGACCGAGAGCCACCTTGGTAGGAAAAACATTGGGATAATCATCAGGAAAATAAATCGACCAACCGTACCAAGCGTCACTACCTGCTGGCGTCGTTTTCTGCTGCTCGGATAACTCACTGCGTTCGCGATCTTGCTCGCAATCGTTCCAACCTTTATTCCAGTAGCAATCACCAGGGCGCACCTCGAATTTCTCGATTAGTTTGGTTGATGCGCTATCAGTAATGTCTTGAATAACTTGATAACCATAGCTCGTATTATTTAACGAACGCATAAAAGGTCCAAAATCCCCGTAATCATTTATTGTCGTAATAGACTGAGCCTGAGCAAAGACACCTAAACTACACATCCATAAAATAACTAACAAACGCCCCATGATTTACTTCCCTACCACTAATAGCTGTTACTCAATATCTCCTTATAAACTAAATTATTGTTTCAAGGCTGGCCATTCTTTTAACCAACAACAATGATGATCAAAACCTTCCACTACTTTGATGGCCGGCTTATTGCCCAGAGGGAAACGAGACTGATAAGACTCTGCGACAAACAAGGGTACCGATGTATCCTTTTCTCCGACAAGATGAAGCTGGGGGATATCCATTAACCTTTTCCATTCGTCGGCAGGATTGAGCGAACCAATTAAAGGTGAAACATTCATCTCTTGAGTCCATTTTTGCGGATCCAAGTTACCTGCAATCGTTATCAAGCTGGCTATATCACCGCGTCTCGCTGCGACCAAGGCAGCAATAGCACCTCCGCCAGAATACCCCACTAAGACCAACCTACTAGCCTGCATTTTCGCTTTCAATTGCGACACGGCATCATTCATCGAATCGACCACTTCCGGGGCAAAGCGCTCTGACGTCCAATATTTTGCAGAGCAATGTTTATCTACAACATACTGGCATGGACGACCTAAATACGCGGCACGCCCTTGATCTTTCATGGCCAAAGACAAAGCCAGAGGATTAATCGGCGTAGGGTTTGAAGAAGGCTTTGTACGACTAATCCAAGCTAATCCATCACCTTCGATGTAAATCGTCAATGGATCACTAGAGGCGCCTTTTTCAAAACGAGGGACATAACTACGAATAACAAAATATTCCGTATGTAATGTCTGTTTTTCCCACGCTTTTTGTTCGGCTAACAAGTCCGCATTCTCCACCCGACTTTCAACAGAAAAACGAGTGCAACCAGCAAGAACAAATGTTATTAACACCAGAATGCCAAAAAGCCACGCTCTCATACCAACTCTCTTTAATGAAAATTACCTGCAAACAAAAAGCCTCACATCATCAAAATGCGAGGCTTTCATCATAACCACTTAGTGTATAAAAACTACTTTTCGTCTTTAAAACACCCAAATCACTTTGGCTGACGCGGTTTGACTCAAAAAGTCAGAACGACCTTCCAAGTCATAACGCACCGTGATGTCAGTGGCATCGTTTAGGGCGTAGTTCACCCCAACCCCTGCGGTGATCACCACGGGAGACAACTCTAATCCATTCGTCGTAAAGGCCGCACCGCCGCCAGCAAAAGAGGCCGTGCTGCTAGACGCGTCATTCAATAGGTCATAACCCACACCGGCGC
>Ga0208898_1000077_pt1 | contig 119837 bp, 103 predicted proteins | sample VirMetDEL_Mar_4_FD_184513 | JGI IMG/M metagenome (GOLD analysis project Ga0208898, IMG submission 184513) | Aqueous microbial communities from the Delaware River and Bay under freshwater to marine salinity gradient to study organic matter... | ecosystem: Environmental > Aquatic > Marine >... | reverse complement strand
AAATGAAAACTGCTCCCCAGCTGCAGGCCGATAAAGATCAGCAAGCTCGCGATGCTGTGCTGGCTTCTCGGCGATCTGCGTACCTGACCGAATCTGACCCCTTGCGCCTGGAGGCGGACTACGACGCTCTGAGCCAGGGCCGGGAGCCCGACTATGCCGGATGGCTCGCATCAGTTGCAGCGATCAAGGCGCGCTTTCCGCTGCCGGCAAGCGCCGTCGCCCAAGACGCCTGATGCCACCGCGACACCGCCACCCGCCATGAGCGGGTATTTTTTTGCCTGGAGAAAAGCAATGGCACGAATTTCCGAATCGCTCGCCGGCGGCCGTAACGCGCTGGCATTCCTCGACATGCTCGCCTGGTCCGAGGGCACCTGCACATCTCCGGCCACTGCCATGGATGGCTACGACGTCATCGTCACCGGCGCCGATCGTAAACCCGAGGTCTTCAAGGACTTCACAGATCACCCGTTCGCCAAGGGGCGTGCGTCGAAGGTCATCAACAGCAAGGGGCTGACGTCCAATGCTTCCGGGCGATACCAGCAGATGCTGAAGGACTGGCCGCACTACAAGGCGCTGCTCAAGCTGCCTGACTTCAGCCCGATCAGCCAAGATCTTCTGGCGCTGCAGCACATACGCGAGTGTCGGGCTTTGCCCGACGTAGTGGCCGGGCGGATCGAAACGGCTATCGCAAAGTGCCGGAACATCTGGGCCAGCCTGCCCGGCGCGGGATACGGCCAGCGCGAACACCGCCTGGAGGATCTGCTGAAGCAGTACCGGCTGGCGGGCGGGGTGATGTCGTGACGCCCGGGCAGATCCTGGCCGCGATTCTCGTGGGCGCAGCCATAAGCGTCGCCGGCACCTGGCAGGTTCAGGACTGGCGCTACGCCGGTAAGCTCGCGGACCAGGCTGAGAAATTCCAGACAGACTTGACCACCATCAGCAACGCAGCCAACAACCAAACCCGCCTGGCACTGGAGAAGCAGCAAACCGCCGAGCAAGCGCGTGCCGACCTCGATGTCAAAGCAACCAAGGAGAAAACGAATGATCTCGCTGAAAATGAAAGGCTGCGCCGTGCTGCTGACGACTCTGCTCGCCGGCTGCGCATCGCGGGCAGTTGTCGTGCCGATAGCGGCAACGTGCCCGGTTCCACCAGCACCGCCAGCCTGGACAATGCAGGAACCGTCGAGCTCGCTCCAACTGCTGGACAAACTGTTTTCGATATCAGGGCCGGGATCATTGCTGATCAAGCAGCCTTGAGGGCGCTGCAGATCTATGTGAGGACGGTGTGCCGAGCGGGTGGCTGATCCCTAGTTGGATGTGGTTAAGCACGCCACTGTTTGTACGATTGACTATTAGCCATAGTTGCCGTGCTAATAGTGCCGGTATTCAACTCTATGAGGCTTAATGCCCCATCACCAAAGGAGCAGCCGGTGTCGATGTACACTACGTTTCCCAAACGGGTAACGTTAGATACTGTTGAGTGACCAACGTAAAGTTGGTCTAGTCCTTTGACTGGGGAGTGATCTTGGTGATCGATCTTTGTTCGTGAATACAGGGCCATTTGTAAAGCCAGTTGCTGGCGATCCTCACCAAGATCACAGGTTATAGAGTCCTTGGCTTCTTGCCAGCCATCAGCCTCTTGTAAAAGTGGCGCTTCAGCATGCACGATACCGACTTTTCTACCATCTGATAAAGCGACCTCGATCATAATTGGGAGGTCATGCAATGCTCTGGAAATATAAAGCTGAACGATAGGGGGCAGATCGTAAAGCCACGCCCCTCCATTTCGAGTATGCCTTGCTATATCTCCGCTACCCGATATGCATTCAATGATCATTTGCTCATGATTGCCGCGGACAGCGTGGAACCATGGCTCCCTAAGCCAGTCAGTAGCTTGTTTTGAATCTGGTCCACGATCAATGATATCTCCCACCGAGAATACTCGATCCTGCTTCACGTTGAAGTTGACTTGATTTAAGAGAGAGCTTAGAAGATCGAAGTGTCCATGGATATCACCTACAACAAAGTCACGTCCATTGCTATTGGCGGTAAATGACTTGATCGCGAGGGAGGGAACAGGTTTGCGCATGACTATTTCTGGGTAAGGTTTTCGGGCAATTATGAAGCATATCATTTTGCAAAAGGTTATTTGCAGAAAACTGAAGAGGCGAAGAGGGGCAGGCGGCGCAAAACCTCCTTGTTTACCGCATCGCTCATACTCCAGCTAGTCCGAACATGGCACCGCCACGATGGTCTCCAACTCGTTCCAGTGAGCTCGATGGCGTGCGAAGCTGCCTATACTGCCCTGATCAAATGATCGGCAAAGAAGGCCATCATGGGAGAACTTGACGAGAAGATTGCTGCAGGGGATCCGCCAACGCAGCAAGCTCTGCAGGCATTGCGGCGGTACAACGAAGCGAGAGGCGTGGTGTCGGCCGATGAGATCGAGCGTCTGTGGCTTGAGGCGGAAGTACTCATGACTGCAGTGTCGCAGTATCAGCTTTGGGCACTGGGTGCGCCGGAGCGGATACTTCATTAATTTTTGCTTTCGTATGGATTGTGTTCGGTCGGCAGGACGCCGGGGGAGGGGGAAATCGTTTCCGCAACCTGATGCGCGCCCATTGATCTGCGCGGCTTGCAGGTCAGCAAAAAATACTCTGGTGCGGAAACGATGAATACCTAAGTTATTGATTTATATTGTTAAGTTGGCAGTCTTGAAAACCGGCGAACGTTAATAGCGTTCCCAGGGTTCGAATCCCTGGTTTCCCGCCAAGATTTACACGAAAGCCCCGCTGATGCGGGGCTTTTGCGTTTCTGGGGCTTGGACACTTCCGATCTTAATTTGCTCGGCGTTCCAGAACTATTATGGAAGCGTTCCATAACTTTTCTATTTTGACGGCTTCGCGGTGGCGCCGAGTCTCCTATAAACGCGCTTTGTGATTTCCTGATTGCTATGCCCCAATAGCAGGCTCGCATCGCCGATATCCACAATTTCAGACGCCGCCTTGGGTCGGATATCTCGGAATTGGAACCCGCCGATCTTTGCCGCGAGCATCGGATCTCCTTGTTCGATAGCTTTCTCGCAAGCCATCTCTCAGCAGGTGAGATCGTAGAAAAATGGCGCTTCCGCTAGCGCCCGCTACGATCTTGTTGTGGCAATAAGCCATATAGGGGAGGAAGTGGGCATGAAACGGTTTATGATTTTTTCAGTGATAGCCGTGCTGGCAGGATGCTCAGGGAAAATTGTCACGTATGAGCAATCTGACTGCAAGAATGGTTGTGAGGGGGTTCCTTTTTTTCGGCTAGTTCAGGTAAAGGAGCATTACATTCAGGACAAAATCCTGAATAAAGAAGGTGAGATGCTACGTTACGCCGGCGGCGACGAAAACACTGGCTGCTTTGCGGTCCAAGTCACTGAAACGAAGCTAATCCCGGCGGCCCAGGAAAGCTATATCCGTTACGAGGCTGGATGGCTCGAAACCTCTAAATTCTCGGTAGACCTAAACGATAACGGTAGCTTGGCAAAGGTGGGCGCCGATTCGACACCCGGACTGAAGATGGCAGTGGACGCGGTGTCCACACTAGCAACCGCCTATGGGACGGTGAAGTCCACCGATAAGTCTAAATCAAAAATTCAACTACCTTACTGCAACGCTGGCAGAGTTCCCGTGACCGGAGCCTAGTTGAACCAGTTAGGCCCAGCTCATCGCTGGGCTTTTTGCATCTGTACTTGGTTGTAGCGTACTGTGTTTTCCCCTCTTTAGTATGCGGCGTGTTACCTATGTCTGATGAAGTTCGGCTTGTCGTCATCATCGATACCCAGCCAGGTCGAGGCTCGGACCAGCTCGCGGCTTTTGAAAAACTCGCTCCTTTGGTCAGGGCTGAGCAAGGGTGCATTCAATATGATATCCACCCTGTAGTCGGAAACAGCGATAGCTTTGTATTGATCGAGAAGTGGGCATCAAAAGAAGCGCTTGATGCCCATGATCTCGCTCCGCATATGCTTGAGGCCGCCAAGCACAACCCGACGTTCCGTGCGGGGCCGGCTACAGTGCTGTTTTTGGAATCGGCGGTGCTTTCATCGCACTGAAGAAGGGCTGAGCTCACAACAGAAGAGCCCAGCCCCATGCAGGGCTCTTTGCATCTGGCTTTCCCAGTGCTATTTTTCCGAATTAACCCCCACACGGAGAGTGCAATGGCCCGATACTTCAAAAGTCTAGACAATGGCAAGGTTGAAGAAGTCGATGCGTTTCAGGTTCTGGCAATATTGTTCCTAGGCCCACTCTATCTTTGCTTCGCCGGCCTTTGGCGCCATTTATTAATATGGGGTATTGCTATAGGGTTGGGGCTGTTTGCAGGCCCGCCTTGGGCAGCTATACCTATTGCTGGACTGCCAATCATCTACTGTTTTTTGATACGTAGAATTGTGGCAGATGAGTATTTGAAGAAGGGCTGGGTAGAGGTGGCTGATCCAAAGCTTGCACTCGATAAAGAAGTTCCAGACGCTTAGTCTCTTGCAGATTAGTTGCTTTGAGCCCAGCCTCGCGCTGGGCTTTTTGCCTTCTGCGGCCAGGTGCTACAGTCCCGCCAAACCAAAGAGGCAACGACATGCGAAGTGTTGTAGCGGGACTGGCGGTTATTCTGCTGGCTGGGTGTTCGTGATCGGTGCGCTTCTGATCGTGACCGGTGTACTGGTACTAACGTTAATCGAGAGCAAAAAAGCGAGAGCAGAGGTCGCAGCGACCCTCGGTTCGAGCGTGGTTCGTCAGAACGCCCTAAGCCAGGAGCACCGCGCCGAAATTGAGGAAATCGATAAACAGAATCTGCTCAAAATGGCTGCGGTATCCAAGGATCATCATTACGAGATGGAGAATCTATGGATCATTCTTTCCATCGCTGAGCAGGATCTCGACGCGGCTCTGAAGGTCGCCTCTAAGGCTACACAGTAAGACATACAAATGCAGAGCCAGATCGACCATACCAATGCGTTGATGGCTTCTCGTGCCTGACCACCCCTCTTTTTTATCTATACGGTTGTTGAAAACCGAGATTGCGAAGAAAGAGAGCGTACGTCTAAAACCTCCCCACCCACAGCCTCTGCTATCATTGTGGCGCGAATCGCTCCTGAATCAGGAAGGCTCAAGTTTCTTAAATTTTCAGCGAACTGATTGGAAATTTCTACTACGCCGGATTTATAAATTGTGGCAACAAGCTGGTTATTCTTTACAACAGTTTGAACTGCATTCTCGGGTGAGTTATCAGCAACAAGGCGACCTTCGCCTCGTCCTACCGCTTCCGCTTTACGAAGATCTTCAGCCACATTCTCTAAGGTATGAGCGAAATTAGCAGGCAGTTTCACTTGCGGCAGATTCAGGTCTGCAATGCTGCGCGACATGTTTGTCGTTAAACGTATGCCTTTGGAAATATCCATAAAATAAATCTCCTTCTGTTTAAACAAGGTCTACCGCTGGCAAGTTACGCCAAAGCCAAACTGTGTAATGAGGACTCGATATACGAAGCTTCAGTAGCCGACAAAACGTTGTAGCCGCTGTCACCGGTAATAGTAGCCATACTTATCTCTATAAGGAATATGAATGCCCGGTCGTAAGCGCTGTTCGAAATAAGAGCCTATACGCATACAAATCCTAGCATATGGCTGACATCATCGTGAAGCTCTTCCTCCGCACCTCACGTTGAAATTTGATGGGGAGAAAATTTGCAAGTTCTGCTGGGCTGTACAAGATCTATTTTTTCAAACGGAGGATCTGTTAACACCCTTTAAAATCAATTAGGAAACTCTGAAGAAGACTTCCAGATTTGGCAAAAATACCCAACTGCCACCCGTCGAGTTTTCCGATGAAGCAGACGACCTTCGCGGATGCCGAGTACGCCGGCAAACGTAAGCAGACCCGCCGCGAGCGCTTCCTGATTGAGATGGATCGGGTTATGCCCTGGAAGGGTTTGATTGCCTTGATCGAGCCGCATTATCCAAGGGTGACGGTGGTCGTCCGGCCTATCCGTTGCTGGCCATGTTGCGGGGTCATCTGATGCAGAGCTGACTCGGCTACAGCAATGCAATGATGGAAGGGCACTGTACGAGACTACTATTCTGAGCCAGTTTTCGCAGGCGAAGGTGTTCACCTACTAATTAAGAGGACATCAGGCCTTGGCTTTGCAGGGCTGGGTAGATGACTTGGCCGGACGCATACCATCAATCGTCATGCTTGCGGCTCCAGGGGAGAGAGAAGCCAGAAGCGCAGCACAAGCAAGGGCGCGCGATCAGCCTTCGAGTCCCGCAATCCTCGCGTGACCCGAAGGGTGTTAAGCGCGCTTAGATGCGGATGATCTGGGTGATGTGCGGCTTACCTTTGAGGGGGGCGTAGATTTCTACGATTGCTGCCCAGATTGCTGGCGAACCAGGCTGCTGTGCTTTGGCGTGATAGCGATAGTTTGTGCCGGCGACGACCTGGGTCGCAACCGTCTCAGGGGTGTATTGCACCCCCACAAAGCCTTCCAAGGCTTCTTTGAATACAGCGTGGTCCTTTGGAGTCAGTTCGTGGTAAGCAGTCCATCCGCCAACACCAACGTAGTTTTCTTGAGCTGACATACTATAAATCTCCATATTTAAGTTCCTACTCGTTTGGCTTTTCGGAGTTCGCCCCGTCTATTGAATGGTTTCCGGAATCCATTTCCTGAGGGTGCTCCTGGGCAACGACTGTTGGTCGCAAAACAGATTCCTGGGAAGGCACCAATGCTTAACGCTTTGGTCGGGCAGGGTCAGCCATAGGCGCGCGTGCATGCCTGAGCATTTGGCTATGGAGGATGGGGTGGCGGTCACCCGCTTCAGATCCTCTTCCCTGATAGAAACAATTCACCAATGAGTGATGATTGCCAGACGTCCACGTCTTGTCCAAGGTGGCTCTGCGCATGAGGCATGCCGCTTGATGGCTTTAAGCTATCAAATACAAGGGGAATGTATGTACGTGTTTGGCAGTGCTGGGTGTAAGGCATCGACGATTGGTGAAATCGAAAGCAGCACCTGATCCCGCAATTTTTTAACCTGGAGGGTGCCTAATCGGCGGTTATTGTTGGGTGCCACGCTCCGTTAACGGATGCAGCGAGTGGGATGGGTATTACGGAACTAAAACCTTCAATACCGTCTACATTTCAGGGAGCATTCCCTTCCGGAGAAGACAGTCATGTTTAGATCACGCACGCTTGTAGCTGCTATCTGCCTTACTTTGGCCGTTGGCTCGGTGGCCGCACTCGCAGACCCTGGCAATGGGAAAGGTCAAGGCAATGGAAAAGGCAACTCACAAGGTGGTCAAGGTCATGGCAACCAGGGTAATAAGGGGAAAGGTCCCAGCGGAGACGATTGGTCTCGCGGACCAAGCATTGACCGGGGCAGCGTATTGGGAGTGCTCGGCGGCTACCGTGACTACTGGAGCCCAGGCCCTTCACTGCCACCCGGAATACAAAAGAACCTCGCCAGAGGGAAGCCTCTTCCTCCAGGCATCGCCAAGAAACTTGATGGTCGATTGCTGGGCAGACTTCCACATTACGACGGCTACGAATGGCAGCAGGCAGGCACGGACTTGATACTGGTCGCAATTGCTTCCGGCATAATCTACGAAGTCCTCAACGGCGCCTTCGATTAAGGCGATAACGCTTCGACGATCTATGCCAAACGCCCGCCGCCACGCGGGCGTTTTTGTATCCGCGCTAAACGCGACCATGAGCAATCGCAAGGTCGGCTGTCTCAGGGGCTGATCGTAGGCTTGCTTCACGGCTACGCCAATGCACAAACACACCAAATCCATGACAACCAAACAATCCTGCGGGGGGGCAATCGAACGTGTCTATCGGGAAAGATCAAGGCACATCACAACCATTCCGATTTCGGCCATGTCGGTACTGAAAGGGATTTCGCCCAGCGCCCTGAACAATTTAGGGCCAAAGGAAAAATGCCCAGAAGAGTTGGGTGTCAGCCTGCGCCAAAAAAGCAAAGCCCCGGAGGTTCGCGGCTCCAGGGCTTCTATTTTCGCCTCCATCCCTAAACGGCTGGCGAACGTGGTCGCAGATTATCAGCGGTCCCCGGATGTTTCACTACGACTATTGGCGATAGTGTTCGATCGGCAGCACGCGGGGGAGGGCGGAATGATTTCCGCCACCTTATGCGCCCCATGATCGGCGCGGGCTCCAACGCATTCAAAAGTGCCTTGGTGCGGTAATTATTAGAGTCTAACGTATTGTTTTAAAAAGTTACTTTGGATTCCTGGACGCCGGTGAACGTTACTGGCGATTCCAGGGTTCGAATCCTGACGTACACCTTTTATGAAGGCGTTGACCCGAGTAAGAGGTTCGCCAACGTGACGAGTCCACTCGCCGCGTTACCCGATAATGTTCGAGGGGCGGAGATTACTCTCACGGGCGAAGGGCCCGATGTTGCGCTGCTGATCCGGTTTGCTTTTCCAAAGCTGGGAGCCAATCTAAGCGATTAACTGCTGAACAAACCTCGCTTGGGTTGCGACATGTGCAGCCCCTGGCGAACTCGGGGATCAGCACGAAAGGCTTCGCTCAGTCGCTATGCCCGCTCCTCATTCGTATTAGCCATTTCACGACTTCGAACCACATTACGCTCAGCGCGACGATGCCAAATGCGAAAAGTAGCAGTACTGGCGCGGGTGTCACGAATGAGAACAGCTGGGTAACCGGCGGAAAAAACAGCGCTATCGCCAACATGGCCAACGTTGCGAAAGCGATCCAACTGAGCTGGGTGCCAAACGCGCCAGGCCCCACCCAGCGCGTGCGGCCCCATGACTTATTGGTATGGATCAGGGCGAGGTTGGCCAGCGCCAGGACGACGAAGGTCAGTGTTCTCGCAAGCTCATCTCGCTCCGACGCAACCGGCGCAAAGAACCTCATACTTGCATACGTCGCGAGAAGCAGTATCAGTAAGCCAATGCCCTGGCAGATGCCGCGTATCATCACTGCGCTGTCGAACAACCGTTGCTCCTTTCGACGTGGAGGAGCCTTCATCGCATCCGGCTCAAGCGGTTCGGCCTCGAACACGACCGAGCAGGCAGGATCGATGATCAGTTGCAAGAACAAAATGTGCGCCGGCATCAGCACCATCGGCCAGCCGAAAAGCACTGGAAGCATCGATAGGCCGACGATCGGCACGTGTACGGCCACCACAAACACAATCGCCTTGCGCAAGTTGGCGAAAATGCGGCGGCCATAGCGCACGGCGGTCACCAACGACTCGAAATCATCATTGAGCAAAACCAGTGCGGCCGCCTCGCGTGCGACCTCGGTGCCACGCGCGCCCATCGCAACGCCAATATCGGCTGCCTTCAGCGCAGGCGCGTCGTTGACACCGTCGCCGGTCATGGCGACGACATCACCCTGTGTACGGAACGCGCGTACCAGGCGCAGTTTCTGCTCTGGCTGAACACGGCAGAAGATCTGCGTCGTGATCAGTCGTGCGGCCAGCTCAGAATCGTTCAGTGTGGACAGTTCGGTTCCAGTGATCACCGGCGCATCGGTGCCCAGCCCGGCCTGCCTGGCGACCGACATCGCTGTGGCCGGGTGGTCGCCCGTCATCATCACCACACGGATGCCGGCGGCTCGGCACTCGGCAATAGCCTGCGGCACATCTGGACGAATCGGATCTTCGAGCCCGACCAATCCTAGAAACCTGAAGTCGAAGTCGTGCTGTAAACCGGGCAATACCTCGGCGGCGAAGGTCGCCTGTGCGACGCCGAGAACGCGAAGCCCGTCTGCCGCCATCGCCAGCACCTGAGCCGCAATGCGCGCGCTGCGAACGGGATCCATATGGCACAAATCGACGATTGCCTCGGGCGCTCCCTTTGCAGCAATGAGTCGCTCTCGTTGATTCGGTGATTGCCAGACCCGCGACATTGCCAGCATCTGGGGTGACAAGGGATAGTCGTCGATCAGCGTCCAGTCGGCGTGGAGGTGCTCGGTGAGCGCCAGCAGGCTCTGCCCGGTCTCGCCGATGGCCGACTCCATCGGGTCGAAAGCATGCCGGTGGCTGGCGAGAACCGCGTACTCAAGCACACCATGGAGCGCCTCCTGCAAAGGCGTGCCGCCGTCAGTACCGTCCCTGGCGACTTCATACTCTGCCTCCTCGGACCAAAGGCGCCTGACCGTCATTCTGTTAGCCGTCAGCGTACCGGTCTTGTCGACGCATAAGACGGTGGTCGCACCGAGCAATTCGACGGCAGGGATGCTACGCGCTAACACCTTCTCACGGGCGAGTCGCCAGGCGCCGAGGCCTAGAAAGAGCGTCAGTACAACCGGCAATTCCTCCGGTAGGATTGCCATCGCCAGCGTCAGGCCCGCCAGCATCCCATGCAGCCAGTCACCGCGCAGCAGCCCGAAAGCGATAGCGAGCGCCGCCGCCAGCGCCAGGCCTATGACAGCGACCCGCTTGACCACACGACGCGTTTGCTGTTGTGTCGGGGTGGGTTCCACCTCGATGTCCGCCAGTGACTGGCCAATCCGGCCCAGCGCACTGCGCTCGCCTGTGGCGGTGACACGTCCCTGGGCGGTGCCGCACGTGACCAATGTGCCTGAAAATGCCTGCGCAAGGGTCGCATCCATTGGCGGCGGCGCTGGATCACCAAGTGTATGAGACTGCGGCGCGACCAGCTTGCTGACTGGCATGGATTCTCCGGTCAGCAAGGACTCATCGATTGATAGGTTGGCGCATGTTGTCAGTTGCAGGTCAGCGGGTACGCGATCGCCTTCAGCCAGCATCACAACATCGCCAACGACCAGGTCCCGCGCGGGAACGCTGCACTCCTTACCTTGCCTTAGCACTTTAGCCCTTGGGCTGGAGAGGTCCCGCAACGCATTCAGGGAGCGTTCACTGCGCCGCTGTTGGACAAAGCTGATGCTCATCACGACGAAGACAAAGCCCAGCAACATCAGGGCTTCCTGGACATCGCCCAGCACCATATACAAAGCGCCGCACGCGACCAGCAGGAGAAACATCGGCTCGAAGACCACGTCACACATCAGGCGCAAGGCGCTGCGTCGGCGGGAGGCGGGGAGTTCGTTCGGCCCGTCCTGCGCCAGACGTTGCTGCACCTCTGCCTCGCACAAACCCTCAAGCGGCGTCTGCGAACCTGAATGAGGTAGCTCAGCGTTCACAACGCGGCCGTTATGAGTGGGTGATCGTGATTCAAATCAAGGGGGGGCAATGGGGCAATGTGTGTCATCAGGTTCTGTACCCCCATGGCGCTGCGATACCTGCAGGCTGGCTCTATAGCGATGTGATGTCTTGCCTCGAGGCTTGTAGTCGTATCGACCTCGAGGCATGCGTCTAAGACCATCATGTAATCCGTCCTACAGGTACGCTAGCACAACGTTGCTTTAAATATTGCGGCATTCGCCGCTCTCGATAAGGGAGCCCCAAGAACGCCTGAATCAGTTTGGCCCTTTGCGGATATCCAGGCTCAGAGCGTGCCGTTTTCATCGTGCAGTTGGGACTTTAGATGTATGCGAAACATCGATGTCCAGCTCATTTCACGCGTCCGGCTGTCTTGTATAAACCTGAATTGTTACAGAAATGGAAAATTACTTTCACGGGAAACGAGGTCATTCCATCGGCGGGAAAGTGTTATAAGTTTTTCACCTTAGGCTCTGCCCTGTACTAAAAATAAACCGTTATAAAACGGTACCTTGCGCTGCGCAGTCAATGCGTTGCGACTTAGAAACCTTCTCATCTGCCATCGACTTATGACTCTTCGCTTTTGACCGCCTGACTTCAGGGGAGACCCTGCTGACTGTGCGTTGAGAGACGAGGCAGCTCTATTAAAAACAGGGGAACAAACAATGTCTTTTAAGTGGAATTTGGTGGCGCTGACGGTCTCGCTGGGTGCTAGTCAACTAGCGTCAGCCGCGGGTGTGGAGGACCAGGCGACTGCCAAGGGGTTTGTTGAAGGCAGTAGTTTGAACCTGCTGCTTCGTAACTTTTATTTTGATCGTGACGGTAAGAATTCGGCGGGTGATAAACAGGACTGGTTGCAGGTGATACAAGGCAACTTCTCCTCCGGCTTCACCCAAGGCACCATCGGTTTTGGTGTAGATGCTTACGGATACTGGGGCGTGAAGCTGGACGGTGGCAAAGGCAATGCAGGCTCTGGCAACTTGCCGGTCGACAGCAACGGCCGGCCGGAGAATGACTTCAGCAGTGCAGGCGCGTCGATCAAGGCACGGTTCTCCAAGACTGAACTGCATTATGGCAACTTGCAGCCCAACAACCCGGTCCTGGCCACGGCGGGTACTCGCGCCACGCCTCAAACAGCGACTGGCTTCAACCTGTTGAGCAGCGAAATTGAAGGGTTGAACTTCGACGCCGGGCACTTCACCAGCAGTAACGGTCCGACCACGACCAACAATAGCCACGAATTGTATGCCGGTTATGCCAACATACCGGCCAAGAGCATTGACTACCTCGGCGGTAAGTACACGCTGACCGATAACTTGTCCATGAGCGTGTTTGCCTCGGACCTCAAGGACGTCTGGCATCAATACTACGGTAATGCCAACTACACGATTCCGTTCACTGCCGATCAATCATTGAACCTGGACTTCAACATCTACCGCACCACCGATTCCGGCCAGTCCAAAGCCGGTTCCATCAACAACACCACTTGGTCGTTGGCAGCGGCGTACTCTTTCCTGAGTGCTCATACCGTCACACTGGCGTTCCAGAAAGTTCACGGCGACACGCCGTTCGACTATGTGGCCGTGGGCAATAACAAGTCGGGTGATCTGGCCGACTCCATCTTCCTGGCCAACTCGGTTCAATATTCTGACTTTAACGGCCCAGGCGAAAAGTCCTGGCAGGCCCGTTACGACTTGAACATGGCGACTTATGGCGTGCCTGGGCTGAGTTTTATGACGCGCTACCTCAACGGTGACAATATCGACGGCACGCACATGCCGGTCGGCAGCGCCTACCGCGCCTATGGTTATGGTGCTGACGGCAAGCACCATGAAACCAACTTTGAAGCCAAATACGTGGTGCAGAGCGGCCCGGTCAAAGACTTGTCGATGCGCGTGCGTCAAGCCTGGCACCGCGGTAATGCTGATCAGGCGGAAGGGGATTACAACGAAACCCGTCTGATCGTGGATTACCCAATCTCGATTTTCTAAGCGGACGATCGCCGGTCAAGCCCGGAAGACGCAACGCATTGACGGCCAGTTTCAGCTCTGCTGAAGCTGGCGTTTTTGTTTGTATAACGCGTTCTTTGTCGGCGGGAGGCTATGTCCGACGCTTGCCCTACAAGGTTGAGGTTCCCGTTTTGGCAGCCTGAACCTGCGGATCGTTACGCGCTTGTGCTGATTCGGGTGCCGACCGGCCCTGAGGTCGCTTTGTTGCGAAACCCACTGACATGCACTGGGCATTTCTCATGACCTTCCGGATGTTCTGTTGCCCAATCCTGCACTTTTTCGGATTTTTCGGATCTATCTCTATCCCAGCCATACTCATACTGCGTGTGGACATAAGAACTAGACCTGGTGCCGATGGATCATACGTTCCCGCCTCTTACCTGCCGATGGATGAACCGCCCGCGCTGGCTCGTCCTCGTGTTTCTGCTCTGCACCACCGCCTGCAGCCAGCAACAGGGGCGCGATATCGCCAGGCAATTCAGCAATGGCAAGCCTGATGAGTTTCTCCAGACCAGCGTCGACCGCATGGCCACCCTCGGCATGCGCGATAACCTGCAAAGCCTGTATCTGCTGATGAACAAGCTGTACCTGCGCAACCCCAACCAGTGGCGGCAGTCGGGTTACCTGGACGCGGTGAGCGCGGCGCGGGAAATCCGTTCGGCCATCGAAAACCGTCAACCGCTGCCCGCCCTGGGGGATCGTCGCGATCTGGCGGCCCTGAGTTACTCCTTGAGCCCCGAGTTTCGCGGCGATCGGGTCGGGGCGTTTATCTATGCGATTGGCAGCATGCTGGTGACTGCACATGGCGGGCGCACCCGGTTCTATATCTCTGACACGATCAACCCGCAATTCGTCAGCAACGCGGCGCGCAATATCGAAAAGGCCACCTGGCTGCTCAGCCAGCGTCAGGATGCCAATGGCGTGCTGCTGCTGTTTTCCAACGAGATCTCGGAGGAGGGCAGTAACCTCAGTTTCGCCGTCGAGTTCGGCAAGATCGTCGCGCGGCTCGACCTGCTGACCCAGATGCTCGATGAGCGCTACCGACGCATTGGCGTCAATTACGCGCAAAGCCTGTTACTGATGAATTTTCTGCCGGTGCAGTGAGCGTTAGGGCCGTTGAGTGCGGTGTTTCCGTTTCCTCTGTAGGAAGTGCCCTATCTTGCACTGCACTGCTTGAAACGCCCATCTGTCGGCAATAGCCTCGGACTTTTCTTAAATATGAGGCCCTACCTTGGGTAAGCGAAAAACGGTTTGGCCCACGGATCGCGAAATCCGCCTGCGATTTATCCTGTTTGCGGTGATTGACGCCGCGAGTGCGCAAGGCGTTTCTGCCGAGCTGTTGTTACCGGCACACAAACTGCTGCAGGAGTCGCCGACCGAAGCGCAATTTCGCGACGCCCTCAACAGCATTCTGACGACCGACGAAATGTACGGTTTCCGCTTTCCGGCGGGGTCGGAGGCGGATGACTTCATGTGCGCGCTGGCGTCCGCCGCGGGCTAGGAGACAGGTAGTTTTTTCAGGGACCGGGAAGGCTCTGCGCCGTGAATAAGGCGTGACCTGGCGAGCGTCCCGGTCTTCCCATCACAGTTCGCGTGCGAGGCCTTGCCTTCACGCCCCCGCATTCCAAGGACCCGCCCCATGTTGCTGCGCCAACCCCCGCTGCTTTTTGCTGCCCTGACCCTCAGTTCCCTTGTGCAGGCCGAAGACCTGCAACTGGCGCCGGTCGAAGTCACCACCAGCGAAGCCAGCGCGGCTGAAGTGGCGCAGGCGCAGCTCAAGCGCGTGCCCGGCGGCACCAATTACATCGACATGAGCAGCGTGCAACAGGGGCGGGTGAGCACCAACGAGGACGTGTTCAAGTATCAGGCCGGGGTGTACGCCAAGGCGGCGAATAATGAAGGCGTCAAACTCTCGATCCGTGGCTCGGGCCTCAACCGCAGCCCCGGCGCCCATGCTTCCGGGTTGTACGAGACGTTCGACGGCTTGCCGCTGACAGGCCCCGGCGGTACGCCCTATGAACTCAAGGACCCCTTGTGGCAAAGCCGCGTCGAGGTGCTGCGCGGTGCCAACGGTTTTGATCAGGGCGCGCTGGCCCTGGGTGGGGCGGTCAATTACGTGACCCATACCGGCTACGACGCGCCCAAGCTGCAAGTGCGCTACGAAGCGGGCAGCCGTGGCTACGCCCAGCGCGAGATCAGTTCGGGCCAGGTGCTGGGGGATGCCGACTATTACATCAGCCTCACCGATTCCGAATCCGACGGCTATCAGCAGCAGAGCGCCGGCACGGGCAAGGGCGTCGCGGCCAACTTCGGCTACCGTTTCAACCCGAACCTGGAGACGCGCTTTTACTTGCGCTACCGCGAAACCACCAACGACACGCCAGGCAAGCTCACGCGCTACCAGATCAGCCATGATCCGCGTGCCGCCAACAGCCTCAACGCCGCCCGCGATTCAAAACGCCTGCAACCGGGCTCCACCTGGATCGCCAACAAGACCACGTTGCAGCTCGACGACAACGCACGGCTGGAAGTCGGCCTGGCCTATCACGACTACCCGATGGACCTGCGCGAGGGCACCAATCGCCTGAAAGTCGCCTATACCGATATCAGCGGCACGCTGAACTACATTCGCCAGGACACCCTGTTCGGTCACGACAGTAAAACCACGATCGGCCTGCGCACCACCCAGGCGATGCCCAACAATGGCGCGTCGGAATACGTGCGAATTCCTGTCGGCAATACCGCAGGCTATGCCCCCGGCACCAAGACCCGCGACTACAGCTACCTGGGCTCCGACACGGTGCTGCATATCGGCAACGACCTGGAACTGGTCCCGGACCTGTGGCTGACCACCGGCCTGGCCGCGATCTACACCCGCCGCGAAACCCAGGTGACCTATCCCGACGGCCAGGCGCCGCTCAGTCAACATGACTGGGACTATGCGCCGCGCATCGGCCTGCGCTATGACTTCACCCCGCAATTGCAGGTGTACGGCAACCTGAGCCGCTCGGTCGAGCCGCCGCATGCCTGGTCGATGATCTGGGGTTCCAACAAATACTTCGGGCCGGGCAGCGGACCGGCCACCGGCCTGCAACGCGAAGGCGTGAGTTTGAAAAACCAGACCGCCACCACCCTGGAAGTCGGCGGCCGTGGTGACGCGTGGTTCGGCCAATGGGACCTGGCACTGTACCGCTCGGAAGTGCGCCACGAGTTGCTCACCGTTGAAACCCAGGCCCAGACCCCCACCACCAACGCGATCCTCGCCGAGGCCAACGCCAGCCCCACGGTTCACCAAGGTGTCGAACTGAGCCTGCTCAGCCCGCTGTGGGACGGCGGCGGCAGCGGTAAGCTCGCCCTGCGCCAGGCCTACACCTTCAGCGACTTCCACTACCGCAACGACGACCGCTTCGGCGACAACACCTTGCCGGGCATTCCCAAGCACTACTACCAGGCACAGTTGCGCTACAGCCATCCGACCGGTTTCTACACCAGCCTCAACACCGAGCATTCCTCGCGGGTGGCGGTGGATTACGCCAATTCCTACTACGCGGCGGCCTATACCTTACTCGGCGCCACGTTCGGCTACGACGCCCCGCAGCAGGACTGGCAAGCCTGGGTTGACCTGCGCAACCTGACCAACCGCCGCTACGCCAACACCGTCACCCCGGGTTATGACGACAAGGGCCTGGACGCCGCCCGCTCCACGCCCGGGGATGGTCGGGGCATCTACACCGGCGTGTCGTGGAGCTGGCGCTGAGACACCGACAACAGGCGCTCGACTTGCGCGTGCTCCCACATACTCATCAATGCCACTGGGTTGGTGCCATAGCGTTGCCAGCTGTCCAATGAGCCATGCCGCCCGTCGGGTGAGCGGCAGTGCTGGCACCCCACCAGCGCCGCACCTTGGGTCAGCAGCACCATCCGCCAGCCGTCGGTTTCCACGCTCACCGTGTCATCCGCTGCCGCACAGGCGCTGATGACCCGCGTTTCCAGGGCCATATCCTTGAGCACTTGATAAGCCTCCCGTGCAGAAACGGTGGCGGCGGTTGCGGTCATCGGCGGTGTCCTCGTGATGGAGCGGCGCAGTGTCGCGTGCGGGCGAGGCGGTTTCAAGCCTGAGAGGGCAGCGGTCGATTGCTGCCCGGGTTTCAGTCATTGCCTTGGCGCAGGCGCTTGTACAGGGTGTTGCGGCTCACGCCGAGTTCCCTCGCCAGGTGGGAAATATTCCCGCCTGCCGCTTTCAATCGCCGCGTCAGGTCAATGCTGTCCTCCAGAGGCGCGCTGGCGGGCAGCGGCGCCGTCACGTTCAGATCGACGAAGAAGTCGTCCGGCAGATGCTCCGGGCGGATCGGCTGCTCCTCGGCCATGGCCAACGCCACCTGCAACACACTGCTGACCTGGCGCAAATTGCCCGGCCACGGGTGCTGCTCGAACAACGCCAGCACCTCGGCGCTCAGCCCGGCCCATTGCTTCGGTTCGCGGTGTTGCTGCCACAGTTGTTGGAACAACGCCCGCTTGTCAGTGCGCTCGCGCAGTGGCGGCAACTCCAGGGTCAGCCCGCCAATGCGGTAGTACAAATCCTCACGGAAGCGCCCGGCCTGCACCTGCTCGCGTAGCACATGGTTGGTGGCGGAGATGATGCGCAAATCCACCGGGAACAACTCGCTGCTGCCCACCGGTTGCACGCAGCGTTCCTGTAAGACCCGCAGCAAGCGGGCCTGGGTCGGCAGTGGCATATCACCGATCTCGTCGAGAAACAGCGTGCCCTTGTCGGCCTTGCGGATCAGGCCGACGCTGCCTTTTTGATTGGCGCCGGTGAAGGCGCCTTTTTCGTAGCCGAACAGTTCCGATTCCACCAGCTCAGCGGGAATCGCCGCACAGTTCACCGCGATAAAGGCCTGTTGGCTGCGCGAACTGGCCTGGTGCAGGGCTTTGACGAATACCTCTTTGCCCACGCCGGTTTCACCGTGGATCAGCAGCGGAATGTCCTTTTCCAGCAGGCGTTCGGCCTGGCGCACGGCTTTTTCCACGCGCACATCGCCGAAATGCAGGGTCTTGAGGCTGATTGGTGCGGCTTGCGGCGGCGCCGGTTCGCTGAAAACCCGCGCGTGTACCGGCATCTGCTTGGGCCGCTTCAATAAACACTGGAAACGATTGCGGCCGGCCGCCTGCAAGGAGAACGGCAAACCCTCCGGCTGATTCAGTAACTCCAGCATCGACACCTTGAACAAACGGTCGATCATCACCCGCGACAGGCTGATGCCCAGCAGGTTGTCGGCGCGGCGGTTGGCCGATAACACCTGGCCGCTTTCATCAAAGATCAGCAGGCCCGCCCATTGGCTGTCGAGGTTGTTCAGCCCGGTGTTGAAGGTCAGCTGGAAATGCTCGCCGCGAAACAGGTTGAGGATCAGCCGGTTTTCCACGGTCTGGCTCATCATCTTGACCATGCCCAGGGTGTGGGAGGGCGGCAGGTAGCTGTCGCTGGACACGTCCAGCACCGCGATGATTTCGCGCTGGGCGTCGAAGATCGGCGCCGCCGAACCGGTCATGAAGCGGTTGGCCTTGAGGAAGTGTTCATCGTGTTCGATATGCACCGCCTGGGCACAGGCCAGCGCGGTGCCGATGGCATTGGTGCCGCTGGAACGCTCCATCCAACTGGCGCCGGGGCTGAAGCCACGGGCCAACTTGGGGTCGATAAAGCGCTGGGTGCCCCACGACGTCAAAACCTGGCCCCGGTTGTCGGCCAGCATGATCAGGCAGTTGGAGTTGCTCAGGATGTTCTCGTAGTAAGGCAACACTTCCTGGTGGGTGGTCTGCACCAGGGAATGCTGGCTCTCCAGCAATTGGCTGATGCCCTCGGCGGGCAGTTGGTCAAAGCTGGGTGGGCTCTGGTGGTCCAGGCCGAATGCGCGGCAGCGGCGCCAGGACTCCTGGATGAGGGTGTCGTGAGTCAGCGGTTCGGCCATGGAGACCTTCTTTTTATTGTTTTTGGGTCTTGCGCAATCTAACGGATGTCACCCGGTCAGTGTGGGAGGGAGCAAGTCGAATCGTCGCACCGCCCCTCCCACATGTGTTCTGCGTTGTTCAGTCAATCGGGTTCAAACAGTGTTGTTCAGAACTGTTCATTGTCAACCCGCTGAGTGTTCAGTTGTTCAGTCCGAATTGTTCATTTTTGTTCGCTCCCGAACCTCGCTTTCAGGGCATTTCCTTGTGGATCAAGCACCTGCTGCGGTTGGCACGAAACTCGCTGTGACCACTGGCCAGATTCATTCCAATAATAAAAAAGGGCGTGTCATGTCATTGACCCTGGAACATGTCTCCCGCGTCATCGAAGGCCAGACCTGGATCGACGACGCCAACCTGCGTTTCGAGGCCGGCTCCTTCAATGTGCTGCTCGGTCGCACCCTGTCCGGCAAGACCAGCCTGATGCGCCTGATGGCCGGCCTGGACAAGCCCGACAGCGGCCGCATCCTGATGAACGGCGTGGATGTCACCGCTAAACCGGTGCGCCTGCGCAACGTGTCGATGGTGTATCAACAGTTCATCAACTACCCGACCATGACCGTGTTCGAGAACATCGCCTCGCCGTTGCGCCAGGCCGGTGTGTCCAACGAGCTGATCCAGAGCAAGGTGCTGGAAACCGCGAAGATGCTGCGCATTGAGAAGTTCCTCAAGCGCCACCCGCTGGAGCTGTCCGGCGGCCAGCAGCAACGCACGGCGATGGCCCGCGCGTTGGTGAAGGATGCCGAACTGATCCTGTTCGATGAGCCGTTGGTGAACCTGGACTACAAACTGCGCGAAGAGCTGCGTCAGGAAATGCGCGAGCTGTTCAAGGCCCGCCACACCATTGCGATTTACGCCACCACCGAGCCCAACGAAGCGCTGGCACTCGGCGGCACCACCACCATCCTCCACGAAGGCCGGGTGATCCAGAGCGGCAAGGCGGCCGAGGTCTATCACCAGCCGCAGACCGTATTGGCCGCCGAGTTGTTTTCCGAACCGCCGATCAACCTGATGCCGGGCAGCATCCACGGCAATGAAGTGAGCTTCGCCAATTTCGTACACTTCCCACTCAATGTTGACCTGCGTCCCATCGGCGAGGGCGAGTTCCGCTTTGGCGTGCGCCCCAGCCATATCAGCCTGGTGCCCAGCAACGACGACGACCTCGAACTGGCGGTGACCGTGGAAGTCGCCGAGATCAGCGGCTCGGAAACCTTCCTGCATGTGCGCAGCGAGCATTTCCTGCTGGTGCTGCACTTGCCGGGGGTGCATGAGTACGACGTCGACGCGCCGATCCGTGTGTATATCCCCACCCATAAACTGTTTGTGTTTGATGGCCAGGGCCGCTTGGTCCAGGCCCCCGGACGCCGTGTCGCGAGGGTTGCCTGATGGCCGAGATCCATTTGCAGAACCTGGCGCACAGCTACAGCCCTACGCCGACAGGTCCCGAGGACTACGCCATTCGGGAAATGAACCACGTATGGGAGCAGGGCGGCGCCTACGCCTTACTCGGGCCTTCGGGCTGCGGCAAATCAACCCTGCTCAATATCATCTCCGGCCTGCTCAGCCCGTCCGAAGGGCACGTGCTGTTCGACCATAAAGTGGTCAACGAGCTGACCCCGGAAAAACGCAACATCGCCCAGGTGTTCCAGTTCCCGGTGGTGTACGACACCATGACGGTATTCGACAACCTGGCTTTCCCGTTGCGTAACCAGGGCATGGCCGAGGCGAAAATTCACAGCAAGGTGCAGGAAATCGCCGAAGTCCTTGACCTGCAAAGCCTGCTGAGCAAAAAGGCACGCAACCTCACCGCCGATGAAAAACAGAAAGTCTCCATGGGCCGGGGCTTGGTGCGCGACGACGTCTCGGCGATCCTGTTCGATGAACCGCTGACGGTGATCGACCCGCACCTCAAATGGAAACTGCGGCGCAAGCTCAAGCAGATCCACGAGCAGTTCAATATCACCATGGTCTACGTGACCCACGACCAGCTGGAAGCCTCGACCTTCGCCGACAAGATCGCGGTGATGTACGGCGGGCAAATCGTGCAATTCGGCACGCCGCGGGAGTTGTTCGAGCGGCCAAGCCATACGTTTGTCGGCTATTTCATCGGCAGCCCTGGGATGAATCTGATCGAAGTGCAGGCTGAGTCCGGCGGAGTGCGTTTTGCCGACACCCATCTGCGGTTGTCCGAGGCCGTGCAGCAACGCCTCGCCGACACGCCCTACACGACCTTGCAGGTGGGCATCCGCCCGGAATTCATTCATGTGTGGGATGAGCATAACCCTGACGCACTGCAAGCCGACGTCACTCATATTGAAGACCTCGGCACCTACAAGATCCTGACCCTGAACCTGGACGGCGCCACCCTGAAAGTGCGCCTGGCCGAAGACAAACCGGTGCCCGAAGGCACAGCTTCTATCAGCTTCCCCGCGCAGTGGCTGATGCTCTACGCCGACGATTACCTGCTGGAGGTGCGGCCATGAACAAGGTGCAGAACAACAAGGCCTGGTGGTTGGTGTTGCCGGTGTTCCTGCTGGTGGCATTCAGTGCGGTGATCCCGATGATGACGGTGGTCAACTACTCGGTGCAGGACATTTTCGACCAGTCCAGCCGCTATTTCGTTGGCACCGACTGGTACAAGCAGGTGCTACTCGACCCGCGTCTGCACGACTCGCTGCTGCGCCAGTTCATCTACTCGGCGTGCGTGCTGCTGATCGAAATCCCGCTGGGCATCGCCATCGCCCTGACCATGCCGACCAAGGGCCGCTGGTCATCGCTGGTGCTGATCATCCTCGCCATTCCGTTGCTGATTCCGTGGAACGTGGTGGGCACCATCTGGCAGATTTTCGGCCGCGCCGATATCGGCCTGCTCGGTTCCACCCTCAATGCGATGGGCATCAGCTACAACTATGCGGCCAACACCATGGACGCCTGGGTCACGGTGCTGGTGATGGATGTCTGGCACTGGACCTCCCTGGTGGCGCTGCTGTGCTACTCGGGGCTGCGCGCTATTCCAGATGTGTACTACCAGGCGGCGCGTATCGATCGGGCGTCGGCCTGGGCGGTTTTCCGACATATCCAGCTGCCGAAGATGAAAAGTGTGCTGCTGATCGCGGTGATGCTGCGCTTCATGGACAGTTTCATGATCTACACCGAGCCCTTCGTACTGACCGGTGGCGGGCCGGGTAACGCCACCACGTTCCTCAGCCAGACGCTGACCCAGATGGCTGTCGGCCAATTCGACCTGGGCCCGGCCGCGGCGTTTTCCCTGGTGTACTTCCTGATCATCCTGTTGGTGTCCTGGCTGTTCTACACCGCCATGACCCATTCCGACGCCAACCGCTGAGGCCACCAACATGAGCAAGCGCAAAGTCATACCGCTGCTGATCTACATTCTGTTCCTGCTGGTGCCGATCTACTGGCTGCTGAACATGTCCTTCAAAAGCAACACCGAAATCCTCGGCGGGCTGACGCTGTTTCCGCAGGATTTCACCCTGGCCAACTACAAGGTGATCTTCACTGACCCGAGTTGGTACACCGGCTATCTCAACTCGCTGTACTACGTGAGCCTGAACACGCTGATCTCCTTGAGCGTGGCGCTGCCGGCGGCGTATGCGTTCTCGCGCTATCGCTTCCTGGGCGACAAGCACCTGTTTTTCTGGCTGCTGACCAACCGCATGGCGCCGCCGGCGGTGTTTCTGTTGCCGTTTTTCCAGCTGTATTCGTCCATCGGCCTGTTCGACACGCATATCGCGGTGGCCCTGGCGCACTGCCTGTTCAACGTGCCATTGGCGGTGTGGATTCTCGAAGGCTTCATGTCGGGTGTGCCCAAGGAAATCGACGAAACCGCCTACATCGACGGCTACTCCTTCCCCAAGTTCTTTGTGAAGATTTTTATCCCATTGATCGGCTCCGGCATCGGCGTGACGGCGTTTTTCTGCTTCATGTTTTCCTGGGTCGAACTGCTGCTGGCGCGCACCCTGACTTCGGTCAATGCCAAGCCCATCGCGGCGGTGATGACCCGTACCGTCTCGGCGTCGGGGATCGACTGGGGCGTGCTGGCGGCGGCGGGGGTGTTGACCATCCTGCCCGGCATGCTGGTGATCTGGTTTGTACGCAACCACGTGGCCAAGGGCTTTGCCCTGGGCCGGGTCTGAGGAGTCGATGATGGAATGGATGGCCTGGACCACCCCCACCGCGCTGTTCTTTGGCGGTATCGCCCTGATTCTGGCGGGCATGACCACTTGGGAACTGCGCGCGCCGAGTATCCCTCGGCGCGGGTTTCTGCCGATCAGCACCACCCGTGGTGATCGTTTGTTTATCGGTCTTCTCGGTAGCGCCTACCTGCACCTGCTGGTGATCGGCGTAACCGACTGGAGCATCTGGGTGGCGTCCGCGCTCTCCCTTGTATGGCTGTTGTGTGTGATGCGTTGGGGCTAGTGCGGATGCCTCTATTCCCTGTAGGAGCGAGCGTGCTCGCGAAATTCGTCAACGATAACGCGGCGTTTCTGGGCGTGCGCGGTGTCTGGGCGTTTTTCGCGAGCAAGCTCGCTCCTACAAGGGGTGTGTGGCGTTTGTAGTCCCTTTTGAAATCAACCAGGAGGTCTCTATGTTCGATAAAAACAATAAGCTGCGACATAGCATTTCATTGGCCGCCGTATTGGCCCTCAGTGGTTTGAGCGCCACGGCCTGGGCCGATGCGTATGAAGAGGCGGCGAAAAAATGGATCGGCAGCGAGTTCAAGCCGTCGACCCTCACGGCCGACCAGCAGCTCGAGGAACTCAAGTGGTTCATCAAGGCCGCCGAACCGTTCCGTGGGATGAAGATCAACGTGGTGTCGGAAACCCTCACCACCCATGAGTACGAATCCAAGGTGCTGGCCAAGGCCTTCAGTGAAATCACCGGTATCAAGCTGACCCACGACCTGCTGCAGGAAGGCGATGTGGTGGAAAAGCTGCAAACCCAGATGCAGTCCGACAAGAATATCTATGACGGCTGGGTCAACGATTCCGACCTGATCGGTACGCACTTTCGCTACGGCAAAACCGAATCCATCACTGACCTGATGGCCAACGAAGGCAAGAACTTCACCTCGCCGACCCTGGATATCAAGGACTTTATCGGTATCTCCTTCACCACCGCGCCGGACGGCAAGATCTACCAGTTACCCGACCAGCAATTCGCCAACCTGTACTGGTTCCGCGCTGACTGGTTCGAGCGGCCGGAGCTGAAAGCCAAGTTCAAGGAAAAATACGGCTACGACCTCGGCGTGCCGGTGAACTGGTCGGCCTATGAAGACATCGCCAAGTTCTTCAGCGAGGACGTCAAGGAAATCGACGGCAAGCGCATCTATGGGCATATGGACTACGGCAAGAAAGACCCGTCCCTCGGCTGGCGCTTCACCGATGCCTGGTTCTCCATGGCCGGTGGCGGCGACAAGGGTTTGCCCAACGGTTTGCCGGTGGACGAGTGGGGCATTCGCGTCGAGGACTGCCACCCGGTGGGCTCCAGCGTGACCCGGGGCGGCGACACCAACGGCCCGGCCGCCGTGTTCGCCACGCAAAAATACGTGGACTGGATGAAAGCCTACGCACCGCCGGAAGCGGCCGGCATGACCTTCTCCGAATCCGGCCCGGTGCCGTCCCAGGGCAACATCGCCCAGCAGATCTTCTGGTACACCGCGTTCACGGCCGACATGACCAAGCCGGGCCTGCCCGTGGTCAACGCCGACGGCACACCGAAATGGCGTATGGCGCCGTCGCCCGTCGGGCCTTATTGGGAAAAGGGCATGAAGAAGGGTTATCAGGACGTGGGTTCCTGGACCTTCCTCAAGTCGACGCCTGAGAAGCAGAAGCTCGCGGCCTGGCTGTACGCGCAGTTCGTCACTTCGAAAACCGTGTCACTGAAGAAAACCATCGTCGGCCTGACGCCGATCCGTGAGTCCGACATCAATTCCCAGGCCATGACCGACCTGGCGCCGAAGCTTGGCGGTCTGGTGGAGTTCTACCGCAGCCCGGCCCGGGTCGAGTGGACCCCGACCGGCACCAACGTGCCGGACTATCCACGCCTGGCGCAACTGTGGTGGAGCAACATTGCGGCGGCGGCCAGCGGCGAGAAAACCCCGCAACAGGCGCTCGACAACCTGGCCAAGGAGCAAGACGCGATCATGACGCGCCTGGAGCGCTCCAAAGTGCAACCGGTGTGCGGTCCGAAAATGAACCCGGAACGTGACGCCCAATACTGGTTCGACCAGCCCGGCGCGCCGAAGCCGAAACTGGCCAACGAGAAACCCAAAGGCGAAACCGTGGCCTACGGCGACCTGCTCAAGCAGTGGGAGGCTGCACGTAAATAATCAGTTCAGGCAAACGCGGTAAACACTGTGGGAGAGGGCTTGCCCCCGATAGCGTTGGTTCAGTCAATGCATGTATCGACTGGCGCAATCGGGGGCAAACCCCCTCCCACATTTTGATCTTCATCTGCCAGGGGAATCTGCCGGTTCCCCGACAAACCGTTTGGCCAGAAAGCCATACAACAGATACCCGAACGCCAGCACCAGCATCGCGCCAAATACCGCCTCTTCACCACAGGCATAAATTGCATACAGCGAATACCCCACGGCCACCAGCACCACCAGCGTATTGCGCGCCTGCACCGTCGCGCTGGCGTGTGCCTTGTACATCATCACCAGCAGGCCGGTGAGGGCGGTCACGTAGGGCAGCAGGTTGGTCACCACCGCCAGGTTCACCAGTTTGCTGAACTGCGCGCTGGCGCTGGGCGAGATGGTCGACAAGGCAATCAGGCTTTGCAGCGTGGCACACGCCAGCAGCCCCAGCACCGGCGCATTCGCGGCGCTGATGCGGCTGAAAAACCGCGGAAACAGGCGTTGGTCCGCCGACATCTTGGCCGTTTGCGCCAGGGTGAATTGCCAGCCCAGCAACGAGCCGATACAGGCCACCACCGCCAACGCCATGATCAGCTTGCCGACCCAGGGGCTGAACATCTGTGCGTAAACCAGTGCGAACGGTGCGGAGGACGCGGCCAGTTCGGCATTGGGCACGATGCCCTGGATCACCGCAGTCGACAGCACATACACCACCGCCACCCCAAGCGTGCCGAGCAGGCAGGCCAGGGGCACGGTGCGGTTGGGGTTCTCCACCGCGTCGTAACCCTGGGCGGCCGACTCCATGCCAAGAAACGCCCACAAGGTCAGAGGAATACTCGCACTGACGGCGTCCCACAGGTGCCGTTGGTGTGGGTTCCAGGCGGCCGTGAACACCTCGGGCTTGAAATAGAACCAACCGATCACGCAGAGCCCCGCCACTGGAATGATCACACCCCATACCGTGACCACTCCGATGCGCCCGGTGATGCGCGGGCCGCCGAAGTTGGCCACGGTGGTCAGCCAGATCAGCCCCAGGCTGCCGACGAACAACGGCCCCGGCCCGCTGCCCAGCCACGGAATGAACGACGACAAATAACCCACCGCCGAAATCGCAATCGCCACATTGGCAATGATCAGCGACAGAAAATACAGAAACGAACACAGGAAAAACCCCGACTTGCCGTGGGCCTCCTCGGTATACGCCGACATCCCGCCGCTGTGGGTACAGAACAGCCCGCATTGAGCGAAGCCGTAGGCGATCGCCATCGAACCGAGCGCAGTGACGACCCACGACAGCAGTGAAATCGCGCCCAGTTGCGCCATGCTGGCCGGCAACATGATGATCCCCGAACCCATCATATTGATCGCTACCAGGGTGGTCAGGCCCAACAGGCTCATCTTCTTGCTTGGTGCGGCCATCCGGAACTCCTTGTGATCAACGCAAAACCTGAACTGTGCTTTCGGTGCGCCAACCCTGCGCGGCGGCAGTCGGGCGACATCGTCACGCGCAGGATGCCCGTCTCGGTGCGACGGTGTTCGGCTTTGGCGGTGAAGGCGCGTTATTCGATCAAGCGGCTATTCATTGAGGGCCATGCTGATCCCACTGATGAAACTTGCGCAAGGAAAAAGCCGAAATAGGCAGGATTGGCGTAGGGACAGCGGCGTCCCTGGGTAGGACGCTCGCTACTGTGCTCACTCAACGGTTCGATTTATCACCCCGACGCCTGAGCCGCACATTCAAGGGAGGGATCAGGCCATGGCCTGCGGTTGGATGCGCAGTTCGCCGTCGACATCCTTGGCCAACCCACTGGCCAGAAACAACGGGGCGAGGCGCTTGTGCAACTGTGGCTCGACAAACTCCTTCACCATCGGCAATGCCAGCACACCACTGAGCGGCAACTCCGCCTTGGTGTACGACAGCCACGCCTTTTTCAACATCAACAGCACATCGCTGCCGGCCGTCGAGGCAAAGCGGCGGTGGGTGGGTTTGGTGTCGAGGTGGAAGGTGTGCTGGAACTCATAGCCGGTTTCCTCCCCGCCAGCGGCAGCACAGCGCACGCAGGTGCAGGGGCCGTCGCCGAATGCGTTGCGCAGGTAGGCGTTGAAGTCCACCACGGGTTTGAGTGACAGACGCTTATCCACCTCGAACAGGTCCCCGGTCATTTTTTCGTCAGTGTTCAACGTCCAATTCCTTGCTGGTAGGCGGCTTTTCAAAGCGCGGCACAATAGCAGCCAAGCACGGTTTTGGGGACTATTTGCATCACATTAGCGCCGGACGCCGGCTTGCCGGCGACAGCGTTTCGGTCGCCGGCAAGCCAGCCGCTATCCTCAATCGGCGGAAAATTTCAAGATGGTGCGCTGGGTGTAGGTCTGCCCGGGGTCCAAGCGTGTCGAGGCAAACGTCGGTTGGTTCGGCGCATCGGGAAAGTGCTGGGTCTCCAGTGTGAAACCGCTCCAATGCAGGTAGGTTTTGCCTGCCTTGCCCTTCACCGAGCCATCGAGGAAGTTGCTGGTATAGAACTGCACCCCAGGTTCCGTGGTGTAGAGCTGCAAACGGCGGCCGGAGGCGGGGTCGTACACGTCGGCGGCGAGTTGCTTGATGTCGCCTTGGGTATCCAGCGCCCAGTTGAAGTCAAACCCGCCCTGTTTCGGCTCGGCGAATTTGAGTTGCGGATGCGCGTCCTTGATGTGCTGGCCGATGGCGGTGGGCTGGAGAAAGTCCATCGGCGTGCCCTTGACCGGTGCCACTTCGCCGGTGGGAATCAAGGTGGCATTCACCGGCGTGTAGTGGCTGGCGTGCAAGGTCGCCACCTGCTTGAGGATGTCGCCGTTGCCCGCGCCAGCGAGGTTGAAATAGCTGTGGTTGGTGAGGTTGAGCACCGTCGGTTTGTCGGTGGTGGCCTTGTAGTCGATGTGCAATTCGTTGTTGTCGTTGAGCCGATAGGTGACTTCGGTGGTCAGGTTGCCGGGAAAGCCCATCTCGCCGTCCTTGGACAGGTAGGTCAGGGTCACGCCGACCGAATCCTTGTCCTTGACGGGCTTGGCTTGCCACACGCGCTTGTCGAAGCCCTGGGCGCCGCCATGCAGCGAATTGGGACCGTCGTTGAGCGGCACCTGATAACGCTTGCCGTCGAGCTCGAACGCACCGCCGGCCAGGCGATTGCCGAAGCGGCCGATGGTCGCGCCAAAAAACGCCGTACCGCGCTGATAGCCCTGCACATCATCGAAGCCGAGCACCACGTCCTCGACCTTGCCGTGCTTGTCCGGCACTTTCAGCGCCTGCAACACGCCGCCATAGGTGATGACCGTGGCTTGCATGCCATGGCTGTTGCGCAATATGTACTGCTCGACAGCGGTGCCGTCGTTGGTTTTCCCGAAGGGTTTGTGTTCACTGGACAGACCGGCGGCCTGCGCGCCACCGCTGGCGATCAGCATGGACAAGGCGAGGCCGGACAACAGGTATCGAGGGTGCTTCATGGTCGAACTTCCTTTTGTTGTTTTGAGTGGAATAGTTCTACTAATGTGCGATATTTTGTCGGTGAGGCCGCAAATTTATAGCCTTAAACGCCGATTTCGTAAAATAAAATAAGACTAATTGATCGAGGCAACCTTGATATGAGTACTGAACAGGCCGTTTATCCCGACCTCAAGGGCAAGACCGTATTGATTTCCGGAGGCGCTTCGGGGATCGGCGAATTCATGGTGCGAGCCTTCGCTGGGCAGGGAGCCAAGGTGGCGTTCGTCGACCGCGCGCAAGGCCAGGGCGAGCGCCTGGCGGCGTTGTTGAGTGCCCAGGGGCACACCGTCGAGTTCGGTCACTGCGATATCACCGACGAGATTGCCTACAAGGCCGCGATTGCGCGCTTCGAATACGCCCTGGGGCCGATCACCGTGTTGGTGAACAATGCCGCCAACGACGTGCGTCATACCCTGGAGGAAGTTGATTCGGAGACGTTCGACAAGCTGATCGCGGTCAACCTCAAGCACGCCTTTTTTGCCGCCAAGGCTGTGGTGCCGATGATGAAACGTGCGGGTGGCGGTTCGATCATCAACCTGGGCTCCGTTGGCTGGATGATGGCCTCCGCCGGCTACCCGGTGTACGCCGCCAGCAAGGCCGCCGCCCACGGCATGACGCGGGCGCTGGCGCGTGAGCTGGGCCCGGACCGTATCCGCGTCAATACGCTGGTGCCGGGCTGGGTGATGACCGAAAAACAATTGACGATGTGGGTCGACGACGCCGCCAAGGAACTGATCAGCCGCAGCCAGTGCCTGCCTGGCAGCGTATTGCCGGAACACATCGCCAGCATGGCGCTGTTTCTCGCCTCGCAGGCGTCAGCGATGTGTTCGGCGCAGAACTTCATTGTCGATGGCGGCTGGGTGTAACTCCGGTCATTTGATGGGGTAGCGCTTGAAGGCCGGGTGCTGCTCCAGGCGTTCGGCGTGGCGTTGCACATGGGGGAACGCATCTGCCTTGACCACCGAGGCCACGGTGAACTGGCTGAAGGACCAGGCGACCGCTACCGTCAGCGAGGCCTGGGTCAGCGCTTCGCTGTCGGCCTGGCTCAGGTGTTTGTCCAGCAGCGTATACGCGGCCAGCAATTGCCCGCTGACGCGGTCGAGCCACGGCGCATGCTGCTTCTCGGCCGGCCGCAGGTTGTGTTCATAGACGATCTGCACGCTTTTCTCACAGGCCGCCAGGGCCAGCCCGAGCAACTGCAGGTCCTTGGCGCGTGCCGCCGGGGGCTGCGCCAGCAACTTTCTGTCAGCTGGCGCGAGGGCTTCGAGGTAATCCAGGATCAGGCTGGAGTCCATCAACACGGTCCCATCGTCCAGCACCAGGGTGGGCGCCTTGACCACGGGGTTGATCCGCGCGAATGCGTTGTAGGTGCTGAACACGGACAAGGGCTCATGCACAAAATCCACCCCGTACAGTTCCAGGGAAATGGCCACGCGACGTACATAAGGCGAGTCCAGCATGCCGACCAGTTTCATAAAGCCTCCTTGGTAATGGGTAGTTGGCAGGATTGGTTAATTTAGGTAACTTTAAAGCGGCTGTAGGTCCTGCAATATCGATTATTTTTACCGTGAAAGGTTAGCTGAGCTTACATGAACGCATTTCCTCCCTTGACCTGCCTGCGCAGCTTCGAAGCCACCTCGCGATTGGGCAGCGTGACTTTGGCGGCCAGGGAACTGCACGTCACCCACTCAGCCATCAGCCAGCAGATCAAAGTGCTGGAAGAGCTCGTCGGTCTGGCCCTGTTCGTGCGCGAAGGTCGCGGCCTGCGGGTGAGCGAAGACGGGCGCCTGTACGCCTTGCAGATTCGCAAGGCGCTGGGAGATATCGCCGAAGCCACGCGCTTGATCCAGGCCCAACCCAAGACCGATGAACTGGTGGTCGCGGTGCTGCCCTCGTTCGGCTGCTCCTGGCTGGTCCCACGCCTGCCGACGTTCCAGGCGTTGTACCCGCATATCCGCATTCGCTTGCAAGCCAGCCTGAGCATTTCCAACCTGCATCAGGAATCGGTCGATATCGGCATCCGCATGGGCGAGGGCGATTGGGACGGCGTGGAGCAGCGGCTGTTGTTTCACGATGAAGTGATCGCCGTGGCCGCGCCTCATTTCAATCACGGGCAGTTGCCGCAGACACCAGAGCAGATCGTCGACAGCCCGATCATCCATAGCACCGAGTCCTGGCTGCCATGGTGCGAGGCGGCGGGCGTCGAGATGTCCGGCGAGCGCGCCGGCTTATGCAGCAATGACTCCAACCTGATCCTGGAGGCGGTGCGCCTGGGGCAGGGCATCGCCCTGGAGCGGCGCAGCCTGGTGCAGGACGCCATCGCCCGTGGCGAACTGGTGCAGCTCGGCAATATCAGTGTGCCCTACGCGTATCCCTACTGGCTGGTCTGGCCGCCCCGCGAAGGTTCGCACACCAAGCAGCAGGCGTTTTCCCAGTGGTTGTTCAAGGAAGTGGACGGCTACCTGGGGCAATTGAAAGGCGTTACCGATAAGTGTCCACCCAGCGCTCAAGGATGAAGGCTGGGTTGTGACGCAACCCCAACCTTTGGTTTAGTCTGGGTCGATTCGTTGACCTCAAGCACATCAGGAGTCGTGAGCATGACCGAATACGTACCCCCCAAGGTCTGGACCTGGGACACCGAAAGTGGCGGCACATTCGCCAGTATCAACCGGCCCATCGCCGGGGCGACCCACGACAAGGTACTGCCGGTCGGCAAACACCCGCTGCAGCTGTACTCGCTGGCCACGCCCAATGGGCAGAAAGTCACGATCCTGCTCGAAGAGCTGCTGGCCCTCGGGCATACCGGCGCGGAATACGACGCCTGGCTGATCAAGATCGGCGACGGCGACCAGTTCGGCAGCGGCTTTGTCGCGGTGAACCCGAACTCGAAAATCCCCGCCTTGCTCGACCGCAGCGGCGCCACGCCGATTCGCGTGTTCGAGTCCGGTGCGATCCTGCAGTACCTGGCGGAGAAATTCGGGGCGTTCTTCCCGACCGAACCTGCGGCCCGCGCCGAGTGCCTGTCGTGGCTGTTCTGGCAGATGGGCAGCGCGCCGTACCTGGGCGGTGGCTTCGGGCATTTCTACGCCTATGCGCCGAGCAAGATGGAGTACCCGATCAACCGCTTTGCCATGGAAACCAAGCGCCAACTGGATGTGCTCGACAAGCGCCTGGCCGTGAGCGAGTACATTGCCGGTGACGACTACACCATCGCCGACATCGCCATCTGGCCCTGGTACGGCGGCCTGGTCAAAGGCCGCCTGTATGACGCGGCGCAGTTCCTTTCGGTGCAGGATTACAAACATGTGCTGCGCTGGGCCGATGCGATTGAGGCGCGCCCGGCGGTGCAGCGTGGACGGCGGGTCAACCGGGTGTCCGGGCCGCTCGAAGAGCAACTGCCGGAGCGGCACGATGCGCGCGATTTCGAGCGCTGAGGTCGATGAGGCTCAGCTCAACAACCCGGTGCTGACCGCCACGATCAGGAAGATCCCCAGCAGCGCGCGGTAGATCACGAACGGCCAGGTGGAGAACCGCTCCAGGAACTTCATCAGGCCCCAGATCGCGAAGAACGCCGAGACGCTGGCGACTACCAGGCCAAACAGCAAGTGCGGCCAGGCATGCACCGGCATATCGGCGTGCAGCAGCACCCACAGCTCCTTCAAGCCGGCGAGGGCGATCGCCGGCAGGCCCAGCAGAAAAGAGAAACGCGCAGCCTCTTCACGCTTGAAATTGAGGAACAGCGCGGCGGTCAGCGTGGAACCGGAACGCGAGACCCCGGGAATCAAGGCGCCAATCTGTGCGATACCGACGATCAACGCATCGCGCAGGCGCATTCCGCTCACCTCCCGCGTATGCCGCGCACGCAGTTCGGCCGCCGCCAGCAACACTGCCATCACCACGCAGGCAATGCCGATCACCATCAACCCGCGCAGCGGCGAGTTACAGGCATTCAAGGTCGACGACAACGCCAGGCCGGCAATGCAGATCGGAATGGTCGCCAGCACAATCGCCACCGCCAGCTTGAACCACTGATTGTTATAGTCACCCTGGCGCACCGCGCCAATGCTGCCGGTGACCACCTGGCGCACATCGCGCCAGAAGTAACTGACCACCGCCGCCAGCGCCGCCAGTTGCATCGCCGCCGAAAACGCCGAGCCCGGATCCTGCCAGCCGAGCAGGGCGGGGACCACACGCATATGGGCGGTGGACGACACCGGCAACAACTCGGTAATGCCCTGGATCACGCCAAGGATGAAAATCTGCAGGTAATCCAGGGAGGCGAAGCCCACATCCAGGCCGGCGGAACAGACGTTGGTCAAAGTACATGTCCTTGAGAAAAAAAGAGGCAGCCGGCGAAGTTTATTCGAAATGTTTCGAAGGTTCGGGCGAGGCGGCAGCTATCTGCAATCGATTCAGCAAGTAGAAAGGTTCATGCCGCTATTGGACTGGGGCAGCGTTTTGTGAACAATGGCGCCCTGCGTTTTTTCACCGAGAGCCTCATGCCTGAAACCACCGTCGAATTGATCCAGACCGGCCCGGAAGCGTCCGAGCTGATCCGCAACCTGTACCAGTACTACGCCTATGAATCCTCGGACTGGGAGCAGGAAGATGTCGAGGCGGACGGCCGTTTCTACATCCATGACGAACACCTGAACCGCTATTGGCACGACCCGCAGTGGAGCGCCAACCTGCTGCTGGTCGACGGTTATATCGCCGGCTTCCTGCTGATCGAAGGCAGTGAATTGCCGGGCATCGATGCCCTGGAACTGGCTGACCTGTTCATCCTCAAGCGCTACCGGCGCAAGGGCATCGGCAGCGCGATCGCCACCCAGGTGCTATGCAGCGGCGCGGCCAACTGGCTGGTGCGTTTCTATGACCAGGATGAAGTGTCCCAGGCGTTCTGGCGCACCGTGCTGGATAACCTGCCACGCCCGGTGCAGACCCTCGAGCTGGACGATGATCCGCAACTGACCAGTTACCTGATCACGCGGGCGTCGTTGCACTAAACGCTGCGCTCGTTGAAAAAAGCCTGCTGCATGGCCTGGGGCGGCTGCCCGAAGGCACGCAGAAACGCCTGGCGCATGCGCTCGCGGTCGCCGAAGCCGGTTTCGCGGGCGACCACCTCGACCGGGTGGCGGCTGGTTTCCATCATCGCCCGCGCCGCTTCCACCCGCAGGGATTCGATGGCCTTGGCCGGTGTCTGCCCGGTTTCTTCGCGAAACACCCGGCTGAACTGACGCGGGCTGAGCCGGGCGACATCGGCCAGGGCTTCCACCGACAGGTCGTGGGTCAGGTTCTCGCGGGCATAGGCCAGGGCCAGTTGGATGCGGTCGGACTTGGGGTCCAATTCCAGCAACGCCGACAACTGCGACTGTTCGCTGCCCCGGCGCTGGGCAATCACCAGCTTGCGCGCGATACGCCGGGCGAGGTCGCTGCCCAGGTCGTTCTCCACCATTGCCAGCGCCAGGTCGACCCCGGCGCTCATGCCGGCGCCGGTCCAGATCTGGCCGTCGACGATGAACAGTTTGTCTTCTTCCAACTGAATATCCGGGTAGCGCTTGCGAAACGCCGGTGCGTGAATCCAGTGAGTGGTGGTGCGCTTGCCCGCCAATAACCCGGCCTCGGCCAGCACGAAGATGCCCATGCACAGCGAGGCGACACGCCGCGATTGAGCGGACGCGGCCTTGACCAGCGCCAGCAGGTTGGCCTCCGGCAGGCGAAATTCCAGGTAACCGCTGACGATCAGGGTGTCATAGCCCTGCGGCCGGATCGGCGTGGTGTTCACCGAGAACCCCTGGGACGTCATCACCGCGCCGCCGCTTTCCGACACCAGGTGAAACTCGTAGGCCGGCTCGCCGCGCAGCAGGTTCGCGCACTCGAACACCGAGCCCAGGCTGAGGCTCAGGGACTGGAAGTTCGGGTAAACCATCAGCGCAACGCTATGCATCGCCATACTCCAACGCGGGCGGGAGGGGCGATTGTCGGCGCGTGCCGGGAAAACGGCAACCGGGTTCGGCGCATGTCCGCAATCCTTGCGGATATGACATTGTGGGCGCCCGGCCCGGCTCCTAACATTCACCTCATGCACTAGACGACTGGTCTAATCGGACGGAGTGAAGCATGCACAGCGCCAGCAAAAGTCCACGGCAGACCATTCTCGACGCGGCGCAATCGATTGTCGGCGCCAAAGGGTTTTCTGCGGTGGGGTTGAACGAAATCCTGCAAGCCGCCGATGTGCCCAAAGGTTCGTTCTATCACTACTTCCACTCCAAAGATGCATTCGGTGTGGTATTGCTCGACCACTACTTCGATCACTACGTAGAAGGCATGACGCAACTGTTCGAGCAGCCCGGGTTGTCCCCGCGCGCCAAGTTGATGCGCTACTGGCAAGGCTGGATCGACAACCAGACCGGCTGCACCGACGCGGGCAAATGCCTTGCCGTCAAACTCGGTGCCGAAGTGTCAGACCTTTCAGAACCCATGCGCTTGGCCCTGGATCGCGGCACGTCGAGGACCATCGCCTTGCTTGCCGGCGCGATCGGGCGCGGCATCGAAGACGGTTCGCTGACCGTGGCGCAAGCCCCGCAAAGCCTGGCCCGGAGCCTGTATGCGTTGTGGCTGGGGAGCAGCGTCATGAGCAAGATCACCCGTACATCCGCGCCGTTTGATCAGGCGCTGCTGCTGACCCGACAGCTGTTGGGTTGCCCTGACACACACTGACCTTAACCCTATCGAGGCACTGGAACATGAAAGTATTAATGGTACTGACCTCTCACGACCAGCTGGGCGATACCGGGCGCAAGACCGGTTTCTGGCTCGAAGAATTTGCCGCACCGTACTACGTGTTCAAGGACGCCGGCGCCGATGTGGTGCTGGCGTCTCCGGCCGGCGGCCAGCCGCCACTGGACCCGGCGAGCGATCAAGCGGATGCGCAGACCGAACAGACCCGCCGCTTTGCCGCCGACCCGGCCGCGCAGCAGGCCCTGGCCAACACCGTCAAGCTGGACACGATCAACACCGCCGACTTCGACACCGTGTTCTATCCGGGTGGCCACGGCCCACTGTGGGACCTGGCGGAATCGCCGGTGTCCATCGCCCTGATCGAGGCGTTCGAGCGGGCCGGCAAGCCCATCGGTTTTGTCTGCCACGCACCGGGCGCCTTGCGCCACGTCAAGGCGGTCAATGGTGAGCCGCTGGTCAAGGGCCGTCGCGTCACTGGCTTCTCCAACGCGGAAGAAGCCGCGGTCGGCCTGACCGATGTGGTGCCGTTCCTGATCGAAAACGATTTCAAGGCACTGGGCGGCAAGTATGAGAAGGGCGCCGATTGGCAAGCCTTTGTGCTTGAAGACGGTTTGCTGGTCACCGGGCAGAACCCTGCCAGTTCCAGCGCTGTTGCCAAGGCCCTGCTGAAGCTCACCGCATAAGTTAATCAACGGTTTTAAACCTGCATGGATTGGCGGCTCTCAAGAGCCGCCAACGGTTTCGCTCGTCCTGAATTTGGAATCTTTCAAATGACCCACAGTGTTTTAAGTACCCCGATAAAACTCGGGCATCACACCTTGGCCAACCGCGTCGTCCTGCCACCGCTGACGCGTCAACGCAGCGCGCAACCCGGCGATGTCGCCACCGAGCTGATGGCCGAGTATTACCGTCAACGCGCCTCGGCCGGTTTCATGGTCAGCGAGGGCACCCAGATCGAGCCGCGCGGCCAGGGTTACGCCTGGACGCCGGGCATCTACACCCCGGCGCAGATCGACGGTTGGCGCACCGTCACCGACGCGGTGCATGCCGAAGGCGGGGTGATCTTCGCCCAGCTCTGGCATGTGGGCCGGGTGTCCCACAATGCGTTGCAGCCTGACGGCGCCGCGCCCGTCGCACCGTCCGCGCTCCAGGCCGAACAGGCGAAGGCGTTCATCGCCACCGGGCCTGGCCAGGGTGAACTGGTCCAACCGCCCGCGCCCCGTGCCTTGACCACCCTTGAGGTCAAAGCATTGGTCGGGCACTACGCACAGGCGGCACGCAATGCGTTGGACGCCGGGTTTGACGGGGTGGAGATCCATGCGGCCAACGGTTACCTGGTCAACCAGTTCATCTCGGCCCACGCCAACCAGCGCGACGACGAGTACGGTGGTTCGCTGCACAACCGTCTGCGTTTTTTGCGGGAGATTGTCGAGGCTGTGAGCCAGGTGGTCGGCCCGCAGCGCCTGGGCGTGCGCTTTTCGCCGTTGTTCAGCGGCACCGACCAGGACCGCGTGTACATCGGCCTGGTGGAAGACGACCCGCACCACACCTACCTGGAAGCGATCAAGGTGCTGCAAGCGGCGGGCATCGCCTATGTCTCGATTGCCGAAGCCGACTGGGACAACGCCCCCGACCTGCCCGACACGTTCCGTCAGGCCGTGCGTGACACCTTTACCGGGCGGATTATCTACGCCGGGCGTTACACCGCCGAGCGCGGTGCGCGGTTGGTCGACGCGGGGTTGGCCGACCTGATTGCGTTCGGGCGGCCCTTCATTGCCAACCCGGACTTACCGCAACGGCTCTTCAATGGCTGGCCGTTGAATCCGCTGCGGGCGGAGGGGATGTATGGTGGCAATGAAGTGGGCTATATCGATTACCCGGTGCATGCCCAATAGGTCATTTCTTGTGCGAGCTGTCGGGCCCTGCCAAGGCCCGATAGTGACGGCATCAGGCGTCACGCCACCTGCAACACAATCTTGCCGATATGATCCCCACCTTCCATCCGGGCATGGGCCTGGGCGGCGTCGGTGTAGGCGTAGACCTTGTCGATGATCGGCAGGCAACGCCCGGCGGCCAGCACAGGCCATACCTGTTCGCGCAGCTGTTCGGCGATCACGGCCTTTTCCTCGCGGGTGCGGGGGCGCAACAGTGAACCGGTTATCACCGCGCGTTTGCCGAGGATGGTCAGCAGGTCGACGTCATGCGCCTTGCCGCCACCGAGAAAGCCGAGCATGACCAGGTGACCGTCCATGGCCAGGGCCTTGAGGTTATTGTTCAGGTACGAGGCCCCCATGATGTCGAGGATTACATCAACCCCCTGATCGGCGGTCTTCTGCGCGATGACGTCGGCGAAATCCTGCTCGCGGTAGTTGATCGGTTCGGCGCCCAGCTTGGCGATGGCGGCGCATTTGTCGGCGCTGCCGGCGGTGGCGAAGGCCTCGATACCGAACTCGCGGCAGAGCATCAGCGCGGTGGTGCCGATGCCACTGGTGCCGCCGTGGATCAACACGCGCTGGCCTTTATGCGCGCCGGCGAGGCCGAACAGGTTGGACCACACGGTGAAGAACGTTTCCGGCACGGCGGCGGCTTGAATCCAGTCCATGCCCTCGGGTATCGGCAACGCCTGGCTGGCGGGCACCGCGCAAAACTGCGCATAGCCGCCGCCATTGGTCAGGGCGCACACCTTGTCGCCAATGGCGTATGCGCTGACGCCGTCGCCGAGCGCCACCACTTCACCGGCCACTTCCAGCCCCGGAATCAGGCTCATGCCGGGTTTCAGCGGGTATTTGCCGGCGCGTTGCAAGGCGTCCGGGCGATTGACCCCGGCCGCCTGCACACGGATCAGGATCTCGCCGGGGCCCGCCACCGGTACGGCGACCCGCCGCGGTTGCAGGACGTCGGGGCCGCCGGGCTGGGTGATTTCGATCAGGGTCATTTCGTGCGGGAGCGTCATTCGAGAGTTCCTGTGGCGATGAGCGTATGGGTTGGGACCGCCTCTGACGGGCGGCGGTTCAGCAGGATCATGCCCAGTTCCAGCAGCAGCGCGACCACGATGGCCCCGGCCGCGATCATGAACAACAGGGCATGCTGGCCGCCGCTGCCGTTGAACAGCGCCGAGTAGGCAAAGCCTGCCAGCGCCTGGAAAGTGGCGAAAGATACCGTTGCGCGGCTCCAGGCGAGCTGTTGATGGTGATGGTTGGGCACCAGCTCATGAACCCGCGCCAATGCCAGCGGTACGATACCTGGCGGGAACGAACCGAGGATCACCGCCAGCAGCGCCAACGCGGTGAACGAACTGGAGACCGGCAGCAGGCCGACCGCAGTCGCCTGTACCGCCAGCACCAGGCGGATGCTCAGGCGCGCACCGAGCGTGTCGGCGAGAAATCCATACGTGACCGGGCCGACAATCGCCCCCAGGCCGTACATAACCCAGATCATCGCCCCGACGTGCGGCCCGGCCCCCAGGCCACGGGCGACGTAGTCCACCAGGAACACCATGGCTGGCACCAGCCCGGCGGCCATGAACGCGTATTGCCCAAACAGCAGGTATACGCCCGGCGGGGTCGCGACGGATGCGTTGGCTTGCGGTGCCGCTTCATGCAGGGTGCCCGAAGGCCAGCCGAACCAGCTCGCTGCCGTCAATACCAGCGCCAACAGGCCCAGGCCGAACCACGTCTGTTGCAAACCCAGGCTCAACAACGGCGGCACAATCGTCCCGGAGCCTGCAATGCCCAGGCCGATGCCGAGGAAGATCGCGCCGCTGGCCAGGCCCCGGCGCGCCGCGGGTACGTGGGGCAACACCGTCGCCGCCACCAGCACCATGATCGCGCCCCCGGCGATGCCCGACAGCAGGCGCCAGGCGAAGAACCAGAGCAACGACAAGGGATAGCCACAGGCAAAGAACGCCAGGGTCACGGCCACCATCATCAGCCGCAAGGCGGCCGTGTTCGAGGTGCGCCGGGCAAGGGGCCGTCCGATCAGTGCGCCGACCAGGTAACCCACCAGGTTGGCGGCGCTGAGGTACACCACGTCACTGGCGGCAAACCAGTGAGCCTGGATCAGCGAGGGGATCAGCGGGGTATAGGCGAAGCGCGCCAGGCCGATGCTGACCAGGCTGGCGCACAGGCCGGCGAAGATCGGTAACCACAGTGCGCGGCGGGGCGGGGTGTGAGTGTCGGGCATGACGGCGGTCCTGAGGGTTTTCTCTGGCGCTCAGCATAGCCCCGTTGCATGATGCAATAACGCTGCGAGTATGCGGCGCATCGATGCATATATGCAGCATAAGGAGAGGGCATGAATTGGGACGATGCACGGGTCTTCCTGGCGGTGTGCCGCGAGTCGACCTTACGTGGCGCGGCGCGGGTGCTGGGGGTTGACCAGGCCACCGTCGGCCGACGGATCAACGCGCTGGAAAAGTCCTTGAGCGCCACTCTGTTCCTGCGCACCTCCGAAGGCTACGCGCTGACCGCCGTCGGCGAAGCCGCCCTGCGCAGCGTGGAAAAAATGGAGCGCTCGGCCCTCGAGCTGGAGCGCCAGATACAAGGCTTGGATGAACGCCTGACCGGCACCGTGCGGGTCAGTACCACCGACTCGTTGGCCATCGATTTCCTGATCCCGGCGATTGCCCGCCTGCACGAGCAGCACCCCGACGTGCGCGTGCATCTGGACGCGTCCACCCAGTTTCTCAGCCTGGCCAAGCGCGAAACCGACATCGCCGTGCGTAACATGCGCCCGGATAGCCCTGACCTGATCGCGCGGCGTATCGCACGTTGGCCGGTTGGGTTGTTTGCCTCCCAGGCTTATATCGACCGCCACGGCGCACCGGAGCCCGGCAGCCTGTTCGAAGGCCATGATCTGGTGGTGTACCACGCCTATCTGCAGAGCCAGAAGGACATGACCCTGGTCTGCGAACCCCTGGGCCGCGGCCGCATCGCGGCCACCCTGAGCTCCGGCCTGCTGGTGCGCCGTTCCATCGCCGCCGGCATCGGTATCGGTGAGATGCCGGTGTGTACCGGCGAACGCGACGGGCTGGTGCGTCTCTGGCCGGAGCGCACTCGGCCCATGCCTTACGACGTCTGGCTGGTGACCCACGCCGACCTGCGCCACACCGCGCGGGTGCGGGTGGTGATCGATGAAATCGTCGCGGGGTTTGCCGGCACCGGGGAGTGAGGTCAGCACACGCTTGCAAGCTCGCCGGCATCTTTGTGCACACAATCGGCGGCAGTCATCTCACGGACAGCTCGCTTATGAACGAATCAAGAAATCAGGATGTGGGTCTGCTGTTTCTGCGGGTCAGCGGCGCGCTGTTCCTGTGTTGGGTGCATGGCATGCCCAAACTGCTCAATTACAGCGAGCAATTGAAACTGATCGAAGACCCGTTTCACCTCGGCGCCCACGTCACGTTGCTGCTGGCGATTGGCGCCGAAGTGCTGTGCCCGCTGTTGATCATCGCCGGGGTGCTGGTGCGCCTGGCCTGCCTGCCGATCCTCGCGGTGCTGTTGATCGCGATGCTGGTGGTGCACCCGGAGTGGACGTTGCTGGAAGGGCAGTTCGGCTGGCTGCTGTTGATCATTTTCACCAGCGTGCTGATCGCCGGGCCGGGTCGCTTCACCCTCGGTCAGCGTTTTGCCTGAGCAAAAAAAGGCCGGGCAAGCCCGGCCAAATAAGGAGAGGGGGTCTAAGCGGTTCAGCGGTTCAGGAACGCCAGCAGGTCTTCGTTCAATGCCTGGGCGTGGGTCACTGCAAACCCGTGCGGCGCGTCTTTGTAGACCTTCAGCTCGGCACCCTTGATCATCTCGGCCGCTACCTTGCCGGTGGTTTCGAACGGTACGATCTGGTCGCCATCGCCGTGGATCACCAGGGTCGGCACGTCGATCTTGGCCATGTCCGGGCGGAAGTCGGTCTCGGAGAAGGCGGTGACGCAATCCACGGTCGACTTGAGCGATGCCAGCAGGGCGATCTGCAGGGTTTGCGTCAGTACGCCGTCGGAGACTTTCTGGCCTTTGTTGATGCCGAAGAACGGCAGGTTGAAATCAGCAATGAACTGCGCCCGATCCTTCAGCAGGCCAGCCTTGATACCGTCGAACACATCGGTGGGCACACCCTGCGGGTAGTCCGGTTTCTGACCGAACAGCGGCGTCACCGCGCCCAGCAGCACCAGGCCGGCGACACGGGCACTGCCGTGGCGGGCGATGTAGCGCGCGACGTCGCCGCCACCCATGGAAAAGCCGACCAGGGTTACGTCCTTGAGGTCCAGGTGTTCGATCAGTTGGGCGATATCGTCGGCAAAGGTGTTGTAGTCGTTACCGCTCCACGGCTGATCCGAGCGCCCGAAACCCCGGCGGTCAAACGCGATGGTGCGAAAGCCGCGGCTGCTCAGGTATTCCATCTGGTATTCCCACATGTCGGCATCCAGCGGCCAGCCATGGCTGAACAACACGGGTTTACCGCTGCCCCAGTCCTTGAAGTAGATCTGGGTACCGTCTTTGGCAACGAATGTGCTCATGGAAAACTCCTTGGTTGAGGAACGAAAAACATCAGGATCACTATTGCCCCAAACCGGGCAACGGGCTTGTATGGGTGTGCTTGCTTGGGTTCACCAACTGAACTTGAGCTCTACCCCCAAATAATTACTGTCGTCGCCTCCGGCATCGCGCAAGGTCCGGCCGACTGCGTAATGCACCGCTTCAACCGCGCCGCTGAGGTTTGGCGTAAATACATAGTCGGTACGCAGTTGAGCGTAAGCGCCGGTCCAGCGATCACCCTGGCCTGCGGTGCCGGCGACCGGCAAGTTCGGCTGGGTGTAGACCGCGTCGCTGGTGGTCTGCCGCCAGAGCAGGCCGACGGCGGTCTGCACGCTCAGCTTGTCGACAGGCTGAACGGTGATCGAGGGCTTGACGTGAATCAGGTTGCTGTAGCCCGTATAGCCCGCCAGGGAAAAATAGTAGCCGTTGGGAAACAGCGGGTTGAAAGTGCCGAGGGTGCCGTCGCCGGCTTTACGGTCGCCCGAGGCAATATCCAATTGCAGGCCGATGCGCGGTTTCCACGCCAGGCTATCGAAGGTGTATCCGGTGCGGCTGCCGCCGGCCCAGGCGCGAATGTCCTTGTGGCCTACCGAGCCGCTTTGCAGCATGGCTTCGATGTCCCAGTCGAAACCCTGGGCCGTCCCGCCCAGGCGTGCGTCGACGAAATGCCGGGTTTCATCGCCGTCCGCATCCAGATAGTGCGCGGCGCTGCGCTCATACACGCCGTAGTAGGCTGACAGTTCATTCTTGCCGCCTACCAGTCGCTCGACCCGCAGCATATGAAAGCGCGCATCGCTGTTGGATGTGTCGTCGAAGTGCCGCCCGTCCTGATACTGCACCGGCTGGCTGGCGATGCCGATAAAGCGCCACTGACGGGTCTCCCAGTCGGCCCACAGCGCATCAAAGGATTGCCGCACATTCGGGCCGTCCCGCGACGAGATGAAACGCTGCAAGTCAAAGGCAAAGTCCTGGCGGCCGATACGGCTCTTGAAGGTGCCGGCGTCGAAGGTGTTGATGTATTCGGCGAAGGCCAGGCGCAGGTCCACGCGGTTCTGATCGGCGCCGCCGATCGTGGTCTTGTCGTAGGCCCGCACATCTTCGAGTTGGGTGAACACACGCCAGTTTTCATTCAAGTGCAGGTCGGCATGGACCTGGAAGCGTTGGAGCAAATAGCTATCACGGGCCACATTGTGTACGCCAAAACCGCTGGCATCGTTCATCTCGAAGCGCTCGCGCAATGTTGCGCCGAGGGACAGGTAGGTGAATGGGTTGGCGCTGGACAGCGGGAGGTACTTCAAGCTGTCCAGTGGCTGCGTGCGCAGCGCCGGATCGCTGAGTACGGACCAGTCTTCCTGCCAGCGGTTGGTCTTGATCGCCGGTCGTGTGGCCAACTCGTCTGCGTGGCCACTGCTGGCGAGCAGCGGCCACAGCACAGCCAGGCCCCAGCCGGTGCGTCGAGTCATGGGCATGGGCTCAGTGCGCCGTATTGAGCTGGTGAATTTCCGCGATATAGCCACCCGGGAATTCAACCAGCGCGCTGCGCCGGTTTTTACTGGTGAAGGCCGGCACCAGCACTTTGGCACCCGAGCCGGTGGCTTTACCGAGCGTGGCGGTCAGGTCCGCCACTTGGTAGCCGGTGGTTTCATGCCCAAACGGGTAGGGCAGTTGGCCGTTAGTGACCAGCACCGCCATGCGTCCGAACGGCGACTCGATCTCGACGCGCCGGTAGGTGCCGCTGACCTGGCCCACATCGACCGCAGATGCGTGCTTGTCATCGGTCAGCACCTTGCCATGGGAGAAGCCCAGGAACGACCGGATGAACGTGTCGGCCCGATCGGCGGAGAGGTAAACGCGGTTTTCCGGTAGGGTCTGGAACGCCGCGTAGTCTGGGGTCTTGGTGTGCCAGTAGAGCTGCATGTTCACACCACCTGGCCATTGGATCACCGCGTCCCGGCCAATCGGGTCGGGAAAGTCGCTGACGATCACCGCCGCACCGTTTTCCCGGGCGGCTTTGAGCGCTGCGTCCATGTCCTTGACCAGATAGCCGTTGCGCTCCTGGCCGAACGGATGCGGGATGGGGGTGGTGAAGCCAAACAGCGACACCGTGCCTGCTGGCGTCTGCAGCAACTGCGAGGTGGTGCTGCTGGGCACCGGCAGCACATTCACCACCACCTGGGGCGTGCTCCTGCCGCCGAAAGTGGCGAGGAAGCTCTGGGTGAAACGGTCCACATCGGCCGGGGCGACGTACACATGGCTAGTGTCATATTGCGGTGCCACGGCGACCGCTGGCGTCGCCGCAAAGGCGCAGTTCATCATGGCGCCGGTCAACAGCGTCAATGCCAGCGATACCGTTCTCACTTTTTTGTACATGCCTACTCTCCCGCCTTTTTGGAAAGTCAGGAGATTAGGGGCTAGGGCAGCCAAGCGAATTGTATGGGCGTGCTCGGTTGAGCGGTTCAGCCTTGATGGCCTGTCAGAGGTTCAAGGCCGCTGCGGTTTGACCGACGTCCCGAACGTATTGCCCATGCGAATGCTGGTCGCCGCCGGGGTGGACAGTCCCACCTGATTCGGCGGCCGCTTCTGCACCGGTACGTTCTGCGCCTCGCGGTTTTTCTGCGCCGCCTTGGCCGCGTCCGCGTTGTTGCCCATCTGCTGGCCCAGGCAGCCATAGTCGGGAGACTTATAGCCATCCACCGTCACCTCGGTGCAGCCTTTGGCGGCGGTTTCGGCGTGGGCGAGCAGGGGCAGCGCGGTACACAGCAACAGGCTGGCGAGGGTGGGGAGTCGCTTCATGGGGCCTCCTGGCGGGCCTGGGGAATTGGGCCGATAAGGCTTGAAAGTGTAGTGCAGCGGGTTTCCCATCACCGTGATGTTTTTTTTGCTATCACCGTAACATCAGGTTCATAAACTGGCCTCAGGATGACGGTTTTCAAGGACACGTCGGCCGTGCAGCGATGCAGAGCGGGGGGTGAACAGTGGGGCTTGCGGCGCGCCATCGGTGCCCTGGCCTTGCTGTTGCTGCTGGCGCTGGGGACCCCGGCGAGGGCAGAGCCGCCGCTGTTGATACTGGACCTGCCGGCACAAGATCTGGAACACGCACTGCAAGCGTACAGCCGCGCCACCGGCATGGCGGTGCTGGTCGACCGTGAACTGACGCGGGGCCGGCGCTCCATCAGCGTGCGCGGGCGCTTCACGGCGCAGGAGGCTTTGGCGATGTTGCTGACGGGGAGTGGCCTGATGGCGCGCTATGCACGCAGTGACGCGTTCACCTTGCAACTGCCCGCGGTCAGCCAACCTCCTGTTACCCGTGGTGCATCGGCACGCAACGCAGCACGGATCAACAACAGCTATGCCGCGGCGTTGCAACAGGCGATCGAAACCAGCCTGTGCCGTTCGCCGTTGACCCACCCCGGCAGCTTCAGAGCGCTGGTGCAGGTCTGGGTCAGCCCTCAAGGGCTGATCGAATACAGCCGGTTGGTCAGTTCCACCGGCGATGAACAACGCGATGAAGCCCTGGTGCGCAGCCTGGGCGCTGCCCGGGTCGAACGCCCGGCGCCGAGCTCGCTGCGCCAGCCGGTGACTTTACTTTTGATGCCCGACACAACAGGAACGCGCATGGAATGCACAGCAGGGAAAGGAGCCTGGGGCGGATGAAAGATTCCGGGCACAGCACGATGGTCAGCCTGTTCCTGGCGTCCTACGAGGAGTTCAAGGTGCGTCTGCGCAAGCGCCTGGGCTCGGAAGACCTGGCCAACGATGTGCTGCACGAAACCTACCTGCGCGTCGACCGCATGGACATGCCGCCGAACCTGGCGCAGCCCAATGCCTACCTGTACCGCATGGCCTTGAACATCGCCGCCGATCGCCGCGAAGCCGACGCCCGGCTGTTGACCGGCAGCGAAGTCGAAGAGCTGCTGCAAAGCGCCGACGAAGCCCAGGACCCCTCGCGGGTAGTGGGCGGGCAGAAAGAAATCCAGTCCCTGGTCAAGGCGCTCTACGAACTGCCGGCGCGCCGTCGCAAGATCCTCATCGCCGCGCGCCTGGAAGAAGCGCCGCACCTGGAAATTTCCCAACGTTTCGGCATTTCCACGCGCATGGTCGAAAAGGAAATCAAGGCCGCCCTGGGCCACTGTGCCAAGCGCCTGGAAAGAAAAGTGATCCAGCGGTTCGGTCCCGGGGCCGGAAAACCGTCTTAGTGTTGAGTCCCTGATAAATCCGTGAGTATTTGCGCGCTTGAACATTTTTAGCCTCTCCACCGCCCGGGCAACCCCCGCCAGCCCATTGCACGATGAAGCCCGCGACTGGCTGCTTCTGCTGACCTCGGGCCGCGCCACCGTAGCCGATGCCAAGGCCCTGAAAGCGTGGTGCGCCCAGAGCCCGGAGCATGCCCAGGCGTTCGAGCAGGCCAAGACGTTATGGCGGCAAGTGGGCACGGCGGTTGAACAAGCGCAGCCCCCGCGCCATTTTGGCCGGCGAGCCTTCCTCGGCGGCGCAATAGCGGCGTCGGCGGCGTTGGTGATGGTGGGCGTCGGCGCCCCAGGTGGGCTGGCCGGCTTGACCGCGGACTATCGCACCGCGGTCGGCGAGCAGCGCCAGGTACTGTTGAGCGACGGCGTGAGCCTGGAACTCAATACCCAGACGCGCATCAGCCGGGTGGGGCAGGGGATCGAATTGCTCGAAGGCGAAGTCGAAGTGCTCGCCCACGTGGCCCAGCCGCTCAAGGTCCAGGCCGGCGCTGGCTGGGTCAGTGCGGCGCAGGCGCGGTTCAATGTGCGGCATACCGATCGCAACGTGTGCGTCACCTGTATCGAAGGGTGGCTGTCGGTGGATGTCGCTGGACGCACTGTGCATATGGAGAGTGGCCGACAACTCACCTATGGCGCCGCCGGGATCGGCGCGGTGGAGACGGTGGACGCCCAGGCGGTGGTGGCTTGGCGCGAGCAGGTGCTGGTGTTCAACAACGCGACGCTGGCGACGGTGGTGGACGAGATCAATCGCTACCGGCCGGGGATGTTGGTGTTATTGAACAAACAACTGGGCCAGCGCCGGGTGCAGGCGCGGTTCAGTTTGCAGCAATTGGCGGGGGTGGCGTTGTTGATTCGTGATGCGTATGGGGCGAAGTGTACGGAGTTGCCGGGAGGCGTGGTGTTGTTGAGTTAGGTTGACCGGGCATTTTTTTGGATTGGGTTGGATTGAGTACATATCCGTTGCTGCGGTCACGGCGGCTTATGGTTCCGGTCCGTACAAAAAGCCCCAAAGTAACCAAAGGGCTCTTGCCCCACCACTCGGTGCCTCGCCTAAGATCAAAAGCCAAAGCGAGGCGGCCTTATAGCCGACCTGATCCTGGAAGCCGAACCGGGTCAAAAATGTGGGAGGGGGCTTGCCCCCGATAGCAATATGTCAGCCACTACATGCATGACTGATCCACTGCTATCGGGGGCAAGCCCCCTCCCACATTTGGATCTCGATAGATCAGATAGACCTTGCTCTGCTTTTGATCTGCTCTTGATCTTGATCTTAGGCGCCCCGTAAAACCACTTGGTGCCTCGCCTAAGATCAAAAGCCAAAGCGAGGCGGCCTTATAGCCGACCTGATCCTGGAAGCCGAACCGGGTCAAAAATGTGGGAGGGGGCTTGCCCCCGATAGCAATATGTCAGCCACTACATGCATGACTGATCCACCGCTATCGGGGGCAAGCCCCCTCCCACATTTGGATCTCCATAGATCAGATAGACCTTGCTCTGCTTTTGATCTGCTTTTGATCTTAGGCGCCCCGTAAAACCACTTGGTGCCTCGCCTAAGATCAAAAGCCAAAGCGAGGCGGCCTTATAGCCGACCTGATCCTGGAAGCCGAACCGGGTCAAAAATGTGGGAGGGGGCTTGCCCCCGATAGCAATATGTCAGCCACTACATGCATGACTGATCCACCGCTATCGGGGGCAAGCCCCCTCCCACATTTGAATCTCCATAGATCAGATAGACCTTGCTCTGCTTTTGCTCTGCTTTTGATCTTGATCTTAGGCGCCCCGTAAAACCACTTGGTGCCTCGCCTAAGATCAAAAGCCAAAGCGAGGCGGCCTTATAGCTGACCTGATCCTGGAAGCCGAACCGGGTCAAAAATGTGGGAGGGGGCTTGCCCCCGATAGCAATATGTCAGCCACTACATGCATGACTGATCCACCGCTATCGGGGGCAAGCCCCCTCCCACATTTGAATCTCCATAGATCAGATAGACCTTGCTCTGCTTTTGCTCTGCTTTTGATCTTGATCTTAGGCGCCCCGTAAAACCACTTGGTGCCTCGCCTAAGATCAAAAGCCAAAGCGAGGCGGCCTTATAGCTGACCTGATCCTGGAAGCCGAACCGGGTCAAAAATGTGGGAGGGGGCTTGCCCCCGATAGCAATATGTCAGCCACTACATGCATGACTGACCCACCGCTATCGGGGGCAAGCCCCCTCCCACATTTGGATCTCCATAGATCAGATAGACCTTGCTCTGCTTTTGATCTGCTTTTGATCTTGATCTTAGGCGCCCCGTAAAACCACTTGGTGCCTCGCCTAAGATCAAAAGCCAAAGCGAGGCGGCCTTATAGCCGACCTGATCCTGGAAGCCGAACCGGGTCAAAAATGTGGGAGGGGGCTTGCCCCCGATAGCAATATGTCAGCCACTACATGCATGACTGACCCACCGCTATCGGGGGCAAGCCCCCTCCCACATTTGGATCTCCATAGATCAGATAGACCTTGCTCTGCTTTTGATCTGCTCTTGATCTTGATCCTAGGCGCCCCGTAAAACCACGCTGGCCGAACGCAGGTATTACGCAGCGGGTAAACCGGCAGGGATGCCGGTTTAGCCGTCCCGGGCCATGGATGGCCCGTGACGGCGGCCTGCGGAGTAATGCCTGCGTTCGGGCACACCGAGCCTAGGCGAGGTGCCGAGTGGTGGGGCAAGAGCCCTTTGGTTACTTTGGGGCTTTTCCAAAGTGACCCGCTGTAAGAGCGGAACCCTAAGCCGCCGTTACCAAAAAAACGGATATGTCCCCCATCAAAACCCCAAGCCGCCATTACCGAAAAAACGGATATGCACTCAGCCGCCACCATTACCGAAAAAACGAATATGCCCCCATCACCCAACCCTACCAAAGCGGCCCCACCACCTGCCGATACCGCTCCACCCCCTGCGCCGTCTGCCGCACCAGGCTCACCTCCAGCCCCAGCGGATCTTCCCGCCGATTCCCGCTCAACTGCCGCCAGCCCTTGTCCGCTTCCCACACCCGCACCTGCAGATCACTGACCCCGGTCAACACCACCACCCCATCCTTAGCCGCCGGCAACGGAAAGCGATCCCGCGCCGGTGCGGCTGCGCGGTACAGGCTGTCGCCCTTGAGCCACCACCGCACCCGTTGCAGCCCATCCGCCGCGACCGGCGCGCTGCGGATCACGTCCAGGCGAAAGCCCTTGCTGTCGGAACTGCGCACCGTCACCGCCGCCAACCCGCTGGGCTTGGTTTTATCGGCTTGCAGAGAAGCCGGCACGCTCAGCTCCACGCTGGCGCGCATGTTGAGATCGCGCTGCAACTGGTTCAGCGCCCGCAACAACGCCTCGGTCTGTTCCGTGCTGGCCTGCAAGTGCTGATCCGCACGGGTCACGCTGTCGAGGCCGCGCCAGGCGATGAGGCTGACCAGCGCCATCAGCATGATCGCCACCATCACCTCAATCAGCGTGAAGCCTTTCTGCGAGGCACTCATGGCTGGCTCACCACGCGCATCAAACCGGCGGCATCACGTTGCAGGCTGAGGCGGTGTTGCCCGTCGGACAGCTCGACCCGCACCGGCGGGTTGATCCATTCGGCGTCGAGCACCAAGGTTTGCCGGGGCTCGATCGTGACCTGCATCGGCGTGCTCTCCCATAGGCGCGGGCGCAGTTGGATGTCGCCCTGGAATGACTCCATGCCGAGGCCGTCATCGCTGCGACGGTTGAAGCGGAAACCCTTGGCGTCCGCGCGCCAGGTGATCGGCCGCCCATCGGCGCGGGCTTCGGCCTGGGCCACTTGCAGCAACTGGTTCAAACGCTCGGCATCTTTGCGCAGCAGGTGCAGCGGGTCGGGCTTGATGGTCAGGCTGATGGCGGCGCTGGCAATGCCGATGATCACCAGCACCACCATCAGTTCGATCAGGGTGAAACCTTGCTGTTTCATGGGGCGGCACCTGGAAAGCTGGCGAGGTTATGAAATAAAAACGTGCGAATTGGCCTGTAGGCTGATGCCACGGACAAACAGGAGGTCCACCCATGGCACTTGCCCTTCGTTTTTCTCCCGCCCTCGGCGTGCAGGCACTGGCCGTGGTTGCCGCGTTGGCCGGCGTGGCGGTCTGGACGCCGTTGCTGCTCACTTCCGCCGAATCCCACACGCCGCCGGTGGCCGCCGAGGCGTTGGCGGCGCGCAGCGATAACCCGGCGTTGCAGTGGTTTTCCACGGCGCCGACGGCATTGCAGGTCAAGGTCTCGGGGGTCTTGGCCGGAGCGCGGGGCGCGGTGGCGATCCTCAGCCTCAACGATGGCCCGCCGCGCAGTTTTCTGCTCGGCGAGCGCCTCAGCCCCGGCGTGCGCTTGACGGCCATCGCGGGTGACGGTGTCGAGATCGAACGCGGCGGCGAGAAGGTGCGCGTGCAGCTCGACACATTGCCGCAGGCGCCCGCATTGCCACGCCTCACTCGGCCTTGACCTGCGGCCTGGCCAGGGTCGTCGCCAGGCGCGCCAACGGCGGCGCCTCGCGGCTGGCGTCCCGCACCTGCACATCGACCTGCACCAACTGACTGTCGGGGCTGTTGCTGAGGGTCTGCTCGCAACGCAGTTTCAAGCGGCCCTGATCGCACGCGAAGGTCTTCTTACCGCTGCTCAACCGCCCCTCCAACTGCAACTCTGCCAGCCGGCTTTGCGCCGCCAGCATCGCCATCGACTTGTCGCGCAGCAGGCCGTTGCTCTGGGTCATCAGCCCGGCCACACGCACGGCCGCGGCCATGGCCACCGCGATGATCGCCAGCGCCACCAGCACTTCAATCAGGGTAAAACCTCGCTCGTTGCGGTGCCTGCGCATGGCGTTCTCAAAGCCTGGAAACAGGTGCGCAGCCTAGCGCTGGCAGTTGACCGATTGGCGACCGAAACTCCCGAGGATTTTCAATACGACTGACATGTGTTCTTGCAACACTGCGCCCCGAAATGCACTCAAGCCAAGGAATGTCGAGATGGATATCGCACGCCTAACATCCCCACTGCCAGGCCCTCGCGGCCAGCGTGGCTTCACTCTGATCGAGATCATGGTGGTGGTGGTCATTCTCGGGATTCTGGCGGCGATGGTGGTGCCCAAGGTACTCGACCGTCCGGACCAGGCGCGGGCCACCGCGGCGAAACAGGACATCGGCGGGTTGATGCAGGCGCTGAAACTCTATCGCCTCGACCACGGCACTTACCCGACGATGAACCAGGGCCTCAAAGTGCTGGTGGAACGCCCGGCGGATGCGAAAAACAGCAACTGGCGCGCCTACCTCGACCGTCTGCCCAATGACCCGTGGGGCCATCCTTATCACTATCTCAACCCAGGCGCCAACGGCGAGGTCGATGTGTTCTCCCTGGGCGCCGACGGCCAACCGGATGGCGACGGCGTGAATGCCGATATCGGCTCCTGGCAGCTGTAAGGCGCGCGATGAAACGGGATTCGCCCGCAGCGGCGAAGCAGCGCGGCATGGCGATTATCAGCGCGTTACTGATCGCGGCGGTGGTGGCGGTGATCGCCGGCGCCATGCTCACGCGCCAGAGCGTATTCACCCGCAGCGTGGAGGCCGAGCAATTGCGCATTCAGGGTCAGTGGCTGTTGCAAGGCCGCCTGGAACACAGCCGCCTGTTGCTGTGGGAGGCGCGCCAGAAGGACGTGCTGACGCGCCTCGATCAGCCGTGGGCGCGGCCCCAGGGCGGGGCGTTTGAAGGGCGCCTCGAGGACGAGCAGGGCAAGTTCAACCTGCGCAACCTGGTCAATCACCAGCGGCTCGACGCCGAACAACTGCAAGCTTTCGAGCGCCTGTGCCGCCTGATCGACATCGACCCGGCCGTGAGCCGACGTATCAGCCGGCGAGTGATCGCCTCCTATGATCAACGTACCGACAAGACGCTGCTGCCGGCGCGCTACCCGATGCTGCGCAGCCTGGATGACCTGAGCGGTATCGAAGGGCTCGACCCGCTGCTGCTGCGACGCCTGCAGACCTTCGTCGGCGTGCTGCCCGGCAATACCTGGGTCAACGGCAACACCGCCAGCGCCGAAGTGCTCAGCGCGGTGGTGCCGGAACTCAGCCTGGCCCAGGCCCAGGCATTGGTGGCCGAGCGCGACAGCGGGCGCTGGTTTATCAACCGTGGCGATTTCGTCAACCGCCTGCACCTGCCCCAAGTGGCGGTGGACAGCGTGCAAGTGGGCATTACCAGCGAGTGGTTTCGCCTGCAGGGCCAGGTACGCCGTGAACAGCGCCGGGTGACAATCGACGCGTTGTTGCATCGCCCTGAAGACCGCCGGCCCCAGGTGATCTGGTCGCGGGTGGGCGCATGAAACGCCTGCGGATCGGCTTGCCGCCACTCGATCAACTGACGGTCGACAGCCAGGTGCAATTTGCCTGGCTGGAGCGTGGCGCCGTGGTGAGCGAGGGCTGCGAAAGCCTGCTGCAGTTGGGCCGGTCCAAGCCGTCGGTGGAGTGCTTTCTGCACCCCGCCGACAGCCTGTCGACCAGCCTCGAGCTGCCGCCGCTGGCCGCCACCAAAACCGCCGCCGCCGTGGCCTGTGCCGCACAGGCGTTGATCCTCGGGCCGGTGGAGCAGATGCAGGTGGCCCACGGCCCGCGCGACAGCGATGGGCGCGTGCAGGTGGCCTGGGTGTCCACGGCCGGGTTGGAGCGCCTGGGCCAGGTGTTGGCGCAGGGCCAGTTCAGGTTGCGCGGCCTGTACCCGGCGCCGTATGCCTTGCCGCTCGGCGCCGCAGCCATGCACGACGGTTATTTGCTGACACGCCATAGCCTGCACCAAGCGGCGGTGCATCCGCTCGGGCAACAGGTGTTGGATCAAGGGCTGGAGGTGCCGCTGGCGCCGGAGGCGCAACGCTGGAGTGGCGCCGTGCCTGGCTGGGGCTTGCACGGCCGCCTCAACCCACCGGCGAGCGGTGGCTGGGGCAGGGCGCTGGCCGCTGTCGCCCTGGCCACTGCCGTCTGGACCCTGGGCCTGAACCTGTACGCCGCGCGCCAGGCGGGCGAAGGCCAGCAGCTCAAGGCGCTGCTGAGCCAGCAGGTGCGTCAGGCCTTCCCCGAATTACCGGTGATCCTCAACCCCTTGCAACAGGCCCGCCAACAGTTGGCCGCCCGCCAAACCGGCGCCGCCGCCGACCCCGCCCAGCGCTTTGGCAGCCTGCTGCAAGTGGCCGGCAGCAGCCTGCCGTTCATGGTCGGCAACGTCGACAACCTGAGCTTCGAACAGGGCCGCTTGCACGTGGGCTTGCTGGCCGACAGCCGTAGCCCGACGGCGCCGGGCGATGGGCAAGCGGCGCTGGCCCAGGCCGGGTTTAGCGCGACCCGCGATGAGCATGGCTGGACGTTGGGCCCGGTGGAAAGCGCCGAAAAACCGGGAGCCGCTGATGAATAAGTGGCGCCGTCTACGCAGCCAGGCCCAGGCATTCTGGAGCGGCCTGGCCCTGCGCGAACAACGCATGCTCAGCGGCGCCGGCCTGGTGCTGGCAGGTCTGTTGACCTGGCTGGTGCTGATTCAGCCGCCCTTGAAGACGATCGCGTATTGGCAGGCCGAAACCCCCAAGTTGCGCACCCAGGCCGCCACCTTGCACGCGCTGTTGCAGGGCGTCGCGGCGCCGCGGCCCGCCGATGCCGCCACGCTGCAACAGGCCCTGGACAGCGCTGGCCTGCAAGGTCGTTACCAGTTGCAGGCGCTGGATGCCGGCGCCTGGCGCCTGAGCTTCGACAACGCGCCGGCCGATGCGGTGATGGACTGGTTACTGGGCAATCCCCGTTCGTTTTCCCTGGAGGTGTCCGAGGCGCGCTTGCAGCGTAGCGCGGACGCTATCGACAACTCGGCCGGCACTGTGTCCGGGACCGTTCGCATGGATCAGGCGCTTGGCGCTAAGGAAGCTTCATGAAGTGGTCAGTCCCCAACCCTGCGCCTTTTCGCAAGATCGCGCCGCTGCTGTTACTGGCCTTGAGCGCGTGCAGCAACAACCCGTCGCCGACCAAGCCGTTGCAGGTGGACAGCGAACTCGGCCAGCCCCTGGCCGACACCCGGCGCAGCAGCGAGAGCGTGCTGGAGCGCCAGCGCGAGCCGGCGCCCAAGCCCCGCGTCCAGCACCCGCTGACCAACAGCGCCCGTGGCCACGCGCCGGCTGCGGTCAAGACGCGCAACCCGCTGGGCGATCAGCCGGTGCAGTTGAATTTTGTCGACGCCGATATCCAGGCGGTGGTGCGCGCGCTGTCCCGTGCCACCGGCCAGCAGTTTCTGGTCGACCCTCGAGTCAAAGGCAACCTGACCCTGGTCAGCGAAGGCCAAGTGCCGGCGCATCAAGCCTACGACATGCTGCTGGCGGCGCTGCGCATGCAGGGCTTCAGCGTGGTCGACGTCGGCGGCGTGGCCCAGGTGGTGCCGGAGGCCGATGCGAAGTTGCTCGGCGGGCCGATCTACAGCGCCGGCAGCAGCGGCATGCAGACCCGCACCTTTCGCCTGCAATATGAAAACGCGGTGAACCTGATCCCGGTGCTGCGCCCGATTGTGTCGCCGAACAACCCGATCAACGCCTACCCGGGCAACAACAGCATCGTCATCACCGACTACGCGGAAAACCTTGCGCGGGTGGCGCAGATCATTGACGGCATCGACACCCCCAGCGCCATCGACACCGACGTGGTGATGGTGCAGAACGGCATCGCCGTGGACATCGCCGCCATGGTCAGCGAACTCCTGGAAACCCAGGGCGCCGACCAGACCCAGAAGATCAACGTGATCGGTGACCCGCGCTCCAACTCGATCATCATCCGTTCCGGCAGCCCCGAGCGCACCGAGTTGGCGCGCAACCTGATCTACAAACTCGACAATGCCCAGAGCAACCCGAGCAACATGCACGTGGTCTACCTGCGCAACGCCCAGGCCGGCAAGCTGGCGCAGTCGCTGCGCGGCTTGCTCACCGGCGAGAGCGAGTCCGGCGTCAGCGACGAGGCGCGGGGCAAGCTCAGTGCCATGGGTGGCAATGCCCAGAGCACCCAGGGCAACAGCACCGCGCAGAACAGCAGCGGCACGCCCACCGGCAGCGGCGTGCAGGCCGGGTATAGCCAGGACAAACCGGCGACCGGCAGCAACCCCAGCGATCAGAACACCGCGTTCAGCGCCGGCGGCGTGACGATCCAGGCCGACGCCACCACCAACACCTTGCTGATCTCCGCGCCGGACCCGCTGTACCGCAACCTGCGCGAAGTGATCGACATGCTTGACCAGCGCCGCGCCCAGGTGGTGATCGAAAGCCTGATCGTCGAAGTCAACGAAGACGACGCCAGCGAGTTCGGCGTGCAGTGGCAGGCCGGCAACCTCGGCGGCAAGGGCGGTTTTGGCGGGGTGAACCTGGGGGGCAGCGGGGTGAATGGCACGTCGACCAGCAAGACCAGCATCGATGTGCTGCCCAAGGGCCTGAATATCGGCCTGGTCGATGGCAGCGTCGACATCCCCGGGATCGGCAAGGTGCTCGACCTCAAAGTGCTGGCCCGCGCCTTGAAGAGCAAGGGCGGCACCAACGTGCTGTCGACACCGAACCTGCTGACCCTGGACAACGAAGCCGCGAGCATTTTTGTCGGGCAGACCATTCCGTTCGTCACCGGCAGCTATGTGACTGGCGGCGGCGGCACCAGCAACAACCCGTTCCAGACCGTGCAGCGCGAAGAAGTGGGGCTCAAGCTCAACGTGCGCCCGCAGATTTCCGAAGGCGGCACGGTGAAGCTGGATATCTACCAGGAAGTCAGCAGCGTGGACGCGCGGGCGTCGGTGGACGCGGGCACGGTGACCAACAAGCGGGCGATCGATACCAGCATCCTGTTGGACGACGGGCAGATCATGGTGCTCGGCGGGTTGTTGCAGGACGGCTACAGCCAGAGCAATGACGCGGTGCCGTGGCTGTCGGATATTCCGGGGTTGGGCGCGCTGTTTCGCAATGAAAAGCGCAGTGTGAACAAGACCAACCTGATGGTGTTTTTGCGCCCCTACATCATTCGCGACAGTGGCGCGGGGCGCAGTATCACGCTGAACCGCTATGAGTTCATGCGCCGCGCCCAGGGAGGCTTGCAGCCGGAGCGCAGTTGGGCAATGCCGGATGTGCAGGCACCGCAGTTGCCGTCGGTGGAGAAGGCGATTCCGGGGGCTGGGCCGAGGGCGGTGATCAGGGCGGTGCCGGCTCGTGATTGATGTTGAGCGAGTGCATATCCGGGGCTTCGGTAACGGCGGCTTATGGTTCCGCACTTACGGCGGGTCACTTTGGAAAAGCCCCAAAGTAACCAAAGGGCCCTTGCCCCACCACTCGGCACCTCGCTTGGGCTCGGTGTGCCCGAACGCAAGCTTGCGTGGTTTAAGATCAAAAGCGGCTCGCTTCGCATCGTGTTTACGCGGGGGGGCGGTGTTTTTTCATGGCCTGGATTTGTGCCACAACCCCGCTGCAATCAATGCAGTGCCCAGACGGGTGCAGTCGGATTTGACTGAAAACTCCTGGGCACCCACCGCTTCAAAATGTGGGAGGGGGCTTGCCCCCGATAGCGGTGGTTCAGTTACAGATGAATTGACTGACACACCGCTATCGGGGGCAAGCCCCCTCCCACATTTACACTGCGCGGCGGCCCGCCGTGAGGGCGGAACCATAAGCCGCCGTTACCGCAGCAACGGATATGTACTCAATCCAAAAGGGTCAACCCCATGAGCCTGCTGCCCTACGCCTGGGCCAAATCCCAGCGCATCCTCCTGCGTCCCGGCGAGGCCGGCCTGCTGCTGACGGTCTGCCCGTCGACCCCCGGCTGGTCGATCAGCGAAGTGCAACGTCAGTTCGGCCAGAGCCGCCTTGAACAGGTGCGCGATGATGAGCTCGACGGCCTGCTCGCCAGCGCCTATGCCGACACCGGCAGCGCCGCTGCGGTGGTCGGTGCCGCCGAAAACGAAGTCGACCTCGACCGCCTGATGCAGGACATGCCCGAGATCACCGACCTGCTCGACACCCAGGACGGCGCGCCGGTGATCCGCATGATCAACGCCTTGCTGACCCAGGCCGCCCGCGATGAGGCCAGTGATATCCATATCGAACCCTACGAAACCCACTCCGTGGTGCGCTACCGCGTCGACGGCACCCTGCGCGACGTGGTCTCGCCGCGCAAGGCGCTGCATGGCGCGCTGGTGTCGCGGATCAAGATCATGGCCCAGCTCGACATTGCCGAAAAACGCCTGCCCCAGGACGGCCGCATCGCCCTGCGCGTGGCCGGGCGGCCGATTGATATCCGCGTGTCGACAGTGCCCACCGGGCATGGCGAGCGCGTAGTGATGCGCTTGCTGGACAAGCAGGCCGGGCGCTTGCAACTGGAGACCCTGGGCATGGAGCCGCAACTGCTGGCCTGCCTCGACACGCTGATCCGCCAGCCCCACGGCATCGTGTTGGTCACCGGGCCCACCGGCAGCGGCAAGACCACCAGCCTCTACGCCGCGCTGGCGCGGCTGGATGCGAGCACCAGCAATATCCTCACCGTCGAAGACCCGGTGGAGTATGACCTGCCGGGCATCAGCCAGATCCAGGTCAACGCCAAGATCGACATGACGTTCGGCCTGGCTTTGCGTGCGATTCTGCGCCAGGACCCGGACATCATCATGATCGGCGAAATCCGCGACCTGGAGACCGCCCAGATCGCCGTGCAAGCCTCGCTCACCGGCCACCTGGTGCTCGCCACCCTGCACACCAACGACGCGGTGTCGGCGGTCAACCGCCTGATCGATATGGGCGTCGAACCGTTCCTGCTGGCGTCTTCACTGTTGGGCGTGTTGGCCCAGCGCCTGGTGCGGCGCCTGTGCCCGCACTGCAAGCAGGCAGACCCGGCCGTGCCGGGCACCTGGCGCCCGGTGGGCTGCGCGCAGTGCAACCAGATCGGCTACAGCGGGCGTACCGGTATCCATGAATTGTTCTGCGTCGACGACGAGGTGCGCAGCCTGATCCACCAGGGCGCTGGCGAGCAGGAGCTGCGCCAGGCGGCACGCCGCGCCGGCATGTTCAGCATGCGTGAAGACGGCGAGCGCTGGGTGCGCAGCGGCACCACCGCGGCCGAAGAAATCCTGCGCGTAACACGGGACGCCTGATGAATCGCTATCGCTATGAAGCCGCCGACGCCAGCGGCAAGGTCGAGGCCGGGCACCTGGAGGCGGACAGCCAGAGCGCGGCGTTTGCCGCGTTGCGCAGCCGTGGCCTGACCGCGCTTCTGGTGCAGGTCGAAGGCAATCAACAGGCCGCGGGCGGCAGCAGCCTGTTCAGCGCCAAGCTGTCGGACAACGACCTGGCCTGGGCCACGCGGCAACTGGCGAGCCTGCTCGGCGCCAGCCTGCCGTTGGAAGCGGCGCTGAGCGCGACGGTGGAACAGGCCGAGAAAAAACACATCGCCCAGACCCTGGCCGCCGTGCGCGCCGACGTGCGCGGCGGCATGCGCCTGGCCGATGCCCTGGCGGCACGGCCACGGGACTTTCCGTCGATCTACCGTGCGCTGATCGCGGCGGGGGAGGAGTCCGGCGACCTGGCCCAGGTGATGGAGCGCCTGGCCGACTACATCGAAGAACGCAACAACCTGCGCGGCAAGATCCTCACCGCGTTCATCTACCCCGGCGTGGTGGGGCTGGTGTCCATCGGCATTGTGATTTTCCTGCTCAGCTACGTAGTGCCCCAGGTGGTCAGCGCGTTCTCCCAGGCGCGCCAGGACCTGCCGGGGCTGACCCTGGCGATGCTCAACGCCAGCGACTTTATCCGCGCCTGGGGGTGGCTGTGTTTTGCCGGGATCGTCGGCAGCTTCTGGGGCTGGCGCCTGTACCTGCGCGACCCGGTGGCGCGCTTGAACTGGCACAGCCGCGTGCTGCGCTTGCCGCTGATCGGGCGCTTTGTGCTGGGCCTGAACACCGCCCGATTTGCCTCGACCCTGGCGATCCTCGGCGGTGCTGGCGTGCCGCTGTTGCGCGCCCTCGAAGCGGCGCGCCAGACCTTGTCCAACGAGCGTCTGAGCCAGTGCGTCAACGACGCCACCGCCAAAGTGCGCGAAGGCGTCAACCTCGCTCCGGCGCTGGCGGTGGAGAAGGTGTTCCCGCCGGTGCTGATCCACCTGATCGCCAGCGGCGAAAAAACCGGCTCACTGCCGCCGATGCTCGAACGCGCGGCGCAGACCCTGTCGCGGGACATCGAACGCCGTGCCATGGGCATGACCGCGCTGCTCGAGCCACTGATGATCGTGGTGATGGGCGCCGTGGTGCTGGTGATCGTGATGGCGGTGCTGTTGCCGATCATCGAAATCAACCAACTGGTGACCTGAATGTGGGAGGGGGCTTGCCCCCGATTGCGATGGGTCAGTCTATGCATCTTTGGCTGACACTCCCTCATCGGGGGCAAGCCCCCTCCCACATTGGACCCTACCTGTTCAGTTGATTTTGGGGTGGGCCGATACCGCCAGCCCGCAACCTCGGGTTCATCGTTTCGTCACAGCCAAGCCCCTCGCCGCAGCCTACGCCGCCTTGACGAAACCCCCACTGAAACCGCGCTGTCACCTGCCTCCAAACCGCTCAAAACCATGACCAAAACACCCGAGAATCTTTTTAAAAATCAAGCCCTTCCTCCCGAGGTTTTTTCCCTTAGCTGTCATCGGAAGCTGCGAAATTCTCTAGCCATGGCCTCACCCCAGTCACCCCCGGAACACGGCTTGGGACCGAAGCCATGGCGTCATGCAAGAGCCATCTACCTCAAACGTACAAACACGACGAAAGGAGATTCTTCATGTTTAAGCGCACTATGATCGCGGCCTCTTTGGCAGTTGCAGCACTGGCTTCGGCCCAATCCATGGCCGCAGTGGTCGGTGGCGGGGCCACCTTGCCGGAAAAACTCTACGGCAGCACTGCCACATCGACGACGGCTACCGGCATCCTCTCTGCCAGCATTCCAGGTTTTAGCCCCTACATCGGTGTGGGCAGCGGCGACGGCAAGAAGGCGTTCTTCGGTAACGATTCGACCAAGCTGAAATTGGCCGCGGGTACTACCATTGATTATGCCGGTAGCGACTCGGTGGTGAGCGCCGCGGAACTGGCTGCTTACAACGCTGACACCGTTAAAGGCCGCGCCGCCTATGGCCCGCTGGTTCAAGTCCCGGCTGAAGCCACTTCGGTGACCGTGCCTTACCACATCGACGGTAAAACCTCGCTGCAGCTCACCAGTGCTCAGTTGGCCGATATCTTCGCCGGCAAGATCACTAACTGGAAAGACGTGCAATTCAACGGGGCTGCCGGTCCAGACCTGCAGATCAAAGTGGTCTACCGTCAGGAAACCAGCGGGACCACCGAGATTTTTACCAACCACCTCAAAGCGGTAAAACCCGCATCGGTACCGAATGTCAGCAACAGCTTCGTCACCGCCATCGGCTTTGACCCAGCCACCAGCGCTCCGGTCGGTTCAAGCTACCTCGCTGTAACCGGCAGTCAAGGTGTCGCCACTGCTATCACCAATAACAATGGTGCCATCGGTTACGTCAGCCCTGACTACGCAGCGTTCAACAGCGCCGCCGCCGTTGCCTCGGTCAATGGCTTCCTGCCGACTGAAGTGAACGTTCAAGCTTCTCTCGATACTATTGCGCCACCGGCCGTCGGTTCCACCGCCGCCGCCGACCCGTTGAACTGGGTCCCTACGTTTGCCAACCCGACTGCGGGCTACCCCATCGTCGGCTACACCAACCTGGTCTTCAGCCAGTGCTACAAAGACTCCACTGACAACATCCGCATCCAGACTTTCCTGAAACGTCACTACACCGGCGTGAATAACGCGGCTATCAGCAGCCACTCGTTCATTCCGTTGTCCACCACCTGGCAGAAAGCGGTCTACGACAACTTCGTTGCCACCACCAGCTCGCTGCGCATCGGCGACACCAACACCTGCAACGGTATCGGTCGTCCGTTGTAACACCCCGTCTCGACAGGGTTGGCCCCACAACCGGCAATGACTTCGCGTCATTGCCGGTTTTGTCGTTGTGCATCGCGACCCGCCAGTTGAACCGCGTTGTATGAACATTGTGTGACATCAGTTCGGTCGCACCCCTCGGCAACCGCCTTAAGCAATAACCACAACACGTGCCCGCGCAGTGTTCGCGCGCCCGTCGTTCGCCTGCCCCGTCAAAAGGACCTGTAAGTGATGCGTTCCCGTCTGAAGCTGCCTGCCAACCGCGCTGCCAACGTGCCTGCCACTGCCGGCCAACCGGTGTTGCGCCTTAAACCCCTGGCCCATGTGATCGCACTGCTGGTGTTTACCGGCGGTGCCCACGCGGCGCAGCCCCATGCGTTCAGTTCGGGTTGGTTTGCCGCCAAGGGCGTGACGCAGGCCGATGGCGGCGCACGCCCTGGCGCGACGTCGCCGGGAACGCCGCCGCCGTTGGCCCAGCAACAGGCGCTTGGTCAGCAGTTGCAACGCTCCTTTCAGACCCTCAACACCAGCGTCGCCGCAATTGCCGCGCAACAGGCGGCGCAGGCCGCTGCCCGCAATAACGCCAGCGCGGGGCCGGAGACGATCCATAACGGTCTGGGCGGCAACGGCTTGAATGTGGTGATCGGCGCGGATGGCAAGCCGCTGTTCGTCAACGCCGAGGGGCCGGTGCAAACCGATGCCAACGGCAAGACGCTGGTCTCGATCAAGCAAACGGCCGATAAGGCGATCCTCAATTGGGACACCTTCAACATCGGTCGCAACACCACCGTGCAGTTCCAACAGAACAGCGATTGGGCCGCGCTCAACAAGGTCAACAACAGCACGGCGCCGAGCCAGATCCAAGGGGCTCTCAAAGCTGACGGCACGGTGCTGATCCTCAACAGCAACGGCGTCGTGTTCAGCGGCAGCAGCCAGGTCAACGTGCGCAACCTGGTGGCTGCCGCCACGGGCTTCAGCGATGAGCAATTCACCGCCAAGGGGCTGTACAGTTCAAGCAACAGCGCGCCCGGATTCACCCAGGCCGCCGGCAAGGTGACGGTCGAGCGTGGCGCGCAGATCCAGACCCAGGTGCCCGCCACCTCCACTGCGGGCGGCGGTTATGTGCTGTTGCTCGGCAAAGAGGTGGAGAACGCCGGGACCATTTCCACCGCGCGAGGCCAGACCACCCTGGCGGCGGGCGACAGCTTTGTGATCAAGAAGGGCTACAGCACCGATGGCAATGTCGCGTCCACCACGCGGGGCAATGAAGTCAGCGTCACCGGCAACGGCAAGGTCAGCAACAGCGGGCTGATTCAGGCCTCTACCGGTGACATCACCCTGGCCGGCCAGCAGGTGTTGCAAAACGGCGTGTTACTTGCCAGTTCGTCGGTGGAAGCCCGGGGTACCCTGCATGTAAAGGGCACGGGCAACAACGCTAGCGTGACCCTGGGCGAGGGCAGCCTCAGCGCGATTTTGCTCGACAGCAGCAGCGCCCTCGACAGCCAGCGCGCTGGGCTGATGACGCCGTCGCTTGATCAGAACGGCAACATTGTGCCGGCCGATACCTACCGCCGTGACCAGTCCCTGGTGGAAATCACCAGCGACGGCACGGTGGATTTTCGCAGCGGTTCCGTGACCCTGGCCACTGGCGGCCAAGTCGGTATCAAGGCTGCGCAGCGCACCCTGGTGCGCGACGGCGCGGTGATCGACGTGTCCGGCGCCACCGGGGTCAAGGTGTCGATGGCGTCCAATAGCGTCAAGGTCAATATCCAAGGCAACGAGCAGCGCGATGCGGCGGTCAATCGCGACGACAAGTCCCTGAATAACAACGATGTGTGGGTGGATGTCCGCGACTTGATTTTTGTCGCGGCCGGGACCAATGGCTATGCCACCGACCGCTGGTACACCGCGGGCGGCCTGCTGGAAGTGGGCGGTTATTTGGGCACCCGTAACCACGGCATTGGCGAGTGGATGGCCCAGGGCGGTACGGTGACCTTCAGCGGTAAGGACGTGGTGACCCAACAGGGTTCGCAGATCAACTTGTCCGGCGGCACCCTCGATGTGCAGGCGGGCAAGGTCCAGCAAACCTGGCTCAAAGGGCCGGACGGGCGCTTGTATGAACTGTCCACCGCGCCGGGGGACTTGCTCTACAGCGGGATTTACAAAGGCTATGAGGACCACAGCCAGCGCTGGGGCGTGACCGAGTATTACTACAACCCCTTGATCGCCCCGCGTGAGCGTTCAGAAGGTGCCTACACCGTAGGGCGCGATGCCGGACGCCTGGTCGTCAGTACCGCCAGTGCGGTTCTGGAGGGCCAGGTTGTGGGTGACACCTATCAGGGCGAACGCCAGACCCAGGCCGCGCAAAAAGGCCTGGACGGTTATTTGCAGTCGCAAAAAGCCGTGGCCCGCGGTGCCCAATTCGTGGTCGGTAGTTACGTGCCGTATTACGTCAAGGACAGCGCCACGTTGCAGTACGCCCTGGGGGCGGATGCCAGCACCGTGAAAAACGTCGTGCTCGGGCAGCGGGCGGCGGCTATCGCCGCAGGTCTGGACTTGACCACCGCACTGCCGGCTGATCGGGTGTCCACGCTCTATCTGGACACCGATGCCTTGAACGCGACGGAGCTGGGCGCGATCAAAATCGCCAGCACCGGTTCGATTCTGGTCAACGGTGCGCTGGAGGTGGCCGCAGCCGGCGACATCACCCTGTTTGCTCCGAAAATCGAGGTCAATGCCAACCTGACCGCGCATTCCGGCAGCCTGCAACTGGGTAACGTACAAACGCAGATCACCCCCGCCGGCAAAGTCGATGTGACCCTCGGCGGGCGTGGCAGCCTGACGGTGAACAACGGCGTGTCCCTGGATGCCAGCGGCCTGTGGAGCAATCAGCGGCTGGGCACCGGCGATGGCAGCCGTTTGCCCTATCTCAACGGCGGCAGCGTGGCGTTGCGCAGTAGCGGTGATATGACCCTGGCGGCAGGTAGCCAGGTCGACGTGTCATCCGGCGCAGCCCTGGATGCCAAGGGCCAGCTCACTGGCGGCAAGGGTGGTGACCTGACGCTCGCGGCCAACGCCAATAGTGGCGACAGCCGAGGCAGCCTGGCCCTCGACGGTGAGTTGCTCGGGTATGGGGTCAATGGCGGCGGGCGCCTGAGTGTGCAGGCCGGCCAGGTGCTGATCAGCGATTCGGCGGTTACCCCAGGTACCGGGACGTTGCAGCTCGGCAGTGGGTTCTTCAATAAGGGCTTTGGCGCCTATGACATCACGGGCAATGAAGGTCTGGTGGTCGCCGATGGCACCCAGCTTGCCGTGACAACCCCGGTGTACCGCCTCAATGACAACGCACAAAGCGTGGCGAGCGGTGCAGCGCCACGCACTGCGCTGGAGATCTGGACCCCGCCGCAGTATCAGGAAAACCCCACCAAGGGCCTGTTGACCCCCCGCAAAGGCGCGAGCATGAGCTTGCAAGCCGGTACGTTGTTGTCGACAGCGGCGCAGATGGCGTCGGCGCAACTGCGCATCGGCCAGGGCGCGCGGATTGAGGTTGATCCGGGTCAAGCGATCAGTCTACGCAGCATTGGCCAGTTGACCGTGGATGGCAGCCTGAATGCCTGGGGTGGCAGCATCATGCTGGGCGCTGTCAGCGTGCAACCCAACGTGGCCGATGGCGTTGAAAACCAGGGCCATGGCCGTTCGATCTGGATCGGTGAACACGCAGTACTGGACGTGGCCGGGCGGGCGTTCACCGCAGTGGACAGTCTCGGCCGGCGCTACGGTACGGTCGGCCAGGGCGGCACTATCGTGATTGGCGGGGTGATCGACCCGGCCACCGGGATCGCTTCCGCCGCCAACCTGTTTGTGGTGGTGCGCGAAGGCGCGCGCCTTGACGCTTCCGGCAGCCAGGCGGTGCTGGACCTGGACGGTGCCGGCCCGAGCGTGATCGCCAGCCGTGGCGGCAACATCTCCCTGGCATCCAACACCGGCGTGTACCTCGACGGTACGCTCAAGGCCGGCAGCGGTGGTGCCGGTGCGGCGGGTGGTTCCCTGAGCCTGGCCTTGGAAACGCCGCTGTACGCCGAATCAGCCGCGGCTCGCGTGCGGCAAGCCCGTGAATTGATTGTCAGTGCCGCCGATCCGGGCGTGCCGTTGCCCGCCGGCAGCACCCCCGAATCGGCCGCGGGCAGCCTGGTCTACGGTCATGGCCGGCTCACGGTCAGCCAGGTCGACGCCGGCGGCTTCGATAACCTGTCGCTGTTGAGCAATGGTCTGATCAGCTTCGACGGTGACGTGTCCCTGCGTCTGGGGCAGAGCCTGAGCCTGTATTCCGGGGCCATGGCGTTGACGGATGGCGCGCCCCGACAGTCCCAGGTGCTCCTGGCGGCGCCTTATGTACGCCTGGCCGGGGTTGGCAACAACAGCCAGGGCAGTGACGGCGCCGTTCGTCCGACGGTCCAGGGTGGCGTTTCCACGCAGGGTACAGCCGGGCTCTTGAGGGTTGAAGCGGCAAACGTGCTGGATGTGCGTGATAGCCTCAACTTCGGTGCCCATGCCGAGCGCTCCAAGGCGTTGGCCAACGGCATTGACCGACGCGCCTTCGATCAGGCCCAGTTGGTCAGCCTGGGGGATATGCGCTTTCTGGCCCGCAGCGCGAACAATACTAAAACCGCCTTGACCACCCAGGCCGACTTGAGCCTGACGGCGGCGCAGATTTACCCGGCTACGGGGGCCGTTGCCGAGGTCACGGCCGGCTACACGGGGCCTAACAGCGACTTTGACCCGACACGCACCTTGCGCATCGGCCGGGTCGGCAGTGAGGCCCCGGCGCAACCTTATTCAGTGTTTGGCAGCTTACTGCTGAGTGCCTCGACCATCGAACAAGGCGGCGTGTTGCGGGCACCCATGGGCGTGCTGACCCTGGGCATGGATGGCGGCATCGTCCGTTCCACCAAAGTGATCAACCTGTTGCCTGGCAGCCTGACCTCCGTCAGCGCCGGTGGCCTGGTGCTGCCGTATGGCGGGACAGTCGACGGCGTGACCTGGCAGTACAACGGCAAACAGGTGGAGTTGCTGGGCGTCGGCGGCACCTATAACACGGGCAGTCTGGCCGTTGGTATGCAATTGGTCGGGCGCTCGCTGAATGTGCAGCAGGGCGCGGTGCTGGACCTTGCCGGTGGCGGTGAGTTGCTCGGCGCGGCGTTTGTCTCCGGGCGCGGCGGCTCCACCGATGCGCGCTACAACCCGTTGGTGCAAATCGGTGCGGACGGGCGCTTTACCTTGCCGGGGCTGGCCACCAACCCGATCTATGCGATTGTTCCCGGCGCCCAGCCGGGAGTCGCGCCCAGCGGTGGCGAGCCGGGTGCGACCCAGCCGCTGGTGGGGCAACAAATCAGTATTGGTGCCGGGGTTCCAGGCTTGCCGGCGGGGACCTACACCTTGCTGCCGTCTACTTACGCCTTGTTGCCGGGGGCGTTTCGGGTCGAGATCAACGGCTTGGCAACGGCGTTTGCCGCAGGTTCGATGCCGAACGCTTCGGCCATGAATAACGGTTCCTGGTCAACCGAGGGCTTCCTGTCGATTGCCCACACCGGCATTCGCGACAGCCTGTCGAGCCAGGTGATCGTCACGCCGGCGGCGGTATTGCGCCGGTATTCCCAGTACAACGAAACCCGTTACGCAGACTTCGTGCGCGCTGACGCTGCGCGCCTGGGCGTCCCGCGTGCGGCCCTTGAAGCCGACGCCAAAACCCTGAAGTTGCAACTGATCGCCGGTCAAAAAGACGTGGGGTTCACCTTTGATGGCGAGGGGCGTTTTAAACCCGCGGAGGGTGGATTCGGTGCCACTGTAGCGGTGCAGGGCAACGCCATCGAGGTGATTTCTGACACTGCCCAAGCCAGTACCACACCGTCGACGGTGGCGGTACGCGCCAGCGATTTGAATGCCTTGGGGGCCGCCCGTTTGGTGGTGGGCGGCTTGACGACGGTGATGTACGGCCAGGGTGGTAATTTCGTCGGGTTCGACACAGGATCCAGCGCGAACTCGGTGGTTGTGCGTCAAGGTGCGAGCTTGGCGGCGCCGGAAGTGTTCTTGATGACGGGTACGTCCTCGGGCGCCATTGAGATCGAACAAGGTGCGTCGATCAACACCCTGGGGCTCGGCAAGGCTGCCTATGACTCGGATGATGGTTTTATCTATCGACCAGGCGCTCATAGTGTCTTGGCAGTGTCCAACGGGCGCTTGCAGATGCTGGCCCCAACCGCTGGCGATAATAATAGAGGACCAGGCAGCATCCTGATCGGCCAGTGCAATCCAGGGGCTTGCAGCGGTGAAACGTCACTGTATTCCGAGGGCTCGATTGCCTTTGCCACCACCAACCGCTTTGCCTTGGGTGACGGTGTGCGCTACGGCACCCGTCATCTGGCGCTGGCGGTGGGTGGGATCAACGTCGGCAGCCCGGAGGCGTTGGCCGAGGCAGCCGCGCGCGGCGTGTTGCCGTCGGGCTTGACCCTCAATCAGCAAGTGATGGATCGCCTGTTGCGCGGCGATACCTCACGCGGCGCACCGGCCCTGAAAAGCCTGGCACTGACAGCTGGGCAATCCTTGAACTTCTATGGCAGCGCAACCCTGAGCACCCTCGACAGCTCGGGTAAGTCACTGCTGGATGAACTGTTACTGACGACTCCGGCGATCTATGGCTATGGCAACGCGGCGGATGTGGCGTTGATCCAGACCGGCACCTTGGTGTGGGGAGGCGATACCAGTGCGCCGCCGGCCGTGATCAACCAAGGCGCGGGCACTGGCAGCGGCACCCTGGAGCTGCAGGCTCGGCGCATCGAATTCGGCTATGGCCGCAACGCCCAGCCCGATGGCCTGACCGAGAATGGCCGCATGACCCTGGGCTTTGCCAATGTCCACCTCAACGCCGACGAACGCATTACGGCCAACCACAAAGGCAGCCTGGCGGTGCATCAGTCCCAGGGCGCTTATGAAGCGGGCAAGGGCTTTGCCTACAGTGGCGGCAACTTGACCATCACCGCGCCGTTGTTGACCGGTGAAGCCGGTTCGATCAACCGGATCACCGCCGGTGGCGCAGTGACCGTAGTGGCCCCGGCCAACGGTGCGGCCCCGGCGGATGCGACGGCCATCGACGCGTTGGGCGCCGAGTTATTGCTGTCCGGGCGCAGCGTGGCGGTCGATACGGCGGTGGTGTTGCCCAGCGGCAAGCTGACTCTCAGCGCCGATGAAGCGCTGACCCTGGGCGCTTCTTCGCGTCTGGACCTCAGTGGTCGCACCGTGCGGAACAACGACGTGAGCAAATACAGCTGGGGCGGTGACGTCAGCCTGGAAAGCCGCCACGGCAACATTTATCAGGCCGCAGGTGCGCTCGTCGACCTGTCCGCCCGATACAACCAAGGTGGCCTGCTCAAAGCCGTGGCGGTGGACGCCGGAGCAGGGCAGGTCGACTTGCAAGGGCAGATCCGCGCCGGTAGCAGCGGCTATTACGATGCCGGTGGCACCCTGGTACCGTACCAGGCGGGCGGGGTGGACATTCGTGCGCAGCAGATGGGGGATTTCGCCGCGTTGAACCAACGCTTGAACCAGGGGCAGGTGTGGGGTTCGCGCAGCTTCCAGCTCAAGCAGGGCAACCTGGTTATCGGCGATGAACTCAAGGCCAATCAGGTCAACGTCTCGGTGGATAACGGCAGTTTGACGGTGGTGGGCACTATCGACGCCAGTGGTGAGCGGGTCGGCAGTATCCGCCTGGCCGGCAAGCAGGGTCTGACCCTCGCCGGCAGTGCGGTGCTGGATGCCCACGGTACGGCGTTGCGGGTCGACAGCTACGGCAAAATCATCGATGCGCCGAACCGGGCGATGGTTGAACTCAACAGCGGTGACGGTCAATTGACCTTGGCCGATGGCGCGCGTATCGACGTGCGCCACGGCACGGCTGCGGTCCTGGGCCGTGGCCCGGGGCAATACGACGGCCTGGCCCGTGGCACCCTGGAACTGAATGCCCCCCGGCTGAATGCCAATGATGTGGCCATCGATGCGCGCGGGCGCGTCGATATCCTTGGCGCTCGCTCCATCGCGCTGAACGCTGTCGCCCGTTACACCGATGCGCCGCCCGGCGTTGAGCCGTCGGTCAGTGGCCGGCCGTATCAGATGATCGATCAGGATTACCTGAATAAAAAACACGCGCTCAGTGAAACCTTTATCAACAATGCCTTGAACAACCTCGGGTTGACGCAAGGCAAGCTGGCGGGCTTGAACAACAGCCGCTACGCCGACGCCTTCCACCTGCGCCCAGGCGTGGAAATCGTCGCCGAAGGCGATCTGGTGGTCAGTGGCGACTTGGACCTGTCGGGCATGCGCTATGCCAGCCTCAACCGCAATACGCCTTCGGGCGAGGTCGGCAGCCTGGTGGTGCGTGCCGGTGGCAATCTGGACGTCTACGGCAGCATCAACGACGGTTTTGCCCCGCCGCCGCCCACCCCGGACGACAACGGCTGGGTGCTGACCCCCGGCCTGCAAGGGTTCGGCAGCGATGTGATCGTGCCCGGCCCTGGTGTGGTGCTGGCAGAGGGCAGTGCATTCCCCACTGGCAAGACCCTCAACTACTCGTTACCGATCCAGGCCACCACGCTGGCGCAAGGCACTGTGCTGCCGACGCAGGGCATCCTCGATGCGCCACTGACCCTGCCGGCCAATACCGTGTTGAGCGCGGCGGTGCGCGACAGCGCCGGCAACCTGCTGTATGCCGCCGGCACGTTGTTGCAACAACCTGTGGTGCTCGCTGCCGATACACGACTGGACGCCGGCACCGTATTGGCGGGCGCTGCCGCCCTGCGCGCGATGACCTGGCCGGCCGGCGTGCCGTTACCCAGCCGAGGGGTGCTGATCGGCAGTGCGACCGACGGTGTTTTGCTGGCTGTGAACCTGGCTCTCAAGGTTGGCGCGCTGATTCCTTATGGCACGGACGTCAAACTGCCGAACGGCGCGATATCGGTGCCGTTGCGCACCGTGACCGGCGCCACGGCACGCCAGAACTGGGCTGTGGCGCCGATGTTGGCCGAAGGCTCGCAGTCGTGGTCGTTGCGTCTGGTGTCCGGTGCTGATACCCAGGCGGCCGACACGCGTTCTATCCAGCCGGCCTTTGCCGGCGACCTGACCCTGGCGGACACGCACTACGGCATTTACGAGACTCACAGTAAAACCACCATCCCGGGGCAACCGGCTCGGCCAGGCGGCGCCTGGTACTGGAGTGACTTTGCCGCCGAGCTGTTCGGCGTCACGGCGGGTACTCCGGTGCCGGAGTCCGAGTGGGCTTCTTGCCCGGACTTGTGCGTGCGCGTCAACTACGTGTGGAGCGACTTAGCCGAGTTGTTTGGCTTTACTCCCGGGGCGCCGGTGTCACCCGAAAACGAAAGCACGTGCGACGCAGATCTGTGCGTTTCCTTGGGCGAACCCACTCCAGCAATCCCTGAGCAGGTGATCGTCGGTCCGGTCAAACTGGTTTCACCCGTGAGTCAGCATTTCAGTGTGCTGCGCACCGGCACCGGTGATCTGGATCTGATCGCTGCGGGCAACGTCTCAATGCAATCGCCCTACGGCGTGTACACCGCAGGGGCGTCCAGCGCGTCTCGCGCAGGTGGTGCCGCCGCCGACTTCAACCAGGCTCGCGTCACCGCTGCGGATGTGACGGTGCTGGGCAGCGCGGCCAAGGCGTATGAAGCCTTGGTCGATGAAAGCAGCGCCAGCCCTTACGCCGCCTGGTACCCCGACGGCGGCGGCAACGTGTTGCTGCGCACCGGCGGTAGCCTGACGGGCGCTGTCTGGACGCCGATGCAAGATAGGCCAATGGACAATGACGGTCGCAGCCAACTCAACAGTGCGAACCTGGGCAACTGGTTGTGGCGCCAAGGCACAGGCAGCACGGCGGGTGTCACCCCGATACCGACCAGTTGGTGGATCAACTTTGGCACTTATATAAAGGGCAAAAGCGGCACTGCCAACCGGTATTTTGACGACGCTGCACAGATAGACCAGCTGCCACGCCTGGTGGGGTTCACCGGTGTCGGCACGCTGGGCGGCGGCAATCTGACCCTGGACCTGGGCAGCGATGGTGGCATGCAGACGCGCCGTGGCTCCGTGGATGGCTTGAGAGCACCGCGCAGTGAAGGCCTGGTGTTGGCAGTGGGGAGTACCGGGCGGGTGGTGGACGGTCAATTGCTGTTGACGGGGGGCGGCGACCTGGATGTACGCATGGGAGGCGATTTGAACCCTGGGCTGGACGCTCGTGCGACCCGCAGTAATACCGCCAGCTTGCAATCAGTCGACTATAAGGCACAAACACTCAGCCTCAATGGCGTGCTGACCAACCTGCGTGGCGCCTTGAACCTGCAGGCAGGCAGCCTGGGGGGCATTGCCTTGAACTATGGCAGTATGCGTAACGATCAGGATGTCAAGGAAAGCCGAGCCTACTCGCCGTACACCGCAAGCCTGGGCACGGCCACGGGCGGGATCACCTTGATGCTGGGCGACGCCACGGCCACCCTGTCGACGCGAGGTGACCTGGTGTTGGCGGGGACCGGCGACCCTGGACGCGTCTCTACCGAAAATACCCAAGCGTTCAGTTACAACGGTAGCGCTTATGGCAATGGCACCACATGGTTCTCATTATGGACCGAGCGTACCGCCATCGACTTGTTCTCCGCAGGTGGCAGTTTGACGCCTAGCGTGCAGAGCATGTCGCTGAGCGCCAATGGCCAGCTGAATCCTCTGCCCGAGCAAAACTACTCCAGTTCGGACGGGCGTTTCATCTTCCCCTCCAAGCTCGGCGTGGTAGCAGCCAATGGCAGTATTTATCTCGGCGCATCCGCGCTGGGTGCTGGCCCGCTGCCTAACAATCCTGCTTATTCGCTGTTATTGGCGCCGTCGAGCAAAGGACGATTGGCCATGTTGGCCGGGGACTCAATTTACGCCAGCGGTTATGCGGTCAACCAGTCGGGTGACAGCCAGGGTGCTATACCGACGCCGTTCGCGCCAGCCTTTGTCGGCAGGAATGGGTTCAGCCTGGTCGTCAACAACCTGGGCAGTGACGCGATACAGGACGACCTTTCCTTGTTCGCCTTCCGCAGCGCGACTGATCTTGCGCGTCCGGCTTCCCAGGCAGAGCCGGCCAGGTTTTATGCCCAGCAGGGCGACATCGTGGGGCTGCGCAGCGGTGAGATCCTGACGTTCGGCAGCCCGCGTCAAGGCCAGGTCCGCTATGAGTCCGCAGGCCCGGTCTGGATGCGGGCGGGGCGCGACATTGTCAGTTCAGGTACCGATATGGGCTCGTCGACGGTGCTTCCTAAACTGTTGGGTTACAACGGCGATTACTTGGGTGAAAGCCGCGGCAACCTGTTCGTTCACAGCCGCCCTGAGGACGTGTCAGTGGTTTCCGCCGGGCGCGACATTCTCTACAGCAGCTTCAACGTCGCCGGCCCCGGCACCCTGGAAGTCAGTGCCGGGCGCAACCTGTTGATGGCCGACAAAGCATCCATCACCAGCCTGGGACCGGTGGCGGCGGGCGACTCCCGTCCGGGGGCATCCATCGTGCTGGAAGCCGGGGTCGGGCTCAACGGCCTGGATTACCTGAAGTTCGTCACGCCCTACCTGGACCGCGCCAATCAGGCGGTCGAGGGGGTCGCGCTGGCTGCGCAAGCCGGCAAGGTGGCGAAAACCTACGAGGCCGAACTGTTGCAATGGCTCAACGAGCGCTACGCCTTCAGCGGCGATGCCGAGCAGGCGCGGGCGTACTTTGCAGGCTTGGGCCCCGAGCAGCAACGCATCTTCGCCCGTTCGGTGTACTTCGCCGAAGTGCGCGAAGGTGGTCGCGAATACAACCTGGCCGCTGGCCCGCGTTCCGGTAGCTTTGTCCGCAGCCGCGCGGCCATCAACGCACTGTTGCCGAGCAAGGACGTGGCGGGCAACCCGATCGTGTACAACGGCGACATCACCCTGTACGGCGGTGCCGGGGTGCATACCCTGTTTGGCGGCAATATCCAGATGCTCAGCCCTGGCGGGCAGCAGGTGTTCGGGATTGAAGGCAACGTGCCGCCGGCCAGTGCCGGGGTCCTCACGCAGGGTGCCGGGGATATTCAATTGTATTCCCGGGGCAGCATCCTGCTAGGCCAGAGCCGGATCATGACCACCTTTGGCGGGGCGATTCTCGCCTGGTCCAACGAAGGCGACATCAACGCCGGCCGTGGCTCGAAAACCACCGTGCTGTACACACCGCCCAAGCGGCTCTATGACACCTGGGGCAACGTGACCTTGTCACCCAATGTGCCAAGCGCCGGTGCCGGTATTGCCACACTGGCACCGATCGCCGAAGTGCCGGCCGGTGACATCGACCTGTTGGCTCCGGCCGGCACCATCGACGCGGGCGAGGCGGGCATTCGGGTCTCGGGCAACGTCAACATCGCCGCCTTGCATGTGGTCAACGCGGCGAACATCCAGACCCAGGGCAAGTCGTCCGGGGTGCCGGTGACGGCCACCGTCAACACCGGCGCCATGACCTCGGCCAGCGCCGCGGGGGCGGCGGCGTCCCAGGCGGCGGAAGACGCGGCGCGCAGCCAGCAGGCGGCGGCCAAGCAGGGCAGGGCGTCGATCGTGACGGTGGAGGTGTTGAGCTTTGGCTCCGAGCCGGTGCAGCGCGAACCGCAGGAACAGCCGAAGACCTCGGGGTACAACCCCAACAGCCCGGTGCAGGTACTGGGCGCCGGGCCGCTGAGCGAACAGGCGCGTGCGCGGTTGACGGATGAGGAGCGCAAGCAGATCACGTTGTAGGTGGAAGGACCTCTCGATGTACGTTTGGGGCAATCAGTGATTGCCCCGTTTTTTTTGCTGTTGGCGCGGCGGCCTAATAGTCGGCTGGTGTTTCATGGCTAACTCGGCTGGAAGGGTAGGAGGGGGCTTGCCCCCGATGGCGGTGGATCAGTCATGCATGTAGTGACTGACACACTGCCATCGGGGGCAAGCCCCCTCCCACATTTTGATCTCCATAGATCAGATATCTCCATGGATCAGAACCCAAAGAACCGGACATGTAGCCGATCACCCCCTCCCCAAAAAATGCCCCCCACTCAATCCAAAATGAAGCTTTCGTGACAAAAGTTCGGTAGTGCCCGGCCACGCCCGTCTTGCCTATGTAACGCGCTGGAGGCGGCCACAAGTCGTCTCCCCAGCCGTCAGCAGGACGCCAGGAGTGGGGCACATGGGAACTATGGAACGTTACTCGAAAGTCGGCATGCAGGAGCTCGATCAGCGCCTGTCGAAGATCGTCGAAGCCGCGCGCAAGAAGCCGGTTTCGGTGTACCGCTACGGCGCGCCCTGGGTGTGGATCGTTTCGCAGGACGATTGGCAGGGCGCTTTGAAGGAAGTCTCCAGCTACATCCCCGCCGGCCATTCGCTGGTGTTGTTGCGCCCGCAGATCGATGCGGTGTTCGACCGGCACCACGACCTGCTGCAGCCCGCACCCGGGATGCAGATCGCGCCGCGCACCGTGTTGCAGATCCTGCTGCTGCAATTGCTGTACTCCGTGCCCAGCGAACAGCAACTGCACGAACAGCTCAATTACAACCTGCTGTTCCGCTGGTTCGTCGGCCTCGACCTGCACCAGAAGGTGTGGGGCATCCAGGTGCTGCAGCGCGATATCGCCACCCTGTTGAGCAACCCGCGGGCGGTGCAATTGATCCAGACCGTCATCGGTGAAGTGTTTTGTGGCGCCTTGCTGCACATGCCGGAGTTCTCGTTGAACTTCGCCTTGTTGCACACCTGGCTGGCACGGCACAGCCAACTTTCGATAACCCGCAATTGAGCAGGCCAAACGCCGTGCAATCGGCGAGGGCGCAACATTTTAGATATTTAGGGGGCTGTGTGGAGCATCTGTTCAAGTCAACGCTGGCGCTGTGTTGCCTGGCGCTGGGCACCTTGGTGCAGCCGGCGCTGGCCGAGGAGGGCGATGCCCCGGCGCGCCGGGTGGACGTCAACGAGTACTTCGTGCGCGGCAATACCGTGCTCGATGCGGCAACGATCGAAGAGGCGGTGTACCCGTTTCTCGGCCCGCAAAAGACCCTGAACGATATCGAAGGCGCCCGCGACGCGCTGCAGAAGATCTACCAGGCGCATGGCTACCAATCGGTGTTTGTGGAGCTGCCGGAGCAGAAGGTCGATGACGGCATCGTCTACCTGCAAGTCAGCGAAACCAAGGTCGGCCGCGTGCGGGTGGTGGGGGCCAAGCATTACTCGCCGGTGGAAATCCGCGAGGAAGTACCGGCGCTCAAGGAAGGCGCCGTGCCGGATTTCGCCAGCGTGCAAACCCAGCTGGCCGGGCTCAACCGCAGTGCCGGGCGCCAGGTCACGCCGCTGGTCCGCGAGGGGCAGCGCCCCGGCACGATGGACGTCGACTTGCAGGTGGAAGACCAGAATCCGTGGCACGCGAGTATTGGCCTGAACAACGACTACAGCGCCGACACCGAGAAGCTGCGCTCGGTCGCGACCCTGGGCTACGACAACCTCTGGCAACTGGGCCACAGCATCTCGCTGACGTATTTCACCGCGCCCCAGGACAGCTCGAATGCCAAGGTCTGGTCGGGTTCCTACAGCGCGCCGTTGGATGAACGCTGGACCTTGCAGTTTTCCGGTTATCAGTCCGACAGCAACATCGCCACTATCGGCGGCAGCAACGTGTTGGGCAAGGGCCATTCCTACGGGGTGTCGGCGATCTACAACCTGCCGCTGGACGGGAACTGGGCCAACTCGTTCTCCTTCGGCATCGACTTCAAGGACTTCGACGAACAGCTGAAATTCGGCGCCAGCAGCGACCAGGTGCCGCTCAAGTATGCCCCGTTCACCTTTGGCTACAACGGCTACCGCTACAGCGAAAAATCCCAGCTGGGCCTGGGGTTGAACCTGGTGGTGGGCACCCGGGCGTTCTTCGGCTACGGCAGCGATGCCGAAGAATTCCGTGCCAAGCGCTGGGACTCCAGCCCGAGTTTCGCCGTGCTCAAGGGCGATGCCAATTACACCTACACCTTCGCCAACGACTGGCAGTCGGCGTCCAAGGCCGGCTTCCAGCTGGCCTCGGGACCGCTGGTGTCCAACGAGCAGTATTCCGCTGGCGGCGCCACCTCGGTGCGCGGTTACCTGGCGGCTGAGCGCACGGGGGATGAGGGGTTGCTGCTCTCCCAGGAGTTGCGCACACCGTCTTTGGCCAAGTTCCTCGGCAGTTATGTGCAGGAGTGGCGCCTCTACGCGTTCGCCGAAGGCGCGCGCATGCGTCTGCACGACCCGCTGCCCGAGCAGGAAGACGAATACAGCCTGGCCAGTGTCGGCCTTGGCACCCGCGCCAGTTTGAGCAAATGGTTGTCCGGCAGCCTGGATTGGGGCTACCCGCTGCTCGACGGACCAAACACCCAGAAACAGGACTCGCGACTGCACTTCAGTGTGCAGGCGACCTTCTGACCCTTTTCCCCGGAGATTCTTCCCATGCAACGCCTATTCCTGAGCCTGTTGATCTGCCTGGGCTTCGCGCTCCCGGCCACCGCCCATGCCTGGTGGCAGGACGATTGGCACTACCGCAAACAGATCAGCGTGGACACCACCGCCCAAGGCGCCGCGATCAACCAGGCTCTGGGCCGCACCGCGCTGCTGGTGCGCCTGCACACCGGCAACTTCACCTTTGACGGGGTCAAGGATGACGGCAGCGACCTGCGCTTTGTCGGTGCTGATGACAAGACCGTGTTCAACCACCAGATCGAAAGCTTCGACCCGCTGATGGGCATGGCGCTGATCTGGGTCGATGTGCCCAAGGTCGAAGGCGCTCAGCGCCAGGACCTGTGGATGTACTACGGCAACCAGAAGGCCCCGGCCACCGCCAACGGCCAGCTGACCTTCGACCCGAATTACACCGCGCTGTATCACTTTGACGGGGCCAGCGGCACACCGCCACGGGACACCACGGCCTACGCCAACACCGCGCTGAATGCCACCGGCAGCAGCATCGACGGCGTGGTCGGGCGGGCCTTGCAGTTCAGTGGCCAGCCCTTGCTGTTGCCGGCCAGCCCGTCGCTGCAACATGCCGCCGGTGGGGCCTTCACATTCAGCGCCTGGCTGCGCCTGGACCAGGCCAGCGGCGAGCAGATCGTCCTCGCCCGGCGTGAGGCTCCGCATAGCCTGTTGCTCGGGTTGAACCAAGGCATGCCGTTCGTGGAAGTCGACGGCCAGCGCGCCGTCTCGACCCAGCCATTGAACCCCGGTCAATGGCAGCACCTGGCGTTCACCGCCGAGGGTGAAAAAGTCACGCTGTATGTCAACGGCCGCGAAACCGCGAGCCTGGCGGTGGCGATGCCGGCGTTCAATACACAACTGGCGATCGGCGCCGATCTGCCGGAAGCAGCCGGCCCGCACTTGCCGTTTGCCGGGGCGATGGATGAGCTGCGCCTGTCCAAGGTGGCCCGCCCGGCGACCGTGTTGCTGGCCGATGCGAGTGCCCAGGGCGCCGAGTCGAAACTGGTCGCTTACGGCGTGGATGAAGAACAGTCGGGCTTCGGTTTCGGCAGCCTGGGCTTTCTGCTCAACGCGGTGCCGGTGGATGCCTGGGTGATCATCCTGGTGCTGGTGGCGATGATGTTCCAGTCGTGGGTCATCATGATTCGCAAGAACCGCATGGTCAGCCGTGTGAGCAGTGCCAACGAGGCGTTTCGCGAGCAGTTCGCGCAGATCGGCACCCGCCTGGAAATGTTCTACGACGACAACGTACTCGCCGAACGCCTGACCCACTCTTCGCTGTGGCGCCTGTACTGCGTGGCGGTCAAGGAGATCCGCACCCGCCGCGCCCAGGGCGCCGACACCTCGTCGGTGTCGGCGGCCACCATCGAAGCCATCCGTTGCTCCATGGACGGCGTGCGTACCCGCGAAAACCAGGCGCTCAGTTCCAAACTGTCGACGCTGTCCAACGCCATCGCCGGCGGCCCGTACATCGGCCTGCTGGGTACGGTGCTGGGCATCATGGTGGTGTTCCTCGGCACGGCCATGGCCGGCGACGTGAACATCAATGCGATCGCCCCGGGCATGGCGGCGGCCTTGCTGGCCACGGCCATGGGCCTGTTCGTCGCGATCCCCGCGCTGTTCGGCTACAACCGCCTGATCACGCGCAACAAGGAAGTCAGCGCCGACATGCGCGTGTTCGTTGACGAGTTCATCACACGCCTGGCGGAGATGCACGGCGAGAGCCAGTTCAGTGACGCGGCGCACCGCGTGCCGCACCACGCGCCGGTTTCGGCCTGAGGAGAATCGCCATGGCTTCCGTAAATGCCTCCCACGACGATGACGACGATGCCGCCGTCGACAGCATCAACATCACGCCCCTGGTGGACGTGCTGATGGTGGTGCTGGTGATGTTCATCCTCACCGCCACCGCCCAGGTCTCGGGCATCCAGATTCATCTGCCCAAGGCCAGCGCCTCGGTGTCGCTGTCGGAGGCCAAGACCAAGGCCATCTCCGTCAACGACGGCGGCCAGGTGTTTCTCGATGCCTACCCGGTCACCCTCGGCGAGCTGGAGGAGCGCCTGCGCATCGAGAAAGCGCTGAACCCGGATTTCCCGGTGATCGTGCGCGGCGACGCCACGGTGCAGTACCAGAAGGTGATCGAGGTGCTCGACCTGCTGCGGCGGTTGGAGCTGTCCCAGGTCGGGCTGGTCACCGGCAAACCGAGCCAGGGCTGAGTCATGACCGCACAGATCCCGATGCCGCCGTTGCCCGTGAAGAACAAGCCGCCGCTGCGCCCGCTGAAGTGGGGCGCCGGCCTGCTGCTGGGCGCCGTGGCCGCCTGGTTTCTCTGGCAATGGGCCAATGACATGAGTGGGGTACGCCGCGAAGCACCCAAGGTGCCGACCATTATCCCGTTGCCGCCACCACCGCCACCGCCGCCGGAAAAACCCAAGGAACCCGAGCCCCAGGTGGAAGAAAAAGTACCCGAGCCGGTGCCCACGCCGGAGCCCGAAGAGGTGAAACCGGCGGAAGAAGCACCGCCTTCGCCGGCCGACGACTTGGCCAACCCGATGCAGATCGATGGCGATGCGCAGTCCGGCAATGACGGCTTCAACATCGGCGCGGGCAAGGGCGGTGGCATGGCCGGTTCCGGCGGCGGTGGCCTCGGTGCCGGCACGTACAAGCAATACCTGGCGGGGGTGTTTCAACGCCTGCTGAGGGAAGACCCGGAGTTACGCAAAAAAGCCTACGCGGTACAGGCGGATGTGTGGTTGAGCGCCGAGGGTCAGGTCACGCGTGTGGAGCTGGCCAAGTCCAGCGGCGACCGCGAGACCGACGCCCAGGTGCTGGCGGCGTTGCGTGTACCGCATGCCGCGCAACGCGTTCCAGCCTCGGTGAGCATGCCGGTGCGCCTGTCCCTCAAGGGTCGGCGTCCGGATTGATCGAACCCATTTTTTGCAGTTTTTTACAGGAGTTGCTTACGAATGATTTCCCCCGTGAATCGCCTGACCCTGGCGGTCGGCATGGTCATCGCGACCCTGGTCGGCCAGGCGACGGCCGCCCCGGTCGCCCCTTCGGAAAACGTCACGATCAACCTGATCCGCCTGCTGGTACAGCAAGGCGTGCTCACCCAGGACACCGCCAATGGGCTGATCGCCCAGGCGGAAAAAGAAGCCCAACAGGCACGCCAGGCCAATGCTGCGCCGGTAGTCGCCAGCGGCCCGACGGCGGCACCTGGCGATGTGCGCGTGCAGTATGTGCCGCAAGCGGTACGCGATCAGATCCGCGATCAGGTCAAGGCCGAAGTCATGGCCACCGCCAAGCAGGAAAACTGGGCCCAGCCCAATACCTTCCCGGATTGGGTCTCGCGCATCAGCTTTGATGGCGATATCCGCCTGCGTGACGAGTCGCGCTATTTCTCGGGGAGTAACAGCAATGAAATCCTCGATTACGCCAAGCTCAATGAGAACGGGCCTTACGACGTCAACCGCAACTCCAACACCAAGTTGCCGCCGCTGCTCAACACCCGTGAAGACCGCGAAAGCCTGTTCCGCCTGCGTGCGCGCCTGGGCATGAAAGCGGTGATCTCGCCGGAATGGACCGCCGGTATTCGCCTGGGCACCGGCTCTGACAATAACCCGGTGTCCACTACCCAGACCCTGGGCGGTGGCTTCGGCAAGAAGGACATCTGGCTCGACCAGGGTTACCTGAGGTGGAAAACCACCGACTACATGACCTTGACCGGCGGGCGAATCGCCAATCCGTTCTACGCCACCGACATGATGTATTCCAACGAGCTCAATTTCGACGGCGTGGCCGCGATCTTCAACCACAAGCTCAACAACGAGTGGGGCCTGTTCGGCACCCTCGGCGCATTCCCGGTCGAATACACCGCGGATGCCGCCAGCAGCAACGGCATCGACAAGGAAGACAGTCAGACCAAATGGCTGTTCGGCGGGCAAATCGGCGCCGATTGGAAGATCAACCGCGGCAACAGCCTTAAGCTCGCCGCAGCCTACTACCAGTTCCAGGACATCCAGGGTGAGCGCTCCAGCCCTTGTTCGCCGTGGGCCGGCGCCCCCGGTTGCGACACCGACGGCACGCGTGTGGCCTTTATGCAAAAAGGCAACAGTGTGTTCCTGCTGCGTAACAACACCACCAACCCGGCGGACCCTGTCAGAACGCCAGACCCGCAGTACGTAGGCCTGGCGTCCAAGTTCGACGTGCTGGACCTCAACCTGGTCTGGGACAGCGAACTGCCCAGCGACTTCAAGTTGCGCACCCAAGGCAACTACATCCGCAACCTGGCCTACGACAAAGGCGAAATGCTCAAGCGCAGCGAAGGCCAGATCGTCAACAACATCAATAGCAAGGGCCAGTTTGAAAGTGGCGGCAACGCCATGATGGTGCAGTTCACCCTCGGCAGTGCGCTGGAGATGCGCAAACGTGGCGATTGGAACGTGCTGGCCGGCTACAAGTACATCCAGCCTGACGCCTTGCCTGACGGTTTCAACGACTCCTCGTATCACCTCGGCGGCACCAACGCCAAGGGCTACTTCATTGGCGGCAACTACGGCATCGACAAGAACATCTACGCCAGTGCGCGTTGGTTGAGTGCGTCGGAAGTGTATGGCGCGCCGTTCGAAGTCGATGTGATGCAACTGGAACTCAACACGCGCTTCTGATGCGCAGGGAGATGCCCCATGAACACGCGAATATGCGCGCTGCTGTTGCTGCTGGTTACCACCGGTGCTTCGGCCGAAGGCATGGAAGAGCGCCTGCGCACGCAACTGCGCAGCACCACCCAGCAGTTGCAGGCGCTGCAAAGCGAGCAGGCCCAGGCCAGTGCCGCGCGCCTGGCGGCGGAAAACCAGGCCAAGCAGGCCCAGGCGCAAATCAAGCAATTGACCGCCGAGCTGGAAAAGGCCCGTGGCGTGGCCGAGCAACTCGCCGGCCAGCAACAGAACCTGCACAGCCAGGCGCAAGCCCAGACGGCGGCGAGCAACGAGCAGATCGGCAAGTTCAAGAAGGCTTATGACGAACTGCTGGTGTTGGCCAAGGGCAAAGAAACCGAGCGCGCACGCCTGCAGGCGCAACTGAGCGAACGTGACACACAAGTGCAGCAATGTTCAGCCAAGAATCAGCAGATGTACGGCGTGGCTCAGCAGTTGCTCGCGGCCTACGAAAAAATCGACGTGGCCGAGGTGATGAGTATTCGCCAACCCTTCGCCAGCGGTGCGCGGGTCAAGTTCGAGGAACTGGCCCAGGGGTTTGGCGACGATCTGTACAAGACCCGCTTCGATGCGCCCCAGGCGGGCGTCAATCATTGATCCACAAGGAAGAGCAGACCATGAACGAATTGATCACCAGCGTCACCGCCCAGAGCCTCACCGAGTTGCTGCAAGAAGCCGGCTACCGGGTCAACCAGAGCGAGCAGAACGGCATCGTGCAACTGCTCAGCGCCAGCCAGGGCATCGGCTTTGCCGTGCGCTTCGGCAACCCGGCGACGGAGCCGGGCAGCTACGTGGATTTCACCTACAGCTGCGCGCTGCGCGTGCAGGGCGACTTGCCCGAAGGCCTGGCCCAGGTGTGGAACGCCTCGCGCCGTTTTGCGCGGCTGTCGGTGCAGGGTGAATTTCTGCTGATGGAAATGGACGTGGTGGTGGCCGGTGTCGGCGCCACGCACCTGCGCAGTCAGTTGGAACTGTGGGACCGCCTGCTGCAGGAATTTATCGTCTACCTGCGTGAGTACAGCCAGCACGCCGCGCAGTTGCAGGCCCAGGCGGCTGAACCTGTAGCTGAAGAGGTACCGGTGCTGTGAAGAAGCGAACCGTGGTTGTCGGCGCGGGGGCGCTGACGTTGCTGGTGGTGGCGGTGGGGTTGAGCCTGCGACCGGGCAGCGACCCGGTCGCCGCTCAGCAACCGGCACCTGTCGTCACGTCCTCGCCCAACGAGCGTGGCGCGCCGGCGGTGGCGCGCCTGGGCAACCAGCAGATCGACGTGCCTGAACTGAAAAGCGTGCTGGCGAGCCTGCCGGCTGAATCCCGTGAGCAACTGCGCGGCAATCGTGGCGCCCTGGAGAGCTGGCTGCGTTCGCGCCTGGCGCAAAAGGCCGTGCTCGAACAGGCCGACGCCCAGGGCTGGCGCCAGCGCCCGGAGGTGGAGCAACAGACCCGCGCCGCCACCGAACAGATCGTGTTTCGCGACTACATGCTCTCGGTCAGCCAGGTGCCGGCCGACTACCCCAGCGCCGCTGAATTGCAGCAGGCCTACGACGCTGGCAAAGCACAATGGATAACGCCGCCGATGTACCGGGTCAGCCAGATCTTCCTGGCGCTGAATGACCCGCAAAGTGTCGACGCGGTACGTCGCCAGGCCCAGGAACTGAGCCGCAAGGCCCAGGCCGCGCCGGGGGATTTTGCCGCCCTGGCCACGCAATACTCGCAAGACCCGGACACCGCCCAGCGCGGTGGCGACTCGGGCTTGCAGCCGTTGCAGCAACTGGTGCCAGCGGTGCGCGAAGCGGTGTCGCGGCTCAAGGTCGGCGCGGTCTCGGAGGTGGTGCAAAGCCCGGCGGGGTTCCATGTGCTCAAACTCACCGCCCAGCAACCGGCGCGCACCGCCACCCTCGACGAACTGCGCGAGCGCCTGACCCAGGCCCTGCGCGCGCAACGCCAGGAACAGATCGCCAAGGCGTATCTGGAAGGCATGCTCAATACCGCGACCTTGAGCATCGACGGCGCGCAGTTGAACCAGGTGCTGGAGTAACCCGCGTCAAGCGCATTGGATGCACAAGATCTACAAGACAGGGAGTCTCCCATGGCATTTCTAGAACCGTCTGGCCCCCAGGGGCCTGCACCCTATCGCGAGCCGAGCCAGTCCCGCAGCGCCTGGTTGGCTCTGGCCAACGACATCGAGCCGGAGGTCGCGCGCTACTTTCTGGTGAGTGCGCGCTGCGGCTGTTTCATGCAGGCGGCGCGCAGCCTGAATATCAAGGCGACGCTGCTGCGCAAACGCCTGGCGCAACTGGAGGAACAACTGCGCCATGTGTTGTTCATTTTTCAGGGCAACGGCCTGGTACTCAGCCGCGATGGCCAACTGCTGCAGGCGCAATTGATTGCCCTGGCCCATGCGCGGCGCCTGCCGGTGGTGGAGCAGCCGCTGATTCGCCTGGCCGTGGCCGAACCGATCCTGCACGACATCCTCGGGCGCGACCTGATCGCCTTGCTGCGCCGCAACGCCAGCGTGCGCCTGGAGATCATCTCCATCGACAGCCAATTGTCCCTGCAAGCGGCGGACGTTGACGTGGTGCTGTGGCTCTCCGACGCCGATGGCCCCACGCCCGGCCCGAGTTTCCCCACTGCGCCGCCTCAAGTGCTGGCGCGCTTGGAGTACCTGCCGCACATCGCCAAGCGTTACTCGCGGCTGACAACCCGCCCCGACAGTGTCGAAGACCTGGATGACTACATGCTGGTGCAGTGGCAGCCGGATGGGCAGGTGAACGCCTTACAGCCATGGAACATGGTGGTGGCACAGCGCCTGGCCGCGGTCGTGCAGGTGCATGCCTATTCGTTGATGCTCGAGATGATCCGCTGCGGCGCCTGCATCGGTTTGCTGCCGCGCTATATGGGCAGCTTCGACCGTGGCCTGGTGGCCTTGCCGGGATTGCTCGCCGAGCCCATGCAGCGCCAGGTGTGGCTGGCGGTGAAAGCGCAGGTGCAGCATGCCGAGGCGGTGCAGATGATTGTCGAGTTGATCACCAGTACGTTCGAGGGGCGGCGGGAGTGGTTTGATTAGTGCAAGATCCGGCCCCGGACGTTGCGTGATCGCCCCAACTGCGCCAGTCTTGGCGGCCTCATCCTTCCTGTAGCTGCGATCCGCGATGCAAGCCACCCGTTTGACTCTGATCTGCCATGCCGTCACGCCGTTGCAAAAGCGCGGCTGCTTTGCCGATGACGAATCGTTGGTGATGGATTGGCAAAACGCGGCGTTATCCCTGGCCGGTCGCTTCAAGAAAAACGTGCGGCTGCGCTGTGGGCCCGAGGCGCGAACCCGTCAGACGGCGAGTTTGTTCGGCGATCGGGCGCAGATCGACGAGGCCTTGCGCGATGGCGATGTCGGGCACTGGAAAGGCCAGGACATCGCCGCGCTCGACAGCGCCGAACTGACGACCTGGCTCACCGACAGCGCGAGCGCACCCCACGGTGGCGAGTCGGTGGATCGGCTCTGCGCGCGCGTCGCGCAGTGGATGCAGTCGCTGCAAACCGAATCCGGCCATGTCGTGGCCATCACCCACCCGTTTGTCATCCGCGCCGCGTTGCTCTACGTCATGCAGTTTCCCGTCGCGATGTTCTATCGCATCGATGTGGAGCCGCTGTCTTGCACTGAGCTGCGTTTCAACGGCGTCTGGCGCCTGCGCCTGGAAACTCACGCCTGAGTGCGTGAACATGGCAAAATCCACGCCCCGCAATGAGAGCAACCCATGAAACGCATCCTGATCATCGGCATTGGCGCCGGCAACCCTGACTACATCACGATGCAGGCCGTGAAGGCGCTGAACCGCACCGACGTGTTTTTCCTGATGGACAAGGGCCAGAGCAAAGACAAGCTGATCGACCTGCGCCGTGCGATCTGCGCGACCTACATCACCGAGCCCGGCTACCGCTTCGTCGAGGCCGATTGCCCCGAGCGGGTGCGCGGGGACATCGACTACACCCGCGCCGTGCAGGACCTCAACCGCGATAAGCAGCAGACCTTCGAGCGCATGATCAACGAAGAAATGGCCGACGGCGAAGTGGGGGCTTTTCTGGCTTGGGGCGATCCGGCGTTGTACGACAGCACCATCCGCATTCTGCAGGCGATCCTGGCCAGTGGCCGCTGCGTCTTTGAATTCGAAGTGATCCCCGGCATCACCAGCGTGCAGGCCTTGGCGGCCCAGCACAAAGTGCCGCTGAACCGCATCGGCCGCTCCATCGAGATCACCACCGGGCGCCGCTTGGCGGCGGGGCAGGCGAGCGACGCCGACACCCTGGTGGTGATGCTCGACGCCGAAGACTCCTACCGCAGCGTGGCCGATCAGGATCTGGACATTTATTGGGGGGCCTACCTCGGCACGCCGGATGAAATCCTCATCAGCGGCAAGGTGAGTGAAGTCGCTGAAGACATCCAACGGGTGCGCAAGGCTGCGCGTCTGGCCAACGGCTGGATCATGGACACTTATTTGCTGCGCAAACCCTGAGGTCGATCTCCATGTTCAAACTGTTCGCGCTGGTGCTGACCCTGGTGGCCGGTGCCGCCCACGCCGATTCCGACCTGCACACCGACTTGCCGTTGTTGTACCTGGAACAGACCCAGGGCGATGCGCGCAACCAGCCGCTGGTGATTTTCCTGCACGGTTTTGGCAGCAACGAGGAAGACCTGTTCGGCATCAAGGATGCGCTGCCGTCCACATGGACCTACCTGTCGGCGCGCGCGCCGATGCCGGTGGACGCTCAAGGGTTCCGCTGGTTCACCAAGACGCCGGGTGACGGCGATTACGATGGGATGACCGACGACCTGCAGAGCAGCGCCAGGCTGATCAAGGCGTTTGTCGCCAAGGCTACCGTCAAATACCACACCCAGCCTGACCGGGTGTTCCTGGTGGGGTTCAGCCAGGGCGCGATCATGTCTTACGAGGTGGCGTTACGTGACCCTGAGTTGGTGCGCGGGATTGCGGCGCTCAGTGGCAGCGTGCTGCCGGTGCTCAAGGCGCAGCTCAAGCCGGATGAGCGATTGGGCCAGCTGGCGATTTTCATCGGCCACGGCACGTTGGACCAGGCGCTGCCGTATGCCTCGGCGACGCGGGCGAACGAGGTGTTGTCGGGGTTGGGGCTCAAGCCGCAGTTTCATACTTATCCGGGCATGAACCACACCGTCAGCGCAGCGGAAGTGCAGGACTTGAAGGCCTGGCTGGAAACCAATGTGAAGTGAACACCGCTAAAAATGTGGGAGGGAGCTTGCTCCCGATAGCAGTGTGTCAGCCAACACATGCATGACTGATGCACCGCCATCGGGAGCAAGCCCCCTCCCACAGTTGATCGGTGTGGTTTTAACGGTCGGTTTACTTGCCGCCGGTGATCAGTTTCACCAACTGCGCATGCCCCTTCACATCATCTGCCCGCGAAATCGCCTGGATCACCAGTAAGTGATTGCCGGAACCGCCGAGGAAGGTGGAGTTCAAGGTTTTACCGCCGCCTTGGGTGGCCGTGCTGTCCACCTGGCGCAGGCCGAGGCCCTTGAAGGTCAGTTTCTTTTCGTTCTGTTTCTTGAAGTCGGGCAGGGCGGCGCTCTGGTCCTTGACGAAGCCGGCGACTGCGCCGTCGAGAAACTGCGGGTCATTATCTTTAATGGTCACCCCGTCGTTGCGCACGGTTTCGGCGACGATGACCACACTTTTCGTGGTTTGGTTCGCGTACATCGTACCTTGGGTATCCCCGGTGCCGTCTGCTGCCTTGCCGGCTGGCAGGGTGTCGGCGACATAGGCCTTGGGCAGGTCGAAGCTGAACTTGCCGCCCAAGGTGGAGATGGTCTGATCCGCCGGCTTGGCCGCGGCGAATACGCTGCCGGCGCTAAGCGCCAGGGCCAGCAGGACGGCGGTCTTGGTGAAAGTGGCCATGAAGAAGCGCTCCGGTAGATGAACGAAATTGCGCCATATTCTGTCAGAAAATTCGCAAGATCGTTCATCTGCACCATCACACCTTGTCGGACTCTTCCTCAAGACGGTCCATTTCAAACAACCGCGCCAGTTCCGCACGGGCTTCCTGGGCGGTCTGCATGACCTTGGCCGCGTCGTCGTACACCGCGTGCTGGGCGGCGAGGACCTGCAGGTCGTGGTTCTTGAACCGGGTGATGCGCGCGTCGGCCTGGGCTTGGCTCAGGCCGAGGCCCACCAGGGTGCGGCGGCTCATTTCCAGGCTGGAATAGAAGGTTTCGCGCACCGGTGACGCGTCGAGGTCCACCAAACGGTGGACGTGCTGCCGGTTACGGGCGCGGGCGATGATCTTCATGTGCGGATAGAGGCTGCGCACCAGTTCGGCGGTTTTGATGTTGATCTCCGGGTCATCCATCGCGATGACGAAGAACTCCGCCCGGTCGACCTTGGCCGCGTGCAGGATCTCCGGACGTTGCGGGTCGCCGTAGAATACCGGCATTCCGCCGAAACTGCGGGTCAGCTCGATGGTTTCGACCGAGGTGTCCAGGGCGATAAACGAAATGTTCTGCGCGCGCAGGATTCGCGCGACGATCTGCCCCATGCGGCCCATGCCGGCGATGATCACGCGCGGCGCATCGCTTTCGATGGTGCGGTATTCCTCGGGGACTTCCACGGGTTTGACCTTGGGCTTGAACAGCTTCGGGCAGACCAGCAACAGCAGCGGCGTCACGGCCATCGACAGGGTGATGGTCAGCACCAGGATGTCGTACAGGTGCGGTTCGAACAGGCCCTGGTCGCGGCCGATCTTGAACACCACGAAGGCGAATTCACCGCCTGCCGCCAGCACCACGCCCAGGCGCAAGGCGCTCTCGCGGTTGAGATCGCCCACCAGCCGGCCGACGGCATACAGCAGCGGCAGTTTCAAACCGATCAACAGCAGGGTCAGGCCGATCACCACCAGCGGCGAGCTGAGCAGCAGGCTGAGGTTGGCGCCCATGCCCACGCTGATGAAAAACAGGCCGAGCAGCAGGCCCTTGAACGGTTCGATCTGGGATTCCAGTTCGTGGCGGTATTCCGAGTCCGCCAGCAGCAGGCCGGCGAGGAACGCGCCCAGGGCCATGGACACGCCGACCAACTCCATCAGCCAGGCGGTGCCGATCACTACCAGCAACGCGGTGGCCGTGGACACTTCGCGCAGGCCGGTCTTGGCGACGACGCGAAACACCGGGCGCAACAGATAGCGCCCGCCGATGATCACCACGGCGATGCTGCCGAGGATCTGCAACACGTGCTGCACGCCCTGGGCCTGGGTGCTTGGGTGATCGCCCCCGGCCAGCAACGGCACCATGGCAATCAGCGGGATCGCCGCAATGTCCTGGAACAGCAGAATCGCAAAAGCCAGGCGCCCGTGGGGCTGGTTCAGCTCCTTGCGCTCGGCCAGGCTTTGCAGGCCGAAGGCGGTGGACGACAGCGCCAGGCCCAGGCCCAGCACGATTGCGCTGTTCCACGACTGGCCGAACAGCCACAGCGCGACCCCGCCCATCACCAGGCCGGTGAGCAGCACCTGGGCCAGGCCGACACCGAATACCGCCTTGCGCATCACCCATAAACGTTTCGGCGACAGCTCCAGGCCGATGATGAACAGCAGCAGCACCACGCCCAACTCCGAGAACTGCGCGACGCTTTGCGGGTTGCCGATCAGGCCCAGTACCGACGGGCCGATGATCACACCGGCGAACAGATAGCCCAGCACCGCGCCCAACTGCAGGCGCTTGGCAAGGGGCACGGTCAGCACGGCGGCGAGCAGGAACACCACGGCTGCTTGTAACAGGTTGCCTTCATGGGGCATTGCGAACTCCAAAATCTTTAAAGCCAATCAACAGGCGGCTATTAGAGCGCTTTTTACATGTCGATAATTGTGTTTTTGCAGTGTGGGATCGTGCTGGGCAGGTGATTTTTTGCTGGGCGACCGCGTTCTCGCGGGCGTGTCTTTCACTGGCTGAGTGTTTTTCCAGGCGCACTGGCGGGCGTGCGGTACAACCCCACGGCCAGTCCCGTGATGATGAGCGCAATCGAGAGCAGGTTGGGCGTGGATATGCGCTCGCCGATGATCAGCATCGAACTGGTCATGCCGAACACCGGAATCAGCAGGGACAGCGGCGCTACGGTGGATACCGGGTATGCCTTGAGCAGTGAGTTCCAGCCCCAGTAGGCAAAGTGCGTGGCCAGGTAGACCTGGAACAGGATGGAACCCGCCGCCGTCAGGTCGAGGTTGGCGCCCACGTTGGCGAACACTGCGCTGCCGTGCAGCCACCAGGCCATGAGCCACAGCGGAATCGGTGGGAACAGACTGGCCCACACCATGAACGAGAAGATCTCTTTCACGCCCGATTGCTTGATGATCACGTTGCCGACACTCCAGGCCAGCCCGCTGAAGACGATCAACAGAATACCCAGCAGCGCGTGGTCGCCGTGTTGCGTCGCGATGATCCCCGCCAGGCCGGTCACCGCGAGCACGGCGCCGAGCACTTGGGCCCTGCGGATTTTTTCCTGGAACAGCACATAGCCCCAACCCATGCTGAAAAACACGCTGAGTTGGATGATCAGCGAGGCGATTCCCGGGCTGACACCGACCTGAATGCCGTAATTGATCACGCCCCACATCCCCAGCCCGAAGATGAGCCCATAAGCCGCCACATAGTGGAAGCCCACGGCGGGGCGCTTGATGAAGAACACCAGCGGCAGGGCGGCGAGGGCAAAGCGTATGCCGGTGAGGACAAAGGGGTCGATTGCACGCAGGCCCAATTTTGTCAGGGGGAAGTTCACCCCCCAGACCAACGTAACCAGCACGGCAAGCACCAGGTGTTTTTTCTGCATGGGGTTTCCTTTAGGCAGAGTGCAGCTTCAAAGGCGTCGATGTTAGGCGGCAGGGCAGTGGCCCGCTTGCTATGCCAGGTCAACTTTTGACAGAATCGGGCCATGATGCCGACTTTTGATGCCGACAGCCCCGACGCGCTGGTGACGCTGCGCGAATACCCCTCTGGCACCGTGTTTGCGCGGCACACGCACCCGCGAGGTCAGTTCGCCTACGCTTCCACCGGCGCGCTGAAAATGTTTACCGACCTGGGCAACTGGGTGGTGCCGCCGCAGCGGGCGATCTGGGTGCCCGGCGGCGTGCCCCATGAAATGCAGATGCGCGGCGATGTGGTGATGCTCAATACCTACCTGGACGCCGGCGCCGCCGCACGGGCGGGGTTGCAGGCACGCTGCCAGGTGTTTGAAGTGTCGCCCCTGCTCAGGCATCTGTTGCAGGCGGCGCTGGCCATCGAGCCCTCGACCTTACCCAATGCCAGGCAGGCCTGCGTGTTGACGCTGCTGATCGACGAGATCGGAGCGATGCCCGAGTTGCCCCTCAGCGCGCCGTTGCCCCGCGAGCCACGGCTGGCGAGCGCCTGCCAGCGTTTTCTGGAGGCCCCTACGCAACACACTTCGATTGACGAAATGGCCGCGTGGTCGAGCATGAGCCGGCGCACCTTTACCCGCCATTTCCTTGAGAACACGGGCATGACGTTCGTCGCCTGGCGCCAGCAAGTCTGCCTGCTGGAAGCCACTGCCCGGCTCAGCCACGGCGTGTCCATCACCGAGGTGGCGCTTGAGTTGGGCTTCAGCAGTGCCAGCGCCTTCACTGCGTTGTTCCGGCGCAACCTGGGCGATACCCCGGCGCGTTATCTGACTAAATCAAAGGCCGCGTCGTTGTTCTGAGGGGGTTGCGGCGTCCGCGCCCGTCAGGATTCACCTTCCTGCGGCCCGCCCTTTGTTACTATCGGCGTCCTTCGTCACCAGGAGTCACCGGCCCATGCAGCACCAGTGGGATGAAATGCACCGTACCCGCAAGCCCACGTTCGTACTGTGCGGCGAGCCTCAGGGGGACGTGCTCAATCTCTATGTTCACGGTTACTCGGCGTTCTTCAACCGGCAGCAACTGGGCAACTTCACGGCGCAACTGGCAAGTATCGAAGGTTCGACCAACCTGATGCTGTTCTGGCCGGCCGGGCATTTTCTGGAAAACCTGTTCGCACCGTTCAAGGACGTGATCACCGCGATGCTCGGCGGCGGCGGCCTGGGAGCGGCGACGGTAGGGGTGGGCAAGGCGATCGGGTATTTTCTCGACCATTACAAAAGTGTCGAGGCGCGGGTGGATGAAGTGGCCCGCAGCCTGTTGCCGGAATTGGCCGAATTCCTCCACGGCGAGTCGCTGCAGGTGCGGCGCATCAACCTGATCGGGCATTCCCTCGGTGCGCGCATCCTGGTCAAGAGCGTGTTGGCCAACCCCGACACTGCGCGCGAACTGCCGTTGAACCATTTGCTGTTGATGGGCGGGGCGATCTGTACGTCGAGCCCTTGGGATGAAGTGTGCGCAGCACTTTCGGGGCGGGTGATCAACTGTCACTCCAGTAAGGATTGGGCCCTGGCGATGAAACCGGATACCGAGCGTTGCATCGGTCGCTACGCCATCCCGATCACGCCCGCGCTCAAGGCCAAGGTGACCAACGTTCACCTGGCCAGCTTCGATCACGCGGCCTATTGGCCGCAGTTGCAGACGGTGGTGCAGTACACCGACCTGCTGCAGGAGCGACGCGGCATGATCCGCGCCGACCAGCGCAGTAGCGAGGTGCGCTTTGCCGAAGAAGATGACGAACTGTTCCCGGTGCTGGTGCGGGCGCGCCCGGACGAGCTGAAATTTCTCGCCGAATTGATCGCGCAAAAGCGCAGTGCCTCGATTGATGCCACGGTGCGCGAGCCGCTGAAGTTGGCCATCGAGTTGCAGCGCATGGGCGGCGACAGCTTCATGAACCTCGCCCGGGGGCACGGTGTGGGGTATCGCCAGATCGCCGAGGATGTGGCGCAGCGGCTGGGGATCAAGTTCGATGAACCGATGGAGACCGTCGTGCTGGCGGACATCGAAGCGCAGGTCGCGGAAAAACTCATCGAACAATACAAGGATAAACTCAGCCACGCCGACCGCCAGGCGTTCGACGCCGAGCTTCAGGCGGCGGCGCAAAAGGAGCAGGGCCTGTTCCATCGCATCGATGTCGGCCGTTCGGCCGCCACGGCGTTGAGCGGTACGGCGTTGGCGGGGCTGACCGGGTTCATCCTGCGGCGCGGCGCGGCCACGGCGATTCCGCTGGTGGGCCAGGCACTGGCGGCGGCGATGTTGCTGGTGAGCGGGGTGCGTGCGTTTTCCGGCCCGGCGTATTCGATCACGACCTTGGCGGTACTGGTGATCGGGGTGATCCGCCAGCGCATGGAGCGCGAAGCGTTGAACCAGGAAATGGACCTGGTGGTGCAAGTGGTCGAAGCGTTTGACCTGCCGCGGGACACGGTGATGCGAACGGTTGCATCCGACTGATAAGCTACGGGCTTGTCTAGAGTGTTTGCCTGGGATACTGCGTGAAATTCAGCCTGCCGAAAATCGCTACCGCTCCGTTTTGCCCGCCGGAAGTGGCTGGCTCTGTCATCGTCGACCCCAAGGCGTCGTTTTTCAAACGAATGCTGATGTTTGCCGGCCCTGGCTTGCTGATTTCCATCGGCTACATGGACCCGGGCAACTGGGCCACGGCGATCGAGGCCGGCTCGCGCTACGGCTACAACCTGCTGTTTGTGGTGCTGCTGGCCAGCCTGGCGGGCATGGTGGTGCAGTGCCTGTGCTCGCGCCTGGGCATCGCCACCGGCAAGGACCTGGCGCAGCTGTGCCGCGAACGCTACAGCCAACGCTCGGCCCGCACCCAGTGGGTGCTGGCGGAAATTTCCATCATCGCCACCGACCTCGCCGAAGTGCTCGGCTGCGCCCTGGCGTTTCACCTGCTGCTCGGTGTTTCGTTGACCACCGGCATTGTCATCACTGCGTTTGACACGCTCTTGGTGCTGGCCCTGCAAAACCGTGGTTTCCGCCGCCTGGAAGCAATCATGCTGGCGCTGGTCGCCACCATTGGCGTGTGTTTCTTCATCGAGCTGGTGCTGATCAAACCCTATTGGCCGGACGTGTTCAGCGGCTTTGCGCCGTCGTTGTCGGCCATCAGCGATGCCGCGCCGTTGTACCTGGCGATTGGTATCCTCGGTGCCACCGTGATGCCGCATAACCTCTACCTGCACAGCTCGATCGTGCAAACCCGGCTGATCGGCAAAGACCTCGCCAGCAAGCAGGACGCGGTCAAGCTGGCGCGTATCGACACCATCGGCTCCCTGGCCCTGGCCTTGCTGGTCAACGCCGCGATCCTGGTGCTTGCCGCCGCTGCGTTCCATAAAACCGGGCATACCGATGTGGTCGAGATCCAGGACGCCTACCACTTGCTCGATCCTCTGGTCGGCGGCGCCTTCGCCAGCATCCTGTTCGGCATCGCCTTGCTGGCTTCCGGGCAGAGTTCCACGTTCACCGGCACCATCGCCGGGCAAGTGATCATGGAGGGCTACCTCGACCTGCGCATTCCTTGCTGGCAGCGACGCCTGATCACCCGTGGGCTGGCGCTGATCCCGGCGTTCGTGGGCGTGTGGCTGATGGGCGACGCGGCCATTGGCAAATTGCTGATTCTCAGCCAGGTGGTGCTCAGCCTGCAGTTGCCGTTTGCGTTGTATCCGCTGATCCGCATGACCGGCGACGCGCGACTGATGGGCCCGTTCGTCAATCGCCTGCCGACGCGCGTGCTCGCGTGGTTTCTGTTTGCGCTGATCAGTGGCGCGAATGCGTGGTTGATCGGGCAGTGGTTGTTTTGATCCAAGGCCCGCGGTGCTGGGGCGCTCTACACCAGGACCGCCAGCGATGTGTATTGGGCAACCTGCGGATCGGCCGTCAATAGCTTCATCGGTTCGCTCAGGGCGGTTGCAGCGATGAGCCGATCGAAAGGGTCTTTGTGATGAGGCTTGAGATCCTTGACCGCAATGGCGTGTTCTGACGTGATGGGGAGTTCGACGAAACCGCTTTGCAGGCAGCACTCACGGATTTCATCCAGATCGACAGTGAGTTTCCCCAGGCCGACCTTGATCGCCAGTTCCCAGAATGTGGCGGCACTGACGTAGATCTCTGCGGCATGTTCAATCAGCTTTCGGGCTTTGCTGGAGAGCTTGGGGTCATCGTTCAACGTCCACAGCAGGATGTGGGTATCCAGCAGCACTCTCATGAATGAGTGCCCTGGAACGCTTCGATGAGGTCGTCGGACAAAGGCGCGTCGAAGTCATCCGGAATCACCAGCTTGCCTTGCATGGCGCCAATTCGCCGACCTTTGGATTTTCCAACAGGGACAAGCTGCGCCATCGCTCGCCCATGCTTGGCGATGGTGATGATTTTGCCGGCAGCCGCCTCATCAACCAGTTTTGACAGCGTGTTTTTGGCTTCGCCCAACGGCACTGTAATCATGGGGCTCTCCGCATATTTTGGCCAAATATAGCCAGAACTGCTGGCGCTATCAAAGACAGCCTGACCGCTGGTTGACGCCAACCGTTTTGAGCGCGACGGGTTGCGGTACATGACATCCATGGCATTGCTCCAAACAAGGGTTTCGCCGAAGTCTGTCGCAGCGTGCCGGGCTTAGGAATAGTGGCCCGAAAAATCGGAATGGACCTACTTTAACCGCGAGGCGTTTTCCCCATGAGCGTGCTGATCGACCATTTCGGCTGGCTGGGCCACCCGGCCATCGAACTGTCGGGCAGCCGGATCGTGGCAATGGCCTGCCTGGCGCTAGCGCTGATGTTCAGGTACCGCAGCAACACCCGCACCGACTGACTGATGGTAGGAACCATCCGCGCTGGCCCGCAGTCACTGCTAAAGGTGTCGGCGCCCGCCGCACCGGGACGACCATGACGAAGGAGTCTGACCATGCCAGATACAACCTGTGCCTGCCCACACTGCAAATGTGTACTGGGAGTGGAGGCGGTGATGAAAGACGGTAAGGGCTATTGCTGCCAGGGCTGTGCCGAACACCATGCCCATGGTGAGCCGTGTGTGGCGCCGACGGGCTGCGAATGCGCCAAGTCGGCTAAAGGCTGAGCGCGGTAAAAATTCGCTCGGCTTGTCGGGCGCTGGTCATTACCATGGCCGCTCACCCTTGCCGGATGTGTTCCCCATGGCCCTGGCCACGCCTCCCGACCTCAGTGATCACGCCGTGCCCGTGCAGCCGCTGGCGCGGACCTACCCGCGTGGTTGGTACGTAGAGCCCCATCGGCATGACTGGGGCCAGTTGCTCTATGCCATGAGCGGGGTGATGTGGGTCGAGACGCCACGCGAAGCGCTGGTGGTGCCGCCCCAACGCGCCGTCTGGCTGCCGCCGGGCGTGGAACATGGGATACGCGTGGTCTCGGATTTGCAGATGCGCAATATCTACCTGCGCCCGGCGCTGGCCGCGACGCTGGACAGCCAGGTGCAGGTGATTGAAGTCGGCGGGCTGCTGCGCGAGTTGATCGTCACCCTGGTGGAGCAGGGCGACAGTGGCGATGCCGGCTATTACGACGCGGTGGTCGGCCTGGCCCTGCTCGAGCTGCAGCGCGCACGTCGTACGTCAATCCGCATCGCCATGCCGCTGGAGGCCGACCGCCGCCTGGTCAATGCCTGCCAGGCGGTGATGGCGGCGCCATCCCTGGCGATTCCCTTCGAGCATCACGCCGAGGCCGCCGGTGCCAGTGTGCGGACCTTGGCGCGGCTGTTCCAGAACCACCTTGGCATGGGCTTCGCCGAATGGCGCCGCCAGGTGCAACTGGCCACGGCGGTGGCTGAGTTGATCCAAGGCCAGTCAGTCAGCGCGATCGCGCGGTCCCTGGGTTACTCGCCCAGCAGTTTCAGCGACATGTTCCGTCGTGAACTCGGCGTGGCACCGTCGCAGTACCGCGGTTGAAGGTTTGGCCGAAATCCTGAAGCACTTGGCCGATGAGGTGGGCGGCGGCTTCCTACACTAAGCGCCATCCAACCACCAGGCGCTGCCCCCATGAGTTACTTGATCTCCCTTGCCATTGGCCTCTTCGTCGGCGTGATCTACGGTGCGCTGGATTTCCGCTCGCCCGCGCCGCCGGCCATCGCGCTGGTAGGCCTGATGGGCATGTTGCTCGGCGAAAAACTGTGGCCGATGGGGCGTCAATTGGTCAGTGGTTGGTTGTCCTGAATGTCCTTTCCCCTTTGATGGATGCCGCTCATGAAAGCGCTGCAATTTTCCGCCACCGGCGACCTCTCCACCCTGCGTTTCGTCGACGTCGCCACCCCGGTGCCCGCCGCTGGGGACGTGCTGGTACAGATCAAGGCCGCCGGTCTCAACCCCAGCGACGTGAAGAATGTGCTCGGTCGCTTTCCCTACACCACGCTGCCGCGCATTCCCGGTCGCGACTTCGCCGGCGTGGTGGTCGAAGGCCCGCAGGAATGGGTCGGGCAGGCGGTCTGGGGCACCGGGCGTGACCTCGGTTTCTTCGCCGACGGTTCCCACGCCCAGTACCTCACTGTGTCGGCCAAGGGCGTGGCGCACAAACCCAGCCACCTGAGTTTTGCCCAGGCCGCCAGCCTCGGTGTGCCGTACACCACCGCATGGGACGCCCTGCAGCGCAGCGCGGTCGGCGAGGGCACGCGGGTGCTGGTCATCGGTGCGAACGGGGCCGTCGGCAGTGCGGCGTTGGCCTTGGCGAAAATCCTTGGGGCGCAGGTACTGGCGGCGGTGCGACGCCCTGAGCAGGCCGAAGTGTTGCAGGCGCAAGGTATCGCCGCGATTACCCTGGGCCAGCCGGAGGATTTGGGCGCGCAGGTCAATGCCGTGTTCAAGGGCGGCGCCGATGTGATCTTCGACACCACGGGGTTCTGGTTGCCCACCGCCGTGGCGGGGCTGGCGCCGTTCGGGCGCATCGCGATCATCGCCGCGCCGGTCGACGGTCATGTGCAACTGCCGGCCCTGGCCCTGTATCGCAAGGGCGGTTCGGTGGTGGGGATCAATTCGTTGCTCTACAACTGCGAGCAATGTGCGGTGATGCTGGAGCAGTTCGGGCACTTCTTTGACGAAGGGTTGCTGCCGCTGCCGAGCGGCCTGCGCGAAGTGGCGTTGGCCGAGGGTGTGAAATGCTTCGAGGAGGTGAATGTGGGCAGCGCCGATAAGATCGTCTTGCTGCCCTGACGCGCTTGAACAGGTGGGAGCAAACCCGCTCCCACCGGTGGTTTTTGACTAGGCGTCGGGCACGCCTTTTTCCCACGCCGACCAGTGCTTCAGGATCGCCTGGACCAACGGGTTGCCCGTGCGGTACAGGTTTTCCAGCGCCGGCACGAAGCCGCCCTGGTCCGCATATTTGAGCAGGTTATCCACCTCGCTGTAGCCCGGATAAGGCCGGTCGAAATCCGACCCGGCGCGCACCACCGCCAGACGCTGGATATCCACCAGCCCTTCGCGACTGGCGCGCAGCAGGGCTTCATAGGTGGAGTTGTCTTCCTGCTGGGTGGTGCAGTATTCGCCTTGGTTGTCGGTGAGCAACCGCGTCCAGACTTCGGCGCGCTCGCTCAGGCGCGTGCCGGAGAACCAGGTGTTGCCCGCCAGGGTGTCGCAGCGGGTGACTTGCGGCGGTTGGTTGGCCGGTGCCGCAGGGTAGTGTTTGCGCCAGGCGCTGGATTCCTGGCTTTCCGTCAGCTCAACCTTCTGCGACAGGGCAAACGCCTTGGCCTGCAGTTTCGGGTTCAGCTCGAACACTTCGGTTTTGTAGTCCAGCGGCGGTTTTTCGTTCGGACCCTTGGTGTTGATACCGATGTAGCCGGTCGGCCAGTCTTTGGGCGCGTCCCGCGAATCGATTTCCCACTGGGTGCCGAACTCCACCAGGTAATGCGCCCAGGCGGTGGTGCCGAGGGTGCCGTGTTTGGGGCTGATGCCGGCGATCCCGGCGATCAGAAAGTAGCTCTGGCGCAGGTCGAACTTGGGTGACAGCGCCAACGCCAGGGTGGAGGCGGCGGCGTTGGTCTGGCCCATGCCGGTCACCAGCAGGCAGACGTCTTCGGTATTGCAACGAATCACCGGGTATTCGGCGGACAAGCCCGGCACGCGGACTTCCTGCTTGAGCGCCAGGCGATCGATCCAGGTTTGCGCCTCGGGGGCGAACATGGTGACCAGCATCACCTTGGGCTTGATCGGCGCAGGCGCCTGCGCCAGTACCAGGTGGGGCAGCAGCGCCAGGCCGACGGCCAGCGAGACACGGGTAAACAGACTCATCTAAAACTCCTTGATCAGAATTGGTAGCCTACGCCGGCGTAGTAACCCCAGCCGTTGGAGCGGGCGCGGAAGTTACCGTCGCCGAAATTCAGCTCGCTGCCATCCTCCCAGTTACCGCCGTTGTGAAAGTAACGACCGACCAGAGTGAAGCGCAGGTGGGTGAACGAGTACAGCAGCACGTTGGTCGCCACCAGCGCGTTGGCGGTGCGCGCCGGGTTGTCCTTGTGCAGGTCCGAGCCGAAATCGTAGTTGGTGAAGCCGATATAGGTCAGCGAGGCGCCGTTGTCGAACGTGTCGATGGGCACAATGTACTTCATCTGCGCGCGGTAGCCGTCCCATGCGTATTCATTGCTGGCGCCATAGTTTTCCCATTGGTAACGCCCATAAAAGTTCGCCGACAGGTTGACCCGCGAGTGGGTGTCGATGTCGGTGCCGAGGCCACTGTATAGCGTGTTGGCACGGTTGGCGGTGTTACTGCCGTGGTCGTAGATCCAGTCAAAGGCCACGTACCATTCCTTGAACGGGCCGATGGCCAGGCTGCGCCCCGCCAGGTAGTCGATGGAGATCCGTGGCTCGTGCTCCATGAACAGCGGCGAGCCATGATCCCATGCGCCTTTGTCATTACTGTTACCGATGCCGAGAATCTTCGGCACGTCGATATAACCGTACAGCTCGAAGGGACCCTTGCGGCCGAAGTACTCGTATTCCAGGTAGACGTCATCGGCCGGCTTGGGGCCGAAGCTGATGTCTTTGCTGCCGATCAATGTCAGGTCCTGGTTGAACCAGTCCGACAGGTACACGCCTTTTTTCGCCGGGCTGGCTTCAGGGCTCAGGGTTTCGCCCTGTGCTGAGTCATCGACGGGTTGTTCCTGCGCCAGAATGGGCGGGCTGAGTACTCCCGTAACGGCGCTCAATAGCAGGGAAACACCAAAGGAAGCGGAATGCCTTGAGGTGGAGTGCATTGAAAATCCCTATTCAGTTGCGGTTTAGACCCGATTCTTCGGGTTGAGGTGAACTTTGCGGCCAAGTTCGTTCCGCAAACGTTTGCACAAGCTGTACCAACTTTACTCAATGGGCTGAATAGCTTGGGAAAAATCCTAATTAATCGACCATTTGGTCAGTATTGACGCAGTGTCATTTTTTCGCTGCGCTGGAACAGGTGCATGGCCGTTTCGCGCCGATACTCGCTGGGCGTCTGGTGCATCTCGATGCGAAAGTGCCGGTTGAAATTGGACAGGTTGGCGTAGCCCACTTCAAAGCAGATCGCCGCCACGGACAGCTCGCTTTGCAGCAACAGCCGGCACGCCCGCTGTATGCGGAACTTGCGCATCAGGTCGATAAAGCCGTGGCCGGTGTTGCGCTTGAAGAAGCGTGAGAAGCCCGCTTCGCTCATCTCCAGTTGCCGGGCGATTACCGACAGGCGCACATCGCCGGTCAATTCGCGCATCAGGTAGTCGAACGCCTTGTTTATGCGCTCGGCGCTGCGCGCGTCCAGGGTCGGCGCATAGCACGGGCTGGCCAGGGCCTGCACCTGCGGCGGCGGGGCGTTCTTGAGGGTGTCGAGCAGTTGCAGGAACAGGATCAGGCGTTGCAGGCCGTGGGCGCTGCCGATGTCTTCCAGCAGGCGGGCCGCTTGCACAGCGGTTTCGCCGCTGAATGCCAGGCCGCGCCGGGCCTGTTCGAACAACGGCTGCACGTCGCCGAGTTCCGGCAGGGTCTTGCGCAGGGCGAGGAGGGCGCTGCCGTCGAATTGCAGCACCACATCGCGGCCGTTCAGGTGTTCGCCGGGGGCCAGGTCGCCGATCCAGTCGTGGGGCAGGTCCGGGCCGATCAGCGCAACATGCCCGGCACTGAATGCGCCGATGTAATCGCCCGCCACCAACTTGCCGCTGCCTTGGCGGATCAGGTGGATCTCGAATTCCGGGTGGTGATTCCAGCGCGCCAGTTCGTAGGGGTAGTCATGTTCGAACCAGCGAAAACAGTGTTCCGGCTCGGGCAGGATCACTTCGAGTTCCGCGGGGCGGTGTTCGAACAACTCGGCGCGGCTGATGGGCATGGTGATGCCTCTTGTACTTGGGGAATTGCGCCAAAATACGCGTGTTGGTGACAGCCGCGCTACCGAAGCTTTCGCCCGGCACTGATACTTTTTTGATCCCGGGCCTGCGGTTAAAAAAGTATCGGCCGGGCATTCGCCACGGGTTTGTGAGGGCCCGGCCAAGCTGCTGTAATCGGCCCTCGACCATAAAAACAAGCGGTGGACACCGCCGAGCACGAGATCAATCGCGCCGGTTATCCCCCATCAATGCCCGAGGGACACGCACCCCATGAAACGACTGGAAGGTAAGAGCGCGCTGATCACCGGATCGGCGCGAGGCATCGGTCGCGCCTTTGCCCATGCCTATATCCATGAAGGCGCCACGGTTGCCATCGCCGATATCGACCTGCAGCGGGCCCAGGCCACAGCAGCCGAACTGGGCCCGCAGGCTTACGCGGTGGCAATGGACGTCACCGACCAGGCGTCGATCGACGCCGCGATTGCCGCCGTGGTGGCCCATGCCGGCCAGCTGGATATTCTGATCAACAACGCGGCGCTGTTCGATCTGGCGCCGATTGTCGACATCACCCGCGAGAGTGTCGAGCGGCTGTTCTCGATCAACGTCGCCGGCACCCTGTTCACCCTGCAGGCCGCGGCCCGGCAGATGATCCGCCAGGGCCACGGCGGCAAGATCATCAACATGGCCAGCCAGGCGGGGCGGCGTGGCGAGCCGCTGGTCGCGGTGTACTGCGCGAGCAAGGCGGCGGTGATCAGCCTCACCCAATCGGCGGGGCTGAACCTGATCAAGCAGGGCATCAACGTCAACGCCATCGCCCCGGGCGTGGTCGACGGCGAGCATTGGGACGGGGTGGACGCACTGTTCGCCAAGCACGAAGGCCTGGCGCCGGGCGAGAAGAAGCAGCGAGTAGGCGACGAGGTGCCGTTCGGACGCATGGGCACCGCTGAAGACCTCACCGGTATGGCGATCTTCCTCGCGTCGAAGGACGCCGACTATGTCGTCGCCCAGACCTACAACGTCGATGGCGGTAATTGGATGAGTTAGGCCATACACCGATCAACATGTGGGAGCGAGCATGAGGCTGCGATAGCGGGCTGTCAGGCAGCAAAAAAGTCAGCAGTACCGGCCCCGTCGCAGCCTCGCCGGGGCTCGACACCTCCCACATTAGATCGCCATGTCCGCCCGCAGCGCGGTCTCCTTGTGGGAGCTGTCGAGCTTCAGCGAGGCTGCGATAGCGGACGGTCAGGCGCCAAAAATATCAGCAGTACCGGCCCCGTCGCAGCCTCGCCGGGGCTCGACACCTCCCACAGGAGATCGCCATGTCCGGCCGCAGCGCGGTCTCCTTGTGGGAGCTGTCGAGCTTCAGCGAGGCTGCGATAGCGGACGGTCAGGCGCCAAAAATATCAGCAGTACCGGCCTCGTCGCAGCCTCGCTGGGGCTCGACACCTCCCACACTAGATCGCCATGTCCGCCCGCAGCGCGGTCCCTTTGTAGGAGCTGTCGAGCTTCAGCGAGGCTGCGATAGCGGGCTGTCAGGCAGCAAAACTGTCAGCAGTACCGGCCCCGTCGCAGCCTCGCCGGGGCTCGACACCTCCCACAGTAGATCGCCATGTCCGCCCGCAGCGCGGTCCCTTTGTAGGAGCTGTCGAGCTTCAGCGAGGCTGCGATAGCGGACGGTCAGGCGCCAAAAATGTCAGCAGTACCGGCCCCGTCGCAGCCTCGCCGGGGCTCGACACCTCCCACAGTAGATCGCCATGTTCGCCCGCACCGCGGTCTCCTTGTGGGAGCTGTCGAGCTTCAGCGAGGCTGCGATAGCGGACGGTCAGGCGCCAAAAATATCAGCAGTACCGGCCTCGTCGCAGCCTCGCCGGGGCTCGACACCTCTCACAGGAGATCGCCATGTCCGCTCGCAGCGCGGTCTTCTTGTGGGAGCTGTCGAGCTTCAGCGAGGCTGCGATAGCGGACGGTCAGGCAGCAAAAAAGTCAGCAGTACCGGCCCCGTCGCAGCCTCGCCAGGGCTCGACACCTCCCACAGTAGATCGCCATGTCCGCCCGCCGCACGGTCTCCTTGTGGGAGCTGTCGAGCTTCAGCGAGGCTGCGATAGCGGGCTGTCAGGCGGCAAAAATGTCAGCGGTACCGGCCCCGTCGCAGCCTCGCCAGGGCTCGACACCTCCCACAGTAGATCGCCATTTCCCCCCGCACCTAGGTCCCCTTGGGGGAGCTGTCGATTTCCATTTCAACCCATGCCGGGGTTTCCTCGCTGACGGGCAGGTCCTCAGCACGAGGTTCAGTGTGATGTGCCTTCGGCAAATTCGATTTTGTTGCCCACGTTGTACTTGCCCGACGGTTTGTTCATCGGGATGCGCTTGATCTCCTTGAGTGTCTGGCTGTCATAGACGATCAACGCTCCATCGTTGGCCCAGATGCTCAGCAACAGGTAGCGGCCGTCGCGGGTGAATTCCACGTGGGCGGCGGTCTTGCCCGGCATTGGGCGTAGGGTGTGGGCGATTTCCAGGGTCTGTTTGTCGATCAGGTGAATCGCATCGTTGTCCGGCCCGAAAAACACATCGCTCCACACATAACGCGAATTGGCATGGCTGCGCATGAAAAAGCCCGGGCCGAGGGTGGGGATCTGCTTGATCAGCGTCCAGGTCTTGAGGTCGATCACCGAGATCTGCCCCTTGCTGATATTGGGCGTGGCAAACACCCACTCACCATTGCGCTGCCAATACGTCCCCGAGCCCAGGTGCGGCATGCCGGACAGTGGGATGTCGGTGACCACGTGGCCGGTGTCCAGATCGATTACCTGGCCGCCGCCGGCCTTGCGTGAGGTGGCGACCAGTTGGCGATAATCCGGGGAAAACGAAAAGTCATCGAGCACGTCCTGGGCCTGGATGCGCCGGGGTTCGAAGCTGGGCCGGGCGGCGGCATAGGACAGTTCCCAGACTTCATTCACGTCCTTGAGTGCCACGATAAAGCTGTTGCGCGGCGGGGCGGTGTACACCGCGCTGACCCGCGACGCGGTGTCGAGGGTCTTGACCAGCGACAGGTCGCGGGCATCCAGCACCACCAGATTGCCCGGCAGGTAATTGCCCACCAGCACCCAGCGCCCGTCCTTGCTCACCGCGAGGTTGCGGGTGTTGAGCGCCACGCGGGTCTCGGCGATCAGCTTGAGGTTGTGCAGGTCGTACAGGCTGATCCAGCCGTCGCGCGAGGCGAAGTACACAAAGCGCCCATCGGGGGAGAATTTCGGCCCGCCGTGGACCGCGAAATGGGTCGGGAAGCGGTCCAGCACGGCAAAGGTGTCACCGTCGAGAATGTCGATGTGATGGTCGCCGGACTCTACCACCACAAACAGGTTGAGCGGGTCGGCATGATGCTGAGGCGTGGTCGGCAAGCGGCTCAGGTCTGCCAGCAGGGTGTGGCTGTTATGGATGTCCTGCGCGTTCCAGGTTGCCGGTGTGGCGGGCGGTTGCTGCAGGAAATTCGCCAGGCCGTCGATCTGCGCAGCACTCAACTGTGGCGCAAACGCCGCCATCTGACTGGCCGGGCGCCCTTGCTCGATGACCTTGCGCACTTCCTCCGGCTTGATCCGTCCCAGGCTTTCCGGCAGCAACGCCGGGCCGCTGGCGCCGATGCGGTTGACGCCATGGCAGCTCGCGCAGTGACGCTGGTAGTCCTCGGCCGGCGTGCCGTGGGCGGCGGCGGCCCAGAGCAAGGGCAGCAGTAGCAGGCGTTTCATACCGCCACCGCTTCGCGGGCCGGCGACAGGCTGGCGGGGAAGTGCAGGGCGGCTCCGGCGAACAGGTTGACCACATGGCCGATCACCGTCAGGGTCGGCACACCGGGTTCGCAGTCGGCGGCCATCGTCGGCAACTGGCGCAGGGTGCCACGGGCCACCTGCTGGTCGGCTCGCGCGCCGTTGCTGATCAGCGCCGCTGGCGTGTCCGCCGGCAGGCCCGCTGCCACCAGGTGTTCGGCGATCAGCGCGAGGTTCGACAGGCCCATGTAGAACACCAGCGTCTGGCTCGGCTCGGCAAGGCTGGCCCAAGGCAGCTTCAACGCGCCGTCGCGTTGCAGGTGCCCGGTGACGAAGCGGCAGGAGTTGACCAGATCGCGGTGGGTCAGGGGGATGCCGGCATAGGCGCTGCACCCGGACGCGGCGGTGATGCCCGGCACTACCTGGCAGGGCACGCCTCGGGCCAGCAGGTATTCCAGCTCTTCGGCGCCACGGCCGAAGATAAACGGATCGCCGCCCTTGAGGCGCACCACCCGTTGCCCCTGGTCGGCCAGTTCGGCCAGCAGTTCATTGAGTTGATCCTGGGGCAGGCTGTGACAGCCGCTGGCCTTGCCCACGTAATGGCGCGCGCAGGTCAGCGGGATCAGCGCCAACATCTCGGCGCTGATCAACCGGTCGAAGACCACCGCATCGGCCTGCATCAGCAGGCTCCAGGCCCGCAGGGTCAGCAGGCGCGGGTCGCCGGGGCCAGCGCCCACCAAGGCGACTTCGCCGGGGTGGAAGGGGCTGTGCAAACTGGCAGGTAAGGTGGTCGGAGTGTGCATGAGACGTCCTTGATACATCATCAGGTAGGCTGCCCCCGGTTGTGTCACCGGGTGGTCGAGCAAGGGATCAGGTTGCGAGGCTGCAGGGCGATCTCGGCGTCGCTGAGGTGGCAACCCGGGTCGGGGCCCCAAAGGTCGCCGTTGGCCCAGGCGCGGGTGCGTGTGTTGCCGTTGCAGATCGGCAGCCAGCGACACTCGGCACACCGCCCGCCGATGGTCCGCGGGTGTTCGCGCAGGCGCAGCAGCAACGGGTCGGGCCGGTCCAGCCAGAGCTGGCGGAACGTGGTGTTGCGCACATTGCCCACCGAGTGCTGCCACCAGTACGTGTCGGGGTGTACCTCGCCGGTGTTGTCGATATTGGCGATGCCGCTGCCCGACGCATTGCCGCCCCAGCCGTGCAGCAGGTGTTCCAACTGCGGGTAATGCTCGGGCAGATGCTGGTGGACCCACTGCAGCAACAGCACGGCGTCGGCGTCGTTGTTGCCGCTGACGAAGTCACTGTCGACGCCGTTTTCGATGTCGTGCCAGGCCTGCTGGAAAATCAGCGTCATCGCATCGCGGCTCATCTGCCGGTGCGCGTCCAACTGGCGGCTGCGTTTGCCGCGCCCGCTGTAGTTGAGGTGCGACAGGTAGAACTTCTGCACATCGTAGTCACGCATCAGCGCCAGCAGTTGCGGCAACTGCCCATGGTTTTCCTGGGTCAGGGTGGTGCGCAGGCCCACGCGAATGCCGGCCTCGCGGCACAGGCGGATGGCGTGCATCGAGCGCTGGAAGCTGCCCTGCAACTGGCGAAACGCATCGTGGGTCGCCTGCAGGCCGTCAATGCTGATACCCACATAGTCGAAGCGCGCGTCGGTGATCTGCTGGATATTATGTTCGTCGATCAGCGTGCCGTTGCTCGACAGCGCGACGAAAAAACCTTTGTCCCGGGCATACGCGCTGAGCTGGAACAGGTCTGCGCGCAGCAGCGGTTCGCCGCCCGATAGAATCAGCACACGCACCCCGGCCGCGTGCAAATCGTCGATCACCTGGAGCGCCGCCGGGGTGTCCAGTTCATCGCGGAACACGCTGTCGGCGCTGGTGGCGTAACAGTGTTTGCAGGTGAGGTTGCAACGCCGCAGCAGGTTCCAGATCACCACCGGCGGCCGCTCCTTGCCGGGCGGCGAGGTCCGCGGCGGCGGGCATTTTCCGGCCAGGGTACGCAGGTACTGACTGATCCGTAGCATAGGACGCTCCTTCTAAGGTGCCGGCGTCAGGCGCAGGCCGGTTTTTTTCAGGATGCGGCTGCTCACCAGCATCTCGTCGCCGCGGCAGGCATCGCCGAGCAGGAACCGCAGGTGCTCGCGGTAGCTGTCGATTTCCTCGCGGCTACGCCCATGCACCATGGCGAACAGGTTGTAGGGCCAGTCGGGACGGCGCGGGCGGCGGTAGCAATGGCTGACAAACGGCTGGGCACCGATCAATTCGCCCAGGCGCGGCATCTGCACGTCGGCCACGTCCCACACGGTCATGCCGTTGTGGCGATAGCCCAGGCGGTAATGGTTGGGCACGGCGGCGACACGCCGGATCGCGCCTTCGGCCTGCAGGTGCTTGAGCAAGTCGAGGGTCGACTCGACGCTGATGCCCAACTGCTCGGCGAGCCAGGCCCAGGGATCGTCCAGCAGCGGCAGGCCACCCTGGGTGAGGGCGACCAGGCGCAGGGCCAGGTGATGGTCAGACCGGGAAATACAGACCGACATGGTAGGTTTGCTCCTTCGGCAGATTGAGCACCGCCAACCCCGTCAGGGCCTCGATGCGGGACAGCGTGGCGGCCAGTTCGGCCTCGGTGCCGCAGGCCAGCACGAACCACATGTTCCAGCGGTGTTCGCGGCGATAGTTGTGGGCCACCTGGGGCAGCGCGTTGAGTTGTTCGGCGACCGCGTCAAAGCGCGCGTCGGGTACGGCCAGCGCAGCCAGGGTGAAGGCGCCGCCGAGGCGCTCGACATCGAACATCGGCCCGAAGCGCGTCAGCACCCCGTCTTCGAGCAGGTCGTGCAGGCGGTCGAGCACTTCACTCGGGTCGCTGTGCAGTTCCTGCGCCACCTGCCGCCAGGGTTCGCGCACCAGCGGCAGGCCATGTTGCAGGCGATTGATCAGGCGCCGGTCGAGATCATCCATGGGCCCATACCTGCGACGACGGAGGCGTAAAGCGCCCGCCGCATTGCTTGAAGGCGTGGGTGCTGAACAGCAACTGGTGCGGCAGGTCACTCAGTTGCTGCTGTTCCAGCATCCGCTGGATATGCGCCGTGACCTCCTTGCGTTCGCGGCCATGCACCATGCAGAACAGGTTGTAGCGCCACTGCGGCAGGCGGCGTGGGCGCTGGTAACACAGGTTGACACCGGGCGCGCGGCCCAGGCGGTTGCCCACTTCGTCCACCAGCGCATCGGGCACGTCCAGCACCAGCATGGCATTGGCGACAAAGCCCAGGGCGCGGTGATTGAGCACCAGGCCGACACGGCGGAACAGGCCCTGGTCCTGCCATTGCTGCATCTGTTGCAACACCTGGTCGTGATGCGCGCCGATCTGTTCGGCGAGGTTGTCGTAGGGCCGCGAGACAAGAGGCAAGCCGCGCTCCAGGCATTGGCGCAGGTCGAGCATTTGCTCCTGGCTCAGCGGGATGATCACGGATGCGCTCCCAGGGAGAACCCGAGGTCGATGCGATAGGCGGTGAGCATCGGCAGATCCAGGGGAATGAGGCCGGTGTCTTGCTCCAGCTCGTCGAGGATCTGTCGCAGGTGCTGACGGTGTGGGCCGGTCAACACGAACCACAGGTTGTACTGATGCTCGCGTGCATAGTTGTGGTTGACTTCCGGGTACTGGCTGACGCGCCGTGCCACCTGTTCCAGGCGTTCGACCGGCACCGCCAGGGCAGCCAGGGTGCTGGCGCCGGCGCGGGTGTGTTCGAACACCGGGCCGACCCGCGACAGCGAACCGGCCAGTTCCAGGCGGTGCAGGCACGTCATCAATTGGGCCTCGCTGCAGCCCAGCACCTGGGCCATTTCGCGATAAGGTTCGGCGCACAGCGGCATGCCGTGCTGGTAGCGTTCGATCAATTGACGGCTAAGTAGGTCAAGGTCCATCTCAATACCCCATTTTTTGCGCGCGGCTGCTGAAGAAAATTCCACTGGGACTCAAGGCCGGCAAGGTCTTGAGCAAGGTCATGCGGTACGGGTCCCAGACCTGCACCTGCTCACCGTCGCGCACCGACAGCCAGAGCTGTTCGCCACGCCCGGTGAACTCCATGTGCAGCACCCCGGGACCGGGGCGCAGGTCGGCCACCACTTTGTGGGTCTCGGTGTCGATCACCTGTACGCGGTCGTTGTCCGGGTAGGCGAAATTGACCCATAGCTGGCGCCCGTCGGGGCGTGCGGTGACGAAAATCGGTTGGCCGGCGACGTCGATGGCGGCGGTCTGCTGCCAGCTGCGCGCATCCATCACCAGCACTTGGTGATGGCCGACGGCGGGCACGAAGGCTTGGTTGTCGGCCACGGCCCAGCCTTCGAGATGGGGCATCTTGTACACCGGCAGTTTTGCCTGGCCGCGCCCGTAATCCGCGAGCACGCGTTTGACCCCGTGCTCGGGATGCCACAGGTCGAGCTGGGCCATGCCGTCCTCACCGAACAGCCCGGCCATGTAGTAACGGCCATCGGCGGTGATCAGCGCGTCGTAGGGTTGCTCGCCGATGCCGCGGAACCGGGTGATCTGCGGGGTGTTGCCCTGGCTGAAGTCGGCGCTCCAGATCTCGCCGGTGTCGAACAGGCTGAACACGAAGCGCTGGCCGGGCGCATCCACCAGGCCCACCACCCGCGAGCGTTTGCCGTCGGCCAGGGGCGTGGCGGGAATGTCGGCCACCTGGGCCAGGGTCTGCGCATCGAACACCTTGACCCCGCCGGGTTGGTAGTTGGACACGGCAATCAGGCGGCCGTCCTGGCTGATGGCGCCGCCGATGCTGTTGCCGCCCTGGATGATGCGTTTTTCAACGCGTTGGCGCAGCAGGTCGACTTTGCTCAGGCCGCCATCGCGGCCGAAAATGTAGGCGTAGCGCTGGTCGCGGGAAAACACCGCCGAGGCGTGGGACAGGTCGCCCAAGCCGTCGATCCGGCCCAGCTCCGTCATCCCGCTGGTCTCGATGATTTGCACACTGGCGCTGGCGCGTTCGATCACCAGGCCCAGGTCGCCAGTACCGCGCAGCGGCGGTTGGGCACAGGCACCGAGCAGCAGGCACAGCGATAGAAGAGTGGGACGCATCATGGTGCGGGGCTTCCTTGCAAGAGGCGTTCGACCAGCCAGGCGATCTCGCTGGAACTGAGCAACGGCGCCCAGCCGGGCATCGCGCGGGCAGGGCGGCCGTAGGTAATGGTGGCGGTCAGGCTGTCGCGGCTTTGCCCGGCGAGGGCCGCCGGGGTGAGGGGCGGGCCCAGGCCGCCGGTGAGGTACAGGCCGTGGCAGGCGCCACAGTCCTGGGTCAGCAGGTGTTCGAGGCGGGCGGCGTCCGGTGTGGCCAGCGCCGACGTGGGAATCAGCAGGAACAGCGCCATGGCCGTACCGATCATCGATGCATTCATGGCGCGCTCCTTGTGCTTATTTCAAGGTCAGGACCCATTCGGCCAAGACCTTGGCTTCGTCTTCCGTCACCATATTCGGTGGCATCGGAACCGGCCCCCAGTTGCCTTGGGTGCCGTTTTTGATGTGGCTGGCGAGGGTCACGGCGGCGTCTTTCACGCCGGCGTTCTTGGCCGCGACGTCCTTCAAGGCCGGCCCTACCAGTTTGCTGTCAACCATGTGGCAGCCGACGCAGGGTTTGCTGCTGAACAAGGCCAGCCCGTCTTGGGCGAAGGCCGGTTGTAGGCTGAATGCGGCGGCACAGGTCAGCAGTGCGAAGAGAGTATTTTTCATCGGAAGTCCTTGTGTTGATGGGGCTCAATAAATGTCGTGTTGGGTGTTGTAGACGTTGAATTTTCCGGTTGGGGTGATCAGGCGCTTGTCCTTGATAACCGCTTTGAGCTTCAGGGACTTGTCGTCGATCACTACCAGCGCCGATTCTTCGGTCTGGCCGTTCCACACCGAGAACCACACCTCGTCGCCGGCCTTGTTGTATTCCGGCTGCACCACGCGCAGCGCGCCTTGCTTGATGCCGGCGTATTCGGCGATCGGCAGCACGGTGTAACCCTTGTCCAGATGGTCGATGTCAAACACCGCGGCCGACTGGCTCAGCTTGGCGTCGGGGTTGAGGGTGGTGTCGACATACAAATGCCGGGAGTTGGGATGGGTCTTGATGAACAGCGAGCCGCCGCCCTGGCCCTTGAGCGATTCCACCTGTTTCCAGGCGTATTGCGGGTGGTTGATCGGGTCGGTGCCGATCACTGAGATGCCGCCGTCGCCCAGGTGGCTGGTGGCCCAGACCGGCCCGTAGGTAGGGTGTACGAAGTTGGCGCCACGGCCTGGGTGCGGGGTCTTGCCGACCTCGACCAAGGCAGTGAGCTTGCGCTCCTTGGAGTCGATCACCGCGACCTTGTTCGAGTTGTTGGCCGCCGTCATGAAGTAGCGGTGCGTGCTGTCCCAGCCACCGTCATGCAGGAACGGCGCGGCGTCGATGGTGGTGATGGTGAGGTTCTTGATGTCCTGGTAATTGACCAGCATCACCTTGCCGGTTTCCTTGATGTTGACGATGAACTCCGGCCATTCGTGGGAGGCGATGATCGCCGCGACACGCGGCTCGGGGTGATATTCCTGCTTGTCGACGGTCATGCCGCGGGTGGAGACGATCTGTTTGGGCTCCAGGGTCTCGCCGTCCATGATGGTGAACTGTGGCGGCCAGTAGGAACCGGCGATGGCGTACTTGTCTTCGTAGCCCTTGAATTTCGAGGTCTCCACCGAGCGCGCCTCGATGCCGACCTTGATCTCGGCGACCTTGGTCGGTTCGGCGGGCCACAGGTCGATCATGTCGATCTTGGCGTCGCGGCCGATCACCAGCAGGTAGCGGCCCGAGGCGGAGATCCGCGAGATGTGTACGGCATAACCGGTGTTGATCAGTTTGACGATTTTCTTGCTGTCGCCATCGATCAGCGCAATCTTGCCGTCGTCGCGCAGGGTGACGGAGAACAGGTTTTCCAGGTTCAGATCGTTCAGCTGTTTCTTCGGCCGGTCTTCGGGCTTGACCAGCACTTTCCAGGTCTTGAGGGTTTCGGCCATGCCCCATTCCGGCGGGGTTGGCGCGGTGTGCTGGATAAAACTGGCCATGTGGCTGATCTGGGTTTTGGTCAACGCATTGGAGGTGCCCCAGTTCGGCATGCCGGCGGGGGAACCGTAGGTGATCAGCGCTTCCAGATAGGCCTGGCCACGGGCCTGGGTGATGTCCGGTGTCAGCGGTTTGCCGGTGGCACCCTTGCGCAGCACGCCGTGGCAACCGGCGCAGCGCTCGAAGTAAATCTGTTTGGAGGTGTCGAAGTCCGCCTGACTCATGTCCGGCGCGCCGGCGGTTTTCACTTCGGCCGGCTGGGGTGCGCCATGGGCGCTCAAGGGCAGTGCCAAGGCCAACGCGCAACTCAGTGCGGCGAGGCTCAGGGTGAAGGGTTTTCTGTTGCGAGTCAGCATTCCATTTACTCCTCAGGCGGGACCTTTGCGTTGCCTCGCAACACGGTGCGGGGCGCAGGTTCTTCGTGCGGGGCCAGACTAGGGGGCAGCACCGCAAACTTCGCTTGATCACGATCAAGTTTGTCTCGGGCGGTGCTTGCCAGGTTGTCGCAGGCGCCCTTAGCGTGGCCATCAAACCCGCTGTGGATGCCTGTCATGACTGAGCCCTTCTACCAACCCCTGGACAATGAACACCTGCTGTTCGAACACGCCTGGCGCCACCGCATGCCGGTGCTGATCAAGGGCCCCACGGGCTGCGGCAAGACCCGTTTCGTGCAGCACATGGCGCATCGTCTGAACTTGCCGCTGTACACCGTGGCCTGCCACGACGACCTGAGTGCCGCCGACCTGATCGGCCGTCACCTGATCGGCGCCGAGGGCACCTGGTGGCAGGACGGCCCGCTGACCCGTGCCGTGCGCGAAGGCGGCATCTGCTACCTGGACGAAGTGGTCGAGGCGCGCCAGGACACCGCCGTGGTGCTGCACCCGGTGGCCGACGACCGCCGCGAGTTGTACCTGGAGCGCACCGGCGAAGTGGTCAAGGCGCCGCCGTCGTTCATGCTGGTGGTGTCCTATAACCCCGGTTACCAGAACCTGCTCAAGGGCATGAAACCCAGCACCCGCCAGCGTTTCGTCGCGATGCGCTTCGATTACCCGGCCGTCGAGGGCGAAGCGCGCATCGTGGCGCGCGAGGCCCAGGTGGACCTTGCCCTGGCGACCCAGGTGGTGCGCCTCGGCCAGGCCTTGCGCCGCCTCGATCAACACGACCTGGAAGAAGTGGCCTCCACGCGTCTGCTGATTTTCACCGCGCGCCTGATCGCCGCCGGCATGCCCATTCGCGAAGCCTGCCTGGCATGCCTGGCCGAGGCGCTGACGGACGACCCGCACACCGTGACCGCCTTGATGGACGTGGTCGATGTGTACTTTGCCTGAACCGCGCCGCCTGCCGGGCGACCTGGCGATGTGGTTTTTCATCCTCGCCGAGTTGTCGGTGTTCGCGATTCTGATCCTCGCGTTCGCCGTGACCCAGGTGCTCAAGCCCGAGGTGTTTGCCGAAGGGCGAGCGCAACTGGACACCTCCACCGGGCTGGCGATGACCTTGAGCCTGTTGACCGCCGGGCTGCTCGCGGCGTTGGCGTTGCAGCAGGTGCGATTGCAGCGCTGGCGGCGCGGCGCCGGCTTGTTCGTCGCGGCGCTGTTGGTGGCGCTGGTCTATGTGGCGATCAAACTCACCGAGTACGCCCACCTCGGCGCTGCCGGGTTGGGCCTGGAGCACAGCACGTTTTTTACCTTGTACTGGCTACTGACCGGGTTCCATTTCCTGCATGTGCTGCTGGGCATGGTGATTCTCGCGTGGCTGGCGCTGGGCTGCTGGCGCGGCGGGCTGTCGGTCGGCGGGCTGGAGTCGGGGGTGTTGTATTGGCACATGGTGGACCTGGTGTGGGTGGTGCTGTTTCCGTTGGTTTACGTGATTGGATGAGGTACCGATGTCCATTTCCCAAGGGCTGATCGTGTGTTGGGCCACGTTGGTGGTGCTCAGCGTCGGCACCGTGCTCGCCGGCGGCTCCGGGCTGTGGCTGGCGGTTTTGCTGCTGGCGGTGGTCAAGGCGTGGCTGATTGCCGATGGGTTCATGGAGTTGCGGCATGCTCCCAGGTTTTGGCGCGCTCTGGTGCTGGGCTGGCCGGTGGTTCTGGTATTGGTGGTGGGGCTTGTCTAGGCTCGGGGCGCCCAAGATCAAAAGCCAAAGCGAGGCGGCCTTATAGCCGACCTGATCCTGGAAGCCGGGCCCGGTCACCTGTGGGAGCTGGCTTGCCTGCGATGGCATCGCCTGGGTGGACCTGATGGACTGAGATGTCTGCATCGCAGGCACCTCCGCTCCGTCTGCTTTGGGAAAATTCTTACGCCTCCCTCGGAAAGTCTCACCTGAGCAACACGTTAGTCGCGTGATTTGATTCCGGCCTTTTCAGGCAGGGATTGCTGGTCATGACTGACGCGTTTTGGGCCGCCCGCGAAGGCGACGCGCTGCTGCACACCTCAATGATGGCCGATGTTCTCGGCGGTGTGCTGGAAGTCGCCGCCTATGCCGCCATCACGTCCGTGGGCTGCCTGGCCGCTGGCGCGCTGATTGCCGCAGCGACCGGCGTGACCATTGCCACTGGCGGGGTTGGATGCATCGCCCTGGGACTGGCGGTCGGCGCGGTGGTGGGGATCAGCGCCGGGCTATCGGGGGCTGACGTGAAGATCTCCAGTTGGTGCGAAACCGCCGCCAACTGGGTTTTTCCGCCGGTGATCGAGGCCTTTATCACCAGCGGCTCAAACGACGTTTTCATCAATGGCAAACCGGCGGCCCGGGCCGCCGGACAGATGATGGCTGTGCCGATCGCGCCCAGTGAGCCACCGGCCCCCCGTTTTCTGGACATCGCACAGGGATTTTTCTCACAACTGTGGCGCCCGACGGTCGCCACACCCGCTGCCGGTACCGTGCCGTGTCCGCTGGACACGGTCGCTTGCACCAAGCACCCGCCCATGCCCGAGCAATTTATTGCCGAGGGTTCCAGTTCGGTCTTCATCAACGGGCAACCGGCCGCACGCAGCGGTGACCGCAGCACGTGTGACGCCAAGATCGGCAGCGTCGAGGGGCTGATTTCTGCCGATGTGCGTATCGGTGGCGACCCCGTGGTGGTGCGCGAAATTCGCAGTGGCAAGACACCGGGCGTCGGCTTGGCGATTGCCGCGCTGCTTGCGCTACGCGGCAATGTGAAAGGCTTTTGGAGCAAATTGCCGTGCCTGGCCGGCGGCGCGCTGGCGGGCGGGGCCGTGGCGTATGGAACCGGCAAGCTCACCTCGGCACTCAACAGCGCGGTCAACGGTTCGCCCAACCCGGTGCATAGCCCGACCGGGGCCAAAATCCTCGGCGCCGAAGAAGAACTGGACTTCGTCCTGCCAGGCCTGCTCCCCATCGACTGGCAGCGCTTCTACAGCAGCCTCGATCAACGCCACGACGGCCTTTTCGGCGCCGGCTGGAGCGTTGCCTATGAGGTCGCCGTCGAGATCGATCAAGATGAACACCTCACCTACATCGACGAACAGGGGCGCCGCGTAGACATCGGCTACCTCCCGTTGTCAGGCGGCGCCTTCAGCCCCGGCGAAGGCCTTGCGGTCAGGCGCAGCGCCGACGGCGCCATCCTGATCGAAAGTATCGACGGCCTGTATCGGCTCTTCGAGCCCGACCCTCTGAACTCCTTGCGGATGCGCCTGTATCTGCTGGGTGATCGCAACGAAGGGCGCCTCTTTCTGGATTACGACGCCCAGGGGCGCCTGTGTCGCCTGCGCGACAGCCATGCGCTGATGCATGTCGACGTGAGCTACACCGTCGAGCATCCGCGGCGCGTGAGCCATATCGAGCGCCGTTACCTGCATCGGCAACATTTTGCTGGGCGCAGCGACGTGCTGGTCAGCTATCGCTACGACACCCACGGCGACCTGGCCGAAGTCCTCGACGCACAAGGCACGAGCCAACGACGTTTTGCTTACGACAGCGCGCGGCGCATGGTCGAACACCAACTGCCGAGTGGCTTGCGCTGCTTCTACCAATGGCGCGCAGTGTCTGGCCCGCAGGGTGAAGAATGGCGGGTCAGCCGGCATTGGACCGACGCCGGCGATGAATTCACCTTCGATTACGACCTGGATGCCGGTATCACGCGCGTTACCGATGGCCTGAAACGGGTCAGCACCCGCTATTGGAACCCGCAGTACCAGATCACCCGCTACGTCGATAACCTGGGCCATACGTGGCAGTTCGAATGGAGCGAAGATCGCCAATTGCTCGGCGCGATTGATCCGCAAAACGGCCAGTGGCGCTTCAGTTACGACGAATCCGGCAACCTGAGCGCAGTGACCGATCCACTGGCCAGGATCAGCAACACCCAGTGGCTGGCGCATTGGGCATTGCCCGAAGTGGAAACCGACCCGGCGGGTAACCGTTGGCATTACCGCTACGACCGGCATGGCAACTGCATCGAAGAGATCGATCCGCTGGGCAACCGCACCCGCTATGTCTACGACGATTTCGGCCAGCCGGTGCAGATCATCGATGCCACCGACAAAACCCGGAAGCTGCACTGGGACGAGTGGAGCCAACTGATCGAGGAGGTGGATTGCTCGGGCTACGCCACCGGCTACCAGTACGATGCGTTCGGCAATGTGGTGGTGCACACCAATGCTGAAGGTGAGTCGGTGCGCTATCAGTACAGCCGGCAAGGGTTGTTGCTGGAATGCCGACTTTCGGACGGGCGCCTTGAGCATTTCCAGCGCAACGCCAGTGGTTATCTGACGGGCTATGTCGACCCCGCCGGCAACACGTCCCGCTATGCCTACGACCGGCGCGGCCAGGTCAAACAACGCTGGGACGCGCACAACCGCTGCGTCACCTTCGACCACGACGCCTACGGGCGACTGCTGAAACTGACCAATGAAAACGGCGAAAGCTATCGCTTTGAGTGGGACGCGGCCGACCGCCTGGTGCAGCAACAAGACCTCGGCCACAGTCGGCGCTGCTATGCCTATGACCCGCTGGATAACGTCGTCGCCGTCGGTTACCTGCCGGGCACCGAAGGCGAGCCGGTAGACGCCCTGACACACCAGTTCCAACGCGACCCGCTCGTGCGCCTGGTCAGCAAAGTCACCGCCGACGGCACCACCGTTTATAAGCACGACCTGAACGACCAACTGGTCGCGGTCACCTTCACCGCTCTCGACGGTCGCGAGCAAGCACTTGGCTTTAGCTATGACGCGCTGGGGCAACTGTTTGAAGAACACAGCTCGGCGGGGTGTCTGCAACACCATTACGACGAATTGGGCAACCTGACTCAAACCCACTTGCCTGACGGACGCTGGCTCAATCGCCTGTACTACGGCGGCGGCCATCTGCATCAGCTGAATCTCGACGGCCACGTCATCAGCGACTTTGAACGCGACCGCCTGCACCGCGAACTGCAGCGCACTCAGGGTCAACTCAGAACAAATACCGACTATGACCGCAGTGGCCGGGTCCGCTCACGCCAGCGGCGCAGCATCGACCAGCCGTGGCAGTTGCCGCCATTGGTCGAAACCCACTACAGCTACGACCCCAGCGACAACCTGATCGGACGCCGCCGTACCGATCGCCAAGAGCACCTGGCCTACGACAGTAGCGGACGTATCCTCGTCAGCCAACAGATAGGCCGGATCGAAACCTATGCCTACGATGCGGCGGCCAACCTGCTCGACGGGCCACAACAAGGCGGCCTGGTACGGCATAACCGGCTGCTGACGTATCAAGACAAGCGCTATACCTACGACGCTTTTGGGCGAATGGTTGAAAAGCGCAGCGCTGCACGAGGTTTGCAGCGCTTTGCCTACGACGCCGAAAGCCGGTTGGTTGAAGTGCGTAATGAAAACGGCAGCGTGGTTAGGATGGTCTATGACCCGTTGGGTCGGCGCATTGAAAAAACTGAACACGGCAGCGATGGCTATCCGCTGGGCGAAACCCGGTTCACCTGGGATGGCCTGCGGTTGTTGCAGGAGCATAAACACAGTCAGACCAGCCTTTATCTCTACGATGGCGACAGCTACGAGCCACTCGCCAGGGTCGACGGTGAAGGTGAACACCAACGCGTGCGGTATTACCACAACGACCTGAACGGCTTGCCGGAGCAACTCACCGAGGCCGACGGCCACGACATCTGGCGAGCGACTTATCGGGTGTGGGGCAATACGCGGGAGGAGGTGCGGGAACCTTACTTCATTGAAGAGCAGAATTTGCGGTTTCAGGGGCAGTATCTGGATCGGGAGACGGGGCTGCATTTTAATACGTTTAGGTTTTATGATCCCGATATAGGCCGCTTTACAACAACCGACCCTATTGACCTGATGGGTGGGTTCAACCTTTATCAGTATGCCCCTAACCCGGTCACATGGATCGATCCTTTTGGCTGGGCATGTGGTCACCATGGGCATCACTCCGATCCAAAATTCATGGGGGGAAAACATAACCAAAATCTGACGAAACTTACCGACACTGATCACAAACAGCTTCACCGTGATATGAATGACTTCTTAGTCGGAAAAACAAAAAACATCAATGGCGGCACCGTGCATATGCGGCCTCAACGAGGTAACAGCGGCAAAAAAATACGGTTGAATTTCACCAGGACTGAAAGGCTCAGAGCGCTTGCTGACTTCTACAAAGGTAAGGGTGCACAATACAAAGATGCTGTTTTTGACTTCTTCATACAACACCAGGGGCTAAAGTAGTGACTCAGTTCTTAACCATTGCCTACGACTTAAGCGCTATAGATAATCACGCGTACTTTTTTGATGGAGCACCTGATAGTGTTTTTTGCAAAACCTGTGGTTGCTGCATTGATAAAAACTATCTGCCTAGAGAACTTAAAACACCAAACAAAGCTGATATTGGTGCAACTTATGATGGGCGCTTCATCGCGTCGCTACGTTTCAAGGAATACATCGAAAATTTAAAACTGAGTGTTGGATTTTCATTAGTCAATGAAAAAAATCAGCTATTCATGATGCGGCCTCAAAAAATCATCAAATACAGTGCTCAACAGTTGGAAAATCTCTGTAGTACGTGTGGTCAATATTTTGACTGTGTGGTTCCCATCCCGAGTTTCTATCAAGAAACTGGGAAGCGTCTAGAATATGGAATGTTTTTCACAAGTATTGGCTTCGGTAGCGGGAAAGAAAAAAGCCCGGCCATTATTCTTGGCATCGAAACCGCACTTGAAATAAAGAGCGCAATAAAATCATTAAAATTAAGAGGCGCTGATATTAGTGAGGTTCTTATGCCTAATGACTAAGACTATCACTCAGCGCTTATCGCTCAGGCGCGTAAGACGGGATAGGTCTATTTGTTATTTAGTCTGTTTATTTTTCGGCCACTTAAGCGAGTGCAAAAAGGCACAAATAAGACGGTCCTGAAGGGCATGAATTCCTCACGCGCATGCTCGAAGGCAAGGCGCTGGCGGGTGTGCGGATCAGTAGCCGGGATAACGAATTGCACTATCAGTTCAACGATTGACCTGAAGAAACACGATCAAAAATGTGGGAGGGGCGGTGCGACGATTCGACTTGCCCCCGATGGCGGTGAATCAGTCACCAGATGCATCAACTGACACACTGCTATCGGGGGCAAGCCCCCTCCCACATTTGGATTGGGTTCCTTCAGCTATTAGGGTACTTCGATGCTATTCAACCAAACCTCACGCCTGGCCAAAATCACCAGTCCCCTCGGGCCGGACGTGCTGTTGCTCAATCAAATGGGCGGCGGCGAAGAGTTGGGTCGGCTGTTCGCCTATGAGCTGCAGCTGACTTCCCTGGACGCCAACATCGACCTCAACCAGTTGCTGGGCAAGCCGATGAGCGTCGGCGTGCAATTGGCGGACGGCGGCGAGCGGCACTTTCACGGCATCGTCGCGCAGTGCAGCCAGAGCATCGACC
>Ga0208898_1000076_pt1 | contig 121055 bp, 102 predicted proteins | sample VirMetDEL_Mar_4_FD_184513 | JGI IMG/M metagenome (GOLD analysis project Ga0208898, IMG submission 184513) | Aqueous microbial communities from the Delaware River and Bay under freshwater to marine salinity gradient to study organic matter... | ecosystem: Environmental > Aquatic > Marine >... | reverse complement strand
AGATGGGGTAAAGTCATTACCTATCCGAATTAAAGATGGGTTGTGCCATGAATGTGCAGTGGAACCTGGAACAGATGCGCCTGTTCGTCAGCGTCGCCGAGCAGCGTTCTTTTTCGGCGGTGGCGCGCCAGCAGCGCAAGGCTCAGTCGGCGGTCAGCAACGGTATCGCCTTGCTGGAAGCGGACCTGGGCGTCAGCCTGTTCGAACGAAGCAGCGGCCGCCAGCCGCGCTTGAGCGAAGCCGGCACGGTGCTGCTCGAAGAGGCTCGGGAAGTGTTGCGCCAGTGCGAACGCCTCAATGGCCGCGCACTGTCGTTGGTGCGCGGCGAAGAAGCCTGCCTGCGCCTGGCCCAGGATGAAGCGATGCTGTACCAGCCGGTCCTCGACAGTCTCGACGCCCTGGCCGGCCAGTTTCCCAACCTTGAGGTGCAGCTTTCCAGCGCTGCCCAGGGCGATGTCGCACGCAAACTGGTGGAGCGCAGGGCCGACCTGGGCATGTTGTTCTATCACGATCAAATCCCCGAAGCGCTGGAGCGGCGGGTCGTCGGCAGTGTGGAAATGGTCACGGTGTGCGGGCGCCGCCATCCGCTGGCGGCGCAGCAAACCGTGGACTGCCAGGGGTTGGCGCAGTATCGCCAGTTGCTGATGTCGACCCAGACCAGCGTCTACCCCGGCAGCGAGGCCGCCAGCCCGCAGGTGTGGCGCGCCGACAGCTTCTACGTGCTGGCCGAATGGCTTATCCGTGGTCTGGGTTGGGCCTGGTTGCCCCGGCATGTGGTGCAATACCCCGCGTACCAGAACCAAATGGTCGAACTCGACAGCGAATGGACCCCGCCGGCGCTTGTGGTCGAGCTGGTGTGGCGCCGCGATGAACCCCTGGGCCCTGCCGCGCGCTTTCTCGCCGAACGTTTTGCCGAGTGCTTGCAGGCGATCGCTTGAAAAAGCCGATAAACTCCGCCGCCATGAATAGAACTCTCTACAGCTGTCTGTTTTACCTGGCGCTGCCGTTGGTGGCTTTACGTCTATGGCTGCGCGCGCGCAAGGCGCCGGCCTACGCCAAGCGCGTGGGCGAGCGCTTTTCCTACGGCTTGCCGCGGATGCAACCGGGCGGGATCTGGGTGCATGCGGTGTCGGTGGGCGAAAGCATCGCTGCCGCGCCGATGATCCGTGGCCTGCTGGAGCGTTATCCGCAGTTGCCGATGACGGTCACCTGCATGACACCCACCGGCTCCGAGCGTATCCAGGCATTGTTCGCCGATGAACCGCGCGTCCAGCATTGCTACTTGCCCTATGACTTGCCCTGCGCGGCCAAGCGTTTTCTCGACCGTGTCCAGCCCAAACTGGCCGTGATCATGGAGACCGAACTGTGGCCCAACCACATCCACGCCTGCGCCCAGCGCGGGATTCCGGTGGCGCTGGCCAATGCACGCTTGTCGGCGCGTTCGGCCAAGGGCTACGCACGTTTTGCCAGACTGACGGCGCCGATGCTGGCAGAAATGAGTCTGATCGCCGTGCAGACCGAGACTGAGGCCGAGCGTTTCCGCAGCCTGGGGGCGCGTGCGGACACGGTGCAAGTGACCGGCTCGATCAAGTTCGACCTGACCATCGACCCGCAACTGCTGGCGCGCGCGGCCGCGTTGCGCGAACAGTGGGGCGCCGGCGAGCGTCCGGTGTGGATCGCGGCGAGTACCCACGAGGGCGAAGATGAGGTGGTGCTGGCGGCCCATCGTCAACTGCTCGCCAGCTATCCCAATGCGCTGCTGATTCTGGTGCCGCGCCATCAGGAACGCTTCGGCCCGATGTTTGAGCTGTGCCAGCGACAAGGGTTCGCCACAGTGCGTCGCTCCAGCGGCGAGCCGGTCACCGCGCACACCGCCGTGTTGCTCGGCGACACCATGGGCGAGTTGCTGTTTTTGTATGCCTTGGCCGACAGCGCGTTGGTGGGTGGCAGCCTGGTCGCGACCGGCGGGCACAACCCGCTGGAACCGGCGGCGTTGGGCAAGCCCGTGATCATGGGGCCGCACCGGTTCAACTTCCTCGAAATCAGCGCAATGCTGCGCGACGCCGGGGCGTTGCGTGAGGTGGATGATGCCGAAGGTTTGGCCGAGGCCGTGCGGCAGCTGTTCGAGCTACCGCAGGATGCCCAGCGGATGGCGCAGGCGGGGCTTAAGGTGATGCAGGCCAACCAGGGCGCTTTGAAGCGATTGTTGGATGGCCTTGATCGCCTGATGACTCACTGACGCAATGCCGATCCAAATGTGGGAGGGAGCAAGCCCCTTCCCACATTGGTTCTGTGGTGCGATCAATAACCCGGGCGGGCCTTGAGCTGCTCGGCGGCGGCCTTGGCCAGGTCCGGCGGCAGGAAGTCGCGGTCCGGGTTGTAGTCGGCCTTGAGATAACGCGTCAGGTCTTGCAGGTCCCCAGGGTTCAACGTGCCGGCTGCCTGCTTCAAGCGCAGGTTGTCGAGGATGTAGTCGTAGCGGCTGTTGTTGTAATTGCGCACCGACGCATAGAGCTGGCGCTGGGCGTCAAGCACGTCGACGATATTGCGCGTACCCACCTGATAACCGATTTCCGTGGCTTCCACCGCGCTCTGGTTGGAGATGATCGACTGGCGGCGTGCTTGCACCTGCTCCACGTCGGTGTTGACCGCGCGGTGCAGGTTGCGCGTGTTTTCCACCACCTGGCGGCGCAGGCTTTCGCGTTGCTGCTCGGTCTGGCCCAGGCGCGAGTACGATTCGCGCACTTGCGAGCTGGTCAGGCCACCGCTGTACAGCGGGATATTCAGGCGCAGGCCAATGGTGCGTTGCGAGACATCGCCGCCATAAGGCGTGCCGAAGGCATTCGGGTTACTGAAGCCGAGCGCGTCGTTATCGCCCTTTTCATACTGCGCCACGGCGTCCAGGGTCGGCGCATGCCCGGCCTTGCGCTGCTTGAGGGTTTCCTCGGCGGCGGTGACCGCGTAGTTGCTGGCGAGCAGGTTCAGGTTCTGGCGGCCGGCGGTTTCGACCCAGGCCTTGGCGTCGTTCGGCAGCGGCGGCAGCACCGGCAGTGTATGCACAATGCCCTGGATCGAATTGTATTGACGGTTGGTTAGCGCGATCAGTGCTTCGAACGCGTCGTCCACCTGGCGTTGCGCGACGATCCGGTTGGCCCGCGCGGTGTCGTAGCTGGCCTGGGATTGCAGCACATCGGTCTTGTCCGACAGGCCCACGTCGAAGCGTTCGTTGGACTGGTCCAGTTGGCGCTTGAAGGCGTTTTCTTCGGCCTTGGTGGAGGCCAGGTTGTCCTGGGCGCGCAGCACGGCGAAGTAGTTCTCGGCGCTTTGCAGGATCAGGTTCTGTTCGGTGGCCGAAAGTTGCAGCGCAGCCTGTTCGTTGACGGCTTCGGCGGCTTGCAGTTGGAACCAGCGGTCGGCGCGGAACAGCGGCTGGCTCAAGGTCGCGCGCCAGGAATGCGCGTCGCGGTTGGCGGTGGCGGCCGGGGTGTCGATCTGGGTGCGCGAATTGTTGATATCGGCACCGGCCGACAGGTTGGGCAGCAAACCGGCGCGGGCCTGGGGCACCACTTCTTTCTGCGCACCATACTGGGCGCGGGCGGCGGCCAGGTCGGCGTTGTTGTCCACCGCTTCCTGGTAGACGCTGACCAGGTCGGTTCGGGCGGACAAGGGCGCTTCAGCTGCCCAGACCATTCCGTTGGTCGCACAAGACACGGCGAGAGCCAGTGAGAGTTTGCGCAGCATGAATTGATCCCTAGGTTTAATATTACGATGATAATTTAACGCCCAAGGCTACGGTTGGCCATTCCTGGCGTCAAGCGTCGGGGCAGTCACCGAGTGTAGTGGTGGTTACACGGCGCAACAATCCTGCAATTGCGCCATTCATCACGCTGAATGCTCCGTTATTGGCAATTTGCCCTCACCCTGTCTAGACTGGCCGGGTTCTTGTCGGGGTGCCTTGTTGGAAGGCTGAGATCGGTAAATACCGGATCCCGTTGAACCTGATCAGGTTAACGCCTGCGTAGGGAACAAGATTTCTCGTCACCCGGCGAGTCCTCTTGTGCTTTGTCCGGGATGTTGTTCGACCTTCGAGCAACCCTCGAGTACCCAGCACAGCACTGCTTCCAGTGCGTCCATCCGCCACAGGTTCGCTCCGACAAAAATCCACCGCCTGGATAGTTGGAGAGCCCGTGATGAGTACAAAACCAAAAAATACCGTGCATTTGAGTGAATCGGCCAAGGTCGACTCCGGCTCCGTGCAACCGTTTACCCGCTCGCAGAAAATCTACGTGCAAGGCACCCGTCCGGACATCCGCGTGCCGATGCGTGAAATCAGCCTCGACGTCACCCCCACCGATTTCGGTGGTGAGATCAACGCCCCCGTGGTGGTCTACGACACCTCCGGCCCCTACACCGACCCCAACGTCATCATCGATGTGCGCAAGGGCCTGGGCGATGTGCGCTCGCCGTGGATCGAGTCGCGTGGCGACACCGAACGCCTGTCGGGCCTGAGCTCGCACTTCGGCCAGCAACGCCTGACCGATGCCGAACTGACTGCGCTGCGCTTCGCCCATGTGAAGAACCCGCGCCGCGCCAAGGCCGGTGCCAACGTCACGCAGATGCACTATGCGCGCAAAGGCATCATCACCGCCGAGATGGAATACGTCGCCATCCGCGAAAACATGAAGCTCGAAGAAGCCCGCGCCAGCGGCCTGCTCGACCAGCAACACGCCGGCTACAGCTTCGGCGCCAGCGTGCCGAAGATCATCACCCCGGAATTCGTGCGCGAAGAAATCGCCCGCGGCCGCGCGATCATCCCGGCCAACATCAACCACACCGAACTGGAACCGATGATCATCGGCCGTAACTTCCTGGTGAAGATCAACGGCAACATCGGCAACAGCGCCCTGGGTTCGTCCATCGAAGAAGAAGTGGCGAAACTGACCTGGGGCATTCGCTGGGGCTCGGACACGGTGATGGACCTGTCCACCGGCAAGCACATCCACGAAACCCGCGAGTGGATCATCCGCAACTCGCCGGTGCCGATCGGTACGGTGCCGATCTACCAGGCCCTGGAGAAAGTCGGCGGCGCCGCTGAAGACCTGACCTGGGAGCTGTTCCGCGACACCCTGATCGAACAGGCCGAGCAGGGCGTCGACTACTTCACCATCCACGCCGGCGTGCTGCTGCGCTACGTGCCGCTGACCGCCAAGCGCGTTACCGGCATCGTCTCCCGCGGCGGCTCGATCATGGCCAAGTGGTGCCTGGCGCACCACAAAGAGAACTTCACCTACACGCATTTCGACGAAATCTGCGAAATCATGAAGGCCTATGACGTCAGCTTCTCCTTAGGCGACGGTTTGCGCCCGGGTTCGATCGCCGACGCCAACGACGCCGCGCAATTCGGCGAGCTGGAAACCCTCGGCGAGCTGACCAAGATCGCCTGGAAGCACGACGTGCAAACCATGATCGAAGGCCCCGGCCACGTGCCGATGCAACTGATCAAGGAGAACATGGACAAGCAGCTCGAATGCTGCGACGAGGCGCCGTTCTACACCCTCGGCCCGCTGACCACCGACATCGCGCCGGGCTACGACCACATCACCTCCGGCATCGGTGCGGCGATGATCGGTTGGTTCGGTTGCGCCATGCTCTGCTACGTCACGCCCAAGGAACACCTGGGCCTGCCGAACAAGGATGACGTGAAGACCGGGATCATCACTTACAAGATCGCCGCCCATGCAGCCGATCTCGCGAAAGGTCATCCGGGCGCGCAGATCCGCGATAATGCACTGAGCAAGGCACGCTTCGAGTTCCGTTGGGAAGACCAGTTCAACCTCGGCCTCGACCCGGACACCGCGCGTTCGTATCACGACGAAACCCTGCCGAAGGACTCGGCCAAGGTCGCGCATTTCTGCTCGATGTGCGGGCCGAAGTTCTGCTCGATGAAAATCACCCAGGAAGTGCGTGAGTACGCGGCCAACCAGCGCATCGATGCGGTGGATGTGGAGGTGGCCAAGGGCTTGGCCGAGCAGGCGGAGCGGTTCAAGCAGGAAGGCAGCCAGCTCTACAAGAAGGTCTGATCCGAGGTTGTAGGCGCTTTCAAGGGCCTTATCGGGGGCAAGCCCCCTCCCACACTTGAATGTGTTCACAATTCCAAATGTGGGAGGGGGCTTGCCCCCGATAACAATCTTTCAAACAACAAATGCCCCTCAGAGATTCCATCCTTGAGCATTCAACCCAGCACCTATTCCCCCGACATCGCAGTGCCGACCGACAAACGCGTTTTCGGCGCCCGCGATCTGTTTTCCCTGTGGTTCTCCCTCGGCATCGGCCTGATGGTCCTGCAAACCGGCGCGCTGCTCGCGCCCGGCCTGGGCCTGGCCGGTGGGTTGCTGGCGATTTTCCTCGGCACCCTGGTCGGCGTGCTGCTGCTCGCCGCTGTCGGTGTGATCGGCAGCGACACCGGGCTGTCCGCCATGGCCGCGCTCAAGCTCAGCCTCGGCGCCAAAGGCGCGAGCCTGCCGGCATTGTTGAACCTGCTGCAACTGATCGGTTGGGGCGCGTTTGAAATCATCGTCATGCGCGATGCCGCCAGCCTGTTGGGCGCGCGGGCCTTCAGCGACGCCAGCCTATTGGCCAGCCCGATGCTGTGGACCCTGTTTTTCGGTGGCCTGGCGACCTTGCTGGCGGTCAGCGGCCCGCTGACGTTCGTGCGCCAGATCCTGCGTAAATGGGGCATCTGGCTGCTGCTCGCGGCCTGCCTGTGGCTGACCTGGAACCTGTTCGCCAAAGCCGATCTCGCCACGCTATGGGCCCAGGCCGGTGACGGTTCGATGCCCTTCGCGGTGGGGTTTGACATCGCCATTGCCATGCCGCTGTCGTGGCTGCCGCTGATCGCCGATTATTCGCGCTTCGGCAAACGTGCGAAAAGCGTGTTCGGCGGCACGGCGCTGGGCTTTTTTATCGGCAATTTCTGGCTGATGAGCCTGGGCGTGGCCTACACCCTGGCGTTTGCGCCGAGCGGTGAAGTCAACGCGCTGTTGCTGGCGCTGGCCGGCGCGGGGCTGGGGATTCCGTTGTTGCTGATCCTGTTGGATGAGTCGGAAAACGCCTTTGCCGATATTCACTCGGCGGCCGTCTCCAGTGGGATTCTGTTGCGCCTGAAGGTCGAGCACCTGGCCTTGGCCATCGGTGTGCTCTGCACGTTGATCGCCTGCTTTGCTCCGTTGGCGCAGTACCAGAACTTTCTGCTGTTGATCGGTTCGGTATTCGCGCCGCTGTTTGGCGTGGTGCTGGTCGATCATTTCATCCTGCGCCGCCGCGGCCAGGGCGCGCTCGCCACGCTTCGCTGGACGGCGCTGCTGGCCTGGCTGGGCGGCATCGGCACCTATCACTTGCTGGCCAACCTGTATCCGGATATCGGCGCGACCCTGCCGGCACTGGCGCTGGCAGGGCTGTTGCAGTTCATCCTCGGGCGCGCCTTCAGTGGCGCGCGGGCACCAGCTCAGGCTTGATGATGCCTTCCAGGCGTGAGTAAGGAATCTGCAACTCGATGTGGCCCAGGGCATACGGCGCGATCGTGGTGGTGGGGTACTTGAGGGTCACGCTGCCGGAGGTCAGCGCCACGTTCGGGGTTTTCTGGAACGGGTAGCGCTTGACGAACTCCGGCTCCAGGCTCAGGCGGGTGCTGATCAGCCAGCTGTTGTGCGCCACCTGGGCGGCCTTCCAGAATGCTTCTTCCTTGCCGGGCAGCAGCATGTCGCTCAGCGACAGGGCTTTTTGCTGCGGGCGCGAATAGTTGATGAAGGCGCGGCCCGGTTCGCCGTGGGTGGCGCCCTGGTCCAGGTAGCTGGACAGCTCGATGATCACCAAGCCGTCATGCTGCTCGCGTACCTTGGCCTGCAAGTACATGCTGTTGCGTGGCGCGGCGGTGCTCAGGAACTGCTCGCGGTACGTCGCCAGGCTCGACGGCAACGGGTCGCTCGACCGGGTGCGGGTCATTTCCAGCAGGCGTTGTTCGATCAGTGCGTCGAGCTTGGGCTCCTTGGCAAAATGCACGGTGTCGATATTCACCAGCGGGCAATCGGCGTTGGTGCAGTCCGGCTTGCTTTGCTCGCTGGCGTCGCGGGTGGCTTCCAGCGGGGTGCTGTAGTTCGGTTGGAACAGGCTCTGGCAGGCGCCGAGCGTCAAGGCGATACACGCCACGGAGGCGATTTTTAAAAGTGACATGTAGGGTCTTCGTCCGTCGATAAGAGCGAAATTCGTGGAGCTTCGACTACCGGCATGGCAGTCAGTTCGCCACTAAGCTCATTAGAGTGAGTTTGACGCCCGCCGTCTATCCCGGCAACCGTAAAGGGGCTGCGCCAACGGGCAGGAGCGCGTTAGGATGGCGCCAATTGCACGGGCATAACGAGGAAGGATATGACGGACATCGCGAAATCGACGCCGAGCACGATCGAGATTGTTCAGCGCGACAATGCCTATCAGGGGTTCTACAAGCTCGATCGCGTGCAACTGCGCCACGAAAAATTCGACGGCGGCATGAGCCGGGTGATCAACCGCGAGGTCTTCGTGCGGCATGACGCCGTGTGCGTGCTGCCCTACGACCCGCAGCGCGATGAAGTGGTGCTGATCGAACAGTTTCGCGTCGGCGCCATGGGCCGTGCCGCCAACCCGTGGCTGGTGGAAATGGTCGCCGGCCTGATCGACAAGGACGAACAACCGGAGGAGGTTGCACACCGCGAAGCCGAGGAGGAAGCTGGGCTGACATTCTCCGCACTGTGGCCGATCACCCAATATTTCCCTTCGCCCGGCGGCAGTACCGAATTCGTCCACTTGTATCTGGGCCGTTGCGACAGCTCGGGCGCCGGTGGCGTTCATGGACTGGAAGAAGAGGCAGAAGATATCCGCGTCAGCACCTGGGCTTTCGAAGATGCCTTGCAAGCGGTGCGTGATGGTCGGATATCCAATGCGCCCAGCATTATTGCCTTGCAATGGCTAGCGCTCAATCGCGCGGAAGTGAGGGGGTTATGGCAGTAAAGGCACGGGAACGATACCGGGTTGACCTGATCGGGCTGCAAGCCGCCTGCGAGGCCAACTATGCGCGGCTGATGCGCCTGCTGCCGGACATGCGCCACACGCCCGAGGCACGGCGCATCGCCGTGACCCATGGCGACCAGATGCTCGGCGTGCTGACCCTGGAAGTCATCGTCAATTGCCCGTACACCACCACCCTGCGCGTGCGCCAGGAGCACAGCCTGCCATGGCTGCCGGTGCCGCAACTGGAAGTGCAGGTGTACCACGATGCGCGAATGGCCGAAGTCATCAGCGCCGAACATGCGCGACGCTTTCGCAGCATCTATCCTTACCCCAATGTGTTCATGCACCAGCCCGATGAGAAAGCACAGCTCAATGTGTTCCTCGGTGAATGGTTGAGTCACTGCCTGGCCCTGGGCCACGAGTTCGAAGTCGTGCGGTAGATGTGAACTGCATCTGCTTCCCTGGGTTTCCTCTTTGTGTCCTGCCCCAGCATAATCGCGCCATACGTCCATTCCTGTGATTGCCTTGGGAGAGCACCTTGCCCCGCGTACCCACCGTGACCCCCGATGCACCGGCAGTGCTGGTGCAACTGTCCGACAGCCATCTGTTTGCCGAGGCCGACGCCACGCTGGTGGGCATGAACACCCGTGAGAGCTTGCAACGGGTGATCGGCCTGGTGCGCGAGCAGCAGCCCCGGATCGACTTGCTGCTGGCCACGGGGGACTTGTCCCAGGACGGTACGCTGGCGTCCTATCAGCACTTCCGGGAGATGACCGCGCCCTTTGGCGTGCCGGCGCGCTGGATTCCCGGCAACCACGATGAGCCGCAGATCATGGCCCACGCCGCCCTGCACAGCGACCTGCTGGAACCGGTGGTCGACGTCGGCAATTGGCGCATTACCCTGCTCGACTCCGCCGTGCCCGGTTCGGTGCCGGGTTATCTGCAGGACAGCCAGCTGCAACTGCTGGCCCAAGCCTTGAGCGAAGCGCCGCACCGCCATCATCTGGTGTGTTTCCACCATCATCCGGTGCCCATCGGCTGTGCGTGGATGGAACCCATCGGCCTGCGCAACCCCGAGGCACTGTTTGCCGTGCTGGACCGTTTCCCTCAGGTCCGGGCCTTGCTCTGGGGGCATGTACACCAGGAGATCGACCGCGAGCGCAACGGCGTGCGCCTGCTGGCGTCGCCGTCCACCTGCATCCAGTTCACGCCGGGCAGCGAGGACTTCAACGTCAGCACCGAGGCGCCGGGCTATCGCTGGCTGCGTCTGCATGCCGACGGGCGGTTGGAGACCGGGGTGGAGCGGGTCAAAGGCTTTGCCTTTACCGTGGATTACGCCAGCAACGGCTACTGAAGGTGGGAGGGGAAGACAGGGGACTCACCACTCCGATCCCTGTAAACTGCGCCTTTTTTGGCGCAAGCACGGAGAGCCCGGCATGTCCGCTTCGATCCTGTATATCCATGGTTTCAACAGCGCGCCTGCGTCGAACAAGGCCAGCCAGTTGATCCGCGTGATGGACACCCTCGGCTTGGCCGAACAACTGCGCGTGCCGGCCCTGCATCACCACCCTCGCCAGGCGATTCCTCAATTGGAGGCGGCCATCGCAGAACTGGGGCGGCCGCTGCTGGTCGGCAGCTCGCTCGGCGGCTACTATGCAACCTGTCTTGCCGAGCGCCATGGCCTCAAGGCGCTGCTGGTCAACCCGGCGGTCAGCCCCCATCGGATGTTCGACGGTTACCTGGGCACCCAGAAGAACCTCTATACCGATGAAACCTGGGAACTGACCCACGATCACGTCACGGCGCTGGCCGAGCTGGAAGTCCCGGCGCCCCAGGATGCCGCGCGTTATCAGGTGTGGTTGCAGACCGGGGACGAAACCCTGGATTATCGCCTCGCCCAGCAGTATTACCGGGCCTGTGCCTTGCGCATCCAGGCCGGTGGCGACCACGGTTACCAGGGGTTTGCCCGGCAGTTGCCGGCGTTGTTGAGCTTTGCCGGCATTGGCGCGGATCAGTATCAATCCTTCGATTTCTCGGCACTGTAATTGCCTTGGAAACCGCAGGTCACTTTTTAATCGAACGACTCACGACGAGACCCCATGGCCACTCCCAGCGCTAGCTCTTATAACGCCGACGCCATCGAAGTCCTCTCGGGCCTCGACCCGGTGCGCAAACGCCCCGGCATGTACACCGACACCAGTCGGCCGAACCACCTTGCCCAGGAAGTCATCGACAACAGCGTCGACGAAGCCTTGGCCGGGCACGCCAAGTCGGTGCATGTCATTCTCCACGCTGACCACTCCCTGGAAGTGTCCGACGACGGTCGCGGCATGCCGGTGGACATTCACCCGGAAGAGGGGGTGTCGGGCGTCGAGTTGATCCTCACCAAGCTGCACGCCGGCGGCAAGTTCTCCAACAAGAACTACCAGTTCTCCGGTGGCTTGCACGGTGTCGGTATTTCCGTGGTCAACGCCCTGTCGACGTTGGTGCGGGTGCGGGTCAAGCGCGACGGCAACGAATACGAGATGACCTTCGCCGATGGCTACAAAGCCACCGACCTGCAGGTGATCGGCACCGTTGGCAAGCGCAACACCGGCACCAGCGTGTACTTCGCCCCGGACCCGAAATACTTCGATTCGCCGAAATTCTCCGTCAGCCGCCTCAAGCATGTGCTCAAGGCCAAGGCCGTGTTGTGCCCGGGCCTGCTGGTCACCTTTGAAGACAAAGGCAGCGGCGAAAAGGTCGAGTGGCACTACGAAGACGGCCTGCGCTCCTACCTGGAAGACGCCGTCAGCGATTTCGAACGCCTGCCCAACGAGCCGTTCTGCGGCAGCCTGGCCGGGAACAAAGAAGCCGTCGACTGGGCGCTGCTGTGGCTGCCCGAAGGCGGCGACAGCGTGCAGGAAAGCTACGTCAACCTGATCCCTACCGCCCAGGGCGGTACCCACGTCAACGGCTTGCGCCAGGGCCTGCTCGACGCCATGCGCGAGTTCTGCGAATACCGCAGCCTGCTGCCGCGCGGCGTGAAGCTGGCGCCGGAAGACGTGTGGGAGCGCATCGCGTTCGTGCTGTCGATGAAAATGCAGGAGCCGCAATTCTCCGGACAGACCAAAGAGCGTTTGTCGTCCCGCGAGGCGGCGGCGTTTGTCTCCGGTGTGGTCAAGGATGCGTTCAGCCTGTGGCTCAACGAGCACCCGGAATTGGGCCTGGCCCTGGCGGAACTGGCGATCAACAACGCCGGCCGTCGCCTCAAGGCCAGCAAGAAGGTCGAGCGCAAACGCATCACGGCGGGCCCGGCACTGCCGGGCAAGCTGGCCGATTGCGCCGGGCAGGACCCGATGCGCTCCGAGCTGTTCCTGGTGGAAGGTGACTCCGCCGGCGGTTCCGCCAAGCAAGCGCGGGACAAGGAATTCCAGGCGATCCTGCCGTTGCGCGGCAAGATCCTCAACACCTGGGAAGTCGACGGCAGCGAAGTCCTGGCCAGCCAGGAAGTGCACAACATCGCCGTGGCCATCGGCGTCGACCCCGGCGCGGCGGACATGAGCCAGTTGCGCTACGGCAAGATCTGCATCCTCGCCGACGCCGACTCCGACGGTCTGCACATCGCCACCTTGCTGTGCGCGCTGTTCGTGCAGCACTTCCGCCCGTTGGTGGACGCCGGTCACGTCTACGTCGCGATGCCGCCGCTGTACCGTATCGACCTGGGCAAGGAGATTTTCTACGCCCTCGACGAAGGCGAGCGCGATGGCATCCTCGACCGCCTGATCGCCGAGAAGAAACGCGGCAAGCCGCAGGTCACGCGATTCAAAGGCCTGGGTGAGATGAACCCGCCGCAATTGCGCGAAACCACCATGGACCCGAACACGCGGCGCCTGGTGCAGTTGACCCTGGACGACTTCGCTGCCACTTCGGAAATGATGGACATGCTGCTGGCGAAGAAACGCGCGCCGGATCGCAAGTCCTGGCTGGAGTCCAAGGGCAACCTCGCCGAGGTCCTGGGCTGATGCGTACAGGTTTCGCCCTGGCGATCCTGATGTTGAGCGGGTTGGCGGCCACCCAGGCGGTCGCCGCGCCCGTGGCTGAGCTCAAGCTGGTGTCCGAACATCCGGTGGACGGCATGCGCGGCGGTAACCTGTCGGGCCTGGCTTTGTGTGGCAACGCGTTGTGGACGGTTTCCGACCGCGACGACGACCAGATCTACCGCCTGGATATCAGCGCGCCGACCTGGCAGGCCGAAACGGTGAAGCTCGACGTGCCGCCCGTGCCTGACTCCGGCCTGCCCTGGGGGCTGCGTTCGCGCACCAAGGCGGCGTCGCTGATTCGCGGCGGCGACCTGGATTTTGAAGGCATCGGCTGCGATGCCGCGGGTAACCGCTACGTGGTCAGCGAAGCCCATGCGGCGGTGCTGAAAGTGCCGGCGAGCGGTGCGCCCGAGTGGTTGAAGATCGCCCCCGGCATGGTGCGTGAGGCCCGCGCCAGCGGCATGTTGCTGCATTTCAATGCGTTGTTCGAAGGCCTCGCGGTGAACCCCGAGGGCAATCAGATCTGGCTGGCGGCGGAGCGTGAGCGGCGCGGGCTGATTTCCATCAAGCGCCAGCAAAGCGTGTGGGATTGCGCGGGCGCGTGCGTGCTGTTGAGCGAGGCCGGCCAGGAAGTGCAGCCGGCACAGTTTCCCAGTGCCAAGGCGGTGTCCAAGGACTTTTCCGACCTGGCGCTGTTCAACGGTAAGTTGTTTACCCTGGAGCGCAATGCGTTCCAGATTTGTCGGCGCGATGCGGTCACGGCCAAGGTCGAGCTGTGCTGGTCGTTCGCCGACGAGACCCTGACGCCCGAACGGCGCTACGCCCAGCCTTATGGCCTGGCCGAAGCCCTGGTGCTGGATGCAGACGGTGCCTGGTTGGGCATCGACAATAATTTCGGCGCCCGCGCCGATGGCGAAAAACGCCCGGTGGTCTATCGTTTCGCCGCCCCCGCCGGTGGCTGGAGCGCCCAGCCATGAGCCACCCCTGTTTTGAATTGACCCGGCGCCGCGGCATTTCCGCTGCGCCTTACCAAACAATGATGAGGCCCGCATGAGTGACATCCTCGCAGACAGCTTAGACGGCGTAGAACGCCGGTCGCTGGCTGACTTCACCGAAAATGCCTACCTCAACTACTCCATGTACGTGATCATGGACCGTGCCTTGCCGCATATCGGCGACGGCCTGAAGCCCGTACAACGGCGCATCATCTACGCCATGAGTGAGTTGGGCCTGGACGCTGATTCCAAGCACAAGAAGTCGGCGCGTACCGTCGGTGACGTGCTCGGTAAGTTCCACCCCCACGGCGACTCGGCCTGCTATGAAGCCATGGTGCTGATGGCCCAGCCGTTCAGCTACCGCTACACGCTGGTAGATGGCCAGGGGAACTGGGGTGCGCCGGATGATCCCAAGTCTTTCGCGGCCATGCGTTACACCGAGGCGCGCCTGTCGCGTTATTCGGAAGTGCTGCTCAGCGAACTGGGCCAGGGCACCGCGAACTGGGGCCCGAACTTCGACGGCACCCTCGACGAGCCCCTGGTGTTGCCGGCACGTTTGCCGAACATCCTGCTCAATGGCACCACCGGCATCGCCGTCGGCATGGCCACCGACGTACCGCCGCACAACCTGCGGGAAGTCGCCACGGCCTGCGTGCGCTTGCTCGATGAACCCAAAGCCACGGTCGAGCAGCTCTGCGAGCACATCCAGGGCCCGGATTACCCGACCGAAGCGGAAATCATCACGCCGCGTGCCGACCTGCTGAAAATGTACGAAACCGGCAAGGGCTCGGTGCGTATGCGCGCCGTGTACCACGTCGAAGACGGCGACATCATCGTCACCGCGTTGCCGCATCAGGTGTCCGGCGCCAAGGTGCTGGAACAGATCGCCGCGCTAATGCAGGCCAAACCGTCGAAATTGCCGCAGGTCGCTGACCTGCGCGACGAGTCCGACCACGAAAACCCGTGCCGCATCGTGATTATTCCGACCAACAGCCGGGTCGACCATGAAGTGCTGATGCAGCATCTGTTCGCCAGCACGGACTTGGAGTCCAGCTACCGGGTCAACATCAACATCATCGGCCTGGACGGCAAGCCGCAGCTGAAGAACCTGCGCAATCTGCTGGTGGAGTGGCTGGAGTTCCGCGTCCAGACCGTGCGTCGTCGCCTGCAGTTCCGCCTGGACAAGGTCGAGCGCCGCCTGCACCTGTTGGACGGCTTGCTGATTGCCTACCTCAACCTGGATGAAGTGATCCACATCATCCGTACCGCCGAGCACCCGAAAGCCGAGCTGATCGCGCGTTTCGAGCTGAGCGAGATCCAGGCCGACTACATCCTCGACACCCGCTTGCGTCAGTTGGCGCGACTGGAAGAAATGAAGCTGCGCGACGAACAGGACGCGTTGCTCAAGGAGCAAGCCAAGCTGCAAGCCCTGCTGGGCAGCGAAACCAAGCTCAAGAAGCTGGTGCGCAGCGAGCTGATCAAAGACGCCGAGACCTATGGCGACGACCGCCGTTCGCCGATCGTTGAGCGCGCCGAAGCGAAAGCGCTGACAGAAACCGAGCTGCTGCCAAACGAGAAAATTACTGTCGTTCTGTCGGAAAAGGGTTGGGTCCGTTCCGCCAAGGGGCATGATATCGATGCGACCGGCTTGTCGTACAAGGCTGGCGATGGCTTCAAGACCGCCGCCGCCGGGCGGTCCAACCAGTTTGCGGTGTTTATCGACTCCACTGGGCGCAGTTACTCGGTGCCGGCCCACACCTTGCCGTCTGCGCGCGGGCAGGGCGAGCCGTTGACCGGGCGCCTGACGCCGCCACCGGGGGCGAGTTTCGAATGCGTGCTGCTGCCGGACGACGACTCGCTGTATGTGATCGCCTCCGACGCGGGTTACGGCTTTGTGGTCAAGGGTGAAGACCTGCAGGCCAAGAACAAAGCCGGTAAAGCACTGTTGAGCCTGCCGAATAACGCCAAGGTGATCCTGCCGCGGCCGGTGGACGATCGCGAGGGTAATTGGCTGGCGTCGGTGACCACGGAAGGGCGTTTGCTGGTGTTCAAGATCAGCGACTTGCCGCAGTTGGGCAAAGGCAAAGGCAACAAGATCATTGGTATTCCCGGCGAGCGGGTGGCCAGTCGCGAAGAGTACGTGACAGACATCGCAGTGATCCCGGAAGGTTCTACCCTGGTGCTCCAGGCCGGCAAGCGCACGTTGTCGCTGCGCCCTGACGACCTTGAGCACTACAAGGGCGAGCGTGGCCGACGCGGTAATAAACTGCCTCGTGGCTTCCAGCGCGTGGATGCTTTACTGGTGGAAACGCCGGTTTAGCGCGGATTAGAGCTCTTGATCTACGATTTAACGCGTAGATCGACGCTTTCGCGCTGGAGTCATGGCGCATATTCACGGATGATATGGCCTTTCCAGCGCCGGCGTGGCCGAGCGTGTTTAGGTTATTTTTAGTATTACATTGTGGTTTGCCTTGTGGCAGCCGCCTGGATGGGATGATGACTGCTCCACGCCTTCCTTTTATTTTTATGCTCGCTGGCCTTCTGGGGTTGGCGGGTTGCAGCACGCACCAGCCGGTGTCGCTGTACCAGCTGGACAGCGGAAGTCCCGCTCAGCCAGCTCAATCGGCCGGCATGGCCGTCTTGCTGGGCCCGGTCGTCGTCGCTGACTACCTGCAACGCGAAACATTGCTGCAACGTCAGAACGACGGCAGCCTGCAAGGTTCCACCGATGGTCGTTGGGCGGGCAGTTTGTCGTCCGACATCAATCAACTGATGTTGCGCCAGGTGGCGGGTCAGTTGGACAGTCAGCGTGTGGTCCTGGCGCCTGCGCCCGCCGGTTTTTCCCCGGATGTGCAGGTTTTGCTGACCATTACCCGACTCGACTCCGGCACCTCGCAACCGGCGATCCTCGATGCGCAATGGCGCTTGATCGACCGCCGCGGCCAGGTGCGTGATAGCCGCATCGTGCATCTGCAGGAAGAGCATGCCGGCACCACGGCGTCCCAGGTCCAGGCCCAGGGCGTGCTGTTGCAGCATCTGGCGCAGCAGTTGTCGGTGGCCCTCAAGCCATTGGCCAACCAGCCACCAGTCGCCGAGGCGCCGCGCAAGCAAGCGCCGGTACAGGCCAAGCCGGCGGCTCCGGGGAAACCGAAAATGCCGATGGCTACGCCGATCCGCACGGATATGGAAGTGTTCAGGTTCTGATCTGAATGGCTCCAACCCAAAAGGCCCGCTTATTCAGCGGGCCTTTTTGTTTGTGCGCGTTTTACTTGAGGCTTGTGGCGTCCAAATGTGGGAGGGGGCTTGCCCCCGATGACGGCGTGTCAGTCAAAACGGCGGCAACTGACACATCGCTATCGGGGGCAAGCCCCCTCCCACATTGGTTCAATGGTGTCCCTAGGGCTTGACGCGGGACTCGTGCATTCGCGCCAATTGCCGCTCCAGCATCGACGGATACGGCTCCATCAAGCGCTCTACGCAACTGGCGCCCTCGGGGCTGGCAATCGGACGGATGCGCGCGCGTTGGCGGATCAGCGTGTCTTCGCTGATCTTGCGCTCCACCAGCAGCAGGTTGCGGCTGTGTTGGGACAAGGCCAGGGCGTCCTGGGCGATTTCGGTCAGCAGCAGGTCGATCTGGGTCATGCCGAACAGGTCGTCGCCAACGGTCAGGCCCAGTTGCAGTTGCAGCGTGATGCCGCTGTCGGCCACTTCGATCTGCAGCTCATGGCCCAGGGCGCGCAGCAGTTCGCCGCAGCAGATGGCGTTGGTCAGGTAGTCTTCGCCGCTGTCTTCGCTGTGGAACAGCATCAGTGTGCTGCCATCGTTCAGGGTATGCAGCTCGCTCTGGTAGAGCGAGGCGGCCTGGTCGAGGCAGTCGCGGTAGCGTTCCAGCAATTCCGTCAGGCGGGCGCGGGGCAGGCGGCGCAGTTGGTCCTGGGCGCCCAGTTGCACGGCCAGGACCGCACTGTGTTGGGGTTCGGCGTTCTTTGTCGGCACGGGCTTCGGCGCGATAGCCGGGCTGCTGGCCGAGGTGTCGCGCAGGTCGGCGAACGGGTCTTCGTCGTCCAGCTCGTCTTCTTCGGCCTTGATTACATGGCGTGGCGCAGGCTTCAGGCCCGCGACCGGCGCGCTTTCGTCAAAGCCCGGGTCGCGCAGGTTGCGCACTTCAAAGGCAGGTTCGTCGTAATCGCTGTCGTCGAACTCGGGCTCGGGTTCAACCTCGTGTACCACCGGTTCCGGGGCGAAGCTGGCGTGAAGCTGGCGCGCAAGGTCGCCGATCTCGTCCTGACGATCGGTGGCCGGGGTGTGCTCGTCGATATCCCGCAGCCAGATGCGCAGTTGCATCAACGGCGTGGAGATATGCCGCCCCAGACGCAGGCTCAAGGCCAGGGCCAGCGCCAGCAGGATCGCGCTGAGGATGCCCATGCTTTGCAGGCTGATGGTCATCGGCTGCTGGAATTGCTGCATGTCCAGGCTGATGCGCAATTGGCCGGCTTTCACATCCTGAAACGTGATATTGCTCTGGTACAGGCCTTCGGCTTCACCCAGCAGGCCGTTTTTCGGGCGTTGCCCGGCTTCGGCCATGATCCGGTTGTCCACGCTGTAGATGGCGGCGTGGGCCACCAGCGGGTTCTTGGTCAGGTTGTTGAGCAGCACGTTGAGGCTGAGGATGTCGTTGGACACCAGCAGCTCGGTCGCCGAGGTGGCGGTCTGGGTGGTCAAGCTCTCGCCCAGGGCATCGGCTTGTTCGTGCATGGCCTGTTTGAACTGCAAACCCATCACGCAGGCGTAGATCACCAGGGCCAGGGCGACCAGGATCACGTTATGGCTGGCGATGCGTAATGCGATCGGTACACGGCGGTGGCGCAGTGCCCGGAAGATCAGCAGGAAGAAGTTGTCGGTTTTTACTGGCGTGGGCCGGTTCACTTGAGCTCGGCTCTTTAGTCCGTGAAGTTGACGCGCAGTATAGCGACAGGCCCAAGACCGGCAAAGCGCTGGCTGTGCCCGATGGTCACTGAAAGTGGGTAGAATGCGGTTTTTTTCCAGCCTGGGGGTGCGCTTTGCGCGAAATTGTCCTGATTAACATCACGGGGGAAGACCGGCCAGGTCTGACCGCCGCCATTACCGGGGTTCTGGCCCAGGGTGGTGTGAACATTCTCGACATCGGCCAGGCGGTGATCCACGACACCCTGTCCTTCGGGATTCTGGTGGAAATCCCCAGCACCGAGCAGGCGTCGTCTGTCCTCAAGGACATCCTGTTTACCGCGTACAAGCTGGATCAGCAGGTGCGTTTCACCCCGGTGTCCGAAGAGGATTACCGGCATTGGGTGTCCGGCCAGGGCAAAAAGCGCCATATCGTGACCTTGCTGACCCGCAAGGTGACGGCCGAGCAGTTGCAGCGCGTCAGCTCGATCACCGCGCAATATGGCTTGAATATCGACCATATCGACCGTCTGTCGGGCCGCATGCCATTGGACACGCCAGATGACCAGGGCAAGGGTTGCATCGAGTTTTCCGTGCGCGGCGAACCGGCCGATCCCCAAGCCTTGCGTGCCGACTTCCTGAGCGTGGCGCAGGAGCTGAATGTCGATATCGCCTTCCAGGAAGATTCGCTGTTCCGCCGCAACCGCCGCCTGGCGGTGTTCGACATGGACTCCACGCTGATCGAAGCCGAAGTCATCGACGAACTGGCCAAGGCTGCCGGTGTGGGTGAGCAAGTCTCCGCGATCACCGAGCGCGCCATGGCCGGCGAGCTGGATTTCCGCGCCAGCTTCAAGGAGCGCCTGGCGTTGCTCAAGGGCCTGGATGTCAGCGTGCTGGATTCGATCGGCGCCTCCCTGCGCCTGACCGAAGGCGCCGAAACCCTGTTCGCCGAACTCAAGCGCCTGGGCTACAAGACTGCGATCCTGTCCGGCGGCTTCAGCTACTTCGCCAAGCAATTGCAGGCCAAGCTGGGCATCGACTATGTGTTCGCCAACGAGCTGGAAGTGGTGGATGGCAAGGTGACCGGCGTGGCCGTGGAGCCGATCGTCGACGCGCAGCGCAAGGCCGACTTGCTGCGGGAATTGGCTCACAAGGAAGGTTTGCGTCTGGAGCAGACCATTGCGGTCGGCGACGGTGCGAACGACTTGCCGATGCTGGCGATTGCCGGGTTGGGCGTGGCGTTCCGCGCCAAGCCGCTGGTCAAGCAATCGGCCAAGCAGGCGATTTCGACCCTTGGATTGGACGGTGTGCTGTATTTGCTGGGCTTTCGCGACCGCGACGGGCAGCTCTAACTGAAACAATGCGCTTAAAAATGTGGGAGGGGGCTTGCCCCCGATGGCGGTGGCTCAGCTACAAATAAGTGACTGACCCACCGCTATCGGGGGCAAGCCCCCTCCCACATTGGATCTTTGCAGGTTTCGGATCAGGCTTTCGGCAATGCGATACCCTGGCCCATCTGCACGGGCGAACCCGCCACCAGTGTTTCTGCCCACTTCACCTGATCCGGCCCAAACAGCACGATTGCGGTCGAACCCAGCTTGAAGCGACCCAGCTCTGCGCCTTTCTCCAGGTGAATCGGCGCACGCGCGGCTTCGTCGTAGCGGAAGGTTTTCAGCTCGCGCTTGGGCGGCGTGACCAGGCCGGCCCACACGGTTTCGATCGACGCCACAATCATCGCGCCCACCAACACCACGGCCATCGGGCCGCGTTCGGTGTCGAACAGGCAGACAACCCGCTCGTTACGCGCAAACAGCTCCGGCACGTTTTCGGCGGTGGTCTGGTTGACCGAGAAAATCCGCCCTGGCACGTAGACCATCTCGCGCAAGGTGCCCGCCAGTGGCATATGCACCCGGTGGTAGTCTTTCGGCGACAGGTAAATGGTGGCGAAATCGCCGCCCATGAACGGCGCAGCCATGGCCGCATCGCCGCCCAGCAATTCCAGCACGCTGAAGCTGTGGCCCTTGGCCTGGAACACGCGACCATGCTCGATCGGGCCGAGCTGGCTGACTGCGCCATCGGCCGGGCTCAGCACGGCGCCCGGGGTTTGATCGAGTGGGCGCGCGCCGTCTTTCAGGGCGCGGGTGAAGAACGCGTTGAAGTGTTCGTAGGCGCTCAGGTCTTCAACCAGGGCCTGGGACATGTCCACTTGATAGCGCTTGGCGAACCAGGCGGTGAACGCGTTCTTGAACCAGCGCACGCGGCACTCGGCAATGCAGCCGGCCAGGCGCGACAGCAAGTGGTGCGGCAGCAAGTACTGGCTGAGGATGAACAACTGCTTTTTCATTAACTGTCCTTAAACCTTAAATCTCGACGGGGGTGTCGGGGTGGTTGCCCCATTCGCCCCAGGAACCGGCATAACCTTTGACTCGCGGATAACCGAGCGCCTTGGCCACCAGGTAGGTGAAGCCAGAGCGGTGATGAGTCTGGCAGTGGGTGATGATTTCTTTGTCGCGGGTCAGCCCGAGGTTTTCGAGGATCTGCGGCATGTCGCGGCGGATGCGCAGGTTGCGCGCCTTGTCCATGCCGGCAGTCCACTCGAAGTTCACGGCGCCGGGGATGTGACCGCCCTTGGCTGCCAGGACCTTTTCGCCGGAATATTCCAGCGGGCCGCGTGCGTCCCAGATGCCCAGGTCGGCGGCGCCGAGACGGCTTTGTAGGTATTCGCGGGTCGCGGTGGGGCCGTCATGCAGGGTGAGGCTGACAGGCCCGCCAGCCGGGGCCGGCACCTCGGTGGACAGTGGGAGCTGGTCTGCCAGCCACGCCAGCAGGCCGCCGTCGAGGTAGTGGTATTTCGTGTGGCCGATCACGTCGAGCAGCCAGATGAAACGTCCGGCCCAGCCACCGCCTTCGTCGTCGTAGACCACGTAGGTCGCGTCCGGGGTGTGGCCCAGCTCTCCGAACAGTTTTTCCAGGTCTGCCTTGTTCGGCAACAGGCCGGGGGCTGGCGGCTGGCCCAGTTGGGTGCGCTTGGGGTCAACGAAATGCGCGCCGGGGATATGCCCTTCGGCGTAGCGGGCGGCGCTGGTGAGGTCCACCAGAATCAGTTGGTCGGCATCAAGGCGGCCAAGCAGGTCGCTGGGTTCGATCACCAGCGGCAAGCCAGAGAAGTCAGGCATGTGAGGTCTCCTGGGCACAAATGTTGGCGATAAAAGAGGGCGATTGTAGCGCAAGCATCAGCCGGTGCGGTTGGTAAAGCTGTGCAGGGCTTTCTCGATGCATTGAGCGGTTTTGCCGAAGGCCTGCACGGTGGTTTCCGAGAACGGCCCGCCGCCCTGGTCGGCGATCATCAGCATGACCACCCGGCCGTTGCAGCTCAGTGAGCGCAACAGCAGGTGTTCACCGTTGAACAGGCGACGCAGGATCGGCGGCAACAGGGCGGCAAATTGCGCGTGATTGTCGGGCGTGAGGCGCACCTGGGCGGATTTTTCCAGCATGCGTTGCAACAGCGTGCTGTTGACCACGTCCAGGCTCAAGTTGGCGGCGTCCTTCGGCAGGCCGGCGGCCTGGTGGACGCGCAGGGTGCTCAGGGCGCGATCGGCCATGAACAGCAAGACGCGCTGCATGCCGCTGGCCTCCAGGGCATCCTTGGCGCAGGTGGTCAGGTGCATGGAGTTGGCGAAGCGGCTTGGCTCCACCAGCAGTTCGGTGCAACGGCTGCGCCAGACGGCCAGGGCCTCGGCGGTTGGCGGCGGTGCGGGCAGCAGGCCACGATGGATTTTCTGTACATTCCACGGCCAGATCAGCGACAGCGCCGGGTGCCAGAGGTCGGGCATCAGGGTTGCGCGAGCGCTGATCACCGCTTGCTGGTGAACCTGTTGCTGCACCTCGCTCAACGGCTGTTGCAGGTACAGCGCGGTGAGGTATTGCCAGCGCTCGGTATGCGGGCAGGTCCAGGATTCCTGGGCCGACATCGCCAGGCCGTTGGCCAGCAACACCGTATTGGCCGGCTGGTTCAGCCAGCGCCGCAAACTGGGTTCGGCATCCAGCAGTTGTTGCTGGCGCAGTGGGTCGTCTTCCCGGGCGATGCGCAATGCCTTGACCAGCAAGCGTTGCTCGGTCAGCAGCAGGTGATAGCCCTGGGATACCCAGATCGGCAGGTGCCAGGTTTCGGTCAGGCCAAGGCACAGGTCGAGCAGGCGCACGCCGAACAATTCCTGTTCGACCTGACGCGCCGATTGGCCTTTGTGGATTACCCGCAGTTCCCATTCTTCCAGGAGCTTGGGATAGGCCACCGCCATCGGCCACAACGGCGCCAGGAACAGCAGGCTGCCCCAATGAATGTCTTGCCACAACCGCGCCAGGCGGCTGGCGAACAAGCCGCTGGCTTGCTGCGACGCGTGGCGGCTGACCAGCACCAGTTGGCGAAAGGCGACGGGGATTTCATTCATCGGCACCGACGGCAGCCGTTCCAGCAGGTCCTCGGCGCGTTTGAGGCCGAGACGGTTAAGCGCCACCTCAAGGTTTTCTGCCGGTTCCGCCATGCTGCCATGGGTGTGGCTGTTGGCCTCGCGCATTACGCTGAGTACCAGCGACGGGCTGTTCTGCATCAGCTCAGCAATATCTCGCAAAGAACTGCGGCTATCGCGGATGGCTTTGCACACGCGCTCGTGGCTGGCCTGGGGAACGGGCAACCGGACTTCGTCCAGGCACTTGATCCAAGCGGCGAGAGAGATGGGTCTTACAGATGGGGCTGTCTTTTCATTGGCCATGATTGGGGCGCGATCATCACTTACTTCAACACGCCCTGAACGGGCCGAACTGGCTTTTCGCCTTGACGGCCTATAGTCTGGCGCAGTTTTGCCGATAAGTAGAACAAGAGTTTTTCAGTTACCCCAAATATGTCCATGAACCCGACGGCGCAAGTACAAAACCCCTATGGCTAAAATAATCGGCATCATCGTCGTCTTTGCAAGTGTGCTCGGTGGCTATGTCCTGTCTCACGGCAAGATTGCAGCGTTGATCCAGCCCTTCGAAGTGATGATTATTGGCGGCGCGGCATTCGGCGCATTCTTGCAGGCCAACCCCGGCTACATGACCATGCACGTGATCAAGAAGTCGCTGGGCATGTTCAGCTCGCGCTTCTCCCACACCTTCTACATGGAAGTGCTGGGCCTGGTTTATGAGATCCTCAACAAGAGTCGCCGTGAAGGCATGATGGCCATCGAAGCGGACATCGAAGACGCTGCAGCGAGCCCGATTTTCGCCAAGTACCCGGCAGTGCTCAAAGACGAGCGCATGACCGCCTACATCTGCGATTACCTGCGCATCATGTCCTCCGGCAACATGGCCCCCCATGAGCTGGAAGGCCTGTTCGACATGGAACTGTTCAGCCTCAAGGAAGAGCTGGAGCACCCGTCCCACGCCGTCACCGGTATTGCCGACGGCATGCCCGGCTTCGGTATCGTTGCGGCGGTACTCGGTATCGTGGTGACCATGGCCTCCCTCGGCGAGGGCGACCAGGCGGCCATCGGCATGCACGTAGGTGCGGCGCTGGTGGGTACGTTCTTCGGTATTCTCGCGGCCTACGGTTTCTTCGGTCCGCTCGCCACCTCCCTGGCCCACGATGCCAAGGAAGAAGTCAATCTGTATGAAGCGATCAAGGCCAGCCTGGTGGCTTCGGCCTCCGGCATGCCGCCTTCGCTGGCGGTGGAATTCGGTCGCAAGGTGCTGTACCCGAAACATCGCCCGAGCTTTGCCGAGTTGGAACAAGCGGTTCGCGGTCGCTAAGCCATGGAAAACAACCAGCCGATAATCATCAAGCGCGTCAAGCGCTTCGCTGCGGGGCACCATGGTGGCGCCTGGAAAATCGCCTTCGCCGACTTTGCAACGGCGATGATGGCGTTCTTCCTGGTGCTGTGGCTGATGTCCACCGCGACCCCCGAGCAGAAGATCGCCATCGCCGGTTACTTCAAAGACCCGATCGGCTTCTCGGAAAGCGGCACACCCTTCGTGATCGACCTGGGCGGTTCGCCGCAGTTGGCGCCGGAGCGCACCATCAACCCTGAGGTCAAGACCGAGGCGCCGCAGGAAAAAATTCCGATCGAGCGCGACACCGTCGAGAGCCTGGCCGAACAGGTCGAGCAGGAACGCCTCGAATTGTTGCTGAAGGAATTGCAGACCAAGGTCGAAGAAAACCCGCAGTTGCTGAAATTCAAGGATCAGATTTCCTTCGAAATCACGCCGGATGGCTTGCGCATCCAGATCACCGACGCCGCCAACCGGCCGATGTTCGACTCTGGCAGTGCGCGGTTGAAGCCGTACTTTGAAGACATCCTGCTGGCCATGGCCGACACCATCAAGGCGGTGCCGAACAAGATCAGCATCAGCGGTCACACCGATGCCAAGCCGTATTCGGGGCAGGGCGACTTCGGCAACTGGGAGCTTTCGGCCAACCGCGCCAACGCCGCCCGGCGTGCGCTGGTGGCCGGCAGCTACCCGGACTCGCAGGTGGCGCGGGTGGTGGGTTTCGCCTCGTCGCAGCTGTTTGATCCGAAGGACCCGTTCAACCCGATCAACCGTCGGATCGATATCGTCGTGCTGACCAAAAAGGCCCAGCGCGCGATTGAAGGTGATCAGCCGCCACCGCCCCCAGATACGGGCACGCAGGGCGGTGCACCGGCCGACCCGAACGCGATCCCGCCGGGGCAGGAGCCGTTGCCGGCGCATGAGCTGCGGCAGAAGCTGAATCTGTTCGAAGGTGGCGGGATGAAAGACCCTACGGTGCCGGGTACGGGATCGTAAGCTGTATACGACAAGGCCGCGATAAACGCGGCCTTGTCGTATGTGCTGTTTAGTAACTGCTCTCGGGCAAACTCGCAATAATCGACCGATAGCTGTTCATCCGTTGCTGCTGCACGCGGCCATCTTCCAACGCCTTGAGCAGAGCACAACCGGGTTCGCGGTCGTGTTTGCAGTCGCGGAAGCGGCAGGTGCCGATCAGGTCGTTGAACTCGATGAAGCCGGCTTCCACGTCGCTGCGGCTGACATGGCCGAGGCCGAATTCACGAATGCCCGGGGAGTCGATCAGCTCACCGCCGCCAGGGAAGTGGAACAACCGCGCGGTGGTGGTGGTGTGGGTGCCCTGGCCGGACAGCTCCGACAGCGGGCCGACACGGGTGTCGACTTCCGGCAGCAGGCTGTTGACCAGCGAGGACTTGCCCACGCCAGACTGGCCGACGAACACGCTGATGCGCCCGTCCAACTGGTGTTGCAGCTGTTCCATGCCATTGCCGTGATGGGCCGACACTTCCAGCACCGGGTAACCCAGGGTGCGGTAGACCGCCAGCAACGCGTTGAGCGCCGGGGCGTTCTGTTCGTCGATCAGGTCGAACTTGTTCAGCAGCAACAGCGGGCGAATGCCGGCATGCTCGGCGGCGACCAGGTAACGGTCGATCAGGTTGGCATGGGGCTCGGGCAGCGGTGCGAAGACGATGACGATCATGTCGACGTTGGCCGCCACCGGCTTCAACTGGCCGCGGCTGTCGGGACGGCGCAGTTCGGTGGTGCGGGGCAGTTGCGCGACGATCACGCCGATGCCTTGGTTGCCGGCACGCCACACCACTCGGTCGCCGGTCACCAGCGCCGGCAGGTTGGCGCGCAGGTGGCAGCGGAAGACCTGGCCGGCGAGTTCGCCTTCGAGCGCCTCGACCTCGACCTGCACACCAAAGTGCGCGATCACCAGGCCCGTTTGTTCGGGGCCCAGGTCGCCGCCCTCGAGCGCTTCCACGGCGGAGGATTCACGTTTGGCGGCGCGTGCGGCGCGTTCGCCCTGAATCTTTTCGATGCGCCAGTTTTGGCGACGGTTGAGCTGGCGTTTGGCCATTGGTGTTCCGTGTCGATAATGCAAAGGTTGGGTGAAACGGTCGCGAGTCTAGCACGGCCCCGCCTGCTAAACTGCGCAGCTACGCCAAGGTGCCAAGAGAATCAAGCCATGCAAAACCCACAGAATCTGATTTGGATCGATCTGGAAATGACCGGTCTGAACCCCGACACCGACGTCATCATCGAGATGGCGACCATTGTCACCGACAGCAACCTCAACACCTTGGCCGAAGGTCCGGTGATCGCCATCCACCACAGCGACGCCGTCCTCGCCACCATGGACGAGTGGAACACCCGCACCCACGGCAACTCCGGCCTGACCCAGCGCGTGCGCGACAGCCGTGTCAGCATGGCCGAAGCCGAAGCCGAAACCATCGCCTTCCTGGAAAAGTGGGTGCCCAAGGGCAAGTCGCCGATCTGCGGTAACAGCATCTGCCAGGACCGCCGCTTTCTTTATAACCACATGAAGGCGCTGGAAAGCTACTTCCACTACCGCAACCTGGATGTGTCCACGCTCAAGGAACTGGCCGCGCGCTGGGCGCCGGAAGTCAAAGACAGCTTCCATAAAGGCAGCACTCATTTGGCGCTGGATGACATTCGTGAGTCGATCGCCGAGTTGCAGCACTACCGCAAGCACTTCATCAAGGCCTGATGCTTGGGGGCGCCTCGGTCTTTCGCCAAGCGCCCTCTTTTGGTGCCGTCAGCAAATGATTAGACTGCGCGCCTCTTTGTAAGGATCGCCATCATGCTGCTGATGCTCTACCTCGTCGCCATCACCGCCGAAGCTATGACTGGCGCCTTGTCTGCCGGTCGGCGCGGCATGGATTGGTTTGGCGTGGTGCTGATCGCCTGCGTGACGGCGTTGGGTGGCGGTTCGGTGCGCGATGTGCTGCTCGGGCATTACCCGCTGACCTGGGTCAAGCACCCGGAATACCTGGTGCTGACCTCCGTCGCCGCGCTGGTGACGATCTTTATTGCGCCGCTGATGCGCCGCCTGCGCTCGCTGTTTCTGGCGCTGGATGCCGTGGGGTTGGTCGCCTTTACCCTGATCGGCTGCATGACCGCCCTGGAAATGGGCCACGGTATGTTGGTGGCGTCGGTCAGTGGCGTGATCACCGGGGTGTTCGGTGGGATCCTGCGGGATATTTTCTGCAACGACATCCCGCTGATCTTTCGCCGTGAGCTGTACGCCAGCGTGTCATTCCTCGCCGCTTGGTTCTACTTGCTGTGCCTTTACCTGCAATTGCCGGGCGAGCAGGCGATTATGCTTACCCTATTCAGCGGCTTTCTCCTGCGCCTGCTGGCGATCCGTTTTCACTGGGAAATGCCCAAGTTCATCTACAACGACGACGTTCACTGACGCTCGGCGTGCTGCTTCAGCGCCCATTCCACATGTTCGCGTACCAGCTCCGACGGGTAGTCCCGGCGCGCCTTCAAGGCTTCCAGCACCGGAATACTCGATGGCGCATTGCCCAGGCCCACCGCCAGGTTGCGCAGCCAGCGCTCGTAACCCGCACGGCGTAGGGGCGAGCCTTCGGTGCTGCTGAGGAATTTTTCCTCGTCCCACATGAACAGTTCGGCCAGTTGTGCGTTATCCAGGTTGTGTCGTGGCTTGAAATCGCTTTCGGCGGTGGTGCGGGCGAAACGATTCCATGGACAAACGATCTGACAGTCATCGCAACCGAAAACCCGGTTGCCGATCAGCGGGCGCAAGTCTTCGGGGATCGCGCTCTTGAGTTCGATGGTCAGATAGGAAATGCAGCGCCGCGCGTCCAGCACGTAGGGCCCGACGAACGCGTTGGTCGGGCAGATATCCAGACAGGCGGTACAGCGGCCGCAGTGCTCGGTGGCGTGGGGCGGATCGACCGGCAGCGGCAAGTCGACAAACAGCTCGCTGAGGAAGAAGTAGCTGCCGGCCTTGCGATTGAGGACCAGGGTGTTTTTGCCGATCCAGCCCAGCCCGGCTTTCTCGGCGATGGCTTTCTCCAGCACTGGCGCGCTGTCGACAAAGGCGCGAAAGCCGAAGGGGCCGATTTGTGCCTGGATGCGTTCGGCCAGTTGCTGCACGCGCTTGCGGATCAGTTTGTGGTAGTCGCGGCCCAGGGCGTAACGGGAGATGTAGGCTTTTTCCGGTTGGGCCAGCCGTTGCGCCATGTGCGTGTCGCCGGGCAGGTAATCCATGCGCAGTGAGACTACGCGCAAGGTGCCCGGCACCAATTCATCGGGGTGCGAGCGTTTGCTGCCGTGGGCGCCCATGTATTCCATCTCGCCGTGGTAGCCCGCGTCGAGCCAGCGTTGCAGGTGCTGTTCATGCTCGGCCAGGTCCAGGCCGCTGATGCCGACTTGTTGAAAGCCCAGCTCGCGGCCCCAGTCTTTGATCGATTGGGCTAGCGCGGGCAGATCGGAAGTAATAGCAGGCATGAGACACGGGAAACCACAGGTTAGATGAGTATAATTCTGCCAGACATCGGAGCTTGAAGACGCATGCCGCAGACAAAACACGCAATAACCGACGTTCAGCCCCTGTTGCCCGGCAATTTGCCGCAACTGGCTGCGCGTTCCCCGGACGCCCATAAAGGCCGCTTCGGTCACCTGCTGGTCATCGGCGGCGACCGAGGCTTTGGCGGCGCTGCGTTGCTCAGTGCCGAAAGTGCGCTGCGCAGCGGGGCGGGCATGGTGTCCCTGGCGACTCGCCTTGAACATGTGCCCGCCGCGCTGGCGCGCCTGCCGGAAGTCATGAGCGTCGGCGTGAGTTCGGCCAACCAATTGATGGGTTTGCTCGAAAAGATCTCGGTTATCGTCATTGGCCCGGGCCTGGGCCATGCCGCCTGGGGCAAGAGCCTGCTGTCCGTCGCCGCCAACGCCAAGCAGCCGCAAGTCTGGGACGCCGATGCCTTGAACCAGCTGGCGACCGGCAGCGTCAGTCTTCCCGCCAACTGCGTGATCACCCCGCATCCGGGCGAAGCGGCGCGCTTGATGGGTATTTCGACAGCTGAGGTTCAGGCGGATCGTCTTAAGGTGGCGCGCGCGTTGAGCCAGAAATTCAAGGCAGTGGCTATTCTCAAGGGGGCGGGCAGTCTGATCGCCAGCCCGGACGGTCGCGTCGCGCGATGTGACCAAGGCCATCCGGCCATGGCGACCGCGGGGCTCGGCGACGTATTGGCCGGCCTGGTGGGCGCGTTACTGGCACAGGGCATGCCCGCCTATGAAGCCGGCTGCCTGGCCGTGTGGCTGCACGCCACGGCGGGAGCCCGGCAGGGCACCTTTGGCCGCGGCCTGGCGGCCAGTGATCTGATACCTGCCATTCGTCAATTGCTCGAGGAACAGTCGCCGTGCCTGAAGTAAACCTTTTCCTGGCGGATGAAGCGGCAATGGTCGCCTTCGGTCATCGGATTGCCCAGGTGACAGGCGGCGCGGGGCTGATCTTTCTCGAGGGCGACCTGGGGGCGGGCAAGACCACGCTGTCGCGGGGCATCATTCGCGGGTTGGGCCATGCTGGGGCGGTGAAAAGTCCGACCTTTACGCTGGTCGAGCCTTATGAGATCGGGGCGACAAGGGCCTTCCACTTTGATCTCTATCGTCTGGTGGACCCCGAAGAGCTGGAGTACATGGGGATTCGGGATTATTTCGAGGATGACGCGCTGTGCCTGATCGAGTGGCCAGATAAAGGCACAGGCTTTTTGCCAAAGCCGGACCTGACCATTACCATTACGCCGCATGAGCACGGACGTCGGCTGAAGTTGTTGCCCCAGGGTGCGCGCGGTGAGTCGTGGTGCGCTGCTCTGGCATTGGAATTCAAATAATTGGTGGGGTTAGGTATGCGCTTTCGCGCGTTGGTTGCTGTCGTAGGGGTGTTGCTTGCGGCAATGACTGTCAATGCTCTGGCTGCTTCACAGGTGAAGAGTGTTCGCCTGTGGCGAGCGCCGGATAACACGCGACTGGTGTTCGACCTGTCTGGCCCGGTCCAGCACAGCGTCTTTACCCTGACGGCGCCTGATCGCCTGGTGATCGACATCAACGGTGCGACCCTGGCCGCGCCGCTGAAAATCTCCACTGCCAACACGCCGATTACCAGCATGCGTTCGGCCCAGCGCACGCCGAGCGATCTGCGCGTGGTCATCGACCTGAAAAAGGCCGTGACCCCGAAAAGTTTCTCCCTGGCGCCCAACGCCCAATACGGCAACCGCCTGGTGGTCGACCTGTTCGACAACGCCGCCGATGCCGCACCGCCGCCCGCGCCGACGCCGAGCGTGGCGACCGTACCGGCCGTGCCGGTCAACCCGTCGCAACCGCAGGTCAAGTTGCCACCGCCGCCGCCAGCGCCAGCGGGTAAACGCGACATCATCGTGGTGATCGACGCCGGTCACGGTGGTGAAGACCCGGGCGCTTCCGGCTCGCGTGGCCAGCATGAAAAAGACGTGGTGTTGGCCATCGCCCGTGAATTGCAGCGCCAGGTCAATGGCATGAAAGGTTATCGCGCCGAGCTGACCCGTACCGGCGACTACTTCATCCCGCTGCGCGGTCGCACCGAAATTGCGCGCAAGAAGGGTGCCGACCTGTTCGTCTCGATCCACGCCGACGCCGCGCCGTCGGCTGCCGCCTTCGGCGCCTCGGTGTTTGCCCTGTCGGATCGCGGCGCCACGTCCGAGACGGCCCGCTGGCTGGCTGACAGCGAAAACCGTTCCGACTTGATTGGCGGGGCCGGCAACGTGTCCCTCGACGACAAGGACAAGATGCTCGCCGGTGTACTGCTCGACCTGTCGATGACCGCCTCGCTGACCTCCAGCTTGAACGTCGGGCAGAAAGTCCTGAGCAACATCGGTCGCGTGACATCGCTGCACAAACAGCGCGTGGAGCAGGCCGGGTTCATGGTGTTGAAATCGCCGGACATCCCGTCGATCCTGGTGGAAACCGGGTTCATTTCCAACGCCAACGAAGCCTCGAAACTGGCCAGCGCCAGCCATCAGCAGGCATTGGCACGTTCCATCAGCTCCGGCGTGCGCCAGTTCTTCCAGCAGAACCCGCCACCGGGCTCGTATGTCGCCTGGCTGCGCGACTCCGGGAAAATCGCCCAGGGCCCACGTGACCATCGTGTACAGCCTGGCGATACCCTCGCCATGTTGGCGGTGCGCTTCCAAGTGTCGTCTGCGACGTTGCGCAGCGCCAACCACCTGAAAACCGATGAGCTGAAAGTCGGCCAGGTGTTGACCATCCCCGGCACTGAATTGGCGGCACAGTAATGAGCGAATCGATCCTCAACAGCGGCTCGCGCATCGAACTGCTCAGCCCGCGCCTTGCCAACCAGATTGCGGCGGGCGAGGTGGTCGAGCGGCCGGCGTCGGTGATCAAGGAGTTGCTGGAAAACAGCATCGACTCCGGCGCCAAGCGCATCGATGTCGATGTGGAGCAAGGCGGCGTCAAGCTGCTGCGGGTGCGTGACGACGGCAGCGGCATCTCCTCCGATGACCTGCCGCTGGCCCTGGCGCGGCACGCCACCAGCAAGATTCGCGACCTGGAAGACCTGGAGCGGGTGATGAGCCTGGGCTTTCGCGGTGAGGCCCTGGCCTCGATCAGTTCCGTGGCGCGCCTGACCCTGACCTCCCGCACGCGCAGCGCCGACCAGGCCTGGCAAGTGGAAACCGAAGGCCGCGACATGGCGCCTCGGGTCCAGCCGGCTGCGCATCCGGTGGGCACTTCGGTGGAAGTGCGTGACCTGTTCTTCAACACCCCGGCGCGGCGCAAATTCCTCAAGGCCGAGAAAACCGAATTCGATCACCTGCAGGAAGTCATCAAGCGCCTGGCCCTGGCGCGCTTCGACGTGGCATTCCACCTGCGCCACAACGGCAAGACCATCCTCAGCCTGCACGAAGCCAACGACGACGCCGCGCGCGCTCGGCGGGTGGCGGCGGTGTGCGGCGCGGGGTTCCTGGAGCAGGCGCTGCCGATTGAAATCGAACGCAATGGCCTGCGCCTGTGGGGTTGGGTGGGGTTGCCGACGTTCTCCCGCAGCCAGGCGGACTTGCAGTATTTCTTTGTGAACGGCCGGGCGGTGCGCGACAAGCTGGTGGCCCACGCGGTGCGCCAGGCGTATCGCGACGTGCTGTTCAATGGGCGGCACCCGACGTTTGTGCTGTTTTTCGAGGTCGACCCATCGGTGGTCGACGTCAACGTACACCCGACCAAGCATGAAGTGCGCTTCCGTGACGGGCGCATGGTGCATGACTTCCTCTACGGCACCTTGCACCGCGCGCTGGGCGATGTGCGCCCGGATGACCAACTGTCCGCGCCGATCGTGACGGCGGTGGTTCGTCCGAGCGGCCCGCAAGCCGGCGAGTTCGGTCCGCAGGGCGAAATGAGCCTGGCGGGCAACCTGCTGCAGTCGCCGCAACCCCAGCCGAGCTACACGGCGCCGGGTTCGGGTTCGGGGGCGGGCTATCAGTATCAATACACCCCGCGTCCGCAATCGGCGGTGCCGGCGGCCGAGGCCCAGGCGGCCTATCGTGAATTCTTTGCGCCGCTGCCGGGCGCCGAGCCGAGCGCGGTCGCGTTGCCCGAAGGTGGCGGGGATATTCCGCCACTGGGCTATGCATTGGCGCAGCTCAAGGGTATCTACATCCTCGCGGAAAACGCCCACGGCCTGGTGCTGGTGGACATGCACGCGGCCCACGAACGGATCATGTACGAGCGCCTGAAAATCGCCATGGCCAGCGAAGGCCTGAGCGGTCAGCCGCTGTTGGTGCCGGAATCCCTGGCGGTCAGCCAGCGCGAAGCCGATTGTGCCGAAGAGCACGCCAGCGTGTTCCAGAAACTCGGTTTTGAACTGCAACGCCTGGGCCCGGAAACGCTGGCGATCCGCCAGATTCCCGCGCTGCTCAAGCAAGCCGAGGCCAACCGGTTAGTGGCCGACGTCTTGGCGGACCTGATGGAGTACGGCACCAGTGACCGTATCCAGGCGCACATCAACGAGCTGCTCGGCACCATGGCCTGCCACGGCGCGATCCGCGCCAATCGCCGCCTGGCTTTGCCGGAAATGAACGGCCTGCTGCGCGACATGGAAAACACCGAGCGCAGCGGACAATGCAACCATGGCCGACCGACCTGGACCCAAATGGGCCTGGACGATCTGGACAAACTGTTCTTGCGCGGCCGCTGATGAGTGCCTTGCCCCCCGCGATCTTCCTGATGGGCCCCACGGCCGCCGGCAAGACCGACCTGGCCATCGAGCTGAGCAAAGTGCTGCCCTGCGAACTGATCAGCGTCGACTCGGCCCTGGTTTATCGCGGCATGGACATCGGCACGGCCAAGCCTTCGAAGGAGTTGCTGGCGCAGTATCCGCACCGCTTGATCGACATCATCGACCCCGCGATGAGCTATTCGGCGGCGGATTTTCGCAGCGATGCCCTGGCGGCCATGGCCGATATCACTGCGCGTGGCAACATCCCGCTGCTGGTGGGCGGCACGATGCTCTACTACAAGGCTTTGCAGGAAGGCCTGGCGGATATGCCGCCGGCCGACGCTCAGGTGCGCGCCGAGCTTGAAGAAGAAGCGGCGCGCCTTGGCTGGCAAGCCCTGCACGAGCAACTGGCGGCGGTCGATCCGGTGTCCGCTGCGCGCATCCACCCCAACGATCCGCAGCGCCTCAGTCGAGCTCTGGAAGTCTGGCGGGTAAGTGGTCAGACCATGACCGAGCATCGGCAGCGACAATCTGCGCAAAGTGCTGACGCAGGCGCATCGGGGCGCTCACAATTGCCCTATACTGTGGCGAATCTGGCGATTGCTCCGGCAAATCGCCAGGTGCTGCATGAACGAATTGCACAAAGATTCACAATTATGTTGGAACAGGGGTTCGTGGAGGAGGTCGTAGCACTGCGTTCAAGAGGTGACCTGCATCCGGGGTTGCCTTCGATACGTGCTGTAGGCTATCGCCAAGTCTGGGATCATCTGGATGGCAAGCTGACGTCAGCCGAAATGCAGGAGCGCGGCATCATTGCCACGCGCCAATTGGCGAAGCGCCAGTTCACCTGGCTGCGCAGCTGGAGCGATTTGCATTGGCTGGACAGCCTGGACAGCGACAATCTGTCACGCGCCTTGAAATACTTGGGAACGGTCTCCATATTGAGCTGAGTCCTTGCAATTGCCGTCTATCCTTGGGGGTGTGACGGCCATAAGCTATTTATTTTCCGATTTTTTATTATTGATCCTTAAAGGAGTGCGGCACATGTCAAAAGGGCATTCGCTACAAGACCCTTACTTGAATACTTTACGTAAAGAGAAAGTGGGGGTTTCCATCTACCTGGTCAACGGTATCAAGCTGCAAGGTACGATCGAATCGTTCGACCAGTTCGTTATCCTGCTGAAAAACACCGTCAGCCAAATGGTTTACAAGCACGCTATCTCGACAGTCGTTCCCGTCCGTCCAATCCGTCTGCCTAGCGCGACTGATGGCGAACAGGGTGACGCTGAGCCAGGTAACGCCTGATAGGAGTCTCCTTTGTTCTTTGAGCGCCACGGTGGTGGTGAGCGAGTGATCCTCGTTCACTTGGATGGACAGGACCCTGAGGCGCGCGAAGATCCGCAGGAGTTTCAGGAGTTGGCTAATTCGGCCGGCGCCGAGACCGTTGCGTTTTTTAACGTGCCGCGTCATCGGCCAACCGCCAAATACCTGATTGGCAGCGGCAAGGTCGAGGAACTGCGCGACCTGGTCCATGCCGAACAGGCCGATCTGGTGATCTTCAATCACATCCTCACGCCCAGTCAGGAACGTAACCTCGAACGTGTTTTCGAGTGTCGCGTGATCGACCGTACCGGCCTGATTCTCGATATTTTCGCCCAACGCGCGCGTACCCATGAGGGCAAGCTCCAGGTTGAACTGGCCCAGCTTGACCACATGAGCACCCGGCTGGTGCGCGGCTGGACTCACCTTGAGCGTCAGGGTGGCGGTATCGGCATGCGTGGCCCGGGCGAGACCCAGCTGGAAACCGACCGGCGACTGTTGCGGGTTCGCCTGCGTCAGATCAAGGGCCGGCTGGAAAAAGTCCGCAGCCAGCGCGAACAATCGCGACGTGGCCGCAGCCGTGCGGATATCCCGACCGTTTCCCTGGTGGGTTACACCAACGCCGGCAAGTCCACGCTGTTCAACAACTTGACCAAGTCGGACGTGTACGCGGCCGACCAACTGTTCGCGACCCTCGACCCGACCCTGCGCCGCCTGGAACTGGCCGACCTGGGGCCGATCGTGCTGGCCGACACCGTGGGCTTCATTCGGCACTTGCCGCACAAGCTGGTCGAGGCGTTTCGGTCTACGCTCGAAGAGTCGAGCAACTCCGACCTGCTGTTGCACGTGATTGATGCGGCCGAGCCGGATCGCATGTTGCAGATTGAACAGGTGATGGTGGTGCTGGGCGAGATTGGTGCCCAGGACTTGCCCATCCTCGAGGTCTATAACAAACTCGATTTGCTTGAAGGCGTTGAGCCACAAATTCAGCGCGACGAGGACGGCAAGCCCCAGCGGGTCTGGCTGTCGGCGCGTGATGGCCGGGGCCTGGACTTGCTCGAGCAAGCGATTGCCGAGTTGCTCGGCAACGATTTGTTCGTCGGCACCTTGCGCTTGCCTCAGCGTTTTGCTCGACTGCGTGCACAGTTTTTCGAGCTGGGCGCGGTACAGAAAGAAGAACACGATGAAGATGGCGTCAGCTTGCTGGCCGTTCGATTGCCGCGCTCGGAGCTGAATCGGCTGGTCAGTCGCGAAGGCGTTGTACCGACAGAGTTCATCGAGCAACACACTTTGCAATAAAAGCCTGAGAAAGCGGTTGTGCCGCAGTAGCAGGCATTCTGTAGCATTGGTCGGCGCGCCGTGGGTGCGTCTTTGCTTTATCAGATGGAGAGCGCTATGGCTTGGAATGAGCCGGGTGGCAACTCGAATAATCAGGATCCTTGGGGTGGTAAGCGCCGCAATAATGGCGACCGCAAGGGGCCGCCGGATCTCGACGAGGCCTTCCGAAAGCTGCAGGAAAGCCTGAATGGGTTGTTCGGTGGTGGAAAAAAACGCGGTGGTGACGATGGCGGTCGCACAAGCAAGGGCGGCGGCTATGGCCTGCTGGGCCTTGGGCTTGTCGTGCTCGCGGCCGTGTGGCTGTACAGCGCGGTCTACGTGGTGGACGAGCAGGAGCAAGCCGTGGTGCTGCGCTTCGGCAAGTACTACGAGACTGTCGGCCCGGGCCTGAACATCTACTTCCCGCCGATCGACAAGAAGTACATGGAGAACGTCACGCGTGAGCGTGCCTACACCAAGCAGGGCCAGATGCTGACCGAAGACGAGAACATCGTCGAAGTGCCGCTGACCGTGCAGTACAAGATCAGCAACCTGCAGGACTTCGTGCTGAACGTCGATCAACCTGAGATCAGTCTGCAACAGGCGACTGAGAGCGCCCTGCGCCACGTGGTGGGTTCCACCGCGATGGATCAGGTGCTCACCGAGGGTCGTGAATTGATGGCCAGCGAGATCAAGGAGCGCCTGCAACGGTTCCTCGACACCTATCGCACTGGTATCACCGTCACCCAGGTCAACATACAGAGCGCAGCGGCACCGCGTGAAGTGCAGGAAGCCTTCGATGACGTGATCCGCGCCCGTGAAGACGAGCAGCGTTCGCGCAACCAGGCTGAAACCTACGCCAACGGCGTCGTGCCGGAAGCCCGTGGTCAGGCCCAGCGCATCCTTGAAGATGCCAACGGTTACCGCGATGAAGTGGTCTCCCGCGCCAAGGGTGAGGCGGATCGCTTTACCAAACTGGTCGCGGAGTACCGCAAGGCACCGGAAGTCACGCGTGAGCGTCTGTACCTGGACACCATGCAGGAAGTCTTCAGCAATACCAGCAAGGTTCTCGTGACCGGCGGCAAGGGTGGGCAGAACAACCTGCTGTACCTGCCGTTGGACAAGATGATCGAGGGTGGACGTAGTGGCGCCAGCGCACCGGCCACCGGTTCGAATGCGGCTGCCAACGAAGCGAGCGCCCGTGCGGCCGCTGACTTGCTGCAACAGCAAACACGTACCAGGGAGAGTCGTTGATGAGCAATAAATCGCTGACCGCCCTGATTGTGGGCGTCGTCGTGGTCATCGCTGCCTGGAACTGCTTCTACATCGTCGCTCAGACCGAGCGTGCGGTGCTGCTGCAATTCGGTCGCGTGGTCCAGGCAGACGTCCAGCCGGGCCTGCATGTGAAAGTCCCCTACGTCAACCAGGTGCGCAAGTTCGACGCGCGCCTGATGACCCTGGATGCACCGACACAGCGTTTCCTGACCCTGGAAAAGAAAGCCGTGATGGTTGACGCCTACGCCAAGTGGCGCGTCAAGGATGCCGAGCGCTTCTACACCGCGACCTCCGGCCTCAAGCAGATTGCCGACGAGCGCTTGTCGCGTCGTCTGGAATCGGGCCTGCGTGACCAGTTCGGTAAACGCACCCTGCACGAGGTGGTGTCCGGTGAACGTGATGCGCTGATGGCGGATATCACCCGTTCGTTGAATACGATGGCGGAAAAAGAGCTGGGGATCGAAGTTGTCGATGTCCGGGTCAAGGCCATCGATCTGCCGAAGGAAGTGAACCGCAGCGTGTTCGAGCGCATGAGCACCGAGCGTGAGCGTGAAGCGCGTGAGCACCGCGCCAAAGGTAACGAACTGGCCGAGGGTATCCGTGCGGATGCCGACCGTCAGCGTCGCGTACTGCTGGCCGAGGCCTATCGCGAGTCTGAAGAGGCGCGTGGTGACGGTGATGCGCAAGCCGCGTCGATCTACGCCAAAGCCTACGGCCAGGACCAGGAGTTCTACGCGTTCTACCGTAGCCTGCGTGCCTACCGTGAAAGCTTTGCGAACAAAACCGACGTCATGGTGCTGGACCCGAGCAGCGACTTCTTCCGCTACCTGGAAAAGTCCAAGTAACTCATTGTTCACTCCCGTCGGGCGGCTAAAACGCCTGGCGGGGTGATCCTTTGAGAAAACGGGTGTATGATGCGGCAGCCGGGAAATTCCCGGCTTTTTTGCGTCTGCATGTTTGATTCGGCAGGCGCGACAGATTTTTCGAGGAAAGTGCCCGACGAGGCCGTTTGCAGGCCGTTCGTCACGTCGCTCTTGCGCGTGGTTTATGCCGGGGGCAGGCATTTTCTGCTTCACTCAAGGCTCGGCCGAGGGCTGGCCGCCCGGATCATAGGGGAATGGCGTAATGGCAACGGTAGACCGCTGGCTGCTGCCAGATGGCATCGAAGAAGTACTGCCACCAGAAGCTGCGCGCATTGAAGTAGCGCGTCGCCAGGTGTTGGATCTGTTCCAGAGCTGGGGTTACGAGTTTGTCGTGACCCCGCATATCGAGTACCTGGAATCCCTGCTGACCGGCGCGGGCCAGGACCTCGATCTGCGCACGTTCAAGGTCATTGACCCGCAATCGGGCCGGCAAATGGGGTTCCGTGCCGACATCACGCCGCAAGTGGCGCGCATTGATGCACACACCCTGCGTCGCGAAGGCCCGAGCCGCCTGTGCTATGCCGGCAGCGTGCTGCATGCAAAGCCGCGGGCGTTGTCGTCGTCGCGCAGCCCGATCCAGTTGGGCGCCGAGTTGTATGGCGATGCCAGCCCGAGCAGCGACGTGGAAGTCATCAGCCTGATGCTGGCCATGCTGCAACTGGCTGACGTGCCGGATGTCCACATGGATCTGGGCCACGTCGGTATCTACCGTGGCCTGGCGCGTGCGGCCGGTTTGTCCGGTGAAGTGGAGCAACAGCTGTTCGATGCCCTGCAGCGCAAGGCAATCGATGAAGTCGTCGCCTTGACCGAAGGCGTGCCGGCCGAACTGGCTGACATGCTGCGTGCGCTGGTGAACCTGTGTGGCGGCCGCGAAGTCCTGGACGCTGCCCGTGAGCGCCTGGCCAATGCGCCGGCGCCAGTATTGGCGGCACTGGATGACGTGCTGGCGATTGCCGCGCAGTTGTCGGCGCGGTTCCCGCAACTGCCGCTGTATTTCGACCTGGGCGAGTTGCGCGGCTACCACTACCACACCGGTGTGGTGTTCGCTGTGTTTGTGCCGGGTGTTGGCCAGGCCATCGCCCAGGGCGGTCGTTATGACGATATCGGCGCCGACTTCGGTCGTGCGCGTCCGGCCACCGGCTTTTCCACCGATTTGAAAACCCTGGTGACCCTGGGGCGTGCTGAGGTCGAGCTGCCGTCTGGTGGCATCTGGATGCCCGACAGTACGGACGCAGCACTCTGGCAGCAGGTTTGTCAGTTGCGCGGTGAGGGTCAGCGTGTCGTCCAGGCGTTGCCTGGGCAGCCATTGGCCGCCGCCCGTGAAGCGGACTGCGACCGGCAATTGATTCTGCAGAACGGGCTTTGGCAAGTATCGCCACTGGCTTCTTGAGTTTTCCTGCCGGCCATCGCCGGCACCAAGTTTGCGCGAATGAGGACAAGTGTTATGGGTAAGAATGTCGTAGTCCTGGGCACCCAATGGGGTGATGAGGGCAAAGGCAAGATCGTTGATCTGCTGACCGAACATGCTGCCGCCGTAGTGCGCTACCAAGGTGGCCACAACGCTGGCCACACCCTGGTCATCGATGGCGAAAAAACCGTCTTGCACCTGATCCCGTCGGGCGTCCTGCGCGAAGGCGTGCAGTGCCTGATCGGCAACGGCGTGGTGGTTGCACCCGACGCCCTGATGCGGGAAATCACCAAGCTGGAAGAGAAAGGCGTACCGGTGCGCGAGCGCCTGCGTATCAGCCCGGCCTGCCCGCTGATCCTGTCCTTCCACGTCGCGCTGGACCAGGCTCGTGAAAAGGCCCGTGGCGAGCTGAAGATCGGTACTACCGGTCGCGGTATCGGCCCTGCCTACGAAGACAAGGTTGCGCGTCGTGGCCTGCGTGTTGGCGACCTGCTCAACATGCCGCGCTTTGAAGACAAACTGCGTGAGTTGGTGGATTACCACAACTTCATGCTGGTGGGTTACTACAAAGAGCCAGCCATCGAATTCGACAAGACCCTGGCCGAATGCAAGGAATACGCTGAGCTGCTCAAGCCGCTGATGCTGGACGTGACGGCCGAGCTGCACGACCTGCGTCGCGCTGGCAAAGACATCATGTTCGAGGGCGCCCAAGGTTCGTTGCTGGACATCGACCACGGTACCTACCCCTACGTGACCAGCTCTAACACCACCGCTGGCGGCGTCGCTACCGGTTCGGGTGTTGGCCCGATGTTCCTGGACTACATCCTGGGCATCACCAAGGCTTACACCACGCGGGTCGGGTCGGGTCCATTCCCGACTGAACTGTTCGACGAAGTGGGCGCGCACCTGGCTAAACAAGGTCACGAGTTTGGCGCGACTACTGGCCGTGCTCGTCGTTGTGGCTGGTTCGATGCCGTTATCCTGCGTCGCGCTATCGATGTGAACAGCATCTCGGGTATCTGCCTGACCAAGCTGGACGTACTCGACGGTCTGGAAACCATCAACATCTGTGTCGGCTACAAAGATGCAGAAGGTAAGGTCGTTGCCCCGACTGACGCTGACAGCTACGTAGGTCTGCAGCCGGTGTACGAAGAAGTACCGGGCTGGGTCGAATCGACCGTGGGTGCCAAGACCCTGGAAGAGCTGCCCGCCAACGCTCGTGCTTACATCAAGCGCGTTGAAGAGCTGATCGGCGCACCGATCGACATTATTTCGACGGGCCCGGACCGCAACGAGACCATCGTTCTGCGTCACCCGTTCGCTTAATAAGCTGTTGATGTAAAACGCAAAGGGCTCCTCAGGGAGCCCTTTTTCGTTTAAGTTCGCCAAACGGCACGACCCTTGCTGTATTTCCTTCTTTCGCGGTGCTATCAAATTAATGGCACCCGTGGTGGAGGGATTCCCGATGTCTGCCGTTCTCTCATTGTTACAAAGTCGTCTGTTGCGGCCGGTGTTCGTTACCCTAGGTATCGCTCTTTTGGTGCAAGTGCTGGTGGCGGTCGCTCTTACTCGGAGCACAGTCACGGCGCTGGAAGCTGATTTGGGCAATCGCCTCGGGGTCGACAGTCAGAAACTGTCCGGCGAATTGGCCCAGGCCGGCAAGGAAGTCACATCCAGCCTGGACAGCTTGTCCAGCAGTACCCGTCAGCGTCTGACCGCTGGGCTTTCTGCGCGCCTGCAGGAAGAGCAGAAGCAACTGCGTGCGACCCTGGAAAAAGACCTGCAAGACTCCGCTAACGACATGGCGCAACTGCTGGCCTCCGTGGCGCCTCGCGCCATGTGGGACAACGATGTGCCGACGCTGTCGGAGTTCGCCCGCCGGGCCCAGCGCAATCCCAACGTGTTGTTCGTGGTCTACGACGACGCCGCCGGTGAGCATCTGACCCGCTATCTGAACCGGGAAAACCCGATCAACCAGGCGCTGCTGGAAAAGGGCAAGGGCGACCGCGCCCTGGATAAAGTGCTGGACGCCGCCAAGGCGGACTCTTCCGTGTACTACGTCGAAGCGTCCATCAGCCCCAACGGTGTCGAGATCGGCAAGGTTCGCATGGGGGTCTCGACCGCGTCGGTGGAGGCCAACCTGCAGGCGCTGGATAAGCGCTTTGCGACACTGATCGCCAGCGGCGATCAGTTGGTGGGCGATAGCCTCAAAGGTGCGGCGGCCGATAGCGCGGCCGCCATGGGCGCGAGGTTGCAGTCGGCGCAGGCGACCGCCACCCAGATGACCGCCAACACCACCAATGCCGTGCAGGACGCGGCGGGCACCTTGCGCTGGCGCATCGGTATGGGGCTCGCGGCGGTCGGCTTCGGTGTGCTGCTGTTGATCGCGGTGGTGCTCGGGCGGCGGGTGGTCAATCGCCTGAAACTGTTGATCGCGGCCATGGATGATCTGGCGGCGGGCGAGGGCGACCTGACCAAGCGTGTGCAGATCAACAGCAAAGATGAGATCGGCGACATGGCGTCGGCGGTCAATCGCTTTGTGGATAAGTTGCAGCCCATCGTGCGCGAGGCCGGCGATGTGGCGCAGCGTACCGGTGTGGAAATCGGCGCGATGACCTTGCGCAATGCCGGCGCCGATGCGGCTGCCGGTTTGCAGCGCGACGAAGTGGCCGAGAGCCTGCGCGCGCTGTCGCAGATGGCGGATGAGGCGCAGGCCGAAAGCCATGCGATGCAGGCCGCGCTGCAGCAGGTGGTGGATATACGCCAGGCCACGGATGAAAACTCACGCACTTCGGCTGAAGTCGGCAGCTTGATCGAAGCGCTGGCGGGCCAGGTGCAGGCCGGTTCCAAGGTCATCGAGCGCCTCGCCGCGCAAAGCGAGCAGATCGAAGTGGTATTGACGGTGATCCATGGCATCGCCGAGCAGACCAACCTGCTGGCGCTCAACGCGGCCATCGAAGCGGCGCGTGCCGGTGAGACCGGGCGTGGCTTTGCGGTGGTGGCGGACGAGGTGCGTGCGCTGGCGAGTAAAACCCAAAGCTCCACCGGCGATATCCAGGCACATATCGTGGCGTTGCAGCAGGGCGCGCGCGAGGCCGTCGAAACCATTGGCAAGGCCGGGCGCCAGGCCAACGAAGGCTTGCTGGTGCTGCGCGACAGTGTGCGCTTGCAGCAGACGGTGCAGGCCTCGGTGGAGCAGGTGCATGCGGCGATTGGCCTGGCCACTCGTGCGGCCGAGCATCAGGCCCAGGGCGCGCATGCGGTGCGTGGGCGGGTCGAGGTGATCCATGCCCAGGCCGAGCGTGCCGCACAGGCTGTGGTGGAAACCACGGCCAGCGGCAAGGTGCTGGATGGCTTGGCGGCGCAGTTGAAGGCGAGCCTGGGGCAGTTCCGGGCTTAGTGTGGTCTGTGCCGTCGCTATCGGGAGCAAGCTCCCTCCCACATTCGACTGCATTCCAAAGCTGGAACCCGGTCAACTGTGGGAGGGGGCTTGCCCCCGATAGCTGTTTCAGCGACTCAGATACATCCGCGTCGTGAGCAAATAAACCGGCAACCCCGACACCAGAATCAACAACGCCGCATACGGCGCCGCCGCCGCGAATTCGATATTCGAGGTATGCGCCCACACCGCCATCGCCAGGGTATTCAGCCCGGTTGGGCTGAGCAGTAATGTCGCGGTCAATTCCTTCATCGCATCGAGAAACACCAGCGCGAATGCCGCCCCCAAAGCCGGGAAAATAATCGGCAGGGTCACTCGGCAAAAGGCACTGAACGACGACGCCCCCAACGTGCGTGCAGCCTCTTCCAGCTGCGGTGCCGCCTTGTTCAAGGCCGTCCGGATCGGCGCCTGGGCCAGCGGCAGAAACAGCAGCGCATAGGCAATCAGCAGCAGTGCCGACGTCTGGTACAGCGCCGGCACGTAGTGCAAGGCGAAGTACACCAGCGTCAGCGCAATCACCAGGCCGGGCAGGGCGTGCAACAAGTACGGCAGGCGCTCGGCCCAGAGCGCCAGCGGGCCTTTGTAGCGCACCACCAGCAACCCCACCGGCACCGCGAGTGCCAGGCACAGTGCCGCGCCGCCCAGCGACAGCGCCAGGGAGGACAGCAGCGCCTCACCAATCTCGGCCACCGGGAACGCGGCCGACGAGCCCACCGCCAGCCAATAGCCGAGCATCCCCAGCGGAATGCCGCTGCCGATGATCGCCAGCGCCAGGCAATACAGCTGCCCCAATGGCGCCCACTTGCCCAGTCGGACCTGTTCCGCATGCCGCGCCGCGCCCTGGCCGATCCGCACATGTCGGCCCTTGCCGCGCACGCGCAGTTCCAGCCACAGCAGCGTCAGGCACATTGCCAGCAACACCGCCGACAGCATCGCTGCATTGGCGTTGCTGAATTCCAGTTCGAATTGCTGATAGATGGCCGTAGTAAAGGTCTGCAGGCCGATGATCGACAGCGCGCCGAATTCCACCAGCATATGCAGCGCGATCAACAATGCCCCGGCCAACAGCGACGGCCACAGCAAGGGCAGGGTGATGCGCCGGAACACGCCCCAGCGATTCAGCCCCAGGGTGCGCGCGGACTCTTCGAGGGAGGGGTCGAGATTGCGCAGGGTCGCCGCCACCGGCAGAAACACCAGCGGGTATTTCGACAGGGTCATCACCAGGATCGCCCCGCCGAGCCCTTCGAAGTTAGCGCTCAGCGACACCCAGGTGAAGCCGCTGACAAACGCCGGCACCGCAAACGGCAGGCACAGGATCACGCCCCAGAGACGGCGCCCCGGCAGGTTGCTGCGCTCCAGCAGCCAGGCGAGGGATAGGCCGATCACGCCGCACGCCAGTGTGACCCCGACCATCAGCGCCAGGGTGTTGCGCAGCAGCCCGAACACATACGGGCGCCACAGCAGATGCACGGCCTCCGCCCAGCCGGCTTGCCAGGCCTTGAGCCCGACATACGCCAGCGGCAGCAGGCTCAAGCCCACGAGAAGCAGCACGGGTAGTAACAGCCAGATCGACGGGCGCTTGCGTCGCGGGCTGTAGCCCCCGCGCAGGGCGGGAGCGCGGAGCGATGGGTTCATCAGTTCAGGCCAACGTCACGTTCCAGGTCCAGGGCTTCTTGCGCGTTGCCCAGGTCGGCGGGGGTGACTTTCGGTGGCTGCAGCTCGCTGAACGGCTTCAGGCCGCGACTGGACTCCATGCCCTTGCGCAGCGGGTATTCGGCCGAGGTGTTGGTGATCACGCGCTGGCCTTCTTCGCTGACCATGAACGCCAGCAGTTGCTGGGCTTCTTGCGGGTGCTTGCTGGATTTCAGCGCGGCAGCGGAAGACACGGTGATCAGGCCGCCGGCATCGCCGTTGGTGAAGTAGTGCAGTTGCGAGTCCAGGTTGGTTTTTTCCTTCTTCAGGGCAAACCAGTAGTAGTTGTTCACCAGCACGCTGGCGATTTCGCCGTTTTCCACGGCTTTGAGGGCGACCATATTGTTGCTGTACACCTTGCCGAAGGCGCGCAGGCCGGTCAGCCATTCTTCGGCGGCTTCGCGACCGTGCAGCTTGATGATCGCCACGGCTTGCTCCTGGAACGCGCCGCTGGTGGGCACGAAGCCGACCTTGCCTTGCCATTCGGGGCGGGCGAAATCCAGTACCGACGTGGGCAGGTCTTTCTCGGCGATCAGTTTCGGGTTGAAGGCCACGACGCGGGTGCGCGCGGTCACGCCCATCCAGTCGCCCTGGCTGCCGATGTAATCCTTGGGCAATACCTCGAGGGTGCCGGCGTCGATTTTCGCCAGCAGGCCTTGCTCGCCGAGTTTGTTCAGCGGCGGCGATTCTTCGGTGTAGATCACATCGGCCGGGGAGCGCGCGCCTTCTTCGACGACCTGGCTGGCCAGCTGGTTGCTGCTGCCTTTGCGCACGTTGACGTGAATGCCGGTCTTGGCTTCGAAGGCTTTGGCGAGTTCATCGCCGACTTCTTTGTGTTGGCCGTTGTACAGGGTCAGGGCAACCTTGTCGGCGCAATAGGCGGTGGGCGAGAGCAGGGTCAGGCCGAGCAGAGTGAGGCTAAGGCCACGCAGAAGGGATGTCTTGAGATGGGTGCCACGGATCATCATCCGGAAGTTTCCTCGCTTGAGTGCAACAAATCGTTGCAAGGATAAACGATAAAGCTTCTCAAGTGCGGATGAGGGAGAAATCCAGGGGGAGGTTTTTACGCCCCGGAAACGAAAAAACCCGCTTTCGCGGGTTTGATCTGAATTTGGTGCCCAGGAGAAGACTCGAACTTCCACGACCTTGCGATCACCAGCACCTGAAGCTGGCGTGTCTACCAATTTCACCACCTGGGCATTATCAAGCAACGTTGCCGCTGTTGATGGAGCGAACTATACGGAGCGCTTTTTGATCTGTAAACCCCTGATTCGAAAATATAAATCAGTTTTTCGTTAAGAATCAAAGGACTGTAACGCAAAAACCCGCTTTCGCGGGTTTCTGGATAACTCAAGGCTGACCTCGAGTTTTGAATTGGTGCCCAGAAGAAGACTCGAACTTCCACGACCTTGCGGTCACCAGCACCTGAAGCTGGCGTGTCTACCAATTTCACCATCTGGGCAGTATCTTCAACGTTGCCGTCGTCGATGGCGCGCACTATACGGAGTGGCTTTTGAACTGTAAACCCCTGCCATGAAAAAAGCCTGGAAAATTTCGCCAATGGTCGTACAAGGTGCGTGTTGGGGGTCACAAAGTGCTTTAAAACGCTTGTTGACGCCTGAAATTTCCCGTTTCAATACGCGTATGCCAAACTAACCCGCATATAGACAAGGTGAAAACTCTCTAATGGCCGATTGGCAGTCCCTCGATCCCGAGGCCGCTCGTGAAGCGGAAAAATATGAAAACCCTATTCCTAGCCGCGAACTGATCCTGGCGCATCTCGCCGATCGTGGTTCGCCTGCTAGCCGCGAGCAGTTGGTTGAAGAATTCGGTCTGACCACCGAAGACCAGCTCGAAGCCCTGCGCCGCCGTCTGCGTGCCATGGAGCGCGATGCTCAGTTGATCTACACCCGCCGTGGCACCTATGCGCCCGTGGACAAGCTCGACCTGATCCTGGGTCGCATTGCCGGCCACCGTGACGGCTTTGGCTTCCTGATCCCGGATGACGGCAGCGACGACCTGTTCATGAGCCCGGCGCAAATGCGCCTGGTGTTCGATGGCGACCGTGCGCTGGCGCGCGTGTCGGGCCTGGACCGTCGCGGCCGCCGTGAAGGCGTGATCGTCGAAGTGGTGTCCCGTGCCCATGAGTCCATCGTCGGGCGTTACTTCGAAGAAGGCGGCATCGGCTTCGTCATTCCGGACAACCCGAAGGTCCAGCAGGAAGTGCTGGTGACCCCGGGCCGCAATGGCGCGGCCAAGGTCGGTCAGTTCGTGGAGGTGAAAATCACCCACTGGCCGACCCCGCGCTTCCAGCCTCAGGGCGATATCATCGAAGTGGTCGGCAACTACATGGCGCCGGGCATGGAAATCGACGTCGCGCTGCGCACCTACGATATTCCTCACGTCTGGCCCGAAGCTGTGCTCAAGGAAGCCGCCAAGCTCAAGCCGGAAGTCGAAGAGAAGGACAAGGAAAAGCGCATCGACCTGCGCCATCTGCCGTTCGTCACCATCGACGGCGAAGACGCCCGCGACTTCGACGATGCGGTGTATTGCGAAGCCAAGCCTGGCAAGTTGCGCCTGTTCTCCGGCGGCTGGAAGTTATACGTGGCGATTGCCGACGTCTCCAGCTACGTGAAGATCGGTTCGGCGCTGGATAACGAAGCCCAGGTGCGCGGCAACTCCGTGTATTTCCCTGAGCGCGTGATCCCGATGCTGCCTGAGCAGTTGTCCAACGGCCTGTGCTCGCTGAACCCGAAAGTCGACCGTTTGGCCATGGTGTGCGAGATGACCCTCTCGAAAACCGGCGAAATGACCGACTACCAGTTCTACGAAGCGGTGATCCACTCTCAGGCGCGCCTGACCTACAACAAGGTCAGCACCATCCTGGAAACGCCGAAGACCAGCGAAGCCAAGGCCCTGCGTACCGAATACGCCGGTGTGGTGCCGCATCTCAAGCAGCTGTATGCGCTGTACAAGGTGCTGCTGGGCGCACGTCATGTGCGTGGCGCGATCGATTTTGAAACCCAGGAAACCCGGATCATCTTCGGTTCCGAGCGCAAGATCGCCGAGATCACCCCGACCACCCGCAACGACGCGCACAAGCTGATCGAGGAATGCATGCTGGCGGCCAACGTGGCCACCGCTGAATTCCTGAAGAAGCACGAAATTCCTGCGCTGTACCGGGTACACGACGGCCCGCCGCCGGAGCGTCTGGAAAAACTGCGCGCCTTCCTCGGCGAGCTCGGCCTGTCCCTGCATAAAGGCAAGGACGGCCCGTCGCCGAAGGATTACCAGGCACTGCTGGCCAGCATCAAGGACCGTCCGGATTTCCACCTGATCCAGACCGTGATGCTGCGTTCGCTGAGCCAGGCGGTGTACAGCGCCGACAATCAGGGCCACTTCGGCCTGAATTACGAGGCGTACACCCACTTCACCTCGCCGATCCGTCGTTACCCGGACTTGCTCACGCACCGTGCGATCCGCAGCGTGATCCACTCCAAGCAGGACACCCCGCACGTCAAGCGCGCCGGTGCCATGACCATTCCGAAGGCGCGGATCTATCCTTACGACGAAGCGGCCCTGGAGCAGCTCGGCGAGCAGTGCTCCATGAGCGAGCGCCGTGCCGACGAAGCTACCCGCGACGTCGTGAACTGGCTCAAGTGCGAGTTCATGAAGGACCGCGTGGGCGAGTCGTTCCCTGGCGTGATCACGGCCGTGACCGGCTTTGGTCTGTTTGTCGAACTGACCGATATCTACGTCGAGGGCCTGGTGCATGTCACCGCCTTGCCGGGTGACTACTACCACTTCGATCCTGTGCATCACCGCCTGGCGGGCGAGCGTACCGGTCGCAGTTTCCGCCTGGGCGACACGGTCGAAGTGCGCGTCATGCGCGTCGATCTGGACGAACGCAAGATCGACTTCGAGATGGCCGAAAAAACCATCGCCGCGCCGATCGGCCGTAAAAAACGTGGCAGCGAAACCGCCGCGCCGGCCACCCAAGGCAAGGGCGCTCCTGCGAAAGCAGCGGTTGCCGAGCCTGCGCCGGCCAAGGCCGGTCGTCGTCCGGCGGCCAAGGACAAGGTTCCCGAGGCCTACCGCCCAAGCGACGCAGCGGCGAAAAACGCCGAACTGCGCAGAAGCCGTGAGTTGAAGCAGCAGTTGCTCAACGAAGCCAAAAGCGGTGGTAAAGCGGCGTCTGGGGGAAAGCCCCACACGGCGGAAAAGCCGTCGAGCAAGCCCAGTAAACACCGTAAAGGCCCGCCAAAAGCGGGTTCGGCCCCCGCGAAAAGCGGCGGGTCGCGTAAACCTAAGGCCAAGTCATGAGTCTGGAAAAAATCTACGGCGTCCACGCCGTAGAAGCGCTGCTGCGTCATCACCCTAAACGCGTCAAACAGGTTTGGCTGGCCGAAGGTCGCAGCGAGCCGCGTGTGCAGGCGCTGGTCGAGTTGGCCAACGAAAACCGTGTGGCGATCGGCCAGGCCGAGCGTCGCGAAATGGACGTGTGGGTTGAAGGCGTCCACCAAGGCGTCGTCGCGGATGTCAGCCCGAGCCAGGTATGGGGCGAGGCCATGCTCGACGAGCTGCTCGACCGCACCGAAGGCGCACCGCTGTTGCTGGTGCTGGACGGCGTGACCGACCCGCATAACCTCGGCGCCTGCCTGCGTTCTGCGGATGCTGCCGGTGCGCTGGCGGTGATCGTGCCCAAGGACAAGTCGGCCACGTTGACGCCGGTTGTGCGTAAAGTCGCATGCGGCGCGGCGGAAGTGATTCCGTTGGTGGCCGTGACCAACCTCGCGCGCACCCTGGAGAAACTCCAGCAGCGCGGCCTGTGGGTCGTGGGCACGGCGGGGGAGGCCGAGGTCAGCATTTATGACCAGGACCTCACCGGCCCGACCATCCTGATCATGGGCGCCGAAGGCAAAGGCATGCGTCGCCTGACTCGCGAGCATTGCGATTATCTGGTTCATCTGCCGATGGCTGGCAGCGTCAGCAGTCTCAACGTGTCGGTCGCTACCGGCGTGTGCCTGTTCGAAGCCCAGCGCCAGCGCGGTGCGAAGGCCAAGACCAAGAAGTAATGTCGGGCCTAGCATAGATGCAAAATGTGGGAGGGGGCTTGCTCCCGATTGCGGTAGATCAGTTACCTATAATGTGACTGCCTCACCGCAATCGGGAGCAAGCCCTCTCCCACTTTTGTTTTGTGGTGCCTGGAAGATTGTTCAAATAATCACCAATCACCTTGCGCCCTTCCTCCCCCTTCTCTACAATTGCGCCCCTTGCCTTCCTGGCAGGCACCGATGTGCCTCCCTGCGGCAAGATCCATAAGTGTCATTCACTCCTTGTCTGACCGTTTTTGAGCGGCAGGCTACAACCCGTAAGGAGCATTCATGCGTCATTACGAAATCATCTTTTTGGTCCACCCGGATCAAAGCGAGCAAGTCGGCGGCATGGTAGAGCGTTACACCAAGCTGATCGAAGAAGACGGCGGCAAAATCCACCGTCTGGAAGATTGGGGCCGTCGTCAACTGGCCTACGCAATCAACAATGTTCACAAGGCTCACTACGTGATGCTGAACGTTGAATGCACTGGCAAGGCCCTGGCCGAGCTGGAAGACAACTTCCGCTACAACGATGCTGTGATCCGTAACCTGGTCATCCGTCGCGAAGAAGCCGTTACCGGCCAATCCGAGATGCTCAAGGCTGAAGAAAACCGCAGTGAGCGCCGTGAGCGTCGCGACCGTCCTGAGCACGAAGGCGCTGAAAGCGCTGATAGTGATGACAGCGACAACAGCGATAACGCTGACGAGTAATCCACGGACCTTTTAAGGAGCCTATCAAATGGCACGTTTCTTCCGTCGTCGTAAATTCTGCCGCTTCACCGCTGAAGACGTGAAAGAGATCGATTACAAAGATCTCAACACTCTGAAAGCCTACGTATCCGAGACCGGCAAAATCGTTCCAAGCCGTATCACCGGTACCAAAGCACGTTATCAGCGTCAGCTGGCCACCGCTATCAAGCGCGCCCGCTTCCTGGCCCTGCTGGCCTACACCGACAGCCACGGCCGCTGAGACCGGGCAGTCGACAAGTAGTAAGGGATTGAATGCATGCGCGCCTTAGCTGAGTTCATCATGCGCGGTCGCGTGCAGGCCACTCTGGTAGTGGCTGGATGTGCAGCATTGCCGTTGTTGTATTGGTTGGGCGCTGCCGCGGGATGCCTTGTGCTTCTGCGGCGCGGTTTGCAGGATGCCGTTGGCGTCCTGGCCCTGGGGTTGCTGGCCGCCTTGATCTGGTGGCTGCAATTGGGCGAACCCAAAGTGCTTATGGTGCTGCTGGGGTCGTCGAGCCTTGCGTTGGTTTTACGCGCAAGTGAGTCCTGGGTCCGCACGCTGCTGGTCAGCGTGGCATTGGGGTTGGTGTTTTCAGTGTTGCTCGGCGCGGCTTTCCACCCGCAAATCGAGGCGCTGGCGCAAGAGATCGTCAAGGTCCTGCCGCTGGCTCTCGGGGAGCTCTACCAGCAATTGTCGGTAGACGAGCGAGCGCGCCTTGCGGCGCTGATAGCACCGGCCCTGATCGGCCTGATGGCGGTGGTGTTGCAGATTGTCAGTGTGCTGAGCCTGATGCTTGGGCGTTACTGGCAGGCGTTGTTGTACAACCCGGGTGGTTTTGGTCGCGAGTTTCGCCGTATCAGAATCCCCGCGGGCCCGGCGATGTTGCTGCTGGCATGCATGGTGGTCGGACCGAACTTCGGTCCAGAGGCGGCCTTGTTATTGCTGTTTTGCAGCGTACCGCTGGTGTTCTCCGGGCTGGCCCTGATTCACGGGCTGGTGGCGCAGAAGCGCCTGGCCAGGTTCTGGCTGGTGGGGTTGTACGTCACGCTGATGCTGTTCATGCAGCTGATCTATCCGTTACTCGTGGTTTTGGCCATTGTCGACGGCCTGATTGATTTTCGCGGTCGTCTGGCGCCGAAAGACGCCGATAACGCGAACGGTGAAGGTTAAAAGTTAGAGGATTTTCACATGCAACTGATCCTTCTGGAAAAAGTCGCCAACCTGGGCAACCTGGGCGACAAAGTGAACGTTAAGGCCGGCTACGGTCGTAACTACCTGCTGCCATACGGCAAAGCCACCGCTGCAACCGCTGCCAACCTGGCTGCGTTTGAAGAGCGTCGTGCTGAGCTGGAAAAAGCAGCAGCAGACAAAAAAGCTTCGGCCGAAACTCGCGCTGCCCAACTGGCTGAGCTGGAAGTGACTATCACTGCCACCGCCGGTGACGAAGGCAAGCTGTTCGGTTCGATCGGCACCCACGACATCGCTGACGCACTGACCGCCTCTGGCGTTGAAGTTGCGAAAAGCGAAGTTCGTCTGCCGAACGGCACCATCCGCAACGTAGGTGAATTCGACGTAGCCGTGCACCTGCACGCTGAAGTTGAAGCCACTGTACGCGTTGTCGTGGTAGCAGCTTAAGTCGCACCTAACTGACTGGCACCTCGCGTGCCAGGCGGTTAACATCGGGCACGATCCTGTTTACAGGTCGTGCCTTTTGTTTTTTACACACCCCCTAATTCCAAGTGGCCATGAACGATATTTCAGCTCCTGAGCAATACGATCTGCAAACCGCTGCCCTGAAGGTGCCGCCGCATTCCATCGAGGCCGAACAGGCCGTGCTCGGTGGTTTGATGCTGGACAACAACGCCTGGGAACGCGTGCTGGATCAAGTCTCGGACGGTGATTTCTATCGTCATGACCACCGCCTGATCTTCCGCGCCATCGCCAAGCTGGCCGACCAGAACTCACCGATCGACGTGGTGACCCTGGCCGAGCAACTGGACAAGGAAGGCCAGACCTCCCAGGTCGGCGGCCTGGGCTACCTCGGTGAGCTGGCCAAAAACACGCCGTCCGTCGCCAACATCAAGGCGTATGCCCAGATCGTTCGCGAGCGCGCCACCTTGCGCCAGTTGATCGGCATCAGCACCGAAATCGCCGACAGCGCCTTCAACCCCGAAGGTCGCAGCGCCGCCGAGATCCTTGACGAGGCCGAGCGCCAGATCTTCCAGATCGCCGAAGCCCGGCCGAAGACCGGCGGCCCGGTCAGCGTCAACGACCTGCTGACCAAGGCCATCGACCGCATCGATACGCTGTTCAACACCGACAACGCCATCACCGGCATCTCCACCGGTTACACCGACCTCGACGAGAAGACCAGCGGCCTGCAGCCGTCCGACCTGATCATCGTCGCCGGCCGTCCATCCATGGGTAAAACCACCTTTGCGATGAACCTGGTGGAAAACGCCGTGTTGCGCAGTGACAAGACCGTGCTGGTGTACTCCCTGGAGATGCCAGGCGAATCGCTGATCATGCGGATGCTCTCGTCCCTGGGCCGTATCGACCAGACCAAAGTGCGTGCCGGTCGCCTGGAAGACGACGATTGGCCGCGCCTGACCTCGGCGGTCAACCTGCTCAACGACCGCAAGCTGTTCATCGATGACACCGCGGGCATCAGCCCGTCGGAGATGCGCGCGCGTACCCGCCGCCTGGTGCGTGAACACGGCGATATCGCCCTGATCATGATCGACTACCTGCAACTGATGCAGATCCCGGGTTCCAGCGGCGACAACCGGACCAACGAGATTTCCGAGATCTCCCGGTCCTTGAAAGCCCTGGCCAAGGAATTCAACTGCCCGGTGGTGGCGCTGTCCCAGCTCAACCGCTCCCTGGAACAACGTCCCAACAAGCGCCCGGTGAACTCCGACTTGCGTGAATCCGGAGCGATCGAGCAGGATGCCGACGTGATCATGTTCGTCTACCGCGACGAGGTGTATCACCCGGAGACCGAGCACAAAGGCATTGCCGAAATCATCATCGGCAAGCAGCGGAACGGCCCGATCGGCTTTATCCGCCTGGCGTTCATCGGCAAATACACGCGTTTCGAGAACCTTGCGCCGGGCAGTTACAACTTCGACGACGACGAATAATCCTTCTGTTCAATTCCTACTGTTATCGTCGGAATTGGTCAAAATTTGTGCTATATTCCGCGCCCGCGATTTTTCATCTCAACACCGGTCACCGTCATGCAAACAGCCAAGCCGTTATTTGACTATCCCAAGTACTGGGCCGAATGTTTCGGTCCTGCGCCATTCCTGCCGATGAGCAGGGAGGAGATGGATCAGCTTGGCTGGGATTCCTGCGACATCATCATCGTCACCGGTGATGCCTACGTTGACCATCCGTCGTTCGGCATGGCGATCATCGGCCGGCTGCTGGAGTCCCAGGGCTTCCGCGTCGGGATCATTGCCCAGCCGAACTGGCAGTCCAAAGACGACTTCATGAAGCTCGGCGAGCCGAACCTGTTCTTCGGCGTCGCGGCCGGCAACATGGACTCGATGATCAACCGCTACACCGCCGACAAGAAAATCCGCTCCGACGACGCCTACACCCCTGGCGGCATGGCCGGCAAACGCCCGGACCGCGCGAGCCTGGTGTACAGCCAGCGGTGCAAGGAAGCCTACAAGAACGTGCCGATCGTGCTCGGTGGCATCGAAGCGTCCCTGCGCCGCATCGCCCACTACGACTACTGGCAGGACCGGGTGCGCAATTCGATCCTGATCGACGCCACCGCCGACATCCTGCTGTACGGCAACGCCGAGCGGGCCATCGTCGAAGTGGCCCAGCGCCTATCGTGGGGCCACAAGATCGAAGACATCACCGATGTGCGCGGCACCGCGTTCATTCGCCGTGATACGCCCGAAGGCTGGTATGAGGTGGACTCCACCCGTATCGACCGTCCGGGCAAGGTCGACAAGATCATCAACCCATACGTGAATACCCAGGACACCCAGGCCTGCGCCATCGAGCAGGAAAAGGGGCCGGTTGAAGATCCGCAGGAAGCCAAGGTCGTGCAGATCCTGGCCAGCCCGCGCATGACCCGTGAGAAGACCGTGATCCGCCTGCCATCGGTGGAAAAAGTCCGTGGTGACGCGGTGCTTTATGCCCACGCCAACCGCGTGTTGCACCTGGAAACCAACCCAGGCAATGCCCGTGCCCTGGTGCAGAAACACGGCGAAGTGGACGTGTGGTTCAACCCGCCGCCCATTCCGATGACCACCGAAGAAATGGACTACGTGTTTGGCATGCCTTACGCACGTGTCCCGCACCCTGCGTATGGCAAGGAAAAAATCCCGGCCTACGACATGATCCGTTTCTCGGTGAACATCATGCGTGGCTGCTTCGGCGGCTGTACCTTCTGCTCGATCACCGAGCACGAAGGCCGGATCATCCAGAACCGTTCCGAAGAGTCGATCATTCGCGAGATCGAAGAAATTCGCGACAAGGTTCCGGGTTTCACCGGCGTGATTTCCGACCTCGGCGGCCCGACCGCGAACATGTACCGCATCGCCTGCAAGAGCCCGGAAATCGAATCCGCGTGCCGCAAGCCGTCGTGCGTGTTCCCTGGCATCTGCCCGAACCTGAACACCGACCACTCGTCGCTGATCCAGTTGTATCGCAGCGCCCGTGCGTTGCCGGGTGTGAAGAAGATCCTGATCGCCTCCGGCCTGCGCTACGACCTGGCCGTTGAGTCGCCGGAGTATGTGAAGGAACTGGTCACCCACCACGTCGGTGGTTACCTGAAGATCGCCCCGGAACACACCGAGGAAGGTCCGCTCAACCAGATGATGAAACCGGGCATCGGCAGCTATGACAAGTTCAAGCGCATGTTCGAGAAGTACACCAAGGAAGCGGGCAAGGAACAGTACCTGATCCCGTACTTCATCGCCGCCCACCCCGGCACCACCGATGAAGACATGATGAACCTGGCCCTGTGGCTCAAGGGCAACGGTTTCCGCGCCGACCAGGTGCAGGCGTTCTACCCGTCGCCGATGGCCACCGCCACCGCGATGTACCACTCGGGCAAGAACCCGCTGCGTAAGGTCACCTACAAGAGCGACGCGGTGACCATCGTCAAGAGCGAAGAACAGCGCCGTCTGCACAAGGCGTTCCTGCGCTACCACGACCCGAAAGGCTGGCCGATGCTGCGCGAAGCACTGACCCGCATGGGCCGCGCCGACCTGATCGGGCCGGGCAAGGATCAACTGATCCCGTTGCACCAGCCGGCCACCGACAGCTACCAGAGCGCGCGTCGCAAGAACTCGACGCCGGCCGGCAGCCATAAGGTCGCCAAGGAAACCACCACCAGGATCCTCACCCAGCACACCGGCCTGCCGCCCCGTGGCAGCGACGGCAGCAACCCGTGGGACAAGCGCGAGCAAGCCAAGGCCGCGGCCATGGCGCGCAACAAGCAGGCCGCCAAGGAACGCGCTGATGCGGCCAAGGGCAAGGGCGGCAAGCCAGCCCGCAAGCCGGTGGTACCGCGTTGATCGTTGCCTGAATATGCCAAACGCCAGCCTCGTGCTGGCGTTTTGCTTTCTAGCCGGTGGGGAGTCTGTTTGTTAAGGTGGCGGCCATTAAATCGCTATCGGGAGCAAGCCGAATCGTCGCACCGGCCCTCCCACATTTTGAATGTATTCACACTTCAAATGTGGGAGGGGGCTTGCCCCCGATGGCGTCAGTCCAGTCCCCAACTTTTCAAGGAAGAACACCCCCATGAGCAACCCCCTGCTCAACATCGGCATGGACTCCAACCGCTCGCAGTTCATGGCGCGCCAGCGCATCGAGAGTGAAGTCGACCTGCCTCGGCTGTTTGCCATCATCGACGCCGACCCCGGCATCGTCGGCGCGGGCGTGGTGTATATCGACGCCGACTTCAACGTCGTGACCCTGCGCGAGTTCAAGCCGATCTGCAGCATTCGACCCAAGCGCATCATTGTGCGCGAGGCGCAGAAATACATCGCCCCGGCGCAGTTCGCCGACCAAGTGCTGAACAACCCGCGCGAGTCGCGACTGGTGAGTGAAGCCTTCAACACCACGTTGTCCTGCGGCGGCGCGGTCATTGGCTGGCTGGTGGTGTTGAGCGGCACCATCGCTATCCCGTTCACCGCTGGGGCCAGCACGGTCGTGACGGCCATCGGCTATACCGCCGCCTCGGCGAGCACCGTGTCGTGCCTGGTCGGTGGGTTCCGCACGCGCAACGAAATCGTCAACCCGTCGATGAATGATTACCTGGATAACGAAGAGTGGTACCAGACGGCGACCAAAGTCCTCGACGGTGCCGCCTTGGTTGGCGTGGGCGCCTCGGCGCTGACGACAGTCAAGCTGGTCAACGTCACTCGTGCGGCCACGGGTAAAAGCCTGCGTCAGGTGCTCAAAGGCCTGAACGGGCAGGAGCGGGAGAAACTCACCAAAGAGCTGCTGAAAGTGGCCGACCCGCAAATGTCGAACAAGATGCGCAAGCTGCTGCAACTGAGCGGCGAGTTGCCCAAACGCTTTACGCCGACCCAGCTCAAGCACGCCACCTATGTCCAATTGGGCGATGCCTTCAGTGCGGGGCTGAGCGTCTGGGGCTTGAAGCGTTCGGATAACTACAAACAGGCCAAGACCTTCGCGATTGGCTTGTACGAAGAGGCCGAGTGATGAGTGGTGTTCCTTCGCTTAAACCGTTTTTGCTGGAGCATTTTCCCGCATTCATCGGCGTGATTCTCGCTGGTTGCCTCGGCGGTTCGGCGGCGATTTCCCTGGCGGCCAGCACCTATTTTTCCGACGTGCCCATGGCAACCAATGCCACTGTGTCGTGGTTTGTGGTGATAGCCGCCGCACTGTTCGTGGCCAACAGCAACTTCCTGGTGGTGCGCGGCCGAGCCTGGGCCGTGTGGGCGATGGTGGCGTTTTTTGCGGTGTGCCTGTTGGTCGTGCTGCCGACACTGCTCTATCGGCCGCACTGGTTTATCTACAGTGAAAGCCTGTTCTGGCCATTGCTGGGGTTGTTGCTGATCAACAGCAAGGGCTATCGGTCGATGGTCAAGAAGTTGGTTGAAGTGCGGCGGTTGCGGGAGGCGGCCAAGGCGGGGCTGTAGCCTCGGCACATGGTTTCAGATTTTGACGTTCTGGCGAATGTTCCAGCCGTATTTGACGGCGCCGCCGTCCTTGCCGCCGTCGGATTTCTGCGGCTGGTAGCTGACTTCGACCGTGGCGAAGTTCAGGGCTATCACCTCAGTCAGCACATCGCTGCTGGTCACCGCGTCGGTTTGGTAGGACGTGACCATCACTTCCTTCAGCGTGATCACCAGATACTCCACGGCATTGCTGCCACCGGCCTTGCGCACCACCAACCGTGCCTCCGGGTAATGCTTGCCGGTGGAGCAGGCCATCATCAGGTTGGGTGAAGACTTGTCCATGACCTTGGAGACAGACAGGTTTTCAATATTGACCTTGCCGGCACCGCCGCCGCTGCCGGTATGCATCGAACCGGTCTGGGACATGCCCCAGCCCCATCGGCTGATCTCGATTTCGTCGCGATGGGCCTGGTCTTTGGACTCGCCCTTGATGTCCCCCAGCTTCAAAAACATATCAGTTGCCATTGTCACTCCCTGTTTTGGTGTGCGCCGGTAGTGGCGCGGGGCGTACTTTTTCTTATTCGGGATATGGCTTACAAGGGGCGGCATCACGATCAGGAAGTGCCTGTCCGGATAAAGCGAAGCTTCTGACATTTTTCGGGGATAGGCAGTCTTTACCCTCTGCGCTCTTGTGAACCTCAGGAGTAAAGGGATGACTTCCAGCGTATTCAGAGACAGTTTCCTCAGTCCCAATTACATGACGCGGCAGCGGCTGGAAAGCAGTATTGATCTGCGCAAGTTATTTGCGGCGATTGATGCTGATCCGGCCATCGTCGGTGCCGGCGTGGTGTACATCGACGCGCAGCTACGGATGGTTGTACTGCGTGAATTTCAGCCGATTTGCAGTATCGCGCCGAAGAATGTGATTTTGCGCGAGGCGCCCAGCTATGTCGGGCGGGTGGAGTTCGCTCGGCAACTGGCGAATGAACCGCGAGACTCGCAGGTGGCGTTTGAGGCGGTGAATACAGCTTTGGCGTGTACTTCTGCGGTAATCAGTTGGATCGTGGTACTGAGTGGATCGGCGCTCAGTCCGTTCAGCTTTGGGGTTACTGGGGTGGTAGCTGCGATAAGCTTTACATCAGCAACAGCCAGTTCAATTCAGTGCTTAGTTGGCGGCCAGAGGACTCGCAACGAAATTATTGACCCGGCTCTTAACGATGCTCTGGATAGCGAGCCATGGTATCAGGCTGTGACGATTGGTTTGGACGCTGTTTCGCTACTGGGCGCTAGTGTCTCGGCACTGGCAACTATACGACTGGTTAATGCGACAAGAAAATCTACCGGAAAAACTTTGCCGCGGGTGTTGAAAGGACTGAGTCGTCAAGAGCGAGCAAAGTTGACCCAGGAGTTGTTGAGTATTCGGCACCCGGAAATGACCCGGAAAATGATCAGGTTGAAGCAACTCGCTGGAAAAATGCCAAAGCGTTTTACGCCCGCAGAAGTAAAACAGGGCACTGTTTTGCAGATTCAAGACGCTCTAGGTGCTGCCTTAGGGGTTGCTAGCAGTTCGATGTCTGGGAATATTCGCACTGTCGCGGTCGGAATTTATGAGGAGATGACCGAGTGATATTGCTGCTGCCCCTTCGCCCTTTTCTCAAGCGTTATTTACCCGTGTTTCTCGGGGGGATTTTTTCAAGCATTTTTGCTGGATCTTCCGTAGTGGTGGTAGTGCAAAATTACTATCTCAAAGCCATTTCTTTAGCTATTTCGGCACAAGTAGCGTGGTGGGCATGTGTCGTTCTGGCATGCGCCTTGAGTCTTAGCAACATTATGATTGTCCGTGGGCGACGAGACTGGGTGTGGGTCATGGTTGTCTATTTTGGAGCCTGCCTGGTTACCGCTCTTCCGGCCATTCGTTATTCCCCTCATCTGTTCATCTATGCCGAAAGTTTGTTTTGGCCATTGCTTGGTCTGCTGATTCTCAACAGCAAGCGTCATCGTGAGATGCGTGGGAAGCTTGTTGAACTTCGTTTTAGGCGAAAACGGATACGGAAAATTGCTGACAGGCTACAAAAAAGGTGATTTTGCTTTGATTAATTGGGAGCGTTGCCTCATTCCCGACAACTTACTGTTCGGGAACATCCGGATCGTCGCGGTTGGGCTGTATGAGGATATATCAGAGTGAGACTTCTCGGACGGAAACCTCTCATACCGGTGCGCCCTTTTCTTTTGCGCTACTTTCCCGTGTTTATCGGCGTAATTTTAGCGGGCATCTTCGGCAGTTCTTCTGTTGTTGTGCTGGTGGAAAACTATTATTTACCATCGTTATCGAACGCTGCTGCTGAAAGTGCATGCGTGCTCTTGGCCTGGTTTATCACCCACTGCAATTTCATGATCGCCTACGGGCGACCTAAGTGGGTCTGGGGCATGTATGGCCTTTTCATCGCCTGCCTGTTGGTCGCTGTGCCAGGTTTTCATTTTTCACCGAACCCATTCATTTACGCGGAATGCTTCTTTTGGCCGGTACTCGGCCTGCTGCTGCTTCGCAGCAAACGCCACCGGGAACTGCGTGCCAAATGCGTAGAACTTCGCCATATGCGCGGGAAGGTAAGGGTGGCCATTGAAAAGCGGCGTAAACACGAGCGCGCAATAATCAGAATAAAGAAATCGAGGTAATTCCCCACCCCGCCCCCAAAACCGATACCGCCCGACCCACTCCCCGCCACATATATGTGCAGCTCTTGCACCATTGCACCAACGTTGGCGCCGTTTTGGTGCTGTACTGCACCGGGTCTTACGATAAAGCGCAATGACTGCCGCTCTGGCATAAGTCTTGCGCGCGTTGTGTCCATGCCCTGGCTTGCAGGAGGCCGCCGTGTCGATTCATGTCGCGTTGCACCACGTTACGCATTACCGCTACGACCGCGCTGTCGAACTCGGCCCACAGATCGTGCGTTTGCGCCCGGCGGCCCATAGCCGCACGCGGATTTTGTCCTACGCACTGAAAGTGCTGCCCGAGCAGCATTTCATCAATTGGCAGCAGGACCCTCAGGGTAATTACCTGGCGCGCCTGGTGTTCCCGGAAAAGACTGACGAACTGCGTATCGAAGTCGACCTGGTCGCCGAGATGGCGGTGTTCAACCCGTTCGACTTTTTCCTTGAACCCTACGCGGAAAAAATCCCGTTTTGCTACGCCGCCGACGAGCAGCGCGAGCTGGCGCCGTACCTGGAAACCTTGCCGCTGACGCCGAGGTTCGCCGATTACCTGGCGGGTATCGACCGCACGCCGCTGCCGGCCGTGGATTTCCTGGTGGGCCTCAACCAACGCCTGGCCGCCGATATCGGTTACCTGATCCGCATGGAACCCGGCGTGCAGACCCCGGAGTTCACTCTGGAAAATGCCTCCGGCTCGTGCCGCGATTCGGCTTGGCTGCTGGTGCAATTGCTGCGCAACCTGGGGCTGGCGGCGCGGTTTGTGTCCGGCTATCTGATCCAGCTCACCGCCGACGTCAAAGCCCTCGATGGCCCGTCCGGTACCGAGGTGGACTTCACCGACCTGCACGCCTGGTGCGAAGTGTATTTGCCCGGCGCCGGCTGGATCGGCCTGGATGCCACCTCCGGGTTATTCGCCGGTGAAGGCCATATTCCGTTGGCCTGTAGTCCCGATCCATCGTCTGCCGCGCCGATCAGTGGCCTGGTGGAGCCGTGCGAGTGCGAATTCACCCACGAGATGTCGGTAGAGCGCATCTGGGAAGCGCCACGGGTAACCAAGCCCTACACCGAAGAACAGTGGTTGGCGATCCAGGCCCTGGGGCGGCAGATCGATGGCGACCTGCTGGCGGACGACGTGCGCCTGACCATGGGCGGCGAACCGACCTTCGTCTCCATCGACGACCCCGACGGCGCCGAGTGGAACACCGCTGCCCTGGGGCCGGACAAGCGTCGCCTGTCGGCCGAGCTGTTCCAGCGCATGCGCAAGCACTACGCGCCCAAGGGCCTGGTGCATTTCGGCCAGGGCAAGTGGTACCCCGGCGAGCAACTGCCGCGCTGGTCGCTCAACTGTTACTGGCGCCGCGATGGCGAGCCGATTTGGCACAACAGCGCGCTGATCGCCGATGAGCAACAGGACTACGGCGTCGACGGCGTGCTGGCCGGGCGTTTCCTGGGCAGTGTTGCCGAGCGCCTGAAGTTGCCGGCGCGCTTTGTGTTTCCGGCCTTTGAAGACAACTTCTACTACCTGTGGCGCGAAGGCGCGCTGCCGCAAAACGTCACCGCCCTCGACCCGCGCCTGAGCGATGAGCTGGAGCGCGAGCGTCTGCGCAAAGTGTTCAGCCAGGGCCTGGACAAGGTCATCGGCCAAGTGCTGCCGCTGGCGCGCACCGCTGCCAATGACCGCTGGCAGAGTGGGCGCTGGTACCTGCGCGACAATCACTGCCGACTGGTGCCGGGGGATTCGCCGCTGGGTTATCGCCTGCCGCTGGCCTCGCAGCCCTGGGTGACGGCGGCAGAGTACCCGTTTGTCCACCCGACCGACCCCAACCAGGACTTGCCCGAGCTGCCGAGCACGGCGCAATTGCAACACCATGGCGAAGCGGCGCCGAGCGCCGAGCGCCTGCCGAAGATCGACGAGTCCGCCGACTGGCTGACCCGCACCGCACTGTGCGCCGAAGCGCGCGAAGGCCGCCTGTATCTGTTCATGCCGCCGCTGGAGCGCGTCGAGGACTACCTGGAGCTGGTGGCCGCCATCGAAGCCACCGCCGAAGAGCTGCACTGCCCGGTGCTGCTGGAGGGTTACGAGCCGCCGGCGGATTACCGTCTGAGCAACTTCCGGGTCACGCCCGACCCGGGTGTGATCGAGGTCAACGTGCAGCCGTCCGCCACCTGGGACGAGCTGGTAGAACGCACCGAATTCCTCTACGAGGAGGCGCGACAAACCCGCCTGACCACCGAAAAGTTCATGATCGACGGGCGCCACACTGGCACCGGTGGCGGTAACCACTTCGTGCTGGGCGGCGCGACACCCAAGGACTCACCGTTCCTGCGGCGTCCCGATCTGCTGCGCAGTTTGATCAGCTACTGGCACAACCATCCGTCGTTGTCCTACCTGTTTTCCGGCTTGTTCATCGGCCCGACGTCCCAGGCGCCCCGGGTCGATGAAGCGCGTAACGATGCGCTGTATGAGCTGGAAATCGCCTTCGCGCAAATGCCCACGCCAGGCGAAGAATGCCCGCCGTGGCTGGTCGACCGCCTGCTGCGCAATCTGCTGATTGACGTGACGGGCAACACCCACCGCGCCGAATTCTGTATCGATAAGCTCTACTCGCCCGATGGCGCCACCGGGCGCCTGGGCCTGCTGGAGTTGCGCGCCTTTGAAATGCCGCCCCATGCGCGCATGAGCCTGACCCAGCAACTGCTGCTGCGCGCGCTGGTGGCGCGCTTCTGGCGCGAACCCTATGCGCCCCCGAAGCTGGCGCGCTGGGGCACTGAGCTGCATGACCGTTTTCTGTTGCCGCACTTTATCGAGCAGGATTTTGCCGACGTGATCGTCGAACTCAACGCCGCCGGCTACCCGCTGCGCGCCGAATGGTTTGCCGCGCACCTGGAATTCCGCTTTCCCAAAGTCGGCGACTACGCCGTCAGCGGTATCGAGCTCGAACTGCGCCAGGCCCTGGAACCCTGGCATGTGCTGGGCGAGGAGGGCGCGGTGGGCGGCACGGTGCGTTATGTGGATTCGTCCCTGGAGCGCCTGCAGGTGAAGTTGAGCGGGCTGCCACCGCAACGCTATTTGCTCACCTGCAATGGCATCCCGGTGCCGCTGCAAGCGACCGGGCGCATCGGCGAGTTCGTCGCCGGCGTGCGGTATCGCGCCTGGCAACCGGCCAACTGCCTGCAGCCGACCATCGCGGTCCACGCGCCGTTGGTGTTCGACCTGCTGGACACCTGGATGCAGCGCTCCCTGGGCGGTTGCCAGTATCATGTGGCGCATCCGGGCGGGCGTAACTACGACAGCCTGCCGGTGAATGCCAATGAAGCCGAGAGCCGGCGCATGGCGCGGTTCTTCCGCCTGGGTCATACACCGGGCAAGCAGCCGGTTCCGACCGTAGTGGTGAACGATGAATTACCGATGACCCTGGATCTGCGACGTTTCCCCAATAAAAATGACTGAATGCAAGCCAAAATGTGGGAGGGAGCTTGCTCCCGATTGCGGTAAATCAGCCGATACATGAGTTGACTGACCCACCGCAATCGGGAGCAATCCCCCTCCCACAAAGGATTTGCAGTGTTTGTTAGGTTAATCTGAGCCCCCTTGCCCCTGCCGAGCGTTCCATGTCCGACTTGCTCGACCGTTACCCGCTGACCGCGGGCACTTATCACGAACTGCTGGACGACAGTGGCGCGGTACGTGCCCATTGGCGGCGCCTGCTCGACCATCTGCAACGCAGCACCCCCGCGCAACTGGCCCAGCGCCAGGCGTTGCTGACCCGGCAGATCCAGGAAAACGGCGTGACCTACAACGTCTACGCCGACCCCAAGGGCGCTGATCGCCCGTGGGAACTGGACCTGCTGCCCCATGTGCTGGCGGCCGATGAATGGCAGCACCTGTCGGCCGGCATCGCCCAGCGTGCGCGGCTGCTCAACGCGGTACTGGCGGACCTCTACGGCCCGCAACGCTTGATCAAGGAAGGCCTGCTGCCGGCCGAACTGGTGTTCGGGCATAACAATTTTCTGTGGCCGTGCCAGGGCATCCAGCCGCCCGACGGTACGTTCTTGCACCTGTACGCCGTCGATCTGGCGCGCACCCCGGATGGCCGCTGGTGGGTCACTGCCGACCGCACCCAGGCCCCTTCGGGCGCCGGTTATGCGCTGGAAAATCGCACCATCGTGTCCCGCGCCTTTCCGGATCTGTACCGCGACCTGCAGGTGCAGCACCTCACCGGTTTCTTTCGCACCCTGCAGGAAACCCTGGCGCGCCAGGCGCCCAGCGATAGTCAGCCGCCGTTGATCGTGCTGCTCACGCCTGGGCGTTTCAACGAAAGCTATTTCGAACACCTGTACCTCGCCCGTCAGCTCGGCTACCCGCTGGTGGAAGGCGGCGACCTCACGGTGCGCGACAGCACGGTGTTCCTGAAAACCCTCAGTGGCCTGCGTCGGGTACACGCGATCATGCGCCGCCTCGACGACGACTTCTGCGACCCCCTCGAACTGCGCACCGACTCGGCCCTCGGCGTGCCCGGCCTGCTCGACGCCGCGCGCCAAGGCAACGTGCTGGTGGCCAATGCCCTGGGCAGCGGTGTACTGGAATCCCCCGGCCTGCTGGGCTTTCTGCCGAAGATCAACGAATTTTTGTTTGGCGAAGAACTGCTCCTGCCGTCCATTGCGACGTGGTGGTGCGGCGAAGCGCCGGTGCTTGCCGAAGCCCTGGAGAAACTGCCCGAGCTGCTGATCAAACCGGCATTTCCGTCACAGAGCTTCAACCCGGTCTTCGGCCGTGACTTGAACGACGCACAACGCGAGGCCCTGGCCGAGCGCATGCGCGCGCGGCCTTACGCGTATGTCGCCCAGGAGCTGGCGCAGCTGTCCCAGGCGCCGGTGTGGCACACCGTCGAAGACCACCTGCAACACCGCGCCATCGGCATGCGCGTCTACGCCGTGGCCAGCGCCGACGGTTACCGGGTATTGCCCGGCGGCCTGACCCGCGTGGCTGCCGAGGCCGATGCCGAGGTGGTGTCGATGCAACGCGGCGGCGCGAGCAAGGACACCTGGGTGCTCGGCGAACGCGCCGCCGGCGGCGAGCAGTGGCGCGCGCAGCGGCCGATCGGCGCCCATGACCTGGTGCGCCGCGACCCTTATCTGCCGTCGCGGGTGGTGGAAAACCTGTTTTGGTTTGGCCGTTATTGTGAACGCTGCGATAACAGCGCGCGCTGGCTGCGCATCGTGTTGGCGCGCTATGTCGACGGCGACGATCCGCTGGCGTTGCAAGCGGCGGTCGAACTGGGCGAAAACCTGCGCCTGTTGCCGGAGGAGGGTGAGTTGCCCGAACGCCTGCTCGCCGCCTTGCTTGGCGACGACTGGCCGTCGAGCCTGCGCGCCAACCTGCAGCGCTTGCAGTGGGCGGCGTCCCAGGTGCGCGGCAAGTTGTCCCGAGAGAACTGGCAGGCCCTGGTGGAGCTGCAACGCGAAGCCCTGGAGCTGGAAAGCGAAAGCCCCGACTTCGGCGAGTTGCTGGACTTCCTCAACCGCCTGGTGATGTCCCTGGCGGCGCTGTCCGGGTTTGCCCTGGACGACATGACCCGCGACGAAGGCTGGCGCTTTCTGATGATGGGCCGGCGCATCGAGCGCCTGCAGTTTCTCAGCAGCAGCCTCGCGGCGTTCCTGCGCGGCGTGGCGGTGTTCGATCAGGCCGGGCTGGAATGGTTGTTGGAACTGGGCAACAGCAGCATCACCTACCGTTCGCGCTACCTGGCGGTGCCGCAACTGATTCCGGTGCTCGACCTGTTGCTGCTGGATGAGCAGAACCCCCACGCCGTGTTGTTTCAGTTGAAGCTGGTGAGCCGCACCTTGCGTCGTCTCAACGATGATTTCGCGGTGCCCCGGGAAACCGGCCTGGCGCCGTTGGTCGAGCGCCTTGCGCGGTTCGACCTGGGTTGCCTGGAGAACCCGCTGTTTGGCGAGGCCAGCGTGCGTGCCGCGCTGGACGGCCTGGCCGACCTGCTGCAAGCGGTCGCCGATGAGAGTGGGCAAGTGTCGGATCGCCTGGCCTTGCGCCATTTTGCCCATGTGGATGATGTCAGCCAACAAACGGTGTCGGTGTGATGAGCGCGCGCTATCAGATTTTTCACGATACCCATTACCACTACGACAGCCCGGTGTCCCTGGCCCAGCAGTTGGCGCATCTGTGGCCACGGCCATGTGCCTGGCAGCGCTGCACCTCGCAGCAGCTGGATATCAGCCCGTTGCCGTCCTCGCGCCGCGATGAGCTGGACGTGTTCGGCAACCCGATCACCCGCCTGGCGTTCGAGCGGCCCCATGATGAGTTGTTGGTGAATGCCGGGCTGACCGTGGAAGTGCTGGCGCGGCCGCTGCTGGATTTCCAACAGTCGCCGGCCTGGGACCAGACTCGCGACAGCCTGACCTACAGCAGCCAGCCGCTGTCACCGGCGTTGATCGAAGCCTGTCGCTTTCGCTTCGAATCGCCCTACGTGCATCTGAAGAAAACCTTCGTCGAGTTCTCCGAAAGCTGTTTCCCGCCCGGGCGTCCGCTGTTGCTGGGCGCTCAGGCCCTGATGGAAAAAATCTTCGGCGAATTCACCTTCGATGCCGAAGCCACCCAGGTCGCCACGCCGCTGGTGGAGGTGCTGGAGCGCCGTCGCGGGGTGTGCCAGGACTTCGCTCACCTGATGCTCGCCTGCCTGCGCTCACGGGGCCTGGCGGCGCGCTATATCAGCGGCTACCTGCTGACCCAGCCGCCGCCCGGCCAGCCACGGCTGATTGGCGCCGATGCGTCCCATGCGTGGATTTCGGTGTACTGCCCGATGTCGGGCTGGGTGGATTTTGATCCGACCAACAATGTGCAGCCGGCACTGGAACACATCACCCTGGCCTGGGGCCGGGATTTCTCCGATGTTTCGCCGTTGCGTGGGGTGATTCTGGGGGGAGGCAGCCATGACCCGGAAGTGCGGGTGACGGTGATGCCGCTCTTGTAGGAGCGAGCTTGCTCGCGAAAAAACCGAGGGCGCCGCGTTGAACCAGGCACCCCGCGTTATCGTTAACGTACTTCGCGAGCACGCTCGCTCCTACAGTGATGCTTACTCGGCCGGGTCTTTCGGTGTCTCGGTGTCGTCGGTTGCCACTTCGCCTTCCGCATCCGGGTTCAGTGCGCCGGTCTCTTCGTCTGCAGCGGCTTTCTTGCGTTGCAGCTTTTCCTCTTTCTTCTGTTCCTTGGCCAAGTCTCTTTGACGTTTGGCGAAGGAGTAATTAGGTTTGGCCATGGGCGATCCTCTAGGGTCGAAGGTGAGGGTGGGCGGCGCGCAGCTGCCTTGGGTCGCTATGGTAGCAGCTTAGCGGCGCGCTTGGCCTTCACTTACCGCAGGCGTATGCGGCCAACAGACCGCTGAACAGATGATTGAGGTGCATGGTCCGGACTCCAGTGGGTGATGGACCGATCATAGGCGGGGCGTGACACTTTGGCTGGTTGATTGTATCGATAAGTCTGATAGCCTAAAGTTGTATACAATTTGTTGATTCAGGTCATAAGACTTTCTGCCTGTCTCGGGCACCCTTGTCGCACTATGCGTTGTTTAAACCCTGCCTTGGAGAATCACATGTTTGCCAAACTCGTTGCTGTTTCCCTGCTGACTCTGGCAAGTGGCCAGTTGCTTGCTGCAGAGTGCAAGGTCACCGTCGACTCTACCGACCAGATGTCCTACAACACCAAGGAAATCGTGATCGACAAGAGCTGCAAGACGTTCACCGTCGAGTTGACTCACTCCGGCAGCTTGCCGAAAAACGTCATGGGCCATAACTGGGTGCTGACCAGCGCCGCCGACATGCAACCGGTCGCGACCGATGGCATGGCTGCCGGCCTCGACAAGAACTACCTGAAAGACGGCGACGAGCGCATCATCGCCCACACCAAAGTCATTGGCGCTGGCGAGAAAGACGCGGTGACCTTTGATGTGTCCAAGCTGAAAGCGGGCACTGACTATGCGTTCTTCTGCTCGTTCCCAGGCCACATCTCGATGATGAAAGGTACTGTGGTCGTCAAGTAAGACCGCATTATCGTTCATCGGGGGCAAGCCCCCTCCCACACTTGGTGGGAGGGGGCTTGCCCCCGATGGCTGCCTGACAATCAATACAAAACTATTGGGTTCACCTCACGGCGCAAACGGCATGACCCGCTTGTGCTCGGTCTTGCGATACGTCTCGCAAATGATCCTGAACGCTTCTTCCCGCACCGGCTCGCCGTGCAGGAACGCATCGATCTCGGCATAGGTCACGCCATGTGACGCCTCGTCCGGCTTGCCCGGCGAGAGGTCTTCCAGGTCGGCGGTCGGGATTTTCTCCACCAGCGACTCCGGCGCACCGAAGTGCCGCGCAATCGATCGCACCTGGTTCTTCACCAGCCCGCTCAACGGTGCCAGATCGCAGGCGCCATCACCGAATTTGGTGAAAAAGCCCATCACCGCTTCCGCCGCATGGTCGGTGCCGATCACCAGGCCGCTGGCCGCGCCGGCGATGGTGTACTGCGCGACCATCCGCATGCGCGCCTTGGTGTTGCCCAGCACGAAATCGCGGGACACCGCAGCCTTGCCTTCAAATGCCGCCACTTCATTGGCCAGGGATTTCACCGCTGGGCCGATGTTCACGGTGTGGCGCTCATCCGGTTCGATAAAGTCCACCGCGGCCTGGGCGTCGATTTCATCGAACTGGGTTTCGTAGGGCAGGCGCACCGCGATAAAACGATAGGCCTCGTCGCCGGTGCTGGAGCGCAGCTCCTGCATGGCGCGTTGGGCGAGCAGGCCTGCGGTCAGGGAGTCGACGCCACCGCTGATGCCCAACACCAATGTCTTGAGCCCTGAATTGCGCAGGCAGTCCTGGATAAAGGTCACGCGCCGGGCGATTTCGGCCTCAAGGGCGGCCTGGTCTTTGAACGGCGCTTGAACCTTGAGCTGCTGCGCAATCTCACGCTGTACGGCTTGCATGATTCACTCCTTGCTGGAAAGGGCAGGTACTTTGAAAACGTGTCGCAAATAGGCGACGAAATTCGGGTCCGTGCAGTGGGTCTTGCCCGCTTCATCGGAGATCTTCGCGACGGGCTGGCCATTGCAGGCCGTCATTTTAAGCACAATGCTCATCGGTTCCACACCTGGAATATCGCAGGTCAGGTTGGTGCCGATGCCAAAGCTCACATTGATCCGACCACGCAGCGCCCGGAATATCTCCAGGACCTTGGGCAGCGACAGGCTGTCGGAGAACACCAGGGTCTTGCTCATCGGCTCGATGCCCAGCTTGTGATAGTGGGCGATGGCTTTTTCCGCCCACAGCACCGGGTCACCGGAATCGTGGCGCAGGCCGTCGAACAGCTTGGCGAAGTACAAGTCGAAGTCGCTGAGGAAGGCGTCGGTGGTGATGCAATCGGTCAGGGCGATACCCAGCAGGCCGCGGTATTCGCGGACCCAGCAGTCGAGGGCGGCGATCTGGCTGTCGATCAGGCGCGGGCCGAGTTGCTGGTGGGCCATGATCCATTCATGGGCCATGGTGCCCAGCGGTTTCATATCGAACTCGCGAGCCAGGTGGACGTTGCTGGTGCCGACAAACCGGCCGGGGAAGTCGTGCTTGAGCACGCTCACCACTTCTTCCTGCACGCGGTAGGAGAAGCGTCGGCGAGTGCCGAAGTCCGCCACCTGCAGCTCGGCGAGCTCGTCGCTGCTGGCGTTTGCGATCAGCCAGTCGAACTTGCGGTACAACTGCTCGCGGGCCTGTTCGAGGACCACGGTCTGGTAGCGGTAGCGGTTGCGCACTTCGCTGATGATGGCGAGCATCGGCACTTCAAACAGGATCACATGCAGCCACGGCCCACGCAGGCGGATAAACAGCTCGCCGTTTTCGATGCCGGTGTGGACATAGCGCAGGTTGAAGCGGAACAAGCCGAGAAAGCGCAAAAAATCCGGCTTCATGAAGCTGATGCGCTCCAGAAAGCTCAGTTGGTCCGCGCTCAGGCTCAACTCGGCGAGGCGCTCGAACTGGTAACGGATCTCCGCCAGGTACGGGCGCAGGTCTTCACTGTTGCGGCAACGAAACTCCCATTCAACTTCCACATTGGGGTAGTTGTGCAGCACCGCCTGCATCATGGTCAGCTTGTAGAAGTCGGTGTCGAGCAGGTTCTGCACGATGCGATCGGCAAACACACTCTCGCTCATAACGGGAATCTCCAGACAGGACGGCGATGGGCGCCGGCCTTTACGCACAAGAAAGGAAGGGGGCTAGTGGCGCATAGACCTGTGGGGTTTTGCCAGTGATTTTTTCAGTGAGGCCACTGGCCCTATCGGGGGCAAGCCCCCTCCCACAGGTTGGAATGCGTTTCAAATGTGGGAGGGAGCTTGCTCCCGATAGCGGTTGTGCAGACAACACAGGTTCACACTTGCTCCATCATCCACTTCACAAACTCCCGCACCTTGGGCACCTCCGCCGAATGCTCGGGGTACGCCAGGTAATACGCATCCTGGCTCGGCATTGCATGCTGCCAAGGGATCACCAGCTTGCCATCGGCCAGTTCCTCCTCCACCAGGAAGCGCGGTAGCAACGCCACGCCACAGCCCACCTGCGCCGCCCGAATGCACATATAGAACGTGTCGAAACGCGGCCCGTGATAGCTGTGCTCGGTGTGAAACCCCTGGTCGGCGAACCAGTCATGCCAGCCCTGGGGGCGCGAGGCGTTTTGCAGCAGGACCAGGTTGCTCAGTTGCGTGGGGTCGGTGAACGGCTGCGCGGGCAGGCTTTCCGGGGCGCACACCGGGATCAGTTCTTCACTGAACAGTTTCAGGCTCTCGGTGCCGGGGCGTGAGCCTTGGCCGAAGTAGAACGCCATGTCGGCCTTGCCTTGCAGCAGTTCGTCCGGTTCCTGTTCGTTGCACAGGTCCAGATGGATTTGCGGATGACGCAAGCGCCAGCCCTTGAGGCGCGGCACCAGCCAGCGTGCGCCGAAGGTGTAGGGCGTAGACACGCGTAATACTTCGGTCTCGCCACCGTAGGAGCGCAGGTAATGGGTGGACATCTCCACCTGGGTGAGGATTTTGCGCACTTCCACCAAATACAAATCGCCCGCCGGGGTCATCTGCAAGCGTCGGCGTACCCGGCGGAACAGCAGGTGCTGCAGCAGTTCTTCCAGTTGCGCCACCTGTTTGCTCACCGCGCTTTGCGTGAGGTTCAGCTCCTCGGCGGCGCGGGTGAAGCTCAGGTGGCGGGTGGCGGCTTCGAAACACTGCAGGGCAGTGATCGAGGGCAAATGTCTTTTGTTCAGCACGGCATGCCTCTTTTTATGCTTTGCATGAATAAACGGAATGATATCTCGCCTAATCGTCGTTTGTTGGCAAGTCTTGGGCCAGCTACAAATAAGCCCTGGATTGCCGTGCGGGCCGCGGCGCAATTTTTTCTGTATAGATTGAAGGAGTCACCCATGGTTGCCGCATTGCTTGATCGTCTCGGGGTAAACCCGGCGCTGTACCAAGCGGGGAAACAACCCGTGCATTCGCCGATCGATGGCAGCCGTATCGGCAGTGTGAACTGGGAAGGTGCCGCCGAGGTGGAGCAACAGGTCAGTCGCGCCGAGCATGCATTCGAGGCCTGGCGCAAGGTGCCGGCACCGCGTCGCGGCGAGTTGGTGCGCCAGTTCGGCGACGTGTTGCGCGAGTACAAGGCCGACCTGGGCGAGCTGGTCTCCTGGGAAGCCGGCAAGATCACTCAGGAAGGCCTGGGCGAAGTGCAGGAAATGATCGACATCTGCGACTTCGCTGTCGGCCTGTCGCGCCAACTGTATGGCTTGACCATCGCCTCCGAGCGCCCCGGCCACCACATGCGTGAAACCTGGCACCCGCTGGGCGTGGTCGGTGTGATCAGCGCGTTCAACTTCCCGGTGGCCGTGTGGGCGTGGAACACCACCCTGGCCCTGGTGTGCGGCAATGCCGTGATCTGGAAACCGTCGGAAAAGACCCCGCTCACCGCCCTGGCCTGCCAGGCGCTGTTCGAGCGCGTGCTGAAAAAATTCAACGATGCGCCGCAATACCTGAGCCAGGTGATCATCGGTGGCCGCGATGCCGGTGCCGCGTTGGTGGATGACCCGCGTGTCGCGCTGATCAGCGCCACCGGCAGTACGCGCATGGGCCGTGAAGTGGCGCCGAAAGTCGCCGCGCGCTTTGCCCGAAGCATCCTCGAGCTGGGCGGCAACAACGCGATGATCCTCGGCCCAAGCGCCGACCTGGACATGGCGGTGCGCGCCATCCTGTTCAGCGCCGTCGGCACCGCCGGGCAGCGTTGCACCACGCTGCGCCGGCTGATCGCCCATGAGTCGGTCAAGGAAGAAATCGTCACGCGCCTCAAGGCCGCCTATTCCAAGGTACGCATCGGCCACCCGCTGGAAGGCAACCTGATCGGCCCGCTGATCGACAAGCACGGCTTCGACGCGATGCAGGATGCGCTGGAGCAGGCCCTGAGCGAAGGCGGCAAGGTGTTCGGCGGCAAGCGCCAACTGGAAGACAAATTCCCGAATGCCTACTACGTGTCGCCGGCGATTGTGGAAATGCCGGAGCAAAGCGACGTGGTCTGCACTGAGACCTTCGCACCGATCCTGTACGTGGTCGGCTACAGCGACTTCGCCGAAGCCCTGCGCCTGAACAACGCCGTGCCGCAAGGCCTGTCGTCATGCATCTTCACCACCGATGTGCGCGAAGCCGAGCAGTTCATGTCGGCGGTGGGCAGCGACTGCGGCATTGCCAACGTCAACATCGGCCCGAGCGGCGCGGAAATCGGCGGCGCGTTTGGCGGTGAGAAAGAGACGGGCGGCGGGCGTGAGTCGGGCTCGGATGCGTGGCGCGGGTACATGCGTCGCCAGACCAATACCGTGAACTACTCGCTGGAACTGCCGCTGGCCCAGGGCATTACCTTCGACTGATTACCTTAAGTCGAAGTGCGGTCAAAATGTGGGAGGGAGTTTGCCCCCGATGGCGGTGTGTCAGTCAACAGATGTCCAACTGATCCACTGCCATCGGGAGCAAGCCCCCTCCCACAGTTGAGCTATATGCAGTTCGGAATAGATGTTTGTTAGGTCTCATCGGAGTCTGGCAATGGCACTACGCGAAACATGTTTGTGGGAACAACTCACCCCTGGCCGGCCGGATCGCGCTGCGCTCAAGGGCGAAGTGAAGGTGGATGTGTGCGTGATCGGCGCCGGGATTACCGGTTTGTCGGCGGCCATTCACTTGCTGGAACAAGGCAAGACTGTCGCCGTGCTGGAAGCCCATCGCACCGGCCATGGCGGCTCGGGACGCAATGTCGGGCTGGTCAACGCCGGCTTGTGGATTCCGCCGGACGAGATCGAAGCCGGTTTCGGCGCGGCGGTGGGCAGCCAGCTCAACCGCATGCTGGGCGCGGCGCCGTCGCTGGTGTTCAGCCTGGTCGACAAATACAACATCGATTGCCAATTGCGCCGCGAGGGCACTTTGCACATGGCGCACAACGCCCGGGGCGAGGCGGATTTGCGCAGTCGTGAAGAACAATGGAAGCGCCGCGGCGCGCCGGTCGAACTGCTCACCGGTTCAGACTGCGAGCAAGCCACCGGCACTCAAAAGATCTCCGCCGCACTGCTGGATAGACGTGCCGGCACCTTGAACCCGATGGCCTACACCAGCGGCCTGGCCAATGCGGCCGTGGGGTTGGGCGGGCAGCTTTTTGATCATTCCCCGGTCGCGCGCCTGGAACGCCAAGGTGCGGAGTGGTCGGTGCAGACCGCGAACGGTGCGGTGCAGGCTGCACAAGTGGTGATCGCCTCGAATGCCTACACCGAAGGCGAATGGACCGAACTGCGGCGCAATTTCTTCCCTGGCTATTACTACCAGGTCGCCTCCGCACCGCTGACCGACGACGCGGCCCAGCGAATCCTTCCCGGTGGCCAGGGTTCGTGGGACACGCGCCAGGTGCTCAGCAGCATCCGCCGCGACGCCGATGGCCGCCTGTTGCTCGGCAGCCTGGGCAATGGCAACCAGAAACCGACGTGGTTTCTCAAGGCGTGGGCCGATCGGGTGCAGCAGCACTACTTCCCGTACCTCAAATCGGTGCAGTGGGAATGCACCTGGACCGGCTGCATCGCGTTCACCCCGGACCACTTGATGCGCTTGTTCGAACCCGCGCCCGGCCTGGTGGCCGTGACCGGCTACAACGGCCGCGGCGTGACCACCGGCAGCGTGGTCGGCAAGGCCTTTGCCGACTACTTGTGTCACCAGAATCCCCAGGCCCTGCCGATTCCGTTTGCGCCGATGCAACCGCTGGCCGGGGTGGGCCTGCGCAGTTGCCTGTATGAAGCCGGATTCTCGCTGTATCACGCCGGCCAATGCTTGCGGATCGTGATCTGATCAGCGAAATAGCCTTCAGAAGCCGGCACGTTCTTCGCCGACGACTAATCTGTATTGGTGCAAGTTGTAGCAATCACGCACTGTAAATGTGCAGTTCCGTTACGTGCATTGTTACAGCTGTAGGAAGTGTCGTTTGGCGGTCTGGTTGCAGGTGCGACCCATGGAGGTTGTACTTTTTTGATCCATGGGTTGCACCTATTGAAGTTAGAGGGTTGCACGTCCCGACGAGCGGAGCCGAAACACCTGCAATAACAATGACACCGTGTCTTTTTGAAGAATAAAAACGTAATGGCACGCGGCTTGCTCTGGGCTTTCAGTGAAAGTTTTAGTTGAAGGTTTGCAGTGAATACTTAGTGCCAATAAACAAAAACCTCGGAGCACCACTCATGTCCCAGACGTTTTACAAGAAAGGTTTTCTGGCCCTCGCCGTTGCAGCGGCGCTGGGTGTTTCTACGTTTGTTCAAGCTGATGTGAAGATTGGCGTAGCGGGGCCGATGACGGGCGCCAACGCCGCTTTCGGTGAGCAGTACATGAAGGGCGCCCAGGCGGCAGCCGATGTCATCAACAAGGCTGGCGGCATCAACGGTGAGCAGATCAAGCTGGTCGCCGGCGACGATGCCTGTGAACCCAAGCAGGCCGTGGCCGTGGCCAACCGCCTGGCCGACCAGGACAAAGTGATCGGCGTGGTCGGGCACTTCTGCTCGTCCAACACCATCCCGGCGTCCGAGGTCTACGACGAAGCCGGCATCATCGCCATCACCCCAGGCTCGACCAACCCGCAGGTCACCGAACGCGGCCTGGGCGCCATGTTCCGTATGTGCGGGCGTGACGACCAGCAAGGCATCGTGGCCGGCGACTACATCGTCGACGTGCTCAAGGGCAAGAAAGTCGCGGTCATCAACGACAAGGACACCTACGGCAAAGGCCTGGCCGACGCCACCGCTGCCCAGTTGACCAAGCGCGGCGTGAAACCGGTGCTGGAAGAAGGCCTGACCCGGGGCGAGAAAGATTTCAGCGCCCTGGTCACCAAAATCCGCTCCCTGGGCGCCGACGTCGTGTACTTCGGCGGCCTGCACCCGGAGGCCGGTCCGCTGGTTCGCCAGATTCGTGAAGCGGGCCTCAAGGACGTGAAATTCATGTCCGACGACGGCATCGTGACCGACGAACTGGTCGCGACCGCTGGCGGTGCGCAGTACGTGGACGGCGTGTACATGACCTTCGGCGCTGACCCGCGCCTGCTGCCGGACAGCAAGGCAGTGGTTGAAGAGTTCCGTAAAAATGGCACCGAGCCAGAAGGCTACACCCTGTATGCCTACGCGTCGGTCCAGGCCCTGGCCGCCGGCTTCAACGGTGCCAAGTCCAACAAGGGTGAAGACGCCGCCAAGTGGCTCAAGGCTCACCCGGTAAAAACCGTGATGGGTGAAAAAGCCTGGGATGCCAAGGGCGACCTGAAAGTCTCCGACTACGTGGTTTACCAGTGGGACAAAGACGGCAAATACCACCAGCTGGAAAAGCAGAAGTAAGGCTGAGTACCACAGACCTAATGTGGGAGGGGGCTTGCCCCCGATGACGGTGTATCAGCCACCCGATGTATAGCTGACCCTCCGCAATCGGGGGCAAGCCCCCTCCCACAGGGGGACTGGGTTGTGATTGAGATCTGTTTTTTCCTCCAGAAGCGCCGCACACCTACCGGTGTGCAGGTGCTCACCGCGTGAGATTGCGTTATGGATGGTATTTTCCTGCAGCAACTGGTCAACGGCCTGACCCTCGGGTCGGTCTATGGCCTGATCGCCATCGGCTACACAATGGTCTATGGCATCATTGGCATGATCAACTTCGCCCATGGCGAGGTTTATATGATTTCCGCTTACCTCGCGGCGATCAGTCTGGCACTGCTGGCTTATTTCGGCATCGAATCCTTCCCGCTGCTCATTCTCGGCACCCTGGTCTTCACCGTGGTCGTTACCGGCGTTTACGGTTGGGTCATCGAACGGGTCGCCTACAAACCGCTGCGCAACTCCACCCGACTGGCACCGCTGATCAGCGCCATCGGTATCTCCCTGATCCTGCAGAACTACGCACAGATCGCCCAGGGCGCCAAGCAACAAGGCATTCCGACCCTGCTGGCCGGCGCCTGGCGCGTCGATATCGGCAGCGGTTTCGTCCAGTTGACGTACACCAAGGTCTTCATCCTGGTCGCTGCCTTCGCCGGCATGGCCTTGCTGACCTACATCATCAAGTACACCAAGCTCGGCCGCATGTGCCGCGCTACCCAGCAAGACCGCAAGATGGCCTCGATCCTCGGCATCAACACCGACCGCGTGATTTCCTACGTGTTTGTCATCGGTGCCGCCATGGCGGCCCTGGCCGGCGTGTTGATCACCCTCAACTACGGCACGTTCGACTTCTACGCCGGCTTCATCATCGGCATCAAGGCCTTCACCGCGGCGGTACTCGGCGGCATCGGTTCCCTGCCTGGGGCGATGCTGGGCGGGATCATCCTCGGTATTTCGGAGTCGCTGTTCTCGGGGTTGATCAACTCTGACTACAAAGACGTGTTCAGTTTCTCCCTGCTGGTGGTGATTCTGATTTTCCGTCCCCAGGGCCTGCTTGGTCGCCCACTCGTGGCTAAGGTATAAACATGTCTGCTGCCAAATCGATTGATATCAAAAAAAGTGTGGTCGATACGATCCTCGCCGGGCTGATTGCGTTGATCGTGTTCGGTCCGATCGTCGGCGTGGTGCTCGACGGCTACAGCTTCAACCTGCAACCTGCGCGCGTGGCGATCCTGGTCGCCATCGTGATGGCCGGCCGCTTTGCCCTCAGCCTGTTCCTGCAAACGCCCAAGGGCGTGAAGATTCTGCAGGGCTTCGAGAACAGCGGTTCGGGCGTCCACGTGCTGGCGCCGGACTACAAGTCGCGGCTGCGCTGGATCATCCCGGCGCTGATCGTGATCGCCATCGTATTCCCGATCTTCGCCAACAAGTACCTACTCACCGTGGTGATCCTCGGGCTGATCTACGTACTGCTCGGCCTGGGCCTGAACATCGTGGTCGGCCTGGCCGGCTTGCTCGACCTGGGTTACGTGGCGTTCTACGCCATCGGTGCCTACGGCCTCGCGCTGGGGTATCAATACCTCGGCCTGGGTTTCTGGACGGTGCTGCCGCTGGCGGCCATCGCGGCGGCGCTGGCGGGGTGCATACTCGGCTTCCCGGTGTTGCGCATGCACGGCGACTACCTGGCGATCGTGACCCTGGGTTTTGGTGAAATCATCCGCCTGGTGCTGAACAACTGGCTGTCGTTCACCGGCGGGCCAAACGGCATGCCGGTGCCTTCGCCGACCTTCCTCGGCCTGGAATTCGGGCGCAAAGCGAAGGACGGCGGGATTCCGTTCCATGAGTTTTTCGGCCTCGATTACAACCCCAACATCAAGTTCATGTTCATCTACATCGTGCTGTTCCTGGTGGTGCTGGCCGTGCTGTACATCAAGCATCGCCTGACCCGCATGCCGGTCGGCCGCGCCTGGGAAGCCTTGCGCGAAGATGAAATCGCCTGTCGCTCCATGGGCCTGAACCACGTGCTGGTCAAGCTCTCGGCGTTCACCATCGGCGCCTCCACGGCCGGTCTGGCCGGGGTGTTCTTCGCCAGTTACCAGGGCTTCGTCAACCCGTCGTCGTTCACCTTCTTCGAGTCGGCGCTGATCCTGGCCATCGTGGTGTTGGGCGGCATGGGCTCGACGGTGGGCGTGGTGATCGCGGCGTTCGTGTTGACCGTCGCGCCGGAACTGCTGCGCAGCTTCTCTGAGTACCGCGTGCTGCTGTTTGGCGTGTTGATGGTGGTGATGATGATCTGGCGGCCACGCGGCCTGATCCGGATCAGCCGTACCGGTGTGACCCCACGTAAAGGAGTGGCGCCATGAGCAAGGAAGTCATCCTGTCCGTGGAACATCTGATGATGCACTTCGGTGGCATCAAGGCCTTGAGCGACGTGAGCCTCAAGGTCGAACGCAACTCGATCTTCGCCCTGATCGGCCCCAACGGCGCCGGCAAGACCACGGTGTTCAACTGCCTTACCGGCTTCTACAAAGCCAGTGGCGGCAAGATCGAACTCAACGTGCGCGGCAAGCAGACCAACGTGATCCAACTGCTCGGCGAGCGCTTCGAGGCCATCGACTTCGTGTCGCCGAAAAGCTTCTTCAGCCGCGTGTACTACAAGATGTTCGGCGGCACCCACCTGGTGAACCGCGCCGGCCTGGCGCGGACCTTCCAGAACATTCGCCTGTTCAAGGAAATGTCGGTGCTGGAAAACCTGCTGGTCGCCCAGCACATGTGGGTCAACCGCAACCTGCTCGCGGGCATCCTCAACACCAAGGGCTACCGCAAGGCTGAAAGCGACGCCCTCGACCATGCCTTCTACTGGCTGGAAGTGGTCGACCTGGTGGACTGCGCCAACCGCCTGGCCGGCGAGCTTTCCTACGGCCAACAGCGTCGCCTGGAAATCGCCCGCGCCATGTGTACCCGGCCGCAGATCATCTGCCTCGACGAACCGGCTGCGGGCCTCAACCCCCAGGAAACCGAAGCCCTCAGCGCGATGATTCGCCTGCTGCGCGACGAACACGACCTCACAGTGGTGCTGATCGAACACGACATGGGCATGGTGATGAGTATTTCCGACCACATCGTGGTGCTCGACCACGGCAACGTGATCGCCGAGGGCGGGCCGGATGCGATCCGCAACGATCCGAAAGTGATCGCGGCCTACCTGGGCGCGGATGAAGAGGAGCTTGTATGAACGGGCCTATCCTCGAAATGAAGGACCTGGACGTGTTCTACGGCCCGATCCAGGCGCTGAAGAAAGTCTCGCTGCACATCAACGAAGGCGAAACGGTCAGCCTGATCGGCTCCAACGGCGCGGGGAAATCCACGCTGCTGATGTCGATCTTCGGCCAGCCACGGGCGGAGTCGGGGCAGATCCTCTACAACGGCGTCGACATCACCCACAAGTCGTCCCACTACATCGCGTCCAACGGCATTGCGCAGTCGCCGGAAGGGCGGCGGGTGTTCCCCGACATGACCGTCGAGGAAAACCTGCTGATGGGCACCATCCCCATCGGCGACAAGTTCGCCCAGGAAGATATGCAGCGCATGTTCGAGCTGTTCCCACGGCTCAAAGAGCGGCGTAACCAACGGGCGATGACCATGTCCGGTGGCGAGCAGCAAATGCTCGCCATCGCCCGCGCACTGATGAGCCGGCCCAAGTTGTTGCTGCTCGACGAACCGAGCCTCGGCCTGGCGCCGATTGTGGTGAAGCAGATCTTTTCCACCCTGCGCGAACTGGCGGCCACCGGGATGACCATCTTCCTGGTGGAGCAGAACGCCAACCATGCGCTGCGTCTGTCAGACCGGGCGTATGTGATGGTCAACGGCGAGATTCGCCTGACAGGCACCGGCAAGGAACTGCTGGTGAACGAGGAAGTGCGCAACGCCTACCTCGGTGGCCATTGATCTAGACAACGACGCATAAACCTTGTGGGAGGGGGCTTGCCCCCGATGGCGGTGTATCAGTCAGAACACCTGATACTGACCCACTGCCATCGGGGGCAAGCCCCCTCCCACATTTGTTTTTGTGGTGTTCACAAGTGCGATCCCAAATTGTGGAAAACAAATCCGGCCACCTCCCAAAGCGCGACATATAGCCGCCGCAAATCGCTGTTTTGTCACAGTTTTGACTTGTCCCCATCCGCTGTGGAACCGGCTGTGGGTAACGTGGGAGTAGCTGGCTGAAAGCCTTTGATTACGTGGCCTGCAGCGTGATGGTTGTTTTTTGATCAGTGGCTTTTTGGCGACCTGCTGAGGGGTTTGTCAACCTGTTTAAAGACACAGGTATATGACCGGATTATGTCTGTCCAGCCTGTGGATAAGTCTGTGGTTAAACTCTGGAAAGACGCCCGCAGAGGCCGGAATGACTGGCCTGGAGCCATCGTTCGGTTTTTCCTCTCGTGCATGGGCCTACATACAGCCTCGTCCAGGTCAAGCAAAAAACTTTGCAAAACCGCCTGAAAGCCTTGTACACAGCGGCTCTGGGCTTTTTGCACTTGCCCCCAAAGACTGTGGGCGCAATTGTGGATAACCTGCGCGCATATGGCTGCAGGCCATGGTGTGTAAGGCTTTGCGTGGTTTGGTTGAAAACTGATCAGGCGTGCATGGCGTGATGTGCGTAGCGGTTGCCGCGACGACGGCGTAAGGGCATTCTGCTGGCTTATTTTTTCCGATGCCCGCAAGGAGAACACCATGTCCAACACGCTGTTTATTACTGGCGCAACTTCAGGTTTCGGCGAAGCCTGCGCCCGTCGGTTTGCCGAAGCTGGCTGGAAACTGGTGCTCACCGGTCGTCGTGCCGAGCGTCTGAACGCGCTGGTCGAAGAGCTTTCCAAGCAGACCGAAGTACACGGCCTGGTGGTGGACGTGCGTGACCGCCAAGGCATGGAAGCGGCGATTGCCGGCCTGCCGCCCGCGTTCGCCAAGCTGCGCGGGCTGATCAACAACGCCGGACTGGCCGTGGGCACCGATCCCGCGCCCAAATGCAACCTCGACGACTGGGAAACCATGGTCGACACCAACATCAAGGGCCTGCTGACCACCACCCACCTGCTGTTGCCGCGCCTGATCGCCTATGGCCGCGGTGCCGGGATCATCAACCTGGGCTCCATCGCCGGCAGCTACCCGTACCCGGGCAGCCACGTGTATGGCGGCTCCAAAGCGTTCGTGAAGCAATTCTCGCTGAACCTGCGCTGCGACCTGCAAGGCACTGGCGTGCGTGTGACCAACATCGAGCCAGGGCTGTGTGAAAGCGAGTTCTCCCTGGTGCGTTTCGGCGGCGACCAGGCGCGCTACGATGCCACCTACGCCGGCGCCGAGCCGATCCAGCCGCAGGACATCGCCGACACCATCTTCTGGGTGCTCAACACCCCGGCGCACGTCAACATCAACCGTCTTGAGCTGATGCCGGTGAGCCAGAGCTGGGCCGGGTTTGCGATTGAGCGTGGGGCCAAGTAAGGGGTTAGACCGAGTTGCCTGCATCGGGGGCAAGCCCCCTCCCACATTTGAATGGGTTCACACATCAAAATCTGTGAACCCAATTCAGTGTGGGAGGGGGCTTGCCCCCGATGAGGCCCTGAGGTCAGCCGAGAACCTTGACCAACCCCTGATAACAGGTCGCCAGGTGATACGGCGTGGTCGACGGCATATCCCGTCGGCTCACGCTGCCCTGGGCATCCAGGCATTCATTCCAGCCCTTGGCATGCAGGAAGTGCTGCTGCAACGCGAGCAACTGGCGCTGCAGCACGGCTTCGCTGCCCGGCCGCAAGGTCAGTGCGCGCAGGTATTCCGCCTGGGCCCAGATGCGTTGGGTGCCGTCGCGCACGCTGCCGTCCAGGGCGAGCATGCCACTGACCGCGCCGGTCCGGTTATCCACACCCGTTTGCTCGGCATAGGCAAAGGCCCGCGTCAGCGAAGCATGCAGCGGCGTGCCGCGCAGCACGTCGGAAGACTCAAGCAAGAAGAACCACTCGAACTGGTGCCCCGGCTCAAACCAGTTATCCACAGCGCCCAGCGGTTTTTCCATCATCACGCCGTGCTGGCGCTCGATAAAACGCTGCTGCATGGCCGTCGCCAAGGCCAGCAATGCGGTTTGCACCGCGGCGTCTTCACGCACCGCCAGGGTGGCGAGGAAGCCTTCCGCCAGGTGCATCAGCGGGTTTTGCAATGGGCCGGACTTGAGGGACGACCAATTACGCTCCAGCACCGCCTCGTACAGGCCATCGCCGCTGGCGAAACGTTGGGCGACCACTTCCAGCGCCGCATTCAACACCGACTCCACCAGCGGTTCGCGCACCTTGGCCCAGTAATGGGCGCAGGCGAAGATGATGAACGCGTGGGTGTAGAGGTCCTTGCGCTTGTCCAGCGGCTGGCCGGCGGGGTCGATGCTGTAGAACCAGCCGCCGTGCTCGGCGTCGTGGAAATGCCGTTGCAGCGAGCGGAACAACACGGCGGCGCGTTCTTCGGCAAAGGCTGCGCCGGGTTCGCCGATCAGGCTGGCGAACAGGTACAACTGCCGGGCACAGGCCATGGCGCGGTAGCGTTGCGGCGGCAACGGCCGGTGGTCGGCGTCCAGCGCCTCGTAGGGCAGCGCCAGCTCGGCGTTCCAGCCCGGGCCCTGCCAGAGCGGCACGATCAGGTCATGGAAGTGCGTGAGCACGGCATTCAAGGAAGGCTGAAGGGCGGAGCTTGGAGCGATGGGCATCGGCTGGCGTCGTCACGGCAGGGGTGTAGGCGCGCATGGTAGCAGGCTTGGGAACGGTGGTGTCTGCGCCACCGCTATCGGGGGCAAGCCCCTCCCACATTCGACCGAGTTCCAACTTTGGAATGCAAGCGAATGTGGGAGGGGCGGTGCGACGATTCGACTTGCCCCCGATGAGGCGCTTAATCGCGCCGCAAATCAGCCAGCCAGCAACCAAACCCCAGTTGCCGCCGAAGCCGCCCCGGCAACCCGCACCAACGGCGCCGCCGCAGTCGGCAGCCAGCGCACCACGGCATAACCGGCAGCGTGCAACACAGCGGTGGCGCCGACAAATCCGGCGGCATACGCCCAAGGGCTGGACATGTCCGGCAGTTCCAAGCCATGGGCCACGCCGTGGAACAGCGCGAACAAGGCCGTCGCCCCCAGCGCCACGAACAACGGCGGGCGCACCGCCAGCGCCACCGCCAGGCCCAGGGCCAGCACCGACGCGGCAATCCCGCTTTCCAGCGCCGGCAACGCCAGGCCTTCAAAGCCCAACAGGCCGCCGAGCAACAGGGTGGCCACGAAGGTGCAGGGCAGCGCCCAACGCGCCGCGCCTTTTTGCTGGGCGGCCCACAAGCCGACCGCCAGCATGGCCAGCAAATGGTCGAGACCGCCCAATGGATGGCTGATACCCGCCATCAGGCCGTTGTCGCCGTGACCCGGGTGGGCGAAGGCCAAGGCGGGTGCGAGCAGCAGGGCGGCGGCAGCGAAGAGTTTTTTCAGGCGCATGGACAGGTTCCTTATGGGGTGATCAGGCCGCAGTCAGCAGGCCCTGGCGTTCGATGAAGGCGACGATCTCATCCAGGCCGACGCCGGTTTTCTGGTTGCTGAACACAAAGGGTTTACCGTTGCGCATGCGTTGGGTGTCGCTGTTCATCAGTTCCAGCGAGGCACCGACCAAGGGCGCCAGGTCGATCTTGTTGATCACCAGCAGGTCGGATTTGCAGATGCCGGGGCCGCCCTTGCGCGGCAGTTTATCGCCGGCGGACACATCAATCACATAGATGGTCAGGTCCGACAGTTCCGGGCTGAACGTCGCCGACAGGTTATCGCCGCCCGACTCCACCAGGATCAGGTCCAGGCCGGGAAAGCGCCGGTTGAGTTGGTCCACCGCTTCCAGGTTGATCGAGGCGTCTTCACGGATCGCCGTGTGCGGGCAGCCGCCGGTCTCCACACCGATGATGCGCTCGGGCGCCAGGGCCTGGTTGCGCACCAGGAAGTCGGCATCTTCGCGGGTATAGATGTCGTTGGTGACCACCGCCAGGTTGTAGCGATCGCGCAAGGCCAGGCACAGGGCCAGGGTCAGGGCGGTCTTGCCGGAGCCCACCGGGCCGCCGATGCCGACACGCAGAGGTTGTGTGTTCATGTGCTTCTCCTAGGAACGGAACAGGCGGCTGTACTGGCGCTCGTGGGCCATGCACGCCAGGGACAGGCCGAACGCGGCGCTGCCGAAATGGTTGGGGTCGATGTGGCTGGCGTCCTGCTGGGCGTGTTGCAGCAGGGGCAGCAGTTCACTGGTCAGGCGCTGGGCGGCCTGCTGGCCGAGCGGCAGGGTTTTCATCAGCACGGCCAGCTGGTTTTCCAGCCAGCTCCACAGCCAGGCGGCGAGGGCGTCGTCGGGGCTGATGCGCCAGGCGCGTGCGGCCAGGGCCCAGCCCAGCGCCAGATGCGGCTCGGCGTGTTGTGCGAGAAAATCACGGGCCGCGTCGTCCAGTTCCGGCAGGCCGTTGAGCAGTTGCTGCAGGGAGTACCCCATCTGCCGGCTCTCCTGATACAGCTCGCGGGTCTCGCGACTGGCGCGGTGTTCCTCGCACAGTTGCGCCAGCTGCGACCAATCGCCGGCCACGGCGGCGCGGCAATGCGCGAGCAACAGCGGCGCTTCGAAGCGGGCGAGGTTGAGCAGCAACTGGTCGCTGATCCAGCGGCGGGCGCCGGCCGCGTCTTTGACGCGGCCATTCTCCACGGCCATTTCCAGGCCCTGGGAATAGCTGTAGCCGCCAATCGGCAATTGCGGACTGGCCAGACGCAGCAGCGCCCAGGCTGGGTTCATAAACGCACGCCGAACTGATGCAGCTTCGGCGGGTAGTTGAAATCTTCATCGCCATGGCGTGAATGGTGGTGGCCGCCGCCGTAGGCCCCGTGTTCCGGCTGGAATGGCGCTTCGAGGGTTTCGGTCCGCGCGCCCAGCTGTTCAAGCATGGCCTTGAGCACGTAATCATCCAGCAGGCGCAGCCAGCCGTCGCCTACTTGCAAGGCCACGTGGCGATTGCCCAGGTGATACGCGGCGCGGGTCAGTTCAAATGCATTGCGGCAGGTGACGTGCAGCAGTTGTTCAGGGCGCGCGCAGACGCGTACTACACGTCCGTCTTCAGCCTGTAGGAACTCGCCATCGTGCAGCGGCGGCTGGCCACGCTCCAGGAACAGGCCGACGTCTTCGCCGTCGGCACTGAAACAGCGCAGGCGGCTTTTGCTGCGTGCTTCGAAGTTCAGCAGCAACTCGGCGGCCCAGAGGGCTTGCGGGGCGATTCGGCGGTGGATCACCAGCATCAGAAGGCTTCCAGCTATGAGCGATAAGAGAGCTAGAGCAAGGGGCTTGCCAATCCCGCGCAGGAGTAGGAATTCCCTGAAGGCGAGCGCAGCGATGCCACCGAATAGGGCGTCAGTCATCGCCTTTATGCTTCAAATTGGTGCGCGTCTGGATGTGTAGCACTGGATGGGGGCGTTGTGTGTGGATGTGGTGTGCGGTTTTGCATGAAATTTCTCTCATCTAATTCGCACTGGTGTTTTTTCAGATTTCTCCTACGCAGTATCCGGATTCCGCGTTCAAAAAGTTACGCGCTGTTTCTTTAGGATTTGCGCCGTCTTAACACCACGGCGATTCATCAATGTTCAAGTCACTTTTCTTTTTAATCCTTTTCAGTCTTTCCTGTGTCATCTCATCGGCCTCGGCCAACCTGAAACCCCAATCGACATTCGGCTCTTCGCTGCCTGGTGTTCCAACGTCTTCGGTGGCGAATGTGGTCGACCGCGCCCATGCCCTGCTGGGCACCCCGTACAAATGGGGGGGCACCTCGGCCGAGCAAGGGTTTGATTGCAGTAGTTTCCTGGTCTATCTGTTCAAGACCGAAGCCAACATTCACATCCCGCGCACGACGGCGGCGATGCACCGTTCAACGGCTGCGACCATCAAGCGCAACGAGCTCAAGCCGGGGGACGCGGTGTTTTTCAAAGGCAACGGGCGCGGTCAGGTCAGCCATGTGGGGCTGTATATCGGCGAAGGGAAATTCATTCATTCGCCGCGGGCCGGCAAGAATGTGCGGATCGATTCGCTGAGCAACAACTACTGGAACAAGAACTACACCGGCGCCAAGCGTTTCCACACGGCGGGTTGACGGCTTACTCGGTGCTGCCGAGGCCCTGCCAGTGCTTGAGGCCAATGAAGATGAAGCGCAACTGCTGGGTGATTTTCGCCTGGGGCGTGAGGTGGGCGGGCAGCGCGTGGGCGGGCGGGTCGATGATGTCGGGCAGGGTGGCGAACACACTTTTGACGATCAGGTCGGCCATCACGTGCAGGCCGTCGGCGTCCAGGTGCTGGAGCTTGGGCATCAGGGTCAGGTCGGCGGCCAGGTCACTGGTGATGTCTTCGCGCAGGGCGCCGATGGCTTGGCGCACAGCCAGGCAGCCACCGTACTGTTCGCGGGCCAGGAACAGGAATTGCGAGCGATTGGCCGCGACCACATCGAGGAAGATCCGCACGGACGCATCGATAATGCCGCCCATCATGAATTCGTTGTGGCGCACCAGGCGGATCGTGGCACGGAAGGTCTGGCCGACTTCGCTGACCAGCACCAGGCCCAGTTGGTCCATGTCGGCAAAGTGACGATAGAACCCGGTGGGCACGATCCCGGCTGTCCTGGCCACCTCCCGCAGGCTCAGGCTGCCGAACCCGCGGCCACACTCCATCAGATGGCGGGCAGCGTCCATCAGAGCGAGGCGGGTCTGTTGCTTCTGTTCGGCACGGGGCAGCATGGCGGGCGGGCTTTGTCGGCAAGTACAGCGACGCACTCTAGCAAAACCGCTTCATAGACGTCGAACTTGGCAGGGCATTGCGGCGTGGATACGTGACACGTTGTGCAGAAAGTCAAAAGCCCGATCCAGGGATCGGGCTTTTTTCCGGGCCACCACAGGCTTAGCTCTGAGCTTGATGCAGGTCTTGCAGACGGTCGGCACCGCCTTCAGCAACACCTTCTGTATAGGCACGTTTGTTGGCGTGTTCAGCACCACCTTCAACCAAGCCTTTTTCTTCCAGGCGGTTGTGGCCGTTTTCGGTCACGCCTTCGGTGTAAGCGCGTTTGTTGGCTTGTTCCGAACCATTTTCAGCAACGGCGCCTTTGGCGTAGTCACGGTTCTCTTGTTCTTGCGACCCGCTACGGGCGAGGGTTTGGCTGAATTGAACGGCATCGGCTTTGACTTGTGGGATCGCTTGTTCAGCGGCCGGCAGGGCAAAGGCACTGGATGCCAGGACGGACAGCAGCACGGTAGCGAGTACTTGGCGTTTCATGATCGGTTGCTCCTTGGGAGGGCGATTAAGTGGGTACGTGGCTAATGCTACTCTCGATAAGTCGATATAAAAGTTCATAAACCCAATGGTAATAATCAACGGAATTGATTGTTCCCATGGGAGGCTCTAAGTCGAGCCTCTCAAGCCCGCGGTTTTGCACCGTGCTGGGTATTTTCGACACGTGCCGGGGTAACAATGGTGCGCTGGCGTGGGATAAATCTGTCGAAGTGGTCAGAAAAATGGGTTTTTTCCGGCAAAACGTTGATTGGGTTAAACCCCGGGAGGGTTTGCCAGTCCTAGCTGTATAAGCTGTCTCAAGGGCTGTGACTCAGCCAGTCGTATTCAGGAGCTCTGTGCAATGACGCGCACTCGTAAAATCGTCGCTTGGTGCTGCGCCAGCATCGTTCTATCAATCGCCGTGGTGGTGTTGTTTTTGCTGTTCTTCGACTGGAACCGCATCAAACCGCCGCTCAATGCCAAGGTTTCCGAAGAACTGCGTCGCCCGTTCGCCATCAATGGCAACCTGGCGGTGGTGTGGCGCCGTGAACTGGACGAGGGCGGCTGGCGCGCCTGGGTGCCCTGGCCCCATGTCATTGCCGAAGACCTGAGCCTGGGCAACCCCGACTGGTCGAAAACCCCGCAGATGGTCACGCTCAAGCGTGTGGAGCTGCGTATCTCGCCATTGGCCTTGCTGGTGCAACGCGTGGTGATCCCGCGTATCGACCTCGTCGAACCGAGCGCCGAGTTGCAGCGCCTGGCCGATGGGCGCGCCAACTGGGTGTTCACATTCGATCCCAAGGACCCTAACGCCGAACCCTCCGCCTGGGTGGTGGACATCGGTGCCATCGGCTTCGACAAGGGCCACGTGACCCTCGACGACCAGACCCTCAAAACCCAACTGGACGTGATCATCGACCCGCTGGGCAAACCCATTCCGTTTAGCGAAATCGTCGGCGATGCGGATGCCAAAAAGCTCTTGGAAAAAGGCGCGGCCCCCCAGGACTATGCGTTCGGCCTCAAGGTCAAAGGCCGTTACCACGGGCAGACACTCGACGGCAGCGGCAAGATCGGCGGCCTGCTCGCCTTGCAGGACGCGGCCAAGCCGTTTCCGCTGCAAGCTCAGGTGAGCGTCGCCGACACCCGCATCGCCGTGGCCGGCACCCTGACCGACCCGCTCAACCTCGGTGCCCTGGACCTGCGCCTGAAACTCACCGGCGCCAGCCTGGGCAACCTGTACCCGCTGACCGGCGTCACCCTGCCGGACTCGCCGGCCTATTCCACCGATGGGCGCCTGATCGCGCAACTGCATCAAGCCAGCGGCGCGACGTTCCGCTACGACAACTTCAACGGCAAGATCGGCGACAGCGACATCCACGGCAACCTGGCCTACGTCGCCAGCCAGCCGCGGCCCAAACTCAGCGGCACGCTGGTGTCCAACCAACTGCTGATGGCTGACCTTGCGCCCTTGATCGGTGCCGACTCCAACGCCAAGCAAAAAGCCCGTGGCGGGATGAGCAAGCAACCGGCGACCAAAGTGCTGCCGGTGGAAGCGTTCCGCACCGAGCGCTGGCGTGACATGGATGCCGACGTGGAATTCACCGGCAAACGCATCGTCCACAGCACCGACTTGCCCTTCACCGATCTCTATACGCACTTGGTGCTGACGGATGGCGAACTGAGCCTGCAACCCCTGCGGTTCGGCGTGGCCGGCGGCAAGCTCGATGCACAGATCCGCCTGAACGGGCGCATCACGCCGATGGAAGGCCGCGCCAAATTGACCGCGCGCAACTTCAAGCTCAAACAGTTGTTCCCGACCTTCGAGCCGATGAAAACCAGCTTTGGCGAACTCAACGGTGATGCTGATATTGCCGGGCGCGGCAACTCGGTGGCGGCGTTGCTGGGCTCGGCCAACGGTGACCTGAAGATGCTGATCAACGACGGCGCCATCAGCCGGGGCCTGATGGAAATCGTCGGGCTCAACGTAGGCAACTACGTCGTCGGGCGCCTGTTTGGCGACAAGGAAGTGAAGATCAACTGCGCGGCGGCCGACTTCGGCATCAAGACCGGGCTCGCGACCACGCGCTTGTTTGTGTTCGATACCGAGAACGCCATCGTCTATATCGATGGCACGGCGAATATGGCCTCGGAGCAGCTCGACCTGACCATCACCCCGGAATCGAAAGGCTTCCGCCTGTTCTCGCTGCGCTCACCGCTGTATGTGAACGGTCCGTTCATCAAACCGAATGCCGGCGTGAAAGCCATCCCCCTGGCACTGCGTGGCGCCGGCATGGTCGCGCTGGGCGTGATCGCCGGCCCGGCTGCCGGGTTGCTGGCACTGGTCGCGCCGAGCGGCGACGTGCCCAATCAGTGCGCGCCGTTGTTGCAGCAGATGAAGGAAGGCAAGGCGCCGAAGACCGTGAAAGGTTGATTCGGCACAGTCGTAAGAAAGGGCGCCTCTAGAGGGGCGCCTTTTTGATGGCGGAGCTGTAAGTGTGCTCCTGGTCTTGCGTAGTTCATTTCTGAAACAGCAAATCCGCCCCTGATTCCCCTTATACCTCCTGCGGCGCCTTCTTATAGTCGGCGGTCATAGTCACTTGGAGGTGGACGCGATGCAGGGACCCTACGTTTTTATCAATGATCGACCGCAGCTTTATCCACTGCTCAAACTAAGCCTGTCACTCAGTCCTCATGCGCAAACGAAGTTCGACACCCTTAACCAACATATCCGCAACACCGTGGTATTACCTGGGCAACTGGTAATCATCGGGGACAGCCGAACAGTCTCTTGCACGGCTGAAGAAGCACGGCTGATGCTCTCCGCACGAAACGTGAAACATGACTTGATGGCGCACTCTGCCGCTGATCAGTCTTTGATTAAGAATTACGATCTGTTACAGACCATCATGGCCCATACCTCGATTGGCATCGGGGCTGCCAGCAGTGCCTGGAGTAAGCACCTTGCGGCAATCGAGAAGACCCTCATGGAAATCGACGATTTACATAAGCAGTACCTGAGGAAGGGCACCATGGGGGCAAGGGATGAGTTTCTGGTTAAGCGCAGAGCGCTGTTTGCAAAACTGGAGATTCAACTTTCTGGTATGGCACGTCTTGGCACGGGCTTGAAGAATGAAGGTTCGATCAAAAAAATGTTGGGCATTTCCACTAAAAGCTATTGGCATCACGGGGAAATTCGCAAATATGAAGAGACCGTCAAGCGTATCGCCAAGGCTTCGCAGATGTTGAAGAAAGGCACTTATATTGGTATCGCGCTGGATGTCGGAGTGACTGCGCTGGAGATAACGGAGGCGTGCTCCATCGGGCGGGAGCGGGAATGTACGCGGGCGAAGTTTGTGGAGGGAGGGAAGCTGGTGTTAGGCGTCGGTGGCGCCGCTTACGGAGGGTACGCAGGCATGGGGTTCGGAGTTGCTGTATGTGCAGCGGTCTTTGCCGTACCTACTGCGGGAGCGAGTGCGCTAGGCTGCGCCATAGTTGGCGGGGCCGTTGGCGGCTTAGCCGTGGGCACTTTAGGTAGCCACACCGGTGAGCAAATAGGCTCCCTCCTTTACAAAGTTTCAGGGAGTGGGCAATGACGCCAGAGTCCATCGGTATAGTGTCTGGTGTGTTGATGCTGCTGAGTTTTCCATTAAATTTTTATGTCATTTATACAAGACTTGAAGAGGCCGAAGATTATCTAAAGTTCAGCACATTCGTAGTAACGTTCAAATATAGGTTTGGCGTCGGTCCGCTGGGTGGGAAGTTGAAACGTCTCTTCGCGATTGCCCTCGTCATCCTTATGCCGAGGATTTTTCAATGGCGATACCTCGTGCTCGTTGAGGATGTGAAACGTATTCCAAGAAGTCTCAAACTATGGATAGTCGTTCCCTACCTGCTCACACTGTCGTCCGTGGCGGGGATGGCCCTGTCATGGTTTCTGACGAACTGACGGTCAAAAGGGGAAGCGGTCTAATCCGCTTCCCCCTTTTTAGACGCGCAGCCATTTACAGACTTTCGAGAATATCCGCCATGTCATCCGCATGCTCTTCTTCCTGAGCCAGGATTTCTTCGAACAGGCGGCGGGTGGTCGGGTCTTTGTCACCGATGTACTGGATGATTTCACGGTAGCTGTCGACCGCAATCCGCTCGGCGACGAGGTCTTCGTAGACCATTTCCTTCAAATTGTTGCCGGCCACGTATTGCGCATGGGCGTTCTTCGACAGCAGGTCTGGGTTGAATTCCGGCTCGCCGCCCAACTGCACGATACGTTCGGCGAGTTTGTCGGCGTGTTCGGCTTCCTGGGTCGCATGTTCGAGGAATTCTGCAGCGGCGATCTGCGCCTTCACGCCGCTGGCCATGAAGTAGTGACGCTTGTAGCGCAGCACGCAGACCAGTTCGGTGGCCAGCGAGGCATTGAGCAGGCGAATAATCTCTTCGCGGTCGGCGTCGTAGCCTTCGGTCACGGCGCCGTTTTCGACGTTCTGGCGGGCGCGTTGGCGCAGGGTCGCAACGTCAGTCAGGTTTGCTGCAGTCATCTCAACCTCCTGGGGCTAATCCGGTTTTACGCCACGCTCTGTCGGCGTGATCGCTCCAAGTTGTGAGTCGTGGGCGGGGCAAAAAGTTTTATTGGATTTGCCAGCAGATGTCATCAGCCCGTCGCCGGATTGGGTTAGCCTGCGCTCATCCTTTCTTGATCAAGGACGTTCGCTTCATGTCGCAGTCGTTAGCCACGCGTTACCCCTTGGTGCTGGTGCCGGGCATGCTGGGGTTTGTGCGCTTGGGATTGTTTCCCTACTGGTACGGCATCGTCCCGGCGTTGCGGGCCGGTGGGGCGCAGGTGTTTGCGGTGCAGGTGGCGCCGCTCGATTCCAGCGAGGTGCGGGGCGAGCAGTTGCTCGCGCAGGTCGAGCGGATTCGCCGCGAAACCGGTGCCGACAAGGTCAACCTGATCGGCCACAGCCAGGGCTCGCTCACTGCGCGCTATGCCGCCGCCAAATGTCCGCAGTGGATCGCCTCGGTGACGTCGGTGGCCGGCCCCAACCACGGTTCGGAGCTGGCGGATTATTTCCACACCCATTACCCCCGGGGCAGCGTCAAAGGCCGGATGGTCAGCGCGCTGTTTCATCTGGTCGCCGCCGTCATGAGCCTGCTGGAGACCGGCTACCGAGGCCCGCGCTTCAAGGCCGACCTGCACGCCTCGCACCAGTCGCTGACCAGCGCCGGCGTGGCGGTGTTCAATCGTGAGTATCCCCAGGGATTGCCGCCGACATGGGGCGGGCAGGGCGCCGCAGAGGTCAATGGTGTGCGCTATTACTCGTGGTCCGGCACCTTGCAGCCGGGTAAGACCGATCGCGGGCGCAACCTGCTTGATGGCACGAATCGCAGTTGCCGCCTGTTCGCCCGCAGCTTCGTGCGCGAGAAAGGTCACTGCGATGGCATGGTCGGGCGCTACAGCTCACACCTGGGCACGGTGATCGGCGATGACTACGCCCTCGACCATTTCGATATCGTCAACCAGTCGCTGGGGCTGGTGGGCAAGGGCGCGGAGCCGATCCGCTTGTTCGTCGAGCATGCGCAGAGGCTCAAGGCGGCTGGGGTGTAGCAGATGCACCGCGTTATCGTTCATCGCGGGCAAGCCCCCTCCCACAGTTGACCGAGGCGCCAGGGCGAACGCGGTCCAATGTGGGAGGGGGCTTGCCCCCGATAGCGATAGCTCAGGCAACGCCCGGTTTACGCCCGACCGGCGTAGTCCAGCGCTCCGACAAAATCACCCCGCCCAACGTCAGCAGCCCGCCCACCAGGTGATACAGCGCCAACGCTTCCTTCAACACCAGCGCCGCGATCAGCGCGGTAATCAGCGGCAGCAGGTTGAAAAACAACGTGGTGCGGCTCGGCCCCAGGGTTTTCACCGAGTGCATCCAGGCCAATGGTGCGAGCATCGAGGCCAACAGGCAGGCGTACAGCACCAACGGAATATTTGCCCAGCCCAACCCGGCTTTTGCCGAGTACAGAAACAGCGGAAACAGCACCACCACGGCCACCAGCACCTGCAGATACAGCAACACCGACGGCGGCAGGCGCAGCTGCCATTTTTTCAGCAAGGTGCTGTAGACCGCGTAGGCCAGGGTGGCGACCAGCATCATCGCGTCCCCCAGGTTGACCCCGTGTTGCAGCAGCGTGCCCAGGCTGCCGGACGACACCACCACCGCCACGCCAGCGAACGACAGCACCGCGCCGCTCAGCGCGCCGAAGGTCAGGCGTTGGCCGAGGCTGATGATCGCCGCCGTCAACGCCATCAATGGCATCAGCGACAGGATGATGCCCATGTTGGTGGCGCTGGTCAGCGACGCGGCGTAATAGGCCAGGCTTTGATACACCGCCATGCCCAGCACGCCGAGGATAAAAATCTTGCCCAGGTTCGGGCGGATGATCGACCACTGGGCAATCACCGGCTTGAGCATGAACGGGGTAAACAGCAGCGCCGCGAGCAACCAGCGGTAGAAGCCGATTTCAGCGGGGAAGATCGAACCCACGGCCAGTTTGTTGACCACGGTGTTGCCGGCCCAGATGAAAATGGCCAGCAGGGGATATGCGTATTGCATTGAAAACAACCCAAGGTGTTGGTGAGACGGGAGTATGGCGCAGTACCGCCGGGCGAACATCCGTAGTCGGTGAAGATGTTACAAGGTTTGGCTACACTCCTCGGTAGGCCGCGCCCTCCGGCGCGGTAACAGGGAGAAAACTCCATGAAGATGCTGCGAATTCCGTTGTTGATGATGGGCCTGCTGCTGTGTTCCCAAGGCTTTGCCGCTACCGCCCAGCAAAATAAAATGACCACCTGCAATGCCGAGGCCACCACCAAGACGCTCAAAGGCGACGAGCGCAAAGCGTTCATGAAAACCTGCCTGTCGGCGCCCGCCGCCAATGATGCGAAGACGCTGACCCCGCAGCAGCAGAAGATGAAAGATTGCAATGCCTCGGCGAAAACCAAGGCGCTGACCGGCGATGCGCGCAAGACGTTCATGAGCACCTGTCTCAAAGGCTGATCGCGCGTTCGCGCTCGCTGAAGATCAAATGTGGGCGGCTGGCTGGGCCCCCCGGTCTACCTGAAGGGCCAGCCCGCTCCCACGCTTGATCGCATTGACTACCGATCCACTCGCTTGATTGCCTCAAGGCTGGCAGACTGCCCATCCTTTAACGCCGTTCGTTTTGAGGCTGTATGCCAACGTTTTCTCAGCGTCACGTGTTATTGCTGGCCAGTTACATCATCATTTTCGGCGGATTACTGCTGGTTCTGCCGCTGAAGTTGCTGCCCAGCCTGCTGGCCGGGCTGTTGGTATTTGAACTGGTCAACATGCTTACCCCTCAACTGCAACGGCTGATCGAAGGTCGGCGTGCGCGCTGGCTGGCCGTGGCCTTGCTCGGCACCCTGATCGTCAGCGTATTGACCCTGATCTTTGCCGGCGCCATCAGCTTCCTGCTCCACGAAGCGGAAAACCCCGGGGCCTCCCTCGACAAATTCATGGGCGTGGTCGACCGCGCGCGCGGCCAGCTGCCGCCGTTCCTCGACGCTTACCTGCCCGCCAGCGCCGCTGAATTCCGGGTGGCCATCGGCGACTGGACCAGCAAACACCTCAGCGATCTGCAATTGGTGGGCAAAGATGCCGCCCACATGTTCGTCACCCTGCTGATCGGCATGGTGCTCGGCGCGATCATGGCGCTGCAGCGCATCCCCGACCTGACCAAGCGCAAACCCCTGGCTGCCGCGCTGTTCGATCGTCTGCACCTGTTGGTCCAGGCGTTTCGCAACATCGTCTTCGCACAAATCAAGATCGCTGCCCTCAACACCGTGTTTACCGCCGTGTTCCTCGCCGTGGTGCTGCCGCTGTGCGGGATTCACCTGCCGCTGACCAAGACCCTGATCGTGCTGACCTTCCTGCTCGGCCTGCTGCCGGTGATCGGCAACCTGATGTCCAACACCCTGATCACCATCGTCGCACTGTCGCTGTCGATCTGGGTCGCGGTGGCGGCGCTGGGGTATTTGATCGTGATCCACAAGGTCGAGTACTTCCTCAACGCGCGCATCGTCGGCGGGCAGATCAGTGCCAAGTCGTGGGAATTGTTGTTGGCGATGCTGGTATTCGAAGCCGCGTTCGGCCTGCCGGGCGTGGTGGCGGGGCCGATTTACTATGCGTACCTGAAGAGTGAGCTGAAGCTCGGCGGGATGGTCTGAGGAGGGAGCACACTGCTCTGCTGTAGGAGCGAGCTTGCTCGCGAAGGACGCCAACGATAATGCGGGCTGTCTGACGGCGCGCGGTGCTCTTGGGTTTTTCGCGAGCGAGCTCGCTCCTACAGGGGGGCGGTGCGACGGTATCAGCTGCCGTAACGCTTGCTGGCCTCGATCGCCAACCCGCTGCCGATACTGCCGAAGATATTCCCTTCCACATGCCGCGCATTCGGCAGCATCGCCGAGATGCTGTGGCGCAGCGCCGGAATGCCGCTGGAACCGCCGGTAAAGAACACCGTGTCCACCTGCGCCACATCCACCGACGCGTCGCTGAGCAATTGGGTGACGCTGTTGCGCACGCGCTCCAGCAGCCCGTCGATGGCCGATTCGAACAACGTGCGGCTCAGGTCCACGCTCAAGCCCGGCTCAACCCGGTCGAGCAGTACATGGCGGCTGTCTTCGTGGGTCAGCTGGATCTTGGTTTCTTCGACTTCCATCGCCAACCAGTGCCCGGCCCGCTGTTCGATCAGCTTGAACAGGCGGTCGATGCCGCCGGTGTCTTCGATGTCGTAGCGCATGCTGCCCAGGGCCAACTGGGATTTTTGCGAGTACACCGAGTTGATGGTGTGCCAGGTGGCCAGGTTCATGTGATGACTGGTGGGCATGTACGCGCCGCTTTTCATGCGGCTGCCGTAGCCGAACAGCGGCATCATGCCGGCCAGCGAGAGTTGTTTGTCGAAGTCGGTACCGCCGATGTGTACGCCGCCGGTGGCAAGGATGTCGTCGTGGCGGTTGTCGTTGTGGCGACGGTCCGGCGACAGGCGCACCAGCGAGAAGTCCGAGGTACCGCCGCCGATGTCGACAATCAGCACCAGCTCTTCTTTTTCGATGGTGGACTCGTAGTCGAAGGCCGCGGCGATCGGTTCGTACTGGAACGAGATGTCCTTGAAGCCGATCTTGCGCGCCACGTCGACCAAGGTGTTCTCGGCTTCCTGGTCGGCCATCGGGTCGTCATCGACGAAAAACACCGGGCGGCCCAGTACCACTTCTTCGAACTCGCGGCCGGCGGTGGCTTCGGCGCGGCTCTTGAGTTGGCCGATAAACAGCGCGAGCAAGTCGGTGAACGGCATCGCGGTGCCCAGCACGCTGGTGTCGTGCTTGATCAGCTTGGAACCCAGCAGGCTCTTGAGCGAGCGCATCAGCCGGCCTTCGTAGTTCTCCAGGTATTCGTGCAGCGCCAGGCGACCGTAGACCGGGCGGCGCTCCTCGAAGTTGAAGAACACCACCGACGGCAAGGTGATTTTGTCGTCCTCCAGCGCGATAAGCGTTTCCATGCCGGGGCGAATCCAGCCGACGGTGGAGTTGGACGTGCCGAAGTCGATGCCGCAGGCACGGGCTGGGGATGGGTTTTTCATGTCTATCGGGTTCCGGTTGAAAAACGGCCGCGCAGTGTATGCCACCCGCGTGCAGATGCGTAGGCCGACGATCTGTTAAATAGCCGGCGGCGCGCCTTGAAAGAGCGGGGTTTGCCCCCAACTTGTCCAGCATACGGTCGGCGGCTGCAAGGTTATTCGTGCGGTGCCGATAAACTACTTAGACGCATCCATCGGCTTGGGATTGAGTTCAGTCAATCCAAACGCTGCAAACCGGCGCATGCTGTGCCCTTGGCTGTGCGATATCGATGACGGAGGGTGACCCCCCAGATGGACTTTAAAGACTATTACAAGATCCTTGGCGTGGAGCCGACAGCGGACGACAAGGCAATCAAGGCCGCCTATCGCAAGCTGGCGCGCAAATATCACCCGGACGTGAGCAAGGAAAAAGACGCCGAAGCCAAGTTCAAGGACGCGTCCGAAGCCTATGAAGCGCTGAAAAGTGCCGACAAGCGTGCCGAGTACGACGAGCTGCGCAAATACGGCCAGCACGGCCAGCCGTTCCAGGGCCCACCGGGCTGGCAGAGCCGTGGCGGCTATGGCGGCGGCCAGGACACGGGCGACTTCTCGGACTTCTTCAGTTCGATCTTCGGCGGGCGCGGCGATGCGTTCGGTGGCGGTCAGCGCCGCAGTACCGGGCGCAAGGGCCAGGATGTGGAGATGCAACTGTCGGTGTTTCTTGAGGAGACGCTGTCGACCGAGTCCAAGCAGATCAGCTTCCAGGTGCCGCAATACGACGCCTCGGGCCGGCATGTCAGCAACACCACCAAGAGCCTGAACGTGAAGATCCCTGCCGGGGTGACCGACGGCGAGCGCATCCGCCTCAAGGGCCAGGGCGCGCCGGGCGTTGGCGGCGGGGCCAATGGTGATCTGTACCTGATCGTCAAGTTTGCGCCGCACCCCAAGTTCGAGGTCGAAGGCGAAAACCTGGTGATCACCGTACCGGTGGCACCGTGGGAGCTGGCGTTGGGCACCGAAGTCGCGGTGCCGACCCTGACCGGCAAGATCAACCTCAAGGTCCCGGCCGGCAGCCAGAACGGCCAGCGCATGCGCGCCAAGGGCCATGGCCTGCTGAACAAGAGTGGCCAGCGCGGTTACCTGTTCATCCAGCTCAAAGTGGTGATGCCCAAAGAAGCCACCGCGGAGGTGCTCGGGTTGTGGAAGGCGCTGGCCGACAGCGCCGCCTTCGATCCGCGCAAAGGCTGGAACGCCTGACCCGCTAGGGCGGCGGTCTTGCAGAGTTCGGCCCAGGCCCGTGGGGGCCATGAATAAGCTGCTCATTTTCACAATGAGGCGCTATTCATGGCCCACGTTCAAGCCCCGCTCCCTCCGGGCGATGGGGCGCCGCGCCAGCGTGGCGTAGGGCGCGTCAGAACAGAAAGTAGCGCTGCGCCATCGGCAGCACATCCGCCGGCTCACACCACAGCAACACGCCGTCGGCCTTGACCTGGTAGGTCTGCGGGTCCACCTCGATGTGCGGCAGGTAGTCGTTGTGGATCAGGTCGGTTTTCTGCACATCGCGGCAGCCTTTGACCACCGCAATCTGCTTCTTCAGGCCCAAGGTTTGCGGCAAGCCGGCGTCCGCGGCGGCCTGGCTGATAAAGGTCAGGCTGGTGGCGTGCAGGGCGCTGCCGAAGCTGGCGAACATCGGCCGGTAGTGGACCGGCTGCGGCGTGGGAATCGAGGCGTTGGCGTCGCCCATCAGGCTTGAGGCAATCGCGCCGCCCTTGAGGATCAGCGTCGGCTTGATGCCGAAGAACGCCGGCCGCCACAGCACCAGATCAGCCCATTTGCCGACTTCGATGGAACCGACGATATGGCTGATGCCATGGGTGATCGCCGGGTTGATGGTGTACTTGGCGATGTAGCGCTTGGCCCGGAAGTTGTCGTTGCCGGGGCCGTCGCCGGGCAGGGCGCCGCGCTGTTTTTTCATCTTGTCGGCGGTTTGCCAGGTGCGCGTGATCACTTCGCCGACGCGGCCCATGGCCTGGCTGTCGGAGCTGATCATCGAGAACGCGCCGAGGTCGTGCAGGATGTCTTCGGCGGCGATGGTTTCGCGGCGGATGCGGCTTTCGGCGAAGGCCACGTCTTCGGCGATGCTCGGGTCGAGGTGATGGCAGACCATCAACATGTCCAGGTGCTCGTCGATGGTGTTGCGCGTGAACGGCCGGGTCGGGTTGGTCGAGCTGGGCAGCACGTTGGGGAAGCCGCAGGCCTTGATGATGTCCGGTGCATGGCCGCCGCCGGCGCCTTCGGTGTGGTAGGTGTGGATGGTGCGGCCCTTGAGCGCGGCCAGCGTTGTTTCGACGAAGCCGGACTCGTTGAGGGTGTCGCTGTGAATCGCCACCTGCACGTCGTATTGGTCGGCGACGTTCAGGCAGTTGTCGATACTCGCGGGCGTGGTGCCCCAGTCTTCATGCAGCTTCAAACCGATGGCGCCGGCCTTGACCTGTTCGATCAGCGGCTCCGGCAGGCTGGCGTTGCCCTTGCCGGTGAAACCGATGTTCATCGGGAACGAGTCGCTGGCCTGCAGCATGCGCGCCAGGTGCCACGGGCCGGAGGTGCAGGTGGTCGCGTTAGTGCCGGTGGCCGGGCCGGTGCCGCCGCCGATCAGGGTGGTGACGCCGCTGGTCAGCGCTTCTTCGATCTGCTGCGGGCAGATGAAATGCACGTGGCTGTCGATGCCGCCGGCGGTGAGGATCATGCCTTCACCGGCGATCACTTCGGTGCTGGCGCCGATGGCCATGGTCACGCCGGGCTGGATATCCGGGTTGCCGGCCTTGCCGATGGCGTGGATGCGACCGTTCTTGAGGCCGACGTCGGCCTTGACGATGCCCCAGTGGTCGATGATCAGCGCGTTGGTGATCAACGTGTCGACCACTTCATGGGCGAGCAATTGGCTCTGGCCCTGGCCATCGCGGATGACCTTGCCGCCGCCGAATTTGACCTCTTCGCCATAGACGGTGAAGTCCTGCTCCACTTCGACGAACAACTCGGTGTCGGCCAGGCGGACCTTGTCGCCGACGGTGGGGCCGTACATGTCGGCGTAGGCTTGGCGGCTGATTTTCATGTGTGTGAGCCCTGAGAAAAATGTGTTGAATGTGAAATCGCTATCGGGGGCAAGCCCCCTCCCACATGGGAATGCATTCCAACTGTGGGAGGGGGCTTGCCCCCGATGAGGCCCTAAAGGTCGCCCATAATCCGCCCGGCAAACCCAAACACCCGCCGCCCACCGCCGAAGTCGACCAACTCGACCTCGCGACTCTGCCCCGGCTCAAACCGCACCGCGGTGCCCGCCGGGATATTCAGGCGCATGCCGCGGCTCAATGCGCGGTCGAAGGTCAGCGCGTCATTGGTCTCGAAAAAGTGATAGTGCGAGCCCACCTGGATCGGCCGGTCGCCGCTGTTGGCCACGCTCAGGCTGACGGTGCGGCGGCCGACGTTGAGTTCGATGTCGCCAGGCTGGATCTGAAATTCACCAGGAATCATGCAGGTTGCCCCAGGGTCTTGTAGTAGATGGCGGTCGGGCTGTAGCGCCCGTCCGGGCTTTGGCAGTAATCGGGCAGTTCACCGACCTTGGTGTAGCGCAGCGCCTGGTAGAAGGCTTCGGCCTCGGAGCCGGCTTCGGTGTCCAGGTACAGCAGGCCGCGCTTGTGTTGGCGCGCGGCGAGTTCCAGGGCGTGCATCAACTGGTGGCCCAGGCCGTGGCGGCGGGCGCTGCTGTGGACCAGCAGTTTTTGCACTTCGGCGCGGTTCAGACCGTTGGCTTTCTGGCACAGCGCCAGTTGCACGCTGGCGATCACCCGCTCATCGCGCACCACCACCCACAGCAACAGGCTGGCGTCTTCGATGCTCGCTTGCACACCGTGCAAATACGCGCGCGCCTGGGCTTCATCGAAGTCGGCCATGAAGCCGATCGACGCGCCGTGCCTGACCGCGTCCAGCAACAGCTCGATCAAGCCCTGGCGATAGTGGGCGAAACTTTCAGCATTGACTCGACGCAGTTGCGCGGCGTTCATCGATCTCACTCCTGGGGCGGTTCGGCGCCCGGATTCAAGGTCAGTTGCATAAAGGTCAGGTCGAGCCAGCGGCCGAATTTGATGCCCACTTGCGGCATCTGCCCGGTGGTGCTGAAACCCAGGCGCTCATGCAGGCGGAGCGAGGCCTGGTTGCCGCTTTCAATGGCGGCGACCATCACGTGTTTACCGCCGGCGCGCGCGCGTTCGATCAGGGTTTGCATCAGGCGCGGGCCGAGGCCTTTGCCGCGCTGGTCGTTGCGCACGTAGACCGAGTGCTCGACGCTGTAGCGATAGCCTTCGAAGGGGCGCCAGTCGCCGAACGAGGCGTAGCCCGTCACTTCGTCGTTGTCGACGGCGACCAGAATCGGGTAGCGCTGCGCCTGGCGCGCAGTGAACCAGGCCTGGCGGTTCGCCAGGTCCACCAGTTGCTCGTTCCAGATCGCCGTGGTGTTCAGCACCGCGTCGTTGTAGATGTCGCGGATCGCTGGCAGGTCTTGCTCGGTTGCATCACGAATCATGGCTGGGCCTCACGCGATGGGTTGGTGGACGGTCACCAGTTTGGTGCCATCGGGGAAGGTGGCTTCCACCTGGATATCCGGGATCATCTCCGGGATGCCTTCCATCACCTGTTCGCGGCTGAGCAGGGTGGTGCCAAAGTGCATCAGGTCGGCCACGGTACGGCCGTCGCGGGCGCCTTCCATCAGCGCGGCGGAGATGTAGGCGATGGTTTCCGGGTAGTTGAGCTTCACACCGCGCGCCAGGCGCCGTTCGGCGACGAGGCCGGCGGTGAAGATCAGCAGTTTGTCTTTTTCCCGTGGGGTCAGGTCCATGGTTCAAGGTCCTTCATAAAATGCATTCTTAAATACAATGGAGATCAAGTGTGGGAGGGGGCTTGCCCCCGATAGCAGAGTGTCAGGCAATGCATCTGTAACTGACCCACCGCCATCGGGGGCAAGCCCCCTCCCACATTTTGATCTTCATGTGCTCCAGATTCGGGGTGCCACGGCCTCTCGGCCAAGTACTGCCGGGCGTAACAATTTCCATAAATCAATCAACCAGCCCCGCGCCAGCAGCGCCTCGCTGGCCAGGCAGCGGGCGACCAGCAAGCCGGGCAGTTGGGTCAGGTCGCCGCGCACCGCGTGGGGCAGGGCGCGGCAGTGTTCGAGTAATTCAGGCTCGATATCACCGGTCAGCAACAAGGTGGCGAATACCGGTTGTCCGTCCAGGCCGATCGGTGAGTCGAGCAAGCCATCGTCGCCCACAATGCGCTGGCGTTCGTGCCAGAGCAACTGGCCGTCGCGGCGGATATCCAGGTGCGATTGAAAGTGCCCGAGGTCGAAGCGCTCGCTGCTGGCCGGGCGGCCCAGGGCGATCACGTCCCAGTACAACAGCCGCGCATCGCCGTGCAGCGCGATGCGTGTGCTGAGTTCGGCCTGGGCGGCGCTGAACACGATGGTTTCCTGAGGCAGCCATTCCAGGGTGGCGCCGGCCTCGACGCTCAGCTCCAGTTGCTGAAACGCCGGGCCGCTGGCGCGGTACCACTTGGCCGCGCCAGGGCTGGTCAATTGCGCCCAGGCGCCCGCGGCGACGTGGGCGCGGATGTCCAGGCGGTCGCCGCCGGCTATGCCACCGGGCGGATGCACGATGATGTGCTGGCACACCTCGGGGCCTTCGGCGTACAGGTGTTTCTGCACGCGCAGCGGGCCGAGGTGGCGGCGCATCACCGGGCGCGTGGTGGCGCCGAAACGCGCGTAGCCGAGCTCCAGCTCGGCGTGCCAGCTGGGGGTGAACAGGGCAGTGGAAACGGGCAGGTTCATGGCGTGTGCTTATCGTTAGGACGCTACAGATTAGATGGTTACGAGACCGCGCACACCGTCGCGTTCCATATTTTCGCCACGGCCTTGCTGGACGATTTCCCCGCGTGACATCACCAGGTATTGGTCGGCCAGTTCGGCGGCAAAGTCGTAGAACTGCTCCACCAACAGGATCGCCATGTCGCCACGGGCCGCGAGCTTCTTGATCACCGCCGCGATCTCCTTGATCACCGACGGCTGGATGCCTTCGGTCGGCTCATCGAGAATCAACAGGCGCGGCCGGCTGGCCAGGGCGCGGCCGATCGCCAGTTGTTGTTGCTGGCCGCCGGACAAATCGCCCCCGCGGCGGTGCTTCATTTGCAGCAGCACCGGGAACAGTTCGTAGATAAACCCCGGCACTTCCCTGGCCTCGGCGCCGGGAAAGCGCGACAGACCCATCAGCAGGTTTTCTTCCACCGTCAGCCGCCCGAAAATCTCGCGGCCCTGGGGCACGTAGGCGATCCCGGCGTGAACGCGCTGGTGCGGCTTGAAACCGGTGATGGCCTTGCCTTCCCAGTTCACCGCGCCCTCTTTGGCGGGCAACAGGCCCATCAGGCACTTGAGCAGGGTGGTCTTGCCCACGCCGTTACGGCCGAGCAGGCAGGTGACTTCGCCGACCTGCACCTCGAATGAAAGCCCGCGCAGGATGTGGCTACCGCCGTAATACTGGTGCAACTTGTCGACTTGCAGCATTCTCAAAACCTCCTCTATTCCCTGTAGGAGCGAGCTTGCTCGCGAAAAACCTGAGGGCGCCGCGTGCATTCAGGCTGCCCGCGTTATCGTTAACGATTTTCGCGAGCAAGCTCGCCCCTACAGAAAAGCGAACTCAGCGCCCGAGGTATACCTCGATCACGCGCTCGTTTTCCTGCACCTGTTCCAGCGACCCTTCGGCCAGCACGCTGCCCTGGTGCAACACGGTCACATGGTCGGCAATCGAACCGACAAACCCCATGTCGTGCTCCACCACCATCAGCGAGTGCTTGCCCGCCAGGCGCTTGAACAGTTCGGCGGTGAATTCGGTTTCGGCGTCGGTCATGCCCGCCACCGGTTCGTCGAGCAGCAACAGTTGCGGGTCTTGCATCAGCAGCATGCCGATTTCCAGGAACTGTTTCTGGCCGTGGGACAGCAGGCCGGCCGGGCGATGCACCGAGGCGGTGAGGCGGATGGTGTCGAGCACTTCATCGATGCGGTCCTTCTGTTCCCCGCTCAGGCGTGCGCGCAGGCTGGCCCACACCGACTTGTCGGTCTTCTGCGCCAGCTCCAGGTTTTCGAACACGCTCAAGGCTTCGAACACCGTGGGTTTCTGGAACTTGCGGCCAATGCCGGCCTGGGCGATCTGCACTTCGCTCATCGCGGTCAGGTCGAGGGTTTCGCCGAACCAGGCGTTGCCGTGGCTGGGCCGGGTCTTGCCGGTGATCACGTCCATCAGCGTGGTTTTGCCGGCGCCGTTGGGGCCGATGATGCAGCGCAGTTCGCCGACGCCGATGTAGAGGTTCAAGGCGTTGAGTGCCTTGAAACCGTCGAAGCTGACGCTGATGTCTTCCAGGGTCAGGATCGTGCCGTGGCGCGTATCGAGGCCCGTGCCGGCGGCCTGGCCGATGCCGATCGCATCGCGGCCGTTGCCGGTGTCGAGAATAGGTTCGAGCATAAATTCCGCCGTCGCAGTCACTCTCATTGTTCACCCCGTTTCTTCAACAGGCCGATCACACCCTTGGGCAAATACAGGGTGACGATGATGAACAACGCCCCCAGGAAGAACAGCCAGTACTCCGGGAACGCCACGGTGAACCAGCTCTTCATGCCGTTGACCACCCCGGCGCCGAGCAGCGGCCCGATCAAGGTGCCGCGCCCACCCAGGGCCACCCACACAGCGGCTTCGATGGAATTGGTCGGTGACATTTCGCTGGGGTTGATGATGCCCACCTGCGGCACGTACAACGCCCCCGCCAGGCCGCACAGCACCGCGCTCAACACCCACACGAACAGCTTGAAACCACGCGGGTCGTAGCCGCAGAACATCAGGCGGTTCTCGGCATCGCGCAAGGCGGTCAACACCCGGCCGAACTTGCTGCGGGCCAGGCGCCAGCCGATGTACAGGCTGCTCACCAGCAACAGCACGGTGGCGGCAAACAACACCGCGCGCGTGCCCGGTTCGGTGATGCCGAAGCCGAGGATGCTGCGGAAGTTGGTGAAGCCGTTATTGCCGCCGAAGCCGGTCTCGTTGCGAAAGAACAACAGCATCCCGGCGAAGGTCAGCGCCTGGGTCATGATCGAGAAATACACGCCCTTGATCCGCGAGCGGAAGGCGAAGAAGCCGAACACCAGCGCCAGCAACCCCGGCGCCAGCACCACCAGGCACAGCGCCCAGAGGAAGTGCTCGGTGCCGACCCAGTACCAGGGCAATTCGGTCCACGACAAAAAGGTCATGAACGCCGGCAACTCGTCGCCGGAGGCCTGGCGCATCAGGTACATGCCCATGGCATAACCGCCGAGGGCGAAGAACAGGCCGTGGCCGAGGGACAGCATCCCGGCGTAACCCCACACCAGGTCGAGCGCGAGGGCGACGATGGCGTAGCAGAGGATCTTGCCCACCAGCGTCAGGGTGTAGGCCGAGACATGCAGCGCGTTGTCCGCTGGCAGCAGCGACAGCAGCGGCAGCGCCAGCAGCACGCCGAGGATCAGCGCGCCGACGGCAATCGTCAGCTTGGGGCCGGCCTTTTGCGTGGCCGTGAGCATCAATGGCTGGTTCATCAGTCGATCACCCGTCCTTTCAGTGCGAAGAGGCCTTGCGGGCGTTTCTGGATAAACAGAATGATCAGCGCAAGGATCAGGATCTTGCCGAGCACGGCGCCGATCTGTGGTTCGAGGATCTTGTTGGCGATCCCCAGGCCGAACGCGGCCATCACGCTACCGGCCAATTGGCCGACACCGCCGAGCACCACGACCAGGAAGGAATCGATGATGTAGCTTTGGCCCAGGTCGGGGCCGACGTTGCCGATCTGGCTCAGCGCCACACCGCCCAGCCCGGCGATGCCGGAGCCCAGGCCAAAGGCGAGCATGTCCACGCGCCCGGTGGGCACGCCGCAGCAGGCGGCCATGTTGCGGTTCTGGGTGACGGCGCGCACGTTGAGGCCCAGGCGCGTCTTGTTGAGCAGCAGCCACGTCAGCACCACCACGCACAGGGCGAAGGCGATGATCACGATGCGGTTGTACGGCAACACCAGGTTGGGCAGCACTTGAATGCCGCCGGACAGCCAGGCGGGGTTGGCCACTTCGACGTTCTGCGCGCCGAACACCAGGCGCACCAGTTGGATCAGCATCAGGCTGATGCCCCAGGTGGCGAGCAGGGTTTCCAGGGGGCGGCCGTACAGGTGACGAATCACCGTGCGCTCCAGGGCCATGCCGATGGCGGCGGTGACGAAAAACGCCACCGGCAGTGCGATCAGCGGGTAGAACTCGATGGCGTGCGGCACGTAGCGCTGCATCAGCAACTGCACCACATAGGTGGAATAAGCGCCGAGCATCAGCATCTCGCCGTGGGCCATGTTGATCACGCCCAGCAGGCCGAACGTGATCGCCAGGCCCAGGGCCGCGAGCAGCAGGATCGAGCCCAGGGACATGCCGCTGAAGGCCTGGCCGAGCAGTTCGCCCAGCATCAGTTTGCGCTTGACCTGGGCCAGGCTGGTCTCGGCGGCGGTATGCACGGCGGCGTCGGTTTCCACGCCGGGGGCGAGCAGGGTTTCCAGGCGTGTGCGCGCCAGCGGGTCGCCGGTGCTGCCGAGCAGACGCACGGCGGCCAAACGCACCAGCGGGTCGCTGTCCACCAGTTGCAGGTTGGCCAGGGCCAGGCTGAGGGCGCTGTGTACCTCCTCGACGGTTTCGGCGGCGACACGCTGGTCGAGGAACTTGAGCTGCGCCGGTTGTGCGGTTTTTTGCAGGGTCTGCGCGGCGGCCAGGCGTACCTTGGGGTCGGCGGCGAGCAGTTGCAGGCTGGCCTGTACGTTGTCGATCAGACCGCGCAGGCGGTTGTTCAGGCGCACGGTCTTGGTTTCACCGTTGACCGTCAGTTGGCCTTGTTGCAGCGCGTCCACCAGCTCGATGCGCGCCGGGTCGGGCTGGGCGGCCCAGTCCTGCAGCAGTTTGGCTTGTTGCGTCGGGTTGGCGGCGAGGAAGTCTTCGGCGTCGCCGGCGTGTGCGGCAACAGGCAGCAACAGTAGGGCCGTGAGGATCAAGCGGTAGAGGGCAGTGGGCATAACAATATGTCCTGATCGTGCGCGCATCGGCTTTATGTGGGAGGGAGCTTGCTCCCGATAGCGGTGGGTCAGGCAATGCATGTGCTGACTGATCCACCGCTATCGGGGGCAAGCCCCCTCCCACAGGGGGCCGTGGCGGGGCTTAGTTACTTTTCACGGCGTAATCAGGTTTTTTGTCATTGCCAGGAATGTACGGGCTCCATGGCTGGGCGCGGATCGGTTCCTGGGTCTGCCACACCACCGAGAACTGCCCGTCGGCCTGGATCTCACCGATCATCACCGGCTTGTGCAGGTGGTGGTTGGTCTTGTCCATGGTCAGGGTGAAACCCGACGGCGCGGCGAAGGTCTGGCCGGCGAGGGCTTCACGCACTTTGTCGACGTCGGTGGACTTGGCCTTCTCCGCCGCCTGCGCCCACATATGAATGCCCACGTAGGTGGCTTCCATCGGGTCGTTGGTCACGGCTTTGTCCGCGCCCGGCAGGTTGTGTTTCTTGGCGTAGGCTTTCCAGTCGGCGACGAATTTGGTGTTCACCGGGTTCTCTACCGACTGGAAGTAGTTCCAGGCGGCGAGGTTGCCCACCAGCGGCTTGGTGTCGATGCCGCGCAGTTCTTCTTCGCCTACCGAGAACGCCACCACCGGCACGTCGGTGGCTTTGAGGCCCTGGTTGGCCAGCTCTTTGTAGAACGGCACGTTGGAGTCGCCGTTCACGGTGGAGATCACTGCGGTCTTGCCGCCCGCCGAGAATTTCTTGATGTTGGCGACGATGGTCTGGTAATCGGCGTGGCCGAACGGGGTGTAGACCTCTTCGATGTCTTTATCCGCGACGCCTTTGGAATGCAGGAACGCGCGCAGGATCTTGTTGGTGGTGCGCGGGTACACGTAGTCGGTGCCCAGCAGGAAGAAGCGCTTGGCGCTGCCGCCTTCTTCGCTCATCAGGTATTCCACCGCCGGGATCGCCTGCTGGTTCGGCGCTGCACCGGTATAGAACACGTTCGGCGACATCTCTTCGCCTTCGTATTGCACTGGGTAGAACAGCAGGCCGTTGAGTTCTTCGAACACCGGCAATACCGATTTGCGCGACACCGAGGTCCAGCAGCCGAATACCACGGCGACCTTGTCCTGGGTCAGCAACTGCCGGCTCTTTTCCGCGAACAGCGGCCAGTTCGACGCCGGGTCTACCACCACCGGTTCCAGCATCTTGCCGTTCACACCGCCCTTGGCGTTGATCTCGTCGATGGTCATCAACGCCATGTCTTTAAGCGAGGTTTCGGAGATGGCCATGGTGCCGGACAACGAATGCAGGATGCCGACCTTGATGGTCTCGGCGGCCTGCACAGTCCAGGTCATGCCCATGGCGACAATCGATGCCGATAGGGTGAAAGCCTTGAGCAAACTACGACGCTTCATGGTGCGATCTCCGGGGATTTGATTTTTTTAGTGGCAGAGTTGGAAGCTGAAGAGTGCATAGCAAGGCCTGTGCCTAAGGCCCGAAACCTCCACTTAAATCGTCACCCTGGGTGTCGCGGGCAAGCCTGGTGCACCGCTTTGGCTCGCGGTCGCAGGGTCGTGCAGGCGGGAGCCCCGAAAGAGGGCATGAATATGCGGTGCCACGCTGCTGTCCGGGTCTTCCGGGATTCGCGCTTTGCATTCAATACACGGGAGAGCCGCCACATCGATACGCGCTTTGACAAGCTCGCGAAACGCGATGCAGTAATGGCCTCACTGGCGTGTGCGATTGGGTGTTTGTGACAGTACTTTTCGTACAGGGCCTAAATAAGTCATACCTATCTACCGTCTCTGAACGAGCGGTGTACTCCATCTTTGAAGGGGTGCGTCACGGCGATTATTTGCCAGGACGCACGCTTTCTTCGATGAGGTGAAACATGAATGACTTTACGGAACTGCCGCAACAAACCCCTGGACATATACCGGTCCTTCCGGCGCTCAGCCCGTTGTTTATGTCGGCCGACGATGCCGCCCGTTGGGCTTATGAGCGGATCGACTACTCGGTGGCCGACAAGGAATACGGGGGTGCCATTCTTAAACAAGGCAACCGCTACTTCGCCACGACGCCAATCGCTGACCAGCAGTTGACCTTCGATCATCGGATCTTGCTGGCCACGGATGCCGACGACAACTTCATCGCGCCCAACGGCTACAGTTGCGAGGCGCTTTACCATTCTCACCCGCCGAACCTGGAGCAGGTGAAAGCGAGAAACCCCGGGATTAGCGATGATCATGCTTCGATGATGATCAGTTTTTTTTCGCCTGCGGACCTGAGTTTTATCATTGAGCACCGCAGCTCGGTGCGCGCTCATTATTTGTGCGGCCCCGAGGGCTCGCTGCTTAAGTACACAACCTCGGGTTCGGCGGCGGAGGTCCTGCTGAGAAAGCGTCTTCTCGGCGAGGAGCCGTTCCCGGCTTCTGCGGATCGGGAGTCATTGATCTGGATGACCGCCGATGCCGGCGACCTGCGGGTAGTGGTGCCCAACCGCCAATGGGGAGGCGTGCGTGGGCAGATGAAGCGGGGTTGGAGAGTCAATGCCGCCGTGACGCAAGTGACCCAGGAGCAGCCATTTTTCACCCAGGTATTCGCACAGCCTGAATTGGCCGTGATGGCAGCCCTAGCCCTGTCGGCGTCGGCAGCTGGCGAGTACGCCTTCGGGTTTGTACTGAAACACACCCAAAGCGAAAGTTACATCGCGACCTACCCCGAGCTCGCGCCCAGGGCATTGTTCTCTGCCACCGGGCTCTTCCCCGAGCAAGCCTCCGGCAAACTGAAGCTGCCCTCCAACTTTCGGCTCGAAGCCCTCTACTACCGCTCTAAAGCCGCGCCAACGGACATCCCCGAAAACGAGTCCTGGTTGTATGCCACATTCCCGACCCCTGCGGAGCTGGTGGCGGCCATCGTGCAGTCAGAAGCGACCCGGGACATACAGAACAAAAGCCGAGGTTTGCGCCTTTACATCGAAACCTCGGATGACGCACTGCTTGAACTCAAGGTGCCAGCGCCCAGTGATGCCGGCGCGCTGGTCAACACCGGCGACGATGGCGTGCTCGGTGACAATGGCGCCCAGACCGCGCTGAAGGCCGGCAGCCTCAGCCCGCGTGACTATGTGCGCCGGGTGATTGCCGCGACGTCGGTGTCAGTGGTCCAGGCCGGCTTGCTCTGGCGTGTCGTCGGCCCGCTGGACAACCGTTCGACGGTGTTGAGCGGTTTCTATCCGGCGGTATTGAGCCCGCCCTTTATTTCTGCCCACGACGCAGCGGTGTATGCCCACGAGCAGATCGGCCCAAGGCGCGAGCGAACCTACGGCGGCTATGTACTCAAGGACAAAGAAGGCCGCTTCTTTATCACCCAGCCCCTGGCCAGCGACGCCAACCCGTTTGCCCTCAGGCTGTTTTTTCCGACGGAGCTACCCGGCCCGTTGATCCCACCCGAGGCTTACGCGATTCACGGCCGCTACGGCTCCCACCCGGCGCTGTCGATGGTCGACCCCGGCTGGGTCAAGCAGCGCAACTGGACGCGCGAAGACGCCCTCATCAACCTGCAGATTTTTGGCACCGCCCAAATCTACGATGTGATCCAGTCGGGGCGCCCGGCGTATATGTCGGCCGCCGAGGACTGCCTGCTGGCGTATACCCCGAGCGGCTCCACGCATGAGGCATTGGTGTCTGCCGGCGCTGCGCCGCAACCGGCCGGCAGCGTGCTGCAAAAACGTTTGGACAGCGGTCTGTTCAAACCCGCGCTGTGGGTCACCCGGTTGGCTGAGGCGGGTGACTTGCGGGTGATCCAAGGCAATGTGTTATGGGGCCCGCGTTCGCCGATCTACAAAGACTGGACGCCCTCTTTCGAGTACGCGCCCAGAACCGGCGCTCCCGACTATGTGACCTATGGCGCGCTGTTCGGCACGGCAGACGAAGCCGCCCGCGATCTGCATGCGCGGGTCCATGGGCGCAACCTGCCGGAGCAGGCGTACTTTGCGTTTATCCTCAAGCACCGGGACAAGGCGTTGTACCTGGCCACCGAGGTGGTGGGCGTCAATGAACGGGTCAAGCTGTTCAATCTCAACAGCGTGTTTGCACCGACAGAAGACAATGACTATCGGTTTCCCGCTGGGTTTTCGCTCTGCGGGCTGTTTCGTTCGCAGCAATGGCAACCGACCGGGCTGTCGCCATCCAGTGCCTGGCTGACCCGCTATTTTGTGATGCCGATGGTGTTGTACGAGGCGCTGTACGAGAGCCAGCGCAGAGGGGTGAAGTACAACGGCGGTAGAAACCTGCCGGTGTACTTTTCTACGCAGGAGGGGGCCCTGTTGAGATTCGTCGCGCTGCCATTTCGCGTGGGCGGCGGCGGGCCGGTGGAAAGTGCCTTTGAACAGGCCGCCAGCGCATTGGCCTCCGGTGAAAAGACGACGCAGACCTTTGTCAGGGAGTGGGCCAACAGCGGCGAGCTCTACGTGGTGCGTACCAGCCAATGCTGGGACCAGCAAGGGCGGGTGTCGCGCACCTGGACGGGTTACGAACACCTGACCCGCCGTCGCGTGGGGCCCGCGTTTGCCAACCCGGACGATGCGGCACGGTATGCCGCGGGCATTGTCGGTGAGGGCCGGCGCCGCACCTATGGCGGCGTCCTGCTCAGGCTGCCCGATGGTGTGTTCGTCGCGACTGATCCGCTGGTGGTGCCGCCCCAGGGCTTTGCGCTGAACTGGATTTATCCCGACCCGGCGATCGCGCAAGGGCTGTACCCGCCGGGAAGTATCATCGTCGCGCGTTACCGCTCGGTGCTCAAGCAAGAGGCACAGATACTGTTTTCGGCCACGCAAAAGGCGGTCTACCAGAGCATGTTGCCCACGAGCGTGCTGTCGAACCTGCTGTTCCGTGAAGTCCACATCAAGCGCGAATATGTGTTTGGCCCCGAGGGGGGCATCCTGCGTTATCAACTGACGGGGTCGGCGGAGGAGGAGGCGCTCAAGCTGACGTTGGCGCCGTTGAACCTGGTCAGGGGGGATGTGGCCGACAATGAAGTCGAACGGCAACTGCGCAGCGGAACGCTGCTCCCGGTCGACTTCGTCACGCAGGTGGCGAAGGCCGGCGATCTGCGGGTGGTCAACGGCAACCGCCTGTGGGGCCACCCGCGACGGTTGAGCGGGCCGTTCGTGCCGGACTTGGCCGAGGTCGCGGCGCTGGCGATCAAGCAGGTGTTTGCCGATGCGCCGTGCGGTCCGCTCTTTACCCAGGCTTACGACGCCGTGCGTCATGTGCAGCGAGTGTCGTCGCCCCAGGCACAGGTGCAGTTTGGTTATGTACTCAAGGATGCGCGGAAAAACCTGTACATGACGACCTTGCCGCTGGTGCGCGCCGATTACACGCGTTTCGAACAGGTCTTCGTCGATGGCCTGTTGCCCCAGGGGTATACGCTGGATGGCTTGTATCTGTGCGCCTCCACCGTGGCGATTGCGCCGGCGAGCGATGACATGGCGCTGAGTTTTTTCTCGCCCCAGGTACTGGCCGGCGCGGTCAATTTTCTCAGCAACCTGGCCGGCAACGGTGCCCTGCCGCTCTACCTGCTGTGCGCCGACGGCGCGCTGCTGAGGTATTCCTTGCGAAGGCACGAACGGCAAGCGCTGAACAGCGAGGCCCGAACGCTCGGACCGCAGTTGCTCGAAGGCGCCTCCAGCGTCGCCGACTACGTGCGCGGGCTCGCGACCAAGGGCGACTTGTATGTGCGTGTCAGGAGCACGGTGTGGGGCAAGGAACAAAGCGTCACCGCGCAGTGGCAACCCAAGGCCGCGCCCTGGCCCGCCCAGGACAACCCACACTTCCTATCCTTTTGCGGGCCGCTGTTCGGTCATGCCGACGACGCCGCGCGCTGGGCCGAAAAACAACTGGGCGGCTTCAAGGGCCGCGAATACCTCGGCGCCGTGCTGGCGCCGCCAAAGGCGCGGGGGCTCGTGGCGCTTGAGCCGGTGGAGGATCACCGTGCGTGGTTGGTGGACACGATTTCACAGCTGTTCTGGTTCGGTCATCTCGGCTTTGATATCACCCCCGATCATCCGCTGTTCTTCTACACCATCAAAGCGCTCCAGGCGTTTTACAAAGTCATCCCTTTGGGCCTGAATCTATCGTCGCTGGATCAGCGGTTGCTGGACAATTTTGCCGACAAAAATGATCTGCGCCTGTACCTGGACATCATCCGCAGTAACCGTCCGGTCGCCGAGAGTGTCTACCTGGCGTGTCGCGGCGGTGCGCTCCTGAAGTATGTGCCGGGTTTCACGGCGGACGAGACGCGACTGCTGAGTGTCGACTCGTCGCCTTCGCCCAGCGTGCTGGTCAGCGGCTTGCGCGCGGCCGGCACGTTGAGTGTGTTGGAAACCGATACCTTCTGGACGCGACCGGGGGCGCTGGAGGCGGAATGGCAGGTCAAGGACGTACTCGCCGAGCCCGACCCGCAGGCCGTGCTGTACGGCCGGGACAAAGACGAACTTTGACAACGGCGCGGCGCTGACCAAGCCGGCCGCCGTGGATCGCCCGGTCCTCGGCGGCACTTGACCGGCACCCGGGCGTCAAACCCGCGAAGGCTGCGCAAACAGCCGCGACAGCAGCAGGCGATCGAGCGCCCACACGACGATCAGCGACGCGCCCACCAACGGGAAGGCGATCGCCAGCCCGAGCATGATCACCATCGCGGTTTTCCACTTCGGCAGGTCATGACGCAACGGCGGCACTCCGAGGCCGCCCACCGGCCGCCGTTTCCACCAGATCACCACGCCGCTGACGGCACTGAGCAGGATCATCAGGCAGATCAGCAGCACGATCAGTTGATTCACCCAGCCGAACATCTTGCCCTCGTGCAACATCACGCCGGTCTCGGTCGCCCGCGCCACGCCGTTGTAGTGTTCCCAGCGCACATCGGCGAGGACCTTGCCGGTGTACTGGTCCACATGCAGGGTGGCGTCATTGCGCGGGTCGTTGGCGAATACCGACACAGTGAATACGCCCTCGGCGGTGGTGGGCGGGGTGATGCTGTAGCCGGGCTCGACCTTGCGCGAGGTGGCCAGGTCGACCACCTGTTGCAGGCTGATGGTGGGCGCGGCGGGGGCGGCATGCATCGCGCCGTGGTTCATGTGTTCGGCATGGTCGCCGGATACCGGCATCGGTGTGTTTTCCATGGCCCAGGGCACGGTCTGTTGCGTCGCGGTGTTGAGCACGCGGGCCTGTTGATCGGAGGTCGGCACGTTGTTCCACATCGCCGCCGGGAAGCGGTTCCACAGGTCGGCGTATTGCTTGCCCCAGAAGCCGGTCCAGGCCATGCCGCTGAGCAGCATCACCAGCAACAACGCCGCGCCCCAGAAACCGGTGACGACATGCAGGTCGCGCCAGAACACACGGCCACGGGTGTTGAAGCGCGGCCACAGCACCCCGGACGATGACTTGCCGCGTGGCCACCACAAGTACATGCCTGAGATCACCAGCATCACTCCCCAACCGGCAGCGAGCTCGACCAGGCGGTCACCCACGGTGCCTATCATCAACTCGCCGTGCAGGGCGCGTGCGATGGCTTGCAGGTTGTTTTTCGCGTCCTGCGTGCCGAGCACGGTGCCGCGATACGGGTCGACGAACACCGTCATTTCGCGGCCGCTGTCGTGCATGACGAACTGTGCGCTGCTGGTGGCGTCGGCCGGTGGCAGGTATTTGCTGAGCGTGCCCTGGGGGTAGGCGGCCTTGGCGCGTTGCAGTTGCTCGTCGGCGCTCAGTGCGCGTTCGGCGGCGGGGACGGTGAGCAGGTGGCCGTACATCAGCGGGTCGAGCTGGGGCTTGAACAGGTAGATGATGCCGGTCAGGGCCAGCAGCACCATGAAGGGGGCGACAAACAGCCCGGCGTAGAAGTGCCAACGCCAGGCCAGGTTGTAGAAGGAGATTTTTTGTGTGCTCATCAGGGGGGCTCCGCAAGGTTTTGTTTTTTTGGGGTCAGTTACACCGCCATCGGGGGCAAGCCCCCTCCCACAGTTGGCATGCATTTCAAGTGTGGGAGGGGTTTTGCCCCCGATGCTTTAGAAGCTCATGTCGACCTTGGTCCAGAGCGTGCGCCCCGGCTCCTTGATGGCCTGCGGATCGTTGGCCGGGTAGCCGAACCCGGCGTTGCCGGCCAGGTTCAAGTGCTCGGCGTAGGCTTTGCCGAACAGGTTGTCGACGCCGGTGCTGACCTTGAAGTTTTTATTGATGCGGTACGCCGCGTTCAGCGAGAACACGCCAAAGCCGCCGCTCTTGTCGTAGTCCTTGCCGACCACGTTGCCTTTGTTCTGGTCGATGCGGTTTTGCGCGGCGACCACTCGCCACAGGGCGCCGGCGCTCCAGTCGTCCTCGCTGTAGGTCAGGCCCAGGCGCGCATCCAGCGGCGGCATTTGCGGCAGGGGCTTGCCGTCGCTGCTGTTCTTGCCCCAGGCGTAGGCGAGGGTGGCGTCGGCCTTCCAGTTTTGGGTCAGCTTGTACGCCGCGCCCAGTTCGCCGCCCATGATCCGTGCGTCGACGTTGCGCGCCTGGGACGTGGTGCCCATCATTCCGGTCCGGTAGTCGAACAGGATGAAGTCACGCACCTGCCCGACGTAACCCGAGGCCCAGGCTTCTAGGTCGGCGGTCTTGTATTGCGCGCCGAAGTCGAGCTGGGTGGTTTTTTCCGGTTTCACGCCATCGAACGCGTTGACCGAACCGGCCGCGCCGGTGTTGGGGGAAAACAGTTCCCAGTAGTCCGGGAAGCGTTCGGCGTGGCCCAGCCCGGCGTAGAGCGTGGTCGGGGTGTCTGCCAGGTCGTGCTCGTAGCGCATGAAGCCCGAGGGCAGGGTGTCGGCGCGGGTGTCATCGGCGGTCGGGTTGGCGCGTGCCGACATGCCTGAGCCGATGGTCTGGCGGAAGTCCCGGGCCGAGGCGCGGTCCAGGCGCGCGCCGGTGATCAGGCGGTCGCGGTCGGCGGCGTACCAGGTCAGTTCGCCGAATACGCCGTAGTTATGGAAGTTGGCGTCTTTGTTGCGCGGCAAATCCTTGTAGGTGTCGACGCCCATGCTGCTGCGCTGGCGGTGTTCGTTGGTCTGCGCATCCAGACCGCCGATCAGTTGCAGGTCGGCCCAGCGCCAGGTCGCCTTGATCCGCGCGCCGAGGGTGCGGCGGTCGACGTTGGAGGCCATGGGGCCTGCCATCATCCCGGTGCCCGACGGGACGCGCAGGCTGTAGTTGTCCATGACGTGGTCGGCGTAGTTGTAGTAGACCTGAGCCTCGACCTTGTCCAGCACCTCGCCGATATTGGATTTTTCGAAGCGCAGCCCCAGGCTTTCGCGCAGGAACTGCGAGCCGTCCATGCCGCGCCCGGCGTAGCGCGCCTCGCCATCGCCGCGGCCGGCGGTGAGTTCGAGCAGGGTGTCGGCGTCGGGGGTGAAACCGACCGCGACGTCACCGTTCCACTTGTCGTAGCGCGAGGCGACGGTGTCGTTGTTGCCGTCCTTGTAGTCGTCGGCGTGCGCCTGGTTGCCGATCACCCGCACGTAACCCAGGGGCCCGCCGGCAGCGGCGTCGATGACTTTGTCGAAGCGCCCGTTGGAGCCGGCCAGCACGCTGGCGTTGAGCCGCGTGCCCAGTTCGCCGAAATGCTCGGGCTCGCGCTCGAACAGGATGGTGCCGGCCGACGCGCCCGGGCCCCAGAGCACGGTTTGCGGGCCTTTGATCACGGTGAGTGTGTCGTAGGTTTCCGGGGAAATGTACGAGGTGGGCGCGTCCATCCGGCCCGGGCAGGCGCCGAGCATCATGCTGCCGTTGGTGAGGATGTTCAGGCGCGAGCCGAACATGCCGCGCAGCACCGGGTCGCCGTTGGTGCCGCCGTTGCGCACCAGGGCGAAGCCGGGGATGGTCTTGAGATAGTCGCCGCCGTCGCTGGCGGGCACCGGCTGGCGCGGGTCTTTCGGGTTGGTGACCACGGTCAGCGGCGAGCTGGGGGCGATCGCGGTGATCACGGTGGGGCTCAGTTCGTGCTCGGCGTGCTCATCGGTATCGGCATGGGCCTGTGGCATCAAGAGCGCGCCGCACAGAACGGCGAACACGGGAGTGCTTCCCAAACGGGTGTCAGCAGAAAACCTGGACATGAAAAATTCCATCTATCAATCGTAAACAACACGGCCAGCAGCCTGCGGCTGTCTGTCTAACGTCGGCCGGGGTGAAGTAACGGTGTCAAGTGCTTACGCGGCGATGGGTGGGGCACGGCTGCGCGCGCCGGGGAAAATGCTCTGCCGGGCATGGCCCAGGCGCGGTGAGGGGGTGAGGGCGTTGGCCGGCGATGGGGCGCCGAGGGTGAGGTAGGACACGCTGCCGGGCAGTGCCGGGCAACTGAAGAGCAGGCTGCAATAGCCGCACTTTTCCCAGAGGACGTGGTGTTCGTCGGGGGCTTGTTTTTGAGGTGGACGGTGTTGCGGTTCGCCGTGGCACTCGGGCATGTCCATGGACATGCTCATGCTCATGGACATACCGGCGTGCTGATTCATCGGCATCGCTTGGGAAATCAGCGGACCGATAAAGATCATCAGCATGGCGAACAGGCTGATCCAACTGCCGCGCTTAAGGCTCACGGGCCTGCGGCGCGGCGCGGACAACCTGGCGCGAGGGGCGCCCATCGAGTGTTGGCCTACTCGCCGTGTTTATGCTCGTGGGGCGCCATCGGCGGGACTTTCTGCACGGACACTTGCACCTCGACGTCCCCGGCTTTTTCGAAGGTCAGGGTCAGAGGGAAGTGCTTGCCGTCGGCCAGTACGCTGCGGTCTTTGAGGCCCAGCAACATCACGTGATAGGCCATGGGCGCGAAGGTCAAGTCACCCTTGGCCGGCACGGCAACGCTGGGCACTTGTTGCATCTTCATCAATGCGCCTTGCATCACATGCTCATGCAGTTCGGCTTTGTCCGCCACCGGCGTCTTGGCGCTGAGCAGGCGGTCCGGGGTTTCGCCGGTATTGTGAACCACAAAGTAGGCCGCGACGGTCGGCGCGTTGGGGGGCAATTCCTGGGACCAGGGATCGCTGACCAGCAGGTCGCCGGCCTTGAAGTCGTCGGCATTGGCAGCACTGAACACCGGCAGCAGCAATGCGGCCAGAAGCAGGGAAGATTTGAGCATGGCAGTTCTCCAGAACGGTTCTAAACGCAGTTCACTTGCGAAGACCATCAGACCGTTGGAGAGGCGCGCGGGTTAAGGCTCGGCCATTGCTGGCGCGGCGTCGGGGACTGCAATGACGGCGGTGGCAGGCTCTGCGCCGCCTCGAACCGCGTGACATACAACTGCGGCACATGCCCCGGCAACGCCACCAACGGCGCCGAGCCCGAGCAACACCAGCAATGCTGCATGGCGGAATGATCGTCCTGCGCCGGTGCCGGAATGTCCAACTTGCCCAGGGCAACGGTTTTCAGGCTGGCGCCATTGGACGAACAGAAACTGCCCCACAACAGTTGCTGCGCGGGGTCCTTGGACTGCTGCATCGCCCCGGCCAGCGGCATGGCAAAGGCGTTGAACAGCACTGCAAAGCAGGCGATCCAGACGATTGCAAAGCGTTGACGGGCCATGGCGGACAATCCGTAGGGTTAAACGATCAGGCGGGTATTTAGCCTGATCGGGGGGGATAAGTAAAAAGTGGCGGTGTGGTTTGGTGTCGCAGTGTGTCAGAGCGCGGTGGCGTGAAGTTTGAGCCCCAGTGCTCTCATGACCTTCATGATAGTCGCGAACTCGGGATTGCCAGTGCTGGAGAGGGCTTTGTACAAACTTTCTCGCCCCAGGCCGGCGTCGCGAGCGACTTGGGTCATGCCTTGGGCGCGAGCGATATCGTTCAGCGCTGTGCGAATCAACAGACCGTCGCCAGCATCTTCTTCAAAGCAAGCATCCAGATAGGCGGCCATCTCAAAAGGAGTCTTGAGATATTTTGCGGCATCGAAACGGGTAAAGGATTCGCTCATAAGTCACTCCTTGCGGCCAAGATTTTTTGCCATGTGTATTGCACGCTGGATGTCTCGGCTTTGTGTTGATTTGTCGCCGCCCATCAGCAGCAGATAAACCACCTTGTCTCCGGTCAATCACGGCCCATGTCAACCAAAGTGAACGCTAAACCACATACGGATTTATCTGGTAAATACTGCGCAGCCACCCTCGCGTTCGAGTGAAACTCCAAACTGAGACGATAGGAGTCCCATCCTCCTGTAGTCCCAATCGGCAGCGGTAACTTCACTGGCCCTTTGGACTCGTGCGGTTTCCCAAGTGTGTTATGGATACTCTCTTGGTTCATCGATAGGCCGAACGGTGCAGGTAGCTCACCCGCGTACTTGGGCTCTCCCTCCGCCAGTGCAATCAGGCAAAAAACGACGCGCTCTAACCGCATGGTTTCAGCCCAAAACCAAAGCTCAATGCCTGGTTCCTGCTTATGGATGAAATGGGTATTTTGGCTATCTGCAAATAAAGGTTTTATCGACCCTACGAGAAGTAAGCCCGCGGCAATAAAATCGTTGTAAGTGCCGCCCAAGCCTCTCACCAAACGATTGATTTTTACTGCGTCCATTCTAGTACCACCCCTGATTTTCGTTGACCTTATGCATTTGAGTACGCGCCATCTCAAGATCAGACTCGGCGAAGCCGTGATCCAGAAGGTATGGCTTGATAGCATCGAAATTGCTGTCTACTGCATGACGAAGATCGCCACACCCATATCCCTTGACCAAAAAGCCAGCAGCACGACGTTGAGTGCTGAACTGGCTCCGACCAGTCCTCGTATGGCCCAGGCGCCAAGGTCGCTGCCGAGTGTTCCGGCGACCCTCCCGACAGCGCCCGCAGTGCCGGTCGAAGCCATGACGGCCGTGGTGCCAAAGTTTGTCGCGTGTTCAGGGCT